>CETE01019518.1_pt1 | contig 77156 bp, 63 predicted proteins | sample 531241 | NCBI WGS metagenome assembly CETE01 (sample SAMEA2622336, study PRJEB7988) | marine metagenome | biome: marine biome (ENVO:00000447); feature: deep chlorophyll maximum layer (ENVO:xxxxxxxx); material: "saline water (ENVO:00002010), including plankton (ENVO:xxxxxxxx)" | depth 30 m
AATTGAGACAAAGATTCAACTCCAACCTTATTTAACATTTTTTTTATTTCTCCTTCACCTGGGCCTAAATGTCTTCTTAAAAACATTTCTGAACTCATATCAATCAATCTTTTTAGAATGTAAATTTACATTTTCCATATAATATTATTCAATAGCTTTTTATTTTATCTGAATTTTTTTTTAAAAATTGCTACGTGATATATTAAACTTTAGATATTTATTTGTGAGAAAATGGCAAAAATTTGTTTTAGATTTTTATGTTGAAAGCAGTTTACATGTAGCTTTATCAGTCGTTTCACTGGCTTATATTTCTTTAAAACTTGCTCATGAGGAAACATCTTTTTCATTGTTAATATTTATTTTTTCAAGTGCACTTTTTGCATATAATTTCGTAAAATATTTTTCAATATTTAAGGCCGAAAAAATAAAAAATACATTTCAAAAATTAATTTTTCTAATTTCTTCTTTTAGTCTAATAGTTAGCATTAATTTTTTTTTACAATTAGTAATAATTGCTAAGATTTTTGTATTAGTAGGTGCTATTTTGGTTTTGTTTTATACTATTCCAATTAATTATAGAAAAAATAATTTGCGAAATACAAATGGTTGGAAAATATATGTTGTAGTATTAACATGGGTTCTTTTAACTGTAGGAGTTCCTTTATCAATAAATCTAATGAATTATGGAACGCTTTTATTTTATCTTTTATTCATTCAAGGCACTTATATTTTTGTATCAATAATTGCATTTGATATAAGAGATTTAAAAATTGATGACCCAAAACTAAAAACTATTCCTCAGCAATTAGGCGTGTTTCGATCAAAATTATTAGGTTCTAACTTATTAATTTTACTAATACTAATTACATTATATAAATTTGGATTTAATACTCCTTTTTCTGTTAGTGCACTTTTATGTTTCGTTACATTATTAATCTTACTAAACTTAGTTAATTCAAAAAGTTCAAAATATTTCACAAATTTTTGGATAGAATCACTCCCCATTTTCTGGGCAATAAATTTCTATCTATTTTCTTACTTTTAGTTTACAATATTCCAAAAAAATGAAAAAATTAATATTAATATTATTTTTAATTGGTTGTAGCCAGAATAAGAATTCCATTAAAATTGTCCAAAAAGAGGAGTTTCAATACCTTTTGAATCAGGATATTCAATTAATAGATGTCAGAACACCAAATGAATTCTTTAATGGAACAATTGGAAAAGCTCGAAATATAAATTTTAATTCACCTTTATTCAAAGAACAAGTTTTGAAACTAAATAAAAACAAACCCGTTGTGGTTTTTTGTCATGCTGGTGGCAGAAGTGCTAAAGCTTCTTTAATGCTTGATTCACTTGGCTTTAAAGAGGTATATGATCTCAGAGGGGGATACAGTAGTTGGAAATAAAATTATTATATCAAATTATTCCTGCTCTTCTTAGTAATGCAGAAGGGTCTGGAGCTTTTCCTCTGAATTTTTTATATAGTTTCATGGGATGATCTATTCCACCTTTTGAAAGAATATAGTTTAAAAATTTATTTGCAATTTTTTTATTGAAAATGCCATTTTCTAAAAAAAGTTCAAAAGCATCAGCATCCAAAACCTCAGCCCATTTGTAACTATAATACCCAGCAGCATATCCCCCTTGAAATATGTGGGAAAATCCAGTACTCAAACAATTTTCTGAATTATCCTTAGTAAACAGAAAGTTTTTGATTTGCTTTTTTTCGTGATCTTTTACATCAATAATTTTAGAAATATCTCTATCATGGAAAGAAAGATCCAAATATCCAAAACTTAATTGCCTTATAGTATTTAATCCTTGTTGAAAGTAGGCCACTTTTTTTATTTTATCAATATATTCTTCAGGTAGCGATTTGTTAGTTTTATAATGCTTTGAAAAAATGGTTATTGCCTCTTTTTGATAACACCAGTTCTCCATTATTTGACTTGGTAATTCAACAAAATCCCAAAACACATTAGTTCCACTTAGTGAACTGTAATTAGTATTTGCAAGAATACCATGTAAAGCATGACCAAATTCATGAAATAAGGTTGTAACCTCTTGAAATGTTAGAAGTGAAGGTTCTTTTTTAGTTGGTTTTGTAAAATTACAAACTATTGATATATGAGGTCTTTGATTCTTATTTTGAGAGCGATAGCTTGTCATCCATGCTCCATTTCTTTTTCCTGCCCTAGGAAAAAAATCTGTATAAAAAAGAGCATAAAACTTCCCTTTTCTATAAACTTCAAATACTTTTACATCTTTATGATATACATCTATTTCACTATTTTCTTTAAATTCAATTTCATAAAGTAAATCTGCAATTTTGAATAAACCATTCAAAACAGAATCTAGAGGAAAATATGGTTTTAATTCTTGTTCGTCTAATTTTAATTCTTTTTCTTTTAATTTTTCAGCTACAAAAGCAGTATCCCATTTTTCCAATTCATCTAAATCAAGTTCTTTTTTAGCGAATTCAGACATTATTTTCCATTCTTTTTCTGCAACAGGCAATGCTTTTTTAGTTAAATCATCTAAAAACTTTTTCACATTTTCTAGTGAAGTTGCCATCCTTTCTTCAAGGATAAAATCAGCATATGATTTGTAACCTAAAAGCTCAGCTCTTTGTTGCCTTAACTTAATTATCTTAAGAATGATTTTTGTGTTGTTATTGCTATTTTTTTTAAAACCTCTTTTTCCATAAGCAAGACAAATTTTTTTTCTAAGCTCTCTATCTTCAGAGTAGGTAATAAATGGCACATAACTTGGATAATCTAATGTAAACAGCCATCCCTTTTTATTCCTTTGTATAGCTAAAGATTTTGCCATATCAATTACAGAAACAGGAAGTCCTTTCAACCTTTTTTTGTCATCAATTAACAACTCAAAAGATTGCGTATCTGCTAGAACATTTTCTCCAAATGTTAAATTTAATTTAGCTAATTGGGTATCAAGATTTCTTAATTTTTCTTTATCAGTTTTGTTTAATAAAGCGCCATTACGAACAAAATTTTTATACTCTTTTTCTAAAAGAGTTACCTGTTCTCTATTTAGTTTATTGCGATCTTCATTTTTATACACAAAATTTATCCGAGAAAATAAATCATCATTAAGTCGAATATCATTTTGGAATTTGGTTAATAGTGGAGAGGCTTCTTGAGCAACTCTCTGAAGATATTCGTTAGTATCAGCACTATTCAAATTGTAAAGTAAAGATGTATTTCTTCCAACAAGAAAACCACAATTTTCAAGCTTTTCAATTGTATTAGAAAATGATGGTAACTCATTTTGACGTGAAATTAAATTAACTTCATTAATTGCACTTTTAATTGTTTTTTTTAGGGCTGGTATAAAATGTTCAATTTTTATTTTAGAAAATGGTGTAGATTCAAAATCAGTTTTGAAGGTCTTTAGAAGTGGATTATTCAAGTTTCTATCTATTTAATTTGATTACTGCTTTTTGTAACTTTTTCTTTTAAATTGGTTTTAAAATCAACTATTTTTTTTTGTATTTCTTCATCGTGACTTCCCAAAATTTGCATAGCTAGAATCCCAGCATTTTTTGAACCATTAAGTGCTACAGTAGCAACTGGTACACCACTTGGCATTTGGAGAATTGAAAGTATTGAATCCCATCCATCAATGGAGTTACTTGATTTGATAGGCACACCAATTACTGGTAGAGGGCTTATAGAGGCTATCATTCCTGGAAGATGTGCAGCCCCACCAGCACCTGCAATAATTACTTTAATACCTCTTTTGTGTGCTTCTTTAGCATATGAAAACATTTTTTCAGGTGTACGGTGAGCTGAAACAATATCAACCTCAACTTCTATTTTAACTGATTTTAAAATTTCAATTGCTTCTTTCATTATTGGGAAGTCTGACTTACTACCCATTATTATTCCTATTTGTGCCATGTTATTTTGAAATTACTTCTATTGTTTCTTTTACTTGTTCAGCTATTTTCCTAGCTAATTTCAAATCTTTATTAATTACAGTTATGTGTCCCATTTTTCTAAAGGGTCGTGTTTCTTTTTTTCCATATATATGAGGATTTACTCCCTCAATTGCTAATATATGTTCAATGTTCTTGTAATATACAGGTCCTTTGTATCCTTCTTTACCTACGAGATTTACCATAACTCCCGCGACTTTATTTGATGTGTCTCCCAAAGGCATATCTAAAATTGCTCTTATATGTTGTTCAAATTGAGAAGTAAAAGACCCCTCAATAGTATAGTGACCACTATTATGTGGCCTGGGAGCAACTTCATTAACAAGTATTTCCCCTTCTTTGGTTAAAAATAATTCAACTGCAAGCAGTCCTACATGTTTAAAAGCATCTGATACACTTAAAGCAATTTGTTCTGCTTTTTTAGCAATTTTTTTTGATATTCCAGCTGGACTTAAAACATATTCCACTTGATTTGCTTCTGGGTGAAATTCCATTTCAACAGATGGATAATTTTTTATTTCTCCTTTTGGACTCCTGCAGATAATAACACCAATTTCTTTGTCAATATTAACTAGTTCTTCAGCCATACAAGGGCCAGGACTAATTTCTTCTAAGTCTTGGTTAGAGCGAATAATTTTTACACCATAACCGTCATAACCCATAGATTCTGTTTTCCACACAAATGGAAAAGATATGAAACCTCTTACTACAGCATCTTTTAATTTTTCCTTTGAACCAAAAATTTGAAAACGAGCGGTTGGAATTTTATTTTTTTGATAAAATTGTTTTTGATGACATTTATTTTGAATTATTTTAAGAATTGAGGATTGTGGATAAACTTTGATCCCTTTTTTTTCAAGAGCATCTAAAGCCTCTGTATTGACATTTTCAATTTCTATCGTAAGAATATCAACATCTTTACCAAAATCAAAAACATTTTCATAATTCATTAAATTACCTTTCACAAACTTGTTACATCCAATTCTTGACGGAGCGTCTTCATTTGGGTCCATTACTTTTGTTTTAATATCCCATTTTCTTGTTACAGACAACATCATTTTTCCAAGTTGACCACCACCAAGTATACCGATTGTTTTTTTTCCAGAAAAAAATTCCATAGTGAACTTTTTACAAAAATAAGGATAAGTTTTTTGGATTTGAAAAAAGCCATTCAAAATGGGTATCTTTAACAAAAAATTTGCAGAGATGATAAATATTGTCTTGTTTGGGAAACCAGGAGCTGGAAAGGGCACTCAAGCATCATTTTTAAAATCACAATATGATTTAGTTCATATTTCAACAGGTGATTTATTTCGCTTTAATATTAAAAATAAAACGGAATTGGGAATTTTAGCAAAATCATATTTAGATAAAGGGGATCTTGTACCTGATAGAGTTACTATCGATATGCTAGAAAATGAAGTCGATAAAAATCTAGACGCAAAAGGATTTATTTTTGATGGTTTTCCAAGAACTGAATCTCAAGCAGAAGCTTTAGACAATTTTTTGGAGGGTAAACTAATGAAAATTTCAGCAACACTTTCATTAGAAGCTGAAGATGGAATTTTGATTAATAGACTTATAGAAAGAGGAAAATCAAGTGGAAGAGTAGATGATCAAGATGAGTCAAAAATTAAAAACCGTTTTGAAGAATATAATCATAAAACAGCACCACTAATTAATTACTATAAAAGACAAAATAAATTTCACAGTATAAATGGTATTGGAAGTATCAAAGAGATTACTGAACGTTTAATTCAACTTATTGATCAATTGTGACAATTTTATGACAGAGGGTAATTTTGTTGACTATGTTAAACTTTTTGTAAACTCAGGGAACGGTGGTAAAGGATCTATTCATTTACATCGTGAAAAATTTATTACCAAAGGAGGACCAGATGGAGGCGATGGAGGACGAGGAGGGCATATTATATTAAGAGGCAACAAACAACTTTGGACACTTTATACATTCAAATTTAAAAAACATTTTTTAGCAGGTCATGGTGGAGACGGCGGAAAAAACAGAAGAACTGGAGTTCAAGGAAAAGATTGTTATATTGATGTTCCTTTAGGAACGACTGTAAGAAATTCGAAAACAAACTCAGTTTTTTTTGAGATTATTAACGATAATGAAGAGATCATTCTTCTAAAAGGGGGTCTAGGTGGGCGTGGTAATTGGCATTTTAAGTCTTCAACAAGACAAACACCTCGTTATGCTCAACCAGGGGAAGAGGGAATTAAATTGCAAATTACCCTAGAACTTAAAGTTTTGGCAGATGTTGGATTGGTTGGATTTCCTAATGTAGGAAAATCATCCCTTTTAGCATCCCTAACATCAGCTAAGCCAAAAATAGCTAACTATGAGTTTACAACTTTAAAACCTAACTTAGGTATTGTTGAATACAAAGATCACCAATCATTTATAATGGCAGATATTCCCGGAATTATTGAAGGAGCGGCAGAAGGCAAGGGTTTGGGGCACTATTTTTTAAGACATATTGAAAGAAATTCAATTTTACTTTTTCTTATAGCATCAGATACTAAAGACATATTTCAAGATTTTAAAACACTACGTAGTGAGTTAATAAAATATAGTCCAGAATTGCAAGATAAAAGCTATATGGTCGTACTTTCAAAAGGAGATTTATTAGATAAAGAATTAGAAAGAGAATACATTTTAGAAATGAAACGGGTATTTAAAAATATTCCACACCTAATTATTTCAAGTATTACTAAATATAAATTAACTGAATTAAAAGATGAATTGTGGAAAATCCTAAACAAAGAATATGTCTAAATGCTTGAGATTTTTATTTATTTTATTTCTAGGTACACTTTACGCACAAGACTCAACACCAATTGTATCTTTTGAGCTTACAAGAGATAATTATTACGAGAATCAAATTAAAAAATTAAAAGAATCTATAAATAAAAATAATGAACTAGAATTATTTGATTCCATTTCAAATTTTGCCTTCCAATATAAAGATTGGGAGACCTCAATAGAGTATTTAGAAAAATTAATAAAAACAAACCCAACCTCAATGCGTTATTTTTTGCTTGGAGGAGCAGCTGGCTTTAGAGCACTTGAAGTATCTGTTTTTTCTTCTCTTAAGTATATTAACATAATGAAACCTGCGTTTGAAAAAGCTTTAGAATTAGAACCAAATAATTCACTCTTTATGAGAGCTCAAGTAGATGTCTTAATTTCTTTGCCTTCAATTTTAGGAGGAAATATTGAAAAAGCGAAGGAAATAGCAAAACAAATTAAATTAATTAATCCTTTGGAAGGATTATTAGCAGAGGGATTTATATATGAAAAACTAAAAAATTACAAAAGTGCTAAATTAACATACTCAATTTTTTTTGAATTATTAAAACAAAATGAAGAGATCTGTTCAAAGTCATTTTTAAGCTATTTAAAAAATAATCGACGAGATTTAGCATATGATCTAGGTAAAATAGCCGCAGAATATTCATTAGGTATAAAATGGGGACAATGCGCTCTTTCATATTTTTTAAATACTTATAAACTAAGTGATACAGTTCCTTTAGCATGGGTGTATTATCAAATTGCACGTTTATCTAAAATTGAGGGGAATGAAATTAAAATGAAAGAAAATATAGATAAAGCATTATCGTTTAAAGCTGATTATCCTATTCTTGAAAATTTATTAAATAAACTTTTATAATGTTAAGAATTCATCTTATAGCTATAGGAGGAAGTGCAATGCATAGTCTGGCAATCGAAATGTTACGATTAGGACATAATGTTAGTGGAAGTGATGATTTAATATTTGACCCTGCAAAAAAAAATCTTGAAAAAGCAGGTATACTTCCAAAAAAAATGGGTTGGTATGAAGAAAAAATTAATGAGGAAATAGATATTGTAATTCTTGGAATGCATGCAAGAAAAGATAATCCAGAGTTATTGAGAGCTAAAGAATTAGGTCTCGTTATCAAATCATATCCAGAATTTTTAGCAGACTATTCTGTGGATAAATCCAGGGTAGTAATTGCTGGTAGTCATGGGAAAACCACAATAACTTCTCTTATAATTCATTCTTTAAATTATAATGAAATTGAAATAGATTATATGGTTGGTGCTCAGCTGAAATCATATAATAATACTCTTAAGCTTTCAGAAGAAAATAACTTCATAATATTTGAAGGGGACGAATATTTATCTTCTCCAATTGATTTGCAACCCAAATTTTTATGGTACAAACCTGAAATAGCCCTTATAAGTGGAATTGCTTGGGATCACATAAATGTTTTTCCAACTTTTGAAAATTATACTAAACAATTTGATTTATTTATTTCTTCAATTAAACCAGGTGGGGTTTTGATTTTTAACAGTGAAGATAAAATTTTGAAACAAATTGTTGAAGCTAACACAAACCCTATCAAAAAAATTCCATACAAGAGTCCAAATTATAAAATCGTAAATAACATCACCTACTTGGAAACTGAAGAAGGCGATTTACCTCTTTCCATTTTTGGACATCATAATCTTTTAAATGTTGAAGCTGCAAGATGGATTTCACAATTGATGGGATTAGATATTTCAAGTTTTTATGAGGCTTTACCAACTTTTAAAGGTGCATCAAATCGATTAGAACTTATTACAAGAGGAAAAACATCTTATTTATATAAAGATTTTGCTCATGCACCAAGTAAGGTCATTGCAACAGTTCAGGCTGTAAAAAATCAATTTAAAGATTTTAAAATTACTGTTTGTTTAGAATTACACACCTATAGTAGTCTTGATGCAAATTTTTTAAAAGAGTATGCAAATACATTGGACAATGCAGATGATGCTATTATATTCTATGACCCTGAAGCTTTAAAAATTAAAAATAGAATTCCATTAGACCCTAAATTTATTAAAGAAGCTTTTGCTAATAAAAATATTGAAGTATTAAATAGTAGAGATTCTCTTAATTTAAATCTTTTTAAAAGGGAATTCAAAAACAAAATATTACTAATGATGAGTTCTGGAAGTTTTGGTGATTTAAATTGGAAAAATTTAAAAAATCATATGTTAAAATACTAAATGAAGTTTATTAAGGAAAAGTTAAATTAAATTTTAAATAAAAATTACATTTTTTGCTATTAGTATACACCCATAGAATTACACCAAGATTAACCTATATTTTTAAACATATTTTTGAAAATATGTTAAAAATTGAAATAGGTTTTACTGAAAAAGTTGAGGTATTTGTTGCTCATTCAGGTCCTAAGTTTAGTTATACTAATAAACCTTTGGGGGATGAGTTTTTTATAGCTTCTCATACATTACTTTTTGAACAAGGTGTAATTAATCAAAATATAGAAATTAAAAAATGGGAAAATATGCCCATTTTTTTTGAAACAAATAAAAATGGAGTATTCCCTTTTGACATATTTGCTTCTAGTTTTTTTCTTTTAACTCGATATGAAGAAGCCCTACCACATGTAAAAACAGATTTAGGACATTTTAATTTTCTGGACAGTATTGCATACAAAAATAATTTCTTAGAAAAACCAATAATTGACTTCTGGGTTTTTAAATTTTATGAAATTTTAAGCAAAAGTTTTGATGAAATAAATCAATCTATTCATTTTAGTCCATCTAAAGAAATATTAATAGATGTTCATATCCCATATAGATATAGGCATCATTCATTTTTAATTATTTTGGGTGATTTTTTTTCTTCTTTATGGAAGATAAATTTAAGAGATTTGGTAGATCAAATTTTAGTTTTATTGAGAATAAAAAAAGACCCTTATGATAGTTTTGATAAATGGAATGAATTATTTGAGAATAGCTCCCGAAAGCCAAAGGTATTTTTTTTATTTGCCAAAAGTTCATCCTACCAATCGACATTTTCAATTTTCAATTTCAATTATAAAAGAATAATAAAAGAAATTGGAGATTACTTTAATCTAGGTATTTTAGTGTCTGTACAAGCTCAACTTTTTTCAAATCAAAAATTGAAAAAAGAAAAAACAGACTTTCAAGATCTTACTCATAATATTGTTTCAAGTGTAAGATTTAGCAACGGAATTAGGGATGTAACTTTAGATTATGAAAACTTGTCAAATAACGAATTTAATAATGATTATAGTATGGGATATCTAAATCATTTTGGGTTTCGTGCTGGCACTGCTACACCATTTAATTTTTATGATATTTCAAATGAATTTCAATTACCTTTAAAAGTACATCCTATATTTGCTGACGAAAAAGGCATAAAAAAAATAGACTCTGTTAATCCTTTTGAAAAACTAGAAAAGTATTATAATTCTCTACCTTTATCCTGCGGAAAACTAACTATAGTTTTAAATAATAAATTTTTACAATCAATAAAAATTAATAATACTTTTCAAAAAGGATTTTTAGATTATATAAATGATTAATATTTATTCATTAAAAAATATTTTTTTTGATTTAGATCATACCCTTTGGGACTTTGAAAAAAACTCAGAATTAACTTTTGATTTAATTTTTAGAAAACTTAATCTAGATATTGATTTAAAAAATTTTTTGTCAGTATATAATCCAATAAATCAAAAATGTTGGAAATTATATAGAGAAAATAAAATAAGTCAAGAAAAATTACGGATTAAAAGGCTAGAAGAAACCTTTGAGATTATCCAATTTGATATTCAGTTTAATAAAATTTTAGAAATATCAAACCTTTATATAAAGCAATTAACGACTTTCAAAAATCTTTTTGAAGGAACTCACGAGTTATTACAATTTTTAAAAAAAAAATATAAACTTCATGTAATTACAAATGGTTTTGAGGAAGTACAAAACTTTAAAATTAAAAATTCAGGATTGTCCAATTATTTTGAAAATATTTTTACTGCAGAGAGTTTAGGATACAAAAAACCTCATCCAAAAATTTTTGAACTAGCAATGCATAAAGTAGGAGCAAATCCTAAATCGTCTCTAATGATTGGGGATAGTTTCGAGGCCGATATCAAAGGTGCCTTAGGGACAAAAATGCAAGCTTTACATTTTAATTCACACTACGAACCAATTCATGATAGATGTCCGATATTTTACTCTTTAAATGATATTTATAAAATATTTATACAGTTGAGCTAAATAATAATAATAAGAACATTAATCCTTATTTTTGATTTATGGATTTAAAAGGAGCTCAAAGAGATGTTCATGAGTGGATTAGTAAATATGGTGTTCGTTATTTCGATGAATTAACCAATATGGTTCAATTAACAGAAGAAGTAGGAGAAGTTGCACGCATTATTTCTCGTCGTTATGGTGAGCAGTCAGAAAAAGAATCTGATAAAGAAAAAGATCTTGGAGAAGAACTTGCAGATGTTATTTTTGTCGTTTTGTGTTTAGCAAACCAAACAGGGATTGATCTAAACGAAGCTTTTAAAAAAAAATTAAAAGAAAAAACCAAACGAGACAAAAATCGTCATCATAACAATAAAAAATTAAAATCTTAATTCTATAAATGGATCTAAAAATCTCTCACAACTCTAAAAAATGTATAGGAGAATTAAAAATTAGTGGATCCAAAAGTGAGACAAACAGATTGCTAATATTGAAGGCGCTTTTTTCTGAGTTTGAAATCAAAAACATATCAAACTCTGATGATAGTAAGATATTAGAAAAAGCACTAAAATCAAAAGAAAAAATAATTGATATCCACCATGCAGGAACTGCTATGCGTTTTTTAACAGCTTATTTTTCTCAACTAGAGGGAAGAGAGGTAATATTGACGGGTTCCAAAAGGATGCAGCAGAGACCAATTAAAATTCTAGTAGATTCTTTAATTTCTTTGGGAGCTGACATATACTATGAAAACAAAAATGGTTATCCACCATTAAGAATAAAAGGAAAAAAATTTAAAGGGGGTTCAATTAAGCTCCCTGCTGGAATTAGTAGTCAGTATGTTTCTGCATTGTTATTAATTGCTCCGGTATTAGAAAATGGCATAGAATTGAGTCTTTTGGGTAAACCAACTTCATTACCTTATATAGAAATGACTTTATTTTTACTCAAAAATTTTGGTGTAAAAACCTATTTTGATGGAAAAAAAATAAAAATAAATCCTAATATTCAATTTAAAAAAGCTAAGCAAACAGTAGAATCAGATTGGAGTTCGGCTTCTTATTTTTATAGTATAGTTGCGCTATCTAAAAATGCAGAAATAAAACTTAGCAGTTATAAATCAAAAAGCCTCCAAGGAGACTCGGTTTTAAAAAATATTTACGAAAAGCTTGGTGTTAAGTCAATATTTAAGGACAACTGTTTATTATTAAAAAAAGAAGAAATAAAATTTCCTAATTGTGTTGATTTAAATCTCACTAAAGCTCCAGATATAGCCCAAACTATTGCTGTAACTTGTTATGGTTTAGGTATTGGGTGTAATTTAGAAGGCTTACATACACTAAAAATTAAAGAAACTGATAGATTAGTTGCTTTAGAAAGAGAGCTTAAAAAATTAGGAGCAACTATTAAAATAACTGAAAGCAGTTTAATTCTTAGTCCTGGTAATAATTTTAAGCAAAATTGTTCAATTTCAACATACAATGATCATCGTATGGCAATGTCTTTTGCACCGCTATCATTAAAAGTACCACTACAAATTAAAGATTATAAAGTTGTTTCTAAGTCATATCCAAATTTTTGGAAAGATTTAGTTAAATTAAATTTTATAATTCAAATGAGATAATTTCATATTTACTTGACAATCGCTATTTGAAGATGGTATATTTGCAGCTTAAAACTTAAAGATGAAGCTATCAGATTTTCAATTTGAATTACCCCAATCACTACTTGCACAAAGACCTGCAGCAGACCGAGACGAATCTAGATTAATGGTGTTAGATCGTAAGAACGAGTCTATAGCGCACCATACTTTTAAAGAGGTATTAAATTTTTTTGAAGAGGGTGATGTGATGGTTTTAAACAATACTAAGGTTTTTCCTGCTCGTCTATTTGGTAATAAAGAAAAAACTGGAGCACGTATTGAAGTTTTCCTACTTCGTGAACTTAATGAAGAACAAAGATTATGGGATGTTTTAGTTGATCCAGCCAGAAAAATTAGAATTGGAAATAAACTCTATTTTGGTGAGGACGATAGTTTAGTAGCTGAAGTTATTGATAATACTACATCAAGAGGAAGAACACTTAGATTCCTTTTTGATGGAAGTTATTCAGATTTTAGAATAAAATTGAAGGAATTGGGTCAAACTCCCTTGCCAAAATATATAAAGAGACCCTTGGAAGAAGATGATCAAGAACGATATCAAACTATATATGCTAAACACGAGGGAGCTGTTGCTGCTCCAACAGCAGGATTACATTTTTCAAAACATTTATTAAAAAGATTAGAAATAAAGGGTATTAATTTAGCAGAACTTACACTACATGTTGGATTAGGTACATTTAGCGCAGTTGAAGTGGAAGATTTATCTAAACATAAAATGGATTCCGAGGAATTAATTATTGATTCTTTAGCTGCTAATAAAGTAAATAAGGCTAAAGATGAACGAAAAAAAATATGTGCAGTTGGAACAACTGTTATGAGAGGACTTGAAAGTTCTGTTTCTTCATCTGGATTTTTAAACGAGTTTCAAGGTTGGACTCATAAGTTTATTTTTCCTCCTTATGATTTTTCAATAGCGAATTCCATGATAACTAATTTCCATACACCAAAATCTACATTACTAATGATGGTTTCAGCATTTGCTGATCCTGATTTTATTAAACATGCCTACAGCGTAGCTATAAAAGAGAAATATAATTTTTATTCTTACGGAGATGCAATGCTTATTTTATGATTTAAATTATAGTTACATTTTTTATTTTTGGAAAACTTAAAAAAAGATATCCGCAGATTAAGTAAAAAAGAATTACAGGAATTCTTTGTTTCAAAAAACTTACCAAAATATAAAGGTTCTCAAGTTTATGAATGGATCTGGAAAAAAGGCTCCCATGATTTTGATTTAATGACAAATTTATCTTTTAAACACAAAATGCTTCTGAAAGATAATTTTGAGATAAGACATGTCAACATAGATTTACATAAAAAAAGTTTAGATGGGACAATTAAAAATGCAGTAAAATTATACGATAATCTAGTAGTGGAATCAGTATTAATCCCTACACCAAAAAGAATAACAGCATGTATTTCATCACAAGTTGGTTGTAGTTTAGATTGTATTTTTTGTGCTACATCTTCTTTGAAGAGAATACGAAATTTAAATACTGATGAAATATATGATCAAGTAATTTTGATGAGTAAACAAAGTAAATATTATTTTAATAGACCCTTATCTAATATAGTCTTCATGGGCATGGGAGAACCATTATTGAATTATAATAATGTGTTAATTGCTATAAAAAAAATCAATGAACCAGAAGGATTAGGCATGTCCTCAAGAAGGATAACACTTTCAACATCTGGTATACCAAAAATGATAAAAAAAATGGCTAATGAAAATGTAAAGTTTCGTTTAGCTGTTTCTTTACATAGTGCAAGACAAAGTCTTAGAGAAAAAATTATGCCTTTTGCTAAGAAATTTCCCTTGGAAGAATTATCAGATTCATTGAAATACTGGTGTCTTAAAACTCGAAAAAAAGTAACTTTTGAATATATAATTTGGGAAGGAGTAAATGATAAAAAAGTTGATATTAATGCGTTGGTTAACTTTTGTAAAATGATTCCTTCAAAAGTAAACTTGATACAATATAATCCTATTGAAAATTCTTCAATGAAGGAAGCTTCTGAGGAATCAGTTAATTTATATGTTGATGCACTAAATAAAGCAAAAATTAAGGTTACTTATAGGCGTTCAAGAGGACAAGATATTGATGCTGCGTGTGGTCAATTGGCAAACAAACTTGATTTAGCTTAGAAAAAACATTAATAATTTATCGGATAGTGTAGAATTGGTATATTTACTTTTCTCAATGAAAATAGTAGAAAACATAAAGGAGCCTATCTATGAAGAGATGGAGTTATTTGAAGAGAAATTTTTCAAATCAATGTCATCAAAAGTAGCTCTCCTTAATAGAATAACCCACTTTATAGTTAATCGAAAAGGTAAGCAAATGAGACCTATGTTTGTTTTTCTTGTAGCAAAGATGTTGGGTAATGGAAAAGTGAATGAACGTACTTACAGAGGTGCAGCAATTATTGAATTAATTCATACAGCCACATTAGTTCATGATGATGTGGTTGACGATAGCAATATAAGAAGAGGCTTTTTTTCAATAAATGCATTGTGGAAAAATAAAATTGCAGTTTTAGTTGGTGATTATCTCTTATCTAAGGGTTTATTACTATCAATAGAAAATGAGGATTTCGATTTATTAAAAATAATTTCAATTGCTGTAAGGGAGATGAGTCAAGGTGAATTATTACAATTGGAAAAAGCTAGGGATTTAGATATTAATGAAAATATTTATTATGAAATAATCCGTCAAAAAACAGCTATTTTACTTTCATCTTGTTGTGCTATGGGTGCCAAAACAGTAAATTGTAGTGAGGACGAAGTAAAAAAAATGCAAAATTTTGGTGAGTTATTGGGGATGGCATTTCAGATTAAAGATGATTTATTTGACTATGGAGAAAAAAAAATAGGAAAGCCTTTGGGCATAGACATCAAAGAAAAAAAAATGACACTCCCTTTAATTCATGTTTTAAATATTGTTTCACAAACAGAAAAGAAGTATATGCTAGATATTGTTAAAAATCACAATAAAGACAAAAAAAAAGTTAAAGAGCTAATAGAATTTATAAAAGATAAAGGAGGACTAAAATTTGCAATAAAAAAGATGAAAGCATACCGTGATAATGCTATGAATATTTTATTAGAATTTCCAAAAAACAGATATCGCGATGCACTTGAATTAATGCTAAATTTTGTAATTGAAAGAAAAATTTAATTCTTTTTTCTTAATTTAAATTTCATTTACTTATAACAATTAGATATATTGATTTCAAAGAATACTATAGATAAAGTATTTGAAATAGCCCGTGTTGAAGAGGTTATTGGAGAATTTTTGTCTTTGAAAAAATCAGGCTCAAATTTTAAAGGACTTAGTCCTTTTTCTCAAGAAAGAACACCAAGTTTTATGGTATCTCCAGTTAAACAAATTTGGAAGGATTTTAGTAGTGGAAAAGGGGGAAATGTTGTTGCTTTTTTAATGGAACATGAACATTTCACTTATCCTGAAGCAATCAAATTTCTAGCAAATAAGTATAACATTGAAATAGAAGAATCTGAGATTAATGATAAAGACAGGGAAAATAGAGATCATATTGAAAGTCTTTATTTACAAAATAATTTTGCTCAAAAACATTTTTCAAAAAATATATGGGAAACCATAGAAGGTAAATCTTTAGGCTTAAGTTATTTTAAAGAAAGAGGTTTTAGTGAAGAAACAATAAGATTATTTGGACTAGGGTATGCTTTAGAAAAAAAAGACGACCTTTTCAAAACAGCTAAAAAAGAAGGTTATTCAGATCAGTTTTTAGATGAAACAGGATTAGTTATATACAATGACAGAGGGTCTATAGATCGATTTAGAGGAAGAGTAGTTTTTCCAATAAGAAGCATGGCTGGACGTATACAGGGCTTTGGTGGTAGAATACTCTCTTCTGATACTAAAACAGCTAAGTACTTAAATTCACCGGAAAGTAAGATTTATAATAAAAGTAAGATTTTATATGGAATTTATGAAGCTAAAAAAGAAATAGCAAAAGAAGATGTTTGTTATTTAGTAGAGGGTTACACTGATGTAATTCAAATGTATCAAAAGGGTATAAAAAATATTGTTTCTTCATCTGGCACAGCTTTAACAATTGAACAAATTCAGTTGATAAGAAGATTAACCTCAAATATTATTGTCTTATTTGATGGTGATGCTGCTGGTCTAAGAGCAGCTTTAAGAGGTATTGATATTATTCTTTCCGAGGGTTTGAATGTGAAAATTTGCTCTTTCCCTGAAGGAGATGATCCTGATAGTTTTGCTTTAAATAACAATTTTTATGACATAAAAAATTATATAGTTGAAAAGTCAAAGGATTTTATTGAATTTAAAACAGATCTTTTAATTAAAGAGGGATCTAATGATCCTATAAAAAAGGCTGCAACTGTTAGAGATATTGTTCAAAGTATTGAAAAAATACCTGACCCAATAAAGCAAGAAATTTATTTAAGACAATGTGCAAATCAAATGCAAATTTCAGAGGAGGTTGTTTTTAATTCTTTTGCTCAAGAAAAAAATAAAGTAATTTCCAAAAGAAAACTAAAATTAAATAAAGAGTATATCTCTCAAAAAAAAATAACAAAACAAAATCCTGATAACCCACTTTTAAATATTGAAAAACAAATTATAAGTATTCTAATTCTTTATGGAAATGATGAAGCTTTTTTTGATGAAACTTTGATTTTTTCTGATGCAAAAGGGAACTTGAAAGAACAATCTAAAACTGTTCAAACCAGAGTATTTGAAAAAATATTTTTAGATCTTCAACAAGATGAGATAGAAATGATTCAACCAGAATTTCAATTACTCTACAATCAATTGATAGATCTTTTTCAAAGAGAAGGAAAAATAGAAGCTGATAAAATTGTTATACAAGAACAAAATCCAAAAATCGGAAAATTACTTACTGATATTTTACTTGATTTTGAAAAACATCAATTACATGACTGGAATAAGAAGAATATTTTTGTTAAAGACAGGAAGAGTGTTGTAGGACAATTAGTAAGTGAAACTATTTTAACATTCAGGAAGTATCTCGTCGATCAAAAAATTCAAAAAATTTTAGAGGTAGCTCAAAAAAAACAAAAGGACTATAATAGTGTTGTTTTTCTTGAAGAAATTATTCAATATCAAAATTTAAAAAAAGTACTCTCAAAAAAATTAAATAGAGTCCTTTAAATCAATTTTAAGCTTTCCCTTTATCATTTTAGAAACAGAATAATCAAAGAAAATTAATCATATATAACTTTTAGGAATTTCACAAACTGGTATTTGAACCATTTTGTGTTTATTTTGTCTATGAAAATTTGAATATATAGACAAAACCTTTTTTTGTCTTTCTGTCATAGTGGTTTCATCAATTTGTTTATCAAAAACATCCATTGCCCACTCTAATTCAGGATATGAAGCCCCAATTTGTTCTTCATCAGTTCGATTATCATTCCATAAACCATCAGTAGGTTCAGCGTTTTGAATTGAATCTAAAATTTTTAAATTTTTTCCTAACTCAAATACTTGTGATTTGTTTAAATCAGCAATAGGACTTAAGTCAACTCCACCATCTCCATATTTTGTAAAAAAACCTACTCCAAAATCTTCAACTTTATTTCCAGTTCCAGCAACTAGATATTGATTTAGTGCCGCAAAGTAGTAAAGACTAGTCATTCTAAGTCTAGCACGTGTATTGGCTAAACTTAGTGATTGTGAACTTAAATTGTTAGTCATTGGAAGTATTTCTTTAAAAGAATAAAAGACTTTATCCAGAGTCAAACGATGCGATGTTACATTATAAAATTGATTTTTTAACCATTCTATATGATTTGATGCACGACTATCTTGTTTACTTTCTTGTTGAATAGGCATTTCTAAACAAATTAGATTAAATCCTGTTTTAGCGCATAATGTGGAGGTGACCGCCGAATCTATACCACCAGAAACACCTACTACGAAGCCTCCCATATTATGTTTATTTGCATAGTCTTTAAGCCATTTTACAATATGACTTTCTACTTTTTCAACAGATTTCATTATTTAATCATTTATTGGAAGTAAATTTGTTTAAAATTACTGTTTTTGTGATTACTAAAAGAATTCTTGAGACCGAAGGAACTACTTTTTTTTCTTTTTCTTATAAATGTATTTGTTTTTTTATTGTATCTGTTTTTTTACTATCATGTAAAAATGAAATCAACAATAAAAATGAAATTGAAAAAAACCCTCTCTCTGTCAGTTTTGAACGATTTGATCTAAAATTTTACAATAATTCACCAGATGTAATTCCCAATCTGAAAAATGAATACCCTTTCTTGTTCCCCAAACAATTTTCGGATAGTGTTTGGATTAATAGACAAAAGGACACACTACAATTATTGCTTCAAGATGCTGTTATTAATACTTTTTCAGATTTAAGTTTTTTGGAAAAAAAAACATCAAGTTTATTTAAATATATCAGACATTATTTTCCTAAAACTAAAATTCCAAGAATTATAACTTTGACTAACAATGTAGACTATCAAATTAAAACAGTTTATTTGGATAGTTTATTATTGATTTCATTAGATACTTTTTTAGGGTCAGATCACCCATTATATGAAGGTATACCGTATTATATTAGAAAAGAGTTGGATAGTAAGTACCTTCTTTCACAAATTGCAGAAAAATTTGCATCTTATATTATTCCTCCTAATGAAAACAGAACTTTTCTTTCAAATATGATATATGAGGGTAAAAAATTGTATTTGCAAGATCTAATTTTACCAAATGAAAAGGATGAAATAAAAATAGCATACACGCAAAATGAAATTGAATGGGTTAGGGAAAATGAAACAAATATTTGGCAATATTTCATTGAAAATCAAACACTTTACAAAACAGATCCAGAATTGATAGATCGTTTTTTAGAACCAGCACCATTTACCAAATTTTATTTACAATTGGACAATGAGTCGCCAGGAAAAGTCGGTCGCTGGATTGGCTGGCAGATTGTTAAATCTTATCACAAAAATAATCCAGAAATCTCTTTAAAAAAATTAATAAAAACTTCTTCTCAAGAACTTTTTAATTTATCAAAATATAAACCAAAAAGATAATGTCAATACACAAAAAAACTAATATTTCAATTGATGTAAATTTAGATGAAAATAATATTCCTCTGGAGATGAAATGGAATGCTCCTGATGGAGGAGTATCAGAAATGGATACTAAAGCGGTTTTACTTTCATTGTGGGATTCTAATAAAAAAGAGACATTGAAAATAGATTTATGGGTAAAAGAAATGCCCCTTGATCAAATGCAATTATTTTTTTATCAAACTTTAGTTTCACTTAGCGACACTTTCTACAGAGCCACTCAAGATGAAAAAATGACTGAAACAATGAAGGATTTCTGCGATTATTTTGCAGAAAAATTAAATCTTAAACATAATAATATTTAAGTCTTAACTTAACTCAGAATTTAAATTATCGATATAATTTAATATATCGTCACCACCTTTGTTTTTTAAAGAAGAAGTAACAAAAATTGGAGGGAGTGATTCCCAAACTTCGTGAATCATAATTTGTTTATAATTATTTAATTTTTCATTAAGAGTATGAGTTTTTAATTTGTCAGATTTTGTGAAAATTATCGAAAAAGGAATTTGGTTGTTTCCTAACCATCTCATAAAATTTACATCAATTTTCTGTGGCTCGTGACGAATATCAATAAGTAAAAAAGCATTAATTAATTGTTTACGCTTAATAAAATAGGTTGTTATAAATGATTGAAATATTTCCTTTTTTGTTTTTGAGGCATTAGCATAACCATATCCAGGTAGGTCAACCAAAAACCATTTGTTATTGATTAGATAATGGTTTATTAATTGAGTTTTCCCGGGTTTGGATGAGGTTTTGGCAAGTGCTTTTTTATTACAAATAGAATTAATTAATGAAGACTTTCCCACATTTGATCTACCAATAAAAGCATACTCAGGTAGATTATTATTTGGACATTTTTCTATATCGGTATTACTAATAACAAATCTTGCAGATTTGACATACATGATTTTTTAGAAATTTTTAGAGTTTAGCCATTTTTGAAGGATAGTGTTAAATTTATTGGGGTGTTCCATCATGGGTGCGTGACCACATTTGTCTATCCAGTATAAGTCTGAATTAGGAAGTAATTCATAAAATTCTTCAGCTACATTAGGAGGGGTTACTGTATCTTGTTTGCCCCAAATAATAGCTGTAGGGGTTTTCATTTTTGGTAATTCTTTGGACATATTGTGTCTTATTGCACTTTTTGCTAAGGCTAGTGTCCGCACTAACTTATTTCTGTCATTTACAGACTCAAAAACCTCATCAACTATTTGTTTAGTTGCTATTTTAGGGTCATAAAAGACTGCTTCACTTTTTTTCTTTATATATTCATAGTCTCCTCTTTTTGGATATCCGTCTCCTAAATTATTTTCATATAATCCTGAACTTCCAGTTAGTACAAGTCCCTTTACAGGTTTTGGATGTTTATTTGTATAAAGTAAACCAATATGCCCTCCTAGAGAATTACCAAGGAGAACAAAATCATTTAATCCTTTAAATTTTATGAATTTATGTAAGAAATCAGATAGAGATTTGACTGAGGTATTTAATACAGGAAGCGAATAGACAGGAAGTTCAGGAATAATTACTCGATAGTCTTTTTTAGGAAAATAATCTAAGACTCCTTTAAAATTACTTAGCCCACCCATTAATCCATGGAGTATTATTAGGGGCTGCCCTGTACCAGATTCTAGGTAACGAAACTCTTCTTTTTGGATAATTTTATTAAACACCCTTAACCAACTTATTAGTTCCAAATATAGACATTTACATTTTAGCTTACGTTTTTATTTTTTTTAACTAACTAAAGGAGAAAACAATTAATGTGTCAAAACTTATTAACAATGTGGTAAATTGTGGTAAATTGTGGTAAATATCATTATATTTGATATGTATAACAATGTATAAATGCAACATTTGATTGGAACATATGAATGTAGGGTAGACACCAAAGGCAGAATTATGATGCCAGTTGCAATAAAAAAACAGCTATCTAAAGTTGGAGATGATAGTTTTGTTTTAAAACGTGCTGTTTTTAATCCGTGTTTAGAGCTTTATCCTATTAAGGAATGGAAACATTTGATGCAAAAAGTGAATGCTTTAAACCGTTTTAATAAAAAGAATAATGATTTTATTAGAAGATTTAATGCAGGAGTAAAAACAATTGAGATGGATGCCTCTGGAAGACTTTTGATTCCAAAAGATTTAATAAATCACGCAAAGATAAATAAACATATAGTCATCTCGTCAGCAATTAATATTCTTGAAATTTGGGATAAATCACTTTATGAAAAATCTATAAATGAAGCTACTCTTGATTTTGGAGAATTAGCTGAAGAGGTAATGGGAGACAAATATGATGACAAAATTTCATAATCCGGTTTTATTAAATGAAGCAATTCAAGGACTAAAAATTAGTCCAAATGGAGTTTATGTTGATGCGACATTTGGTGGAGGAGGTCATTCTAAATCTATTTTGGAAATGTTAAATAAAGAAGGGCGCTTATTGAGCTTTGATCAAGATGAAGACACCTATGAAAATAAGATTAATGATTCCAGATTTAAATTTATTTCTGCAAATTTCAACCATCTTTCACAGTATTTAAAATATTATGGGGTTGAATCAGTTGATGGAGTTCTAGCTGATTTTGGTGTTTCATCTCATCATTTTGATACCGCATCTAGAGGGTTTTCTATTCGTAAAAAAGGGAGGTTAGATATGAGAATGAATCAAAACCAAAAACTTGATGCACACTATGTGATAAATAATTATGAAGAGATCGATCTAAACAATCTTTTTTTTAATTATGGTGAAGTAAGAAACTCAAAAAAAATATCAAAACAAATTCTAAGTTCAAGAGAAAAGAGAGTTATAAATACAACCAGCGATTTAGTAGAATTATTAAAACCTCTAACGCCATTTAGGTATCAAAAAAAATTTCTAGCTCAAATTTTTCAAGCGATTCGTATCGAAGTAAATAATGAAATAGAAGTTTTAAAGTCTTTTCTAGAGCAAGCAACAAAAAGTTTAAAGACTGGGGGAAGGATAGTTTGCATATCATACCATTCTTTAGAGGATCGTTGTGTTAAGAGATATATTCAATTTGGAAATTTTGAAGGGAAGGATGAGAAAGACCTATATGGAAATTCTTTACGAGTTCTTAGAAAGATTGGTAAAGTAGTAGTTCCTTCAGAAAAAGAAATTATAATAAATAAAAGAGCACGTAGTGCTAAAATGAGAATAGCAGAGAAAATATGAATAATCTGAGATCATTCTTAAATATTGATTTTCTTGTTAGAGAAAATGCTGTCAAGAATTGGAGAATGATTCTTTTTCTTTCTTTTTTGGCTGTAATAATGATTTCATCAGGACATAGTGCAGATAAAAAAATCTTCAAAATAGCATCCCTAAACGGTGAAATTAAAGCACTAAAAAGTGATTTCATTGAGGGAAAAAAAGAACTTTTAAGATTAAAAAAAGAGTCTTCAGTCACTGGTAAGCTAAAAGAAAAAGATGTAGGCCCTGCATCTTCACCTCCAATAAAAATTGTTTTGTTAAAATGAGTGAAGAACAAAATTTTTCAAAAAAATTGATGCAAAGATTTTACTTGTTAGTGACATTAATTTTGATATTTTCTTTCATTTTAATTTTTAAACTGTTTCATATTCAGTTTTATGAAAATGAAACGGGGCTAGGTATTGAACCAGAGAGTATTGTTAAAAATGTTATTCTAGAACCTAGTAGAGGAAATATATATGCTTCAGATGGGAATATATTAGCCACATCTATTCCGCGTTATGAATTACATTGGGATTCTGTTACAACAGATGATTATTTATTTGAAACTAAAAAGAAAACACTAGCAGATTCAATTGCTTCATTAACTAGTGTGTCTTCCAAATTTATACTCAAAAAACTTGAAAAAGCTAAAAAAAATAAAAATCGGTACTTGTTAATTGCCAAGAACGTATCGTATTCAGATTACAAAAAATATAAGACATTTCCGATTTTTAATCAAAATGTATATCGAGGAGGATTAATCGTTGAACAAGAAATAAAGCGAGAACATCCGCTTGGTAAAATTGCTGAAAGGACAATAGGTTATGAAAAACTAGATAATAATGGTTCTTATTTTAGAGTCGGACTTGAGGGCGCTTTCTCAGAATATTTAAGAGGAAATCCTGGTATCCGATTAAAACAAAAAATTGCAAATGGACAATGGAAACCCATAAGTGACTCTAATGAAAAAGAGCCTACTGAGGGATTTGATCTTTACACAACATTAGATGTTAATATTCAAGAAATAGTTCATAATACTCTTCTAGGACAATTAGAAAAATTTAGAGCAGAGCATGGAACAGTTGTAGTAATGGAAGTGAAAACAGGTGAAATTAAGGCTATTGCAAACTTAGGAAGGACAGTTGAGGGGAAATATTATGAAAAATTAAATTATGCGGTTGGGGAGGCTCATGAACCTGGATCAACATTTAAATTGATGGCAATGATTGCAGCTTTGGAGGACAAAGTAATTGATTATAACTCTTTAATTAATACTGGTAAAGGGGAATTGAAATTTTTTGGTAAATATAAAGTTAAAGATTCAAAAAGAGGAGGGCATGGAATAATTACTGCATCAAAAGCTTTTGAAGTTTCATCAAATGTAGGTCTTGTAAAAATCATCTATGATAATTATAAAGATAATCCTAAAAAATTTGTTGATCGCCTCTATAACTTAGGTCTAAACAAAACTTTAGGCTTGCCAATAAAAGGAGAAGGAATCCCCAAGATTCCTTATCCAACTGATTCAAATTGGGATGGATTAGATTTACCTTGGATGGCATACGGATATGGAGTCGCTATTACTCCACTTCAGACCTTAGCTTTTTATAATGCTATAGCTAATGATGGAGAAATGGTAAAACCAAGATTTATAAGTAAAATTAGCAATTTTGGGAATTTACCTACCAAAGTATTTTCAAAGCATACTCTAAATCCTTCAGTTTGTTCAAAAGAAACATTAAATAAAGTACAACAAATGCTTTTTAATGTTGTGGATAAAAAATGGGGTACAGCGTTTAATATAAAGGATGAATTGCTATCAATGGCAGGAAAAACAGGAACTTGTCAAGTTGATTATACCTCTGAAGAAGTTCAATATATATCCAGCTTTGTAGGATATTATCCAGTAGAGAATCCAAAATATTCGTGTATAGTTGTAATTCATAGGCCAAATAAATCCATCGGATATTATGGGTCTACAGTAGCTGCACCTGTTTTTAAGACTATAGCAAAAAAAATTTTTAACGATATACCAAAAAAGATAGAAATAAGCTATTCTGCATTTGCTGATTTAGAAAATAACACAGTTCCAAATGTTAAGGGGCTTAATCAAAAAGAAGCAATTAAAAAATTGAAAAATAAAGGAATGACTGTAAAAGTTAAAGGTAAGGGAATTGTTAAATCACAGTCAATTAAACCAGGATCAAAAATTAAGAATCAACAAAAAATAATCATAGAATCGTCTTGAAAATTCTGAAAGAAATATTATATAAAGTATCAACAGAAGGTGTTTTTGGGAGTACCCTTGTGAAGATTTCTTCATTAAGTTTTGATAGTCGAAACATTAAAAAAAATAGTCTTTATGTAGCAAAAAAAGGCATTCATTTAGATGGACATGATTTTATTAAAAAATCAATAGAAAAAGGAGCTGCAGCTATAGTTTGTAATAAGCTTCCAGAAGAAGTAATTGATGGTATTACTTACATAATTGTTAATAATACCTCTAAAGCATTAGGAATTTTAGCTTCTAATTTTTATGACAATCCATCAGAAAAACTTAATCTTGTTGGCATAACAGGCACAAATGGAAAAACCTCTGTTGCTTTCTTCTTACATCAGTTATTTTCATCACATTCACTAAAATGTGGATTGCTTTCTACAATAAAAATTAAATACTTAGATCGAGAATTTAATAATAGTAGCACTACACCAGATATAATTACAATAAATAATTTACTAAATGACATGGTGAGAGAAGGTGTAGATTTTTGTTTTATGGAAGTTTCTTCTCACGGAATAGCTCAAGACCGTATTTATGGTCTTTCATTTAAGGCAGGTGTATTTACAAATCTCACACATGACCATTTAGATTATCATGGAAATTTCAAAAATTATAGGGATACCAAAAAACAATTTTTTGACAATCTTTCTGATTCTGCTTTTGCTTTAACAAACATTGATGATAAAAATGGGTCTTTTATGTTACAAAATACTAAAGCAAAAAAATACACATATGCTACAAAATTTCACGCAGACTATATGGTAAAGATTTTAGAGTGTGAATTTTCTGGGATGTTGTTAAAAATTCAAAACCATGAAGTTTGGTCTAGCTTAATAGGTCATTTTAATTCACAGAATCTTTTAGCAGTTTATGCTATTGCTGATTTATTTAAAATACCAACGCTTAATATTTTAAAATATATAAGTCAGTTAAGGAGTGCAGACGGTCGTTTTCAAAGTTTTCAGACAAAAGATAAAATAACAATTGTTGTAGACTATGCACACACTCCTGATGCATTAAAAAATATTTTAGAAACAATTAATAACATTAGAACAAATAATGAAATACTCTATTTGATTTTAGGATGCGGAGGAAATAGAGATAAGCAAAAGAGACCCCTAATGGGTAAAATAGCTACGGATCTTTGTGACAAAGTTATTTTTACATCTGATAATCCTAGAGACGAAGATCCATTAAAAATTATTTCTGAAATGATTGCGGGTGTTGAATCTGAAAATTATAAAAAATTCATAAAAGTTACTTTAAGAGAGGAAGCTATTGCAATGGCTGGTCAGTTATCTAAAAAAGGGGATATAGTCGTAATTGCTGGTAAAGGTCACGAAAGATATCAAGAAATAAATGGAAAACGATATCCATTTAATGATACAGAAGTTGCACATAAAATATTTTTAAACACAGACTAGGATGCTCTATTATTTATTTGAATTCTTGGAAATGAAATATCAGCTTATAGGGGCAAGTGTTTTTCAATATATTTCATTTAGAGCAGCTATAGCAACCATTTTCTCAATGGGATTTTCTTTGTTTTTTGGAAAAAGGATAATCAATTTTTTGAGAGATCAGCAAATTGGTGAAACTATAAGAGATTTAGGACTAGAAGGTCAGAAAGAAAAAGAAGGAACACCTACAATGGGAGGATTGATTATCATCTTGAGTACTCTATTACCAGTTATATTATTGGCACGTTTAAATAACATATATATCATATTATTAATTACTACAATGATTTGGATGGGTTTCATTGGATGGTTAGACGATTACATTAAAGTTTTCAAAAAAAATAAACAAGGATTGAAAGGAAAATTTAAATTATTTGGACAAATAGTTTTAGGGGTCTTTGTAGGGACTATTCTTTTTTTTCATCCTGAGGTTAAAGTTAGAACTAATGTTGAACCAATTTCGAGTCTAATACAAAATACTACAGAGACTAAAAATTTCTCAAATGATATTAAAGCTGCAATAACAACCATACCTCTATTAAAAAATAATGAATTTAATTACTATTCATTTATAAAATGGATTGGAGTAAATTCTAAGTATACGTGGTTGATTTTTATACCCATTGTGGTGTTTATTATTACTGCAGTGTCAAATGGAGCAAATCTTACTGACGGAGTTGATGGATTAGCAGCTGGAATTTCGGCAATAATTGTATTTACATTAGCGATTTTTTCATTTGTTTCAGGTAACATAAATTTTGCATCTTATCTGAACATTATGTATATACCAAATGTTGGTGAAGTAGTAATATTCATTTCTGCATTTTTAGGAGCACTAATAGGATTTTTGTGGTTCAACGTATATCCAGCAGATGTTTTCATGGGTGACACAGGGAGTTTAACCATAGGGGCATTAATATCTGTAATAGCAGTTATAGTTAGAAAAGAATTAATAATCCCTATTCTTTGTGGTGTATTTTTTATTGAAACTCTATCAGTGATTTTACAAGTCACCTATTTTAAATATACCCGCACTAAAAAAGGGGTAGGGCGACGTATATTTAAAATGGCGCCATTACATCACCATTATCAAAAATTAGGTTTTCACGAGAGTAAAATAGTAGCACGTTTTTGGATTTTGGGGATAGTTCTTGCAGTAATATCCATAGTAACACTCAAACTTAGATGATGAATAAAAAAATTGTCATTTTGGGAGCGGGTGAAAGTGGTATAGGTGCGGCTTTTTTGGGCATAAAGAAGGGTTATAAAGTATTTCTTTCAGATAAAAAGAATATAGATCAAGGGCTTCAAAAAATATTGGACGAAAATAACATAAGTTGGGAGTCTGGAAAGCACTCCTTATCAAAAATTGAAACAGCCGACTTTATTGTAAAGAGTCCAGGAATTCCATCAGATCTTCCTTTAATTTCTTTATTGAAAAGCCAGGGAAAAAAAATTATTTCAGAAATAGAATTTGCAGCTAGACATACTTCAGCAACTTTAATTGGAATTACTGGTACAAATGGGAAAACAACCACGACCTTGTTAACATACAAGATTTTAAAAGATGCTGGACTTAACGTTGGTATTGCAGGAAATATTGGTAAGAGTTTTGCTTTTCAGGTTGCAAAAATGAATTTTGATTATTATGTACTTGAAATAAGCAGTTTCCAACTCGATGATATAATCGACTTTGCTCCGAAAATTTCAGTAATTACTAATATTTCTCCAGACCATCTAGAACGCTACAATTACAATTTTGAAAATTATATAAAATCAAAACTTAAAATTTTCAATAATCAATCAAAAAATGATTTTTTTCTATTCAATTCTGGAGATCCGATTTTAAAAAGGTATATAAAAAAACAAAAAATTAAGGCTACAAAAATATCACTAACAGCAAGTATAAACTCAAAAGACCAAATAGCTGAAAAGAATAACATAACAATAAACATAAATAATAAAAAAACTATGATAAATACAGGAAATTTTTCTCTTTCTGGGAGACACAATCTTCTTAATGCTACGGCAGCTTCTACTATTGCAAGCATTTTAGAAATAAGTAAAGAGTCTATTAGGGATAGTTTATCTGATTTTAAAGGAGCACCACATCGCATGGAAAAAGTTCTTACAATTCAGAAGGTATTGTATATAAATGATTCAAAAGCAACTAATATAAATGCAACCTTTTTTGCCTTAGAGAGTATAGATACAGCCATAGTTTGGATAGTAGGAGGAGTGGATAAAGGAAATGATTATGAAATTTTATTACCTCTTGTAAGAAAAAAAGTAAAAGCGATTATCAGTTTAGGAGTTAATAATCAGAAATTAATTGACACGTTTGAGAATATCTCAGAAGTATTTATTGAAACTCAATCTATGAGTGAGGCAGTGAAAATTGCTCATAAAGTAGCTAAACAAAAAGATACAGTTCTACTTTCACCGGCTTGTGCAAGTTTTGACTTGTTTGAAAATTATGAAGATAGAGGCAACCAATTTAAAAATGCAGTTAGAAACTTATAATTATGTTTAAAGCATTAAAAGGAGATAGAGTATTATGGGGAATTCTAGCATTATTAGCTGTTTTTTCTTTTTTGCCAATTTTTAGTGCTAGTTCCAATTTGGTTTATGTTGTAGGTAAAGGAACTCCATGGGGATATTTTATAAAACATTTTGTCATTTTAACAGTGGGTTTCATATTAATGTTTTCTATACATAAAATACCATTTCGCTATTTCAAGGGTATTTCAATACTCATGCTTCCAATAGTTATTTTGCTCCTCATCTATACTGCATCCCAAGGAACAATAATTGGAGGTGCAAATGCAAGCCGATGGATAAAAATTCCAATTGTTGGACTAAGTTTTCAGACGTCAACTTTAGCCTCAGTTATTCTTATGATTTATGTGGCATCTTATCTCTCTAAATTAGGTTATGAAAAACCAACTTTTAAAAGTTCATTCTTTCGTCTTTGGGTGCCTGTAATTATAATTGTTTGTTTAATTTTTCCTTCAAATTTGTCCACCGCATTAATTCTTTTTTCAACTGTTTTAATAATATCTTTTATAGCAGGATACTCATTTATGTATTTGTTAAATATAATATTTGGTGCATCAGTAATAGCTATACTCTTTTTTTTATTAATAAAAGCATATCCTAGTGCATTCCCAAATAGAGTTGATACTTGGGTTAATCGTATTGAAAATTTTAAAACGGGGAAAAGTAAGGATAATAATTATCAAGTTTCAAGAGCTAAAACTGCTATTGTTAGTGGTAAAATTTTTGGACTTGGTGCAGGAAAAAGTAGAATGAAAAATTTTTTACCACAAAGTTCGTCAGATTTTATCTATGCGATAATAGTAGAAGAATTTGGACTGGTTGGAGGTATAATGCTTATTTTGATTTATCTATTATTATTATTCAGGATAGTTGTTATTTCATACAAAACCTCAAGTTTATTTGGGAAACTAACAGTAATTGGACTTGGCATTCCTATTATTTTTCAGGCATTTATTAATATAGGTGTATCCCTTCAAGTATTACCAGTTACGGGACAAAACCTACCAATGATTAGCAGTGGTGGGACGTCAGCTTGGATGACATGTATAGCAATGGGAATTATTCTAAGTGTTAGTGCTAAAAACGAAGTACGGTATGAAGAAAATTTGAATGAAAACAACCCTTTAAATGTATTAAGTGAAACAATTTAGACTTATAATATCAGGAGGGGGTACAGGTGGACATATTTATCCTGCATTAGCTATTGCAAAAGGGTTAAGAAAAAAATATTCTGATATAAATATCTTATTTGTTGGCGCAATAGGTAAAATGGAAATGGAAAAAGTTCCTAAAGAAGGATTTAAGATTATTGGTCTATGGATAAGCGGTTTTAAAAGATCTTTATCAATTCAAAATTTACTTTTTCCAATTAAAACTATTTTTAGTATAATACATTCTTTAAGAATTCTAAAAAAATTTAAACCAGATATAGTTATAGGCACTGGAGGTTTTGCAAGTGGTCCAATATTAAAAGTAGCTCAATTATTAGGTTTACCTACTTTAATTCAAGAACAAAATTCATATCCTGGTGTTACAAATAGGATACTTAGTAAGAATGCAAATAGAATATGTGTAGCTTATCAGGGATTGGAGCGTTATCTTCCAAAGAAAAAAATAATAATTACAGGTAATCCTATAAGAGAAAACTTAACAAAAATTAAAATTGGTTCTAAGGCTAAATTACTCTTTGGATTCAATCCTAAAATGAAAATATTAGTTATAATTGGTGGTAGCTTAGGATCTAAAAGAATTAATCAATTAATTGAAAAACAAAAAGAATTTATTTTAAAATCTGGAATACAAATCTTGTGGCAATGTGGATCATTATATTATAGTGAGTACAAAAATTTAGAATCAAAAGAAATTGTGATAAGACCCTATTTTGATAAGATGGAAAATGTTTACGCCGCAGCAGATTTTATAATTTCAAGAGCAGGAGCAGTAAGCATTTCTGAATTAAGTTGTGTTGGAAAACCATTAATATTAATACCATCACCAAATGTAACAGCTAATCATCAATTAAAAAATGCCAAAGCTTTATCAAAAGCAAATGCTGCAATAATGATAAGGGAAAGTGAATTGGATAAAGAGTTCAACAAGAAATTCTCATTATTAATTTCTAATATTTCAAAACAAAAACAGTTAAAAAATAACTTAAAAAAATTTGCTAAACCTTTTGCTACTGATGAAATAATAAATCAAATCATAGAATTAAAATGATCAAAAAAAGTACAGAAATATATTACTTTATTGGTATTGGAGGTGTAGGAATGTCTTCATTAGCTAGATTTTGCTTTAGTAATGGACACCAAGTTTATGGGTACGATAAAGTATATTCAGAAACGACAAAAAACTTAACTGACCTTGGAATTATAATTACATATGATTCATCAATTTTAGCTCTATCAAAAAAATTACTTTCAAAAGAGGTGAAAATAATATACACTTCTGCTATTAAATCAAATCATCCACAATTAAAATTTTATCATAAACAAGGAAATCAAATTTTAAAAAGAGCAGAATTTTTATCAAAAATTTGTGAAAATAAAAAAACTTTAGCAATTGCAGGGACTCATGGAAAAACTACAACTACCTCTATCTTAACACACATTTTTTCTAAGACAAATCAATCTTTTACATCATTTATGGGTGGTTTTTTTAGGAATGAAAGTTCAAATTTTGTTAATACAGGATTAGATAATTTTATTGTTGAAGCTGATGAATATGATAGATCTTTTTTAAAACTAAATCCTACAATAGCGTGCATTACTTCTGTTGATCCTGATCATTTAGATATCTACGATACTAAAGAAGCATTTATAGAAGCTTTTAAAAAGTTTTCTAAACAAGTTGATGATAAATTAATAGTAGCTTTTGGACTTCCTATTTCGGGGATAACTTACGGAATTGATGTTAAAGCAGACTATGTGGCCCGTAATCTTACTTTAACTGAGAGAGGATATCGATTTGATTTAATCTCTCCAAATCAAATTTTTAAGGGAGTAAATTTTAATCAACTTGGAAGACATAACGTATTAAATGTATTAGGTGCAATCGCAGTAGCAAATCAATCAGGAATTGATATTAAAAAAATACTTTCAACACTTGAAAATTTCCCAGGAATCAAAAGAAGAATGAACGTTTATAGCTGGAGAAACTCTATAATAATTGATGACTATGCACATCATCCAAAGGAGATTGAAAGTGTTTTAAATACAATTAGAAGTTTTTATCCCAATAAAAAAAATTGTGTCATTTTTCAACCCCACCTATTTTCAAGGACAAAAGATTTCATGAAAGAATTTTGCTCTGTATTAGGTCATTTTGATGAGATAGTTCTTTTAGATATTTTTCCTGCAAGGGAAGAAGCTATAGAAAATGTAAATGCTTATAATTTACTTGAAGGCATAAAAAATGATCAAAAAAAATTAATTGAAAAAAAGGAAATTAAATCAGTTTTAGAATCAAGTGAAGCTGAAGTATTTACATTTTTAGGTGCTGGCGATATAGGTGAAGAAATAACAAAATTAAAATCAGAATTGATAATATCATGAATTTTAATAGATCGATATTTTATTTGTTTTTAAATATTCTGATTTTAGTTGGCCTAATTTGTTTTTCAAGCTATAGGTATAGACAGCAAAAAAAAGTAAAGGTTAAAGTTGAATTCACGAAAAAACCATTATTATTAAATGACTCATTGGTTAATAAATTGTTAACACAAAAACTAGAGGCTAGGTCTATCCTAAATGAAGATAGTTTAGATTTGAATATGCTTGAATACCAATTAAAAACTGTTCCTGAGCTTGAAAAAGTTGAAATTTTTGTAACTCCTAAAAGAGAATTGGTATTTGAACTTACTGAAAGAAAGCCCTTATTTAAGGTAATAGCAGACAGACTGTTTTATTCAGATATTAATGGTGTTTTATTTCCTTACAAAAAGTTTGACTCCATTAATTTTCCACAATTTGTAAGCAGTTCAAGTAGTCATTCTTTAGATACTACTGCAATATTAATTGATAAACTTTACAAAGATTCTTTTTTATCAAGAGAAATTAAATCGATGTACAAACAAAATAATCAATATATAATTGATTTAAAATCGTATAATTTTCATGTAATATTAGGTAAGCCCAATAATTTAAAGGAAAAAATTAAAAAATTAAAAGTCTTTTGCGCATATAAAAACAGTCAAGACAGTACAAAAAAATACAAAAAAATCAATTTAAGCTATAACAATCAAGTTGTGGCATCAACACAATAAAATTATGGAACAAACAAATTTTTCAGTTGGACTTGATATAGGGACTACAAAAATTGTTGCCCTAGTAGGTAGAAAAAATGAATTCAATAAGGTAGAGATTCTAGGTGTTGGGAAATCAAAAAGCTTAGGTGTGCATAGAGGCGTGGTTAATAACATTACACAAACTATACAATCAATTCAGCAAGCTGTTGATGATGCTAACACAAATTCAGGTAACCGAATTAATGATGTTGTTGTAGGAATTGCTGGACAGCATATAAGAAGTATTCAACACAGCGACTATATTACTCGTGAAAACCCTGAATCTGTTATAAATGAAGATGATATTCAAAGGCTAATTAAACAAGTTTATAAATTAGTAATGTTACCTGGGGAGGAAATCATACATGTATTACCACAAGAGTATAAGGTAGACGGTCAGGGAGAGATAAAGGAACCAATAGGAATGCATGGCGGAAGACTTGAGGCAAATTTCCATGTTGTAGTTGGTCAAGTTTCTTCAATTAAAAATATCGGACGATGTATTAAAAGCGCAGGACTTAATATGGCAAATATTACATTAGAACCTCTAGCTTCCTCAGAGGCAGTATTAAGTTTTGAAGAAAAAGAAGCAGGAGTTGCTTTAATTGATATAGGGGGTGGAACAACTGATTTAGCAATTTTTAAAGATGGTATAATTCGCCATACAGCTGTAATCCCATTTGGTGGTAATGTCGTAACAGATGATATAAAAGAGGGTTGTTCAATTATTGAAAAGCAAGCTGAATTATTGAAAATCAGATTCGGATCAGCATGGCCTGGTGAAAACAGAGATACTGAAATTGTTTCTATTCCTGGTCTTAGAGGTAGAGATCCAAAAGAAATTTCACTAAAAACACTTTCTAAAATAATAAATGCTCGTGTAATTGAAATTATAGAGCAGACTTTTTTAGAAATTAAAAATTATGGACACAATGATCTAAAGAAAAAATTAATTGCAGGTATTGTATTAACTGGTGGTGGAAGTCAATTAAAACATTTAAAACAACTTGTAGAATATATAACTGGGATGGATACCAGAGTAGGATATCCGAGTGAGCATCTGGCAGGAAATACTCAAGAATCTGTTTCCAGTCCTATGTTTGCAACTTCTGTAGGTTTACTAATGAATGCTTTAGATGCAAAAATTATCAATGAAGCCGAAGATGAAGTTGATATTGGTGAAACAAAAATCTCAGAAAATGAAAAATCTTCAAAGGATGTTTCAAAAAAGCGAAAATCAATTTTAGACCGATTTGGTGAAAAATTAAAGGAATTTTTAGATAATGCTTAATCAATTTTAAAGATGGATCAAGAAGAAACTAGGGGAATTAATTTTGACCTCCCAAAAAATAGAAGCAACGTTATTAAAGTTATTGGTGTTGGAGGTGGAGGGAGCAATGCTATAAACTACATGTTTAAACAAGGAATCAAAGGTGTAGATTTTGTTATCACAAATACAGATTCACAAGCCCTGTCAGAAAGTGGTGTACCAACAAAAATTCAGTTAGGAGCAAGTCTTACTGAAGGTCTTGGAGCTGGGGCTAACCCTGAGGTAGGTGCCAGGGCTGCAAAAGAGAGTCAAAAGGAAATTGAGGGTATTTTGTCCACACAAACTAAAATGATATTTATAACTGCTGGAATGGGAGGAGGAACCGGTACAGGAGCAGCACCAGTTATAGCCGAAATGGCAAAATCAATGGATATTTTAACTGTTGGAATAGTTACTATGCCATTTCAATTCGAGGGAAGATTGAGATTGGAACAAGCTCAAAAAGGATTAGAAAGAATAAAAGAATCAGTTGATGCACTTATTGTAATAAATAACAATAAATTAAGAGAAGTATATGGGAATCTTGGATTTAAGGCTGGTTTCGCTAAGGCGGACGAAGTTCTAGCTACTGCTGCTCGTGGTATAGCTGAGGTAATTACTCATCATTATACACAAAATATAGATTTGAAAGATGCTAAAACTGTACTTACTAATTCAGGTACAGCAATAATGGGTTCAGCTTTGTCGTCAGGAAGTAATAGAGCACAGGAGGCTATAGTTAAAGCTTTAGATTCTCCCTTACTTAATGATAATAAAATTACAGGTTGCAAGAATGTATTACTCTTAATTGTATCTGGTTCTGACGAGATAACAATTGACGAAATTGGAGAAATTAATGATTATATCCAGACTGAAGCAGGAAATCATACTAATATAATAATGGGTGTTGGTGAAGATGAAAATCTAGGAAATGAGATTTCCGTCACCGTTATTGCAACTGGTTTTGGAATAGAACAACAAAATGAGATTTCAAACACTGAAACAAAAAAGATAATTCATTCATTAGAAGACGAACAAAAAATTGTCCATAATTTGATAGAAGATCAAGAAGTTAAATCAGAATTTAATCAACCAGATCCTACTATATCTCAAAATGAAAATGGAAAAGATAAAAAAGAGATAATAGATGAAGAACCATTGATCCCTATGAACGACATTTTAAGTGAAATTGAAGTAGAAGCAGAAGTGGTAACTGAAAGAAAAAAACAAAATAAATATAATAATTTGAGTTCAGAGGAAGGGAAACCTGTTTATTCAGTAATTGATGACTCAAAAATTAAAAAGTCTGATATTTTAAATGAGAAACAAGATTATATCACTGAAATAGATAACGCAAATGAAAATTTAGAAGAATCACTTTTCAAACCAGAATTCAATACTATTTATGAAACTGAAGAAAAGATTGACAATTCATCTCAAAAGCATGAATTAGATGAAAATATTACATCAGAATCAAATGATTTCGTTTTCAATGATATTACGAAATCTGTTTTTGAAATTGAAGTTACAGACCCTGAGGAGATATCAGGCGAAAACCAAATACTACTGGACTTTGAATTACCATTTTCAGAAGATAAAGAAAATGAAAAAGAAATTTCAAATAATCTAAATAAAAAGCAAGAAATAATTACCGAAGACGCCAATTTAGATAATAATGATTTGCAAGAATCATCAATAGATGTTGAGTTTGAACTAAAAAATTCTTTAAAAGATAATACTGAAAACAAAAAAATTGAAGACACAGTAGAAAAAATCTCAAATCATGAAGACAAAATAAATCCTTTTGAACAGTCAATTAATCAAACAATTGCATCACAATCAGAAAAAAGAAAATCTCATTTAGAAGCATTTAATCATAAATTTACTCATCAATTTCATAAAATAGACGAGATGGAAAAAGAACCTGCATATAAAAGAAAGGGTTTAGATGTAAATTCTGATGTTCAAGATTCTCCCTCAAGGCTTTCAGTTAATAAAGATAATAATGACGATTTACAAATAAGATCAAATAATTCATTTTTACACGATAATGTAGATTAAATATGAGTTTACTTTCTAAAATTAATGAAGAGATAAAAATTGCAATGAAGTCTAAAGACACTCTAAAACTAGAGTCACTTCGTGCAATAAAAACTGCCATTATACTTTATCAAACAGGAAAGGGTGGGAGTGATAATCCTAGCTATGAGGATGAAATTAAAATACTACAGCGTTTAGTTAAACAGAGAAAAGAAAGTGCATCTATCTTTTTTGAGAAAGGACGTAACGATCTTGCTGATAATGAACATGCTCAAGCTTCGGTTATATCTTCTTTTTTACCCGAACAACTTTCAGATGACCAAGTTGAAAAATATATTTCTGAGATAATTTTAGAGACTAAAGCAAAAGGGATGAAGGATATGGGCAAAGTGATGGGTTTAGCCACTAAAAAATTAGAAGGAAAAGCTGAAGGAAAGTTAATAGCTTCATTTGTTAAGAAGCATCTTTCTACTTAATTATTTAAAAAAATTTTCAATCTACATTTATTATTAAAGTGAAATTAAATTCAATTTTATTATAAAAGTCTATATTGTGTTTTTAAAACTAACTAATCATAAAACATTATGAATTCAAAAGTCTTACTAAGTTTTTTGCTCACTCTCAGTATTCTTCAATCTCCTTTAGCACAATATGATGGATATTCATCAAAAAATTGGAAAAAACAAATAGAAATAGAAAAGGAATTTTTGGGTCATATTGATTTAAACTCATTTAAAAAGCATTTAAAAAAACTTACCGAAAGACCACACGTAGTTGGGAGTAAGGAAAATGAAAAAGTTCAAAATTATATGGCTAATGTTATGAAAAATGCAGGTTTTGAAGTTAAGAATTACCCTTACGACCTGTATTTACCAAACAAACCAGGAAGTTCCTTAATCGAGATAGTCACCCCATCACGTGAAATATTAAATCAAAAAGAAGATATTATAATTTCAGACCCTTATTCCAATGATCCTTTACTCTGGAAAGGATGGAACGCATTTTCTGGAAGTGGAGATATCACTTCAAATGTTGTCTATGCCAATTACGGACGTAAAGAAGATTTTGAAAAACTAAAAGAATTAGGAATAGAAATTAAAGGAAAAATTGTTATAGCTAGATATGGAGGTAATTTTAGAGGTTTTAAAGCAAAATTTGCAGAATCTTTTGGTGCTTCTGGTTTAATAATTTATACAGACCCTAAAGATAATGGGTTTACAAAAGGGCTTGTATATCCTGAAGGACCATATTACAATAAATCAACTATACAAAGAGGATCATTATTGACAACAAATTTTACCGGAGATCCTTTAACCCCTTTTGAACCAGCTTTACCTCTAGACGGTAAGAAAAAGATCGAGCGATTAGACCCTAAAAAAGCTCAATTGCATACAATCCCTGTCACACCTATATCATATGGAGAAGCTGAAAAAATACTTGGTAAAATGAAAGGTTCTGCTGTTCCAACCGGTTGGCAAGGTGGATTACCATTTACATATAGATTAGAGGGCGGGGATGAACTAACTATCCGTTTAAAAGTAGATCAAAAAATTGATTTTGTTAGAGCTGCAAATGTTATCGGCACTTTAAGAGGAAATGGTGCTCCAGATGAATGGATTATTTTAGGATGTCACTTTGATGCTTGGGGTTTTGGAGCTACTGATCCTAACAGTGGTACTGCAATGTTGTTAAGTTTAAGTGAGACTCTTGGAAAATTAAAAAAGAAAGGCTACGCACCTAAAAGATCTATACTCATAGGTCACTGGGATGCAGAGGAACACGGTGTAATTGGATCTAGCGAATGGGTAGAACAGATGAAAAATCAATTAAACGCAAAAGGAGTAGTTTATATGAACTTCGACGGAGGTGTCTCAGGGAAAAATTTTGGTGCCTCTGCAGCACCAACACTTAAGAAATTATTAATTGAGATTTCTAAAAAAGTAAATTATCCATACACTGACCAGAGTTTATATGATTTTTGGAATAATGAAAACGAAATTGAACCCAGAATAGGAAATCTTGGTGGAGGATCTGATCATATTGCGTTTTACATGCATATTGGTATTCCATCTTTAAGTGGAGGAGCTAGTGGTCCAAATTTATATCATTCTAATTACGATAGTTTTAATTTCTATGAAAAATTTGTTGATCCAGAATTTAAAATGGGCCCAACAATTGAACATTTTACAGGTCTATTGACTCTAACAATGGCAAATGCTGAATTAATTCCCTATGATGTTAAAAGATATCCATCTGATCTTAGATTGCACTTTAACAATGCTTCTAAAAAGATAATGAAATACCATAGAGATTTTGAAGGATTTAAAAAAACTGAAAAAGAAATTGAAAATTTATTTTCTATCTCCTCTAAGTTAAGTGAGAGTATAAAAAACTATCTAGAACAAGAAAAATTTAGTAAAAAAGAATTGAAAGTTTTAAATCAAAAATTAATAGCACTAGAAAAAAGTTTTATTTCTGAAAACGGCATGTATTTTGGTTCCTGGTATAAATCACTTTATGCCTCTTCAGATCCATTTAGTGGTTATGCTGCGTGGATATTACCTGGTCTTGAATATGAAATAGCATTAATGAAAAAAGATAGACTTGAAGAGTGGGATTCAAGATATTCGAAAGCAATTAGTTCTTTAGGAAGCAAGATGGAAGAATTGATTAAGTTATTAAACTGACATTCAATTATTTCACAAATAAAAACCCTCACTTATAGTGAGGGTTTTTTTAGAATCGAAAAATATTTAGTTAATATTTTCGTTTGCTTGGATTTCAGAAATTGTTATTGGGAAAAATGAGCCTGGTGAAGTAATTGCAGGCGATGTATTTATCCAATATTCTGATGGACTTGCGAATCTGTAATGATCAGCAATTCTTCTTCCTTGAAGAAATAAATTTACTCTTCTAGAATGTTCAAGCATTTCTGTTGCATCAATTTGACCAGAATAATCACTCAAACCATCAAGAGCTCTAATTTTATTTATATGAGCTGTAAAAGTAGTGTTATCTCCATTAGCTAAAGCATTCTCAGCTATAATTAAATGCATTTCTCTTCCTGAGACTATAGGATATTTGGGATACAGCTGTGCAATAGTAAAATTAGCAACATTTTTATATAATGCTGGATCCGGAATATTATCTATAGGATCTAAAAGAGAAATTGTCGTAGCTGGATTTCCATCTGTATATGCATCAGGTCTTTTTGCATCAGACGATATTACATAAGTATCAGATAGTCTCATCTCTAAACGATCATTTACCTCACCAGCAATATCAAGTCCTCCTACAGTGTCAGGAGCAGATCCCGAAGTATCTAATGTTACTGAGAAATCATCTCCTAATGCAGCTAGCGCTTCAGCAGCTAATGCTGCGGCAGATGCAGCACTCACAAGCGGAGCTGACGTATTTACTGGGTTTACTTTTGCCCAAATACCTTTTGAAAATTCAGCTCTTGCTTTTGTTGCTTTTAGTTCGGATGTAAGACCAGCATTTAAAGCCAGGGCTTTGTTTAGGTACCCAATAGCAATATCATACAAAGATCCCATATTTGATGCTCCAACAGCAGGCGCTGCCTCTGTTTTTGCAGATCCAATTACAAAGTCATCAAACATATCTGCGATAAAGATATAAGTAACTGCACCATACCAATATGCTCTTGCTAAGTCAGTCCTATTTTTAGAAGTAAAAGCATTAGAGGTGCTAAATTCCTCACCTCTTGCTATTACATCATCAGCCCAATATCTAGCCTCAGCTACATAGAAGAATGCAGCATCAACAAATTCATTATTGATATTATCTACATTTCCAAAATTTAACTGTTGCCAAGCATCACGAGATCCAATCCAGATCATTTCATCACTTGCAACCGAATAAGGCGCGAGAATATTTCCATAGGCTCTTACTGTTACTCCTTCAAGCCCGTTAACCATAGGAGTAAATGCACTCACCCCTAGTTGTTCTTCCAATAAGTTGTTTGGGTTGTTAGCATCCAAGCTACATCCTAGGAACATAATTATGGAAGCGATTAAAATAAATGTTTTTTTCATTGTATTAAATTTTTTCATTATTTCCATTATTTAAAATCCTACTTTAAGTGTTATGATTGCCTGTCTTGGAATTGGCCATCCAAATGCTGCAATACCCTGTCCAAAGTTTTGGTCTAATGTAGAACCACTACCTCTACCAACGTAGTTTATCCTTGGATCAACTCCAGTATATCCAGTGAAAATAGCTAAATTTCTACCTGATACACCAAGTGAAGCCGTTTCGATACTAAATGTATCTAGTATATTACCAGTTATTTGATAATTTAAACTTAACTCATTCCAACTTATAAAATCAGCTTTTTCTAAAGTATTTAGTCCTGAGAATGGTGCTAATGCCAATGTATTATTTAACCACTCATCTAATGCATCAACTCTAACATTAGGATCGTTTAATGGGTTAAAACTTCCGTCTACACCACCAGTAACATAATCTCTTACAACTTTTGCTGATGTTGGTAGGTTTCTACCAATTGCACCATTTGCTTGACGGAATGCATCAGTTAAGTTGTTTATAACAAAGTTACCTGCTTTGTATTCAAAAGTAGTACTAAGCGTGAAATTTTTATAGGATAATGAACCACCAAAAGAACCTGTCCAATCAGGAGTAGATTTTCCTATATAGTGATCTAGATAATCACCATCACCATCTTCATCTCTAAGAAGAACTTTTCCTGTACCTATTGAAGTTGGGACGCTTCCTACATTGTCTGGAGTTTTTCCTGTAAAATATTGTATTAGCTGGTCTCTGGTATCAGGTAAACCATCAGAATTTGCAATATCAACAGGTAATTGGTTATCTCCGACTTCTAAAAGTTGAGCTCCAAAGTTAGATCCTGGTGCGAAACCTTCTCTTAAGAAGTTTCTATATCTAGGATATGATCCACCAACCTTTAATGGTGGTGCCCCTCCTAGACTATCAACATTGTCTCTATAATAAGCACCATTAACGAACAAGTTTAATGATATGTCTTGAGTTCTAATTACTGTACCACTAAGGTTTATTTCCATACCGTAAGCGGATAGTTGACCAATATTAGTTAACTGTGTACTTCTAAATCCACCTGATAATGGGAATTGACGAGCATATAAAGCATCTTCAGTGACTCTATCAAAGTAAGTAAATTCTAAATTTACTTTATCATCAATTAATCCTGCTGTAAATCCAACTTCCCACTCTTTTGCAATTTCTGGCGATAGCTCAGGATTTCCTAAGTTATTTGGAGCAATACCGGCTCCAGAAGCTGAAGATAAAGCTAAATAAGTTGTCAATGCACTAAATGCGGCAGGTTGAAGTCCAGACCATCCATAAGATCCTCTTAATTGAAGTGAGCTTACAGGGCCAATATCATTCCAGTTTTCAGAATCAGAAGGTATGAATGATGCAGAAACTTTTGGGTAGAATGCTGCTTGGAATTCACTACCAAATGCTGAGTTAGCATCTAACCTAGCTCCAAGTGTTACAAACATAATGTCATTAATACCAATCTGTTCTTGCACAAAAATTCCCGCAGTAATATTTTCTGTAAAGAATTCAGTTACATCCAATATACCAGCAGCTGATGTAACCTCAAATCCAGGACCAGGAAATTCAGTACCCTGTGCACCTAAAACTTTAGTTTCTTGGGCAACATATTGTCCACCGATTATAAGATTAGAAGTTAAGTTACTTCCAATATTATTATTTAATGAAAGTTTTACTTCTCCGGTTTGTGCTAGGTAATTTCTTGTATCAGCACTTAATTGACCTAGAGGTCGACTCCCAGAAAAACCATCTATGTTCCAAGCGAAAGGCCAGAAGTTTGTACTTTGTTGACTCGAATAGTTGAGACCAAAAGTTGCGTCTAATTTCATCCAGTCAAGAGGATAGTAATTTATACCTAAACTTCCATTGTAATTTTGAACTTCAGAATCAATTGAAACTTGAAGTGTTTCGTCCACAGTAGCAAATGCAATTGTTCCTGTAGTATTGTTTTCTGAAACTAATTCTGGCTTACTGAATTGAGCAAGTGACCCAACTCCGTATATGTTATTATTATTTTCAGCAGTCGAACTGTATCTTGAGGTATATCCTTGAGTGAATCTTATGTTAACTTTATCACTTGGATTAATATTCAAGTTCATATTAAACTGAGCGAGTCTATCTATATCAGTTGCATTTGTTTGCTGTCCGTCTAGATAGCCAGCTCTTTCTTGTCCCCCAAATGGTCCATCTGTATATGAGTATCTAGCAGAGGTAAAGTAAGTTATTAATTCATTTCCTCCTGAAACATTTGCATTGACTGTGTTTTGAACACCTGTTTCGTATAAATCTTCAAGAGCATTAAAACTTATTAGCTCGTAAGGTCTAACTGTATAACCATAAAATTGAGATAGTTCAGCTGCTTTATCAGCACTTCCTGTCCATCCTGTGTTATCAGGGACTGCACCAATTGGATAGTTTATAAAACCTTGGGTTGCCTTAAAGCTAAATCTTGGGGCTCCAGTCTGACCTTTTTTGGTAAAAATCTGAATTACACCATTACTAGCTTCAGTTCCAAATAATGTAGCTGCAGATGCTCCTTTCAGGATTTCAACTCTTTCAATAGATTCTGGATTAATATCATCTAAACGTGAGGTAGATCCTCCACCTCCAGATCCAACAAATCCTCCACCGAATCCTCCTCCTCTGTCAACACGAATACCATCAACAATCACGATAGGTTCGTTTAATTGAGATAAAGATGCATTACCACGTATACGAATTTGAGCACCTTCACCGGTTAAACCTCCTGAAGGAAATGCTACTATACCTGGTTCACGACCTGCTAATAGGTCGGAGAATGAATTAATTGGTAATTTTTCTAAACTAGCAGTTGTAATTGATCCAATACTATTACCCAGTTGCTTTTTAGCAACCGGTGCACCTGTACCCGTTACAACAATTTCGTCAAGTTCAGAAGCTGAGAATGACATCTGTAAGTCTTGTGTTACATCCGAAGATCCAACGCTAACGTTTTGTGAAAGTTTTGAATATCCAGTATAAGAGACTTCTAGAACATAATCTCCTGCATCGAGGTTGTTGATAAAATAATTACCATCAAAATCAGATACAGTACCCTTATTTGTTCCTTGAACAAGGACTGTTACCCCTAGTAGGGGCTCTCCTGTGTCAACATCTGTTATCGTTCCCGATATGGATTGCTGAGCAAAAGATATAACTGGAATTGTTAATGCCCAAATTAAGGCATTCAATTTCAGTTGTTTAAATCTAGATTTCATCATATATTTTGAATTTTTGTTAAAAAAATGTTAACAAATTTATAACTTTCTTTCTATAAAAGTTAAACAAAATGTAAATATTTAATAAAAAAACAGTATTATTTTGAAAGATTGAATTTTAATAATGAGTAATTAAGAATTTCAAAAAATTTGATCTTTTTATTTCTTAATAATATAAAACTGGATAAAAACCCAAGTTCTTTATTTTTCTTTTGCTTATTTGAATAGGTGTCTTTTCTCTTTGTTGAGTAAAATAAAGTTGTCTTTTTATAAATCTCGGTGGAAATCCAATTTCAATAGTAGTTGGGGAAAATGTAGCAGGTCTAAATGTAACTTCATTTTTAGTGTATATTTTTATAGAATCATGATCAACTAATAAATTTAAATACCCAACATTAAATTTCCTCTTATTCTTATAGTAATAGGGTAAAAAATAAAATTTTAAAGAATCATAACTTACTACAAAAGACAGATCCCTTTTAACATAACTAATTTTATCTCTTATGTTTTTCTTGAATTCAAACCTGTCTTCATAAAGATCATATCTTATGAAAAAATCTTCATTATTTATTTTTCCTTTTTTAAATATAGTATCCAAGTATCTCTGTCCTTTTATTTTTCCGTTCCACATTGAACGAAAACGATCTGATTTAAGTTTAGTGCTATTATTCACACTATCAGCTAGCATATTATTGATATAGGTTTGAGAGTAATTTATTGAAGACCATAAAAAGCAAAGAATCCAATAAATTTTCATTAAAAATTAATTCATTAAAAATGGGACTTCCATCGCAGTAGGAGTAGAACCTTCCTTAGATTTTTTAACCATATTTTCCACTTCCTTCATCAATTTTGCATTTTCAATTACAATACCATCTTTTATTGTATGAATAATTCCACCTTTTCTAACCATTTCTCCAGAATTTTCAGTAGTCAACGCACCAAAACTGTACATATTTCTTAAATTATACAAAGGACTCTCGTTTATTATAATAAGATCCGCTATATATCCTGGTCTTACAAGACCTAGTTTTTCTTGTCTTAATGTCTTAGCACTATTAAGTGTTGCTGATTTCAATACCTCTAATGTATGCATGCCAGTTTCTCTTAAAAGCTGTAATTCTCTAATATTTGAAAAGCCTGGTGTTGCAAAAATATAACTATCATCTGTTCCATAAGCTACTCTACCTCCACGCTTGTTAAATTCAAAAATTAAATCCCCCCAAAGATCAAAAGCTTTAGACCAATAGTATTCATCATCACTAGTCCAATCATAGTGATATGCTCCATGATAATTTGGATCAGGACCATTACGTTCTATAAGTAATTGATGTGTATATTTTTTATGCCAAGGAAGACTTTGAGCTCTAATTATATCTCTATTAGCTTCATAAACTACTCGAGTTGGAAGCATAGTTACACCATAGTGAAAAAGAGAATCGGCAACTTCAGTAAGTAATCTTTTCTCATTTGTCTCAGACCATACTTTTCCTGCTTGTCTAAATCTTTCATTTTCATCATTATAATTATAAGTAGGTTTAAAATTTTGAACTTGTCGGTCAAGAGCAGATTCAGCATAAGCATAATGGTGTTCTATCATTGTGACCCCTAATCTTGCAGCATCAACTGCTTGTGTAACTGCAGTAGTGCTAGGTGGAATATGATAAGTAGTTATTCCTCCATTTTTTGTAACCTCTTTGCAAACTGCCTTAAGTAATTCTTGACTCCATCCCAAATTTCCAGCATTAACAACATGAGCTCCTTTTGCAAACATTTGTTTTACAACCTCTGGAGCATTTTTTGGGTCATCTAATTCAACCTTATCAAAATTGGTCATTGCACCATAGGACCATATAGGGAATAATTTAGGAGCAAGAATTTTATTTTGTTTACTTAATTTTGCCTGATCCATACCTGATTTTAATCCTCTATCAGACCCTGGAACCATAGTTGTTACTCCATGTGCAAGTTTTAGATAATAAACATATTCTAGCGGCATAGGTTCAGTTCTCAGATGCATATGTAGGTCAATCATACCGGGCATAACATATTTTCCTTCAGCATCAATGACTCTGTCTCCTTCTTCTCTTGAAACATTACCCCTCCTTTTTGCAGTTACAGGATCAAAAGGAATCATATCAGTTATTTTATTTTCTTTAATTATTATGTCGTATGGTCCAACGGGGGGTCCTCCAAATCCTGGAATAACCATAGCTCCTCTAATTACTAATTTTTTATAAGGACCATTTGCAAGGCCATTAAATTTTTCTTGTGAATAAGCATTATCTATTATAGAGAGGGTTAAAAAAAGTAGGAGTAATTTTTTCATAATATTATTTTATTTCAAGTTAGTCATTTACTTGCACTTTGCTATTTAAAAAAGATTTTGTTTTTTTATTAAATTGTAGTTCAAATTGTTAATAATGAAAGCATTAAAAATTTTTAATTTTTTTTTCCTATTTATATTATTTGCTTGTTCAAAAAACGAAAATCCTATTATTGAGGTAACATACAATAACAAACTTTCCAATGAATCATTTGATGGACGACTATTAGTAATGATATCAAAAGATGGTTCGAAAGAACCACGTTATCAGATTAATGATACCAAAGACACTGGAATTTTAGTTGGGAAAAATGTTGAAAACTGGAAAAGTGGAAATGTTGAAGGCTTTAATTCAAAAACTCTTGCATATCCAATAGAAAATTTGGGGGAATTAGATAATGGAGAATACTACATTCAAGCATTACTTCATAAGTATGAAACATTTAATCTATCAAACGGAAAAACAGTAAAACTTCCGATGGACCAGGGAGAAGGACAACATTGGAACACCTCTCCAAAAAATATTTATAGTAAACCTATTAAAATCAATTTCAAAAAAAATACTACTGTAAAAATTGAAATTACAGAAGAAATTCCTCCAATAGAACAAGAAAAAGACACGGATTATATTAAACATGTTAAAATCAAAAGCGAATTGCTTTCCAAATTTTGGGGTCGTCCAATGTATTTACAGGCTAATGTATTGATACCAAAAGATTTCAAAAAAGAAAGCAAAACTAGATATCCACTAATGGTTTTTCATGGACATTTCCCAAAATCAATTGGCGGTTTCAGAACTTCACCTCCAACAGCCCCAAAAAAAGATACCATTTACAATAGTAGATTTGGAATTACGGGATATAAATATATACAAGAAAAAGAGGCGTATGACTTTTATAAAAAATGGACATCCAAAAATTTTCCAAGGTTCTTAGTTATTGAAATTCAACATCAGAATCCATATTATGATGATTCTTATGCTGTAAATTCAGCAAATATTGGCCCTTATGGAGATGCAATTACATATGAATTAATTCCCCATGTAGAAAAAATGTTTAATGGTGTAGGTAAAGGATGGGGACGTTTCCTTTATGGAGGATCCACAGGAGGATGGGAAGCGCTCGCAGTACAAGTTTTTTACCCCAAAGAATATAATGGATGTTTTGCAGCTTGTCCAGATCCTATTGATTTTAGAGCATATACTGTAGTAGATATCTATAATGACGAAAATGCATATTACAAGGAAGGAAGTTTTAAAAAAATACTTAGACCTGGTATAAGGGATGGTAAAGGACATATAAAAACACAATTAATAGACATGAACAGGAGAGAGTATATTTTAGGAGATAATAGTCGCTCTGGAGACCAATGGGATATTTGGCAAGCTGTTTATTCCCCCTCGGATGAAAACGGTTATCCAAAACCAATTTGGGATAAACTCTCAGGTGAAATTGATCATGATGTTGCTAAATATTGGATGGAAAATTATGATTTAAGATATATTATGGAACGTGATTGGGATAAAATTGGAAATGATCTTAAAGGGAAAATAAATATTTATTGTGGAGACATGGATAATTATTACTTAAATAATGCTGTAGTACTTACTGAGGATTTTTTGGAAAATACAACCAACCCTTATTATAGTGGAGAAGTTGATTATGGTAATGGTGCCGAGCATTGTTGGAATGGAGACCAAAAAAATCCTAATCACATCTCTAGACTTAGATATAATACAATGTATTTAGATAAAATAAAAAATAGACTTAAAAAAACAGCTCCAAAGAATCATAATTTAAAAAATTGGGGTATCAAATAAAAAAATGTAGAAACATGAAGAATTTAAACCAACTTTATTATAATCTCATGTTAGTATTTCTTTTCTCATTACTAACATCAGACATATTAGCTCAAAAATCCGAATTATTAAAAAATTATAATTGGAGAGCCATTGGACCGGCAAATATGGGAGGACGGGTTACAGACATTGACGGTGTTCCAGGTGATATTTCAACATTTTATGTTAGTGGAGCTGATGGAGGAATTCATAAAACTGTAGACGGTGGGGTCACTTTTAAACCAATTTTTGAAAACCAAAGAGCTTATTCAATAGGTGCTCTGACAATTGCTCCATCCGATAAAAACGTTCTTTGGGTCGGAACTGGTGAAGGAGACCCTAGGAATAGTGTTGGCTATGGTTGGGGAGTTTATCGATCTATTGATGGAGGTGATAGCTGGAAACATCTTGGACTTAAAAAAACAGAAAGAATAAAAAGAATAGTAGTAGATCCAAAAGATCCTGACATTGCATGTGTTTGTGCACTTGGAAAAGAATGGGGACCAAATAAAGAAAGAGGAGTTTTCAAAACCATAGATGGAGGAAAAAATTGGGATAAAATTTTATACATAGATGAGGATACAGGGTGTTCTGATATTGCTATGGAAAACGAAAATCCTAGAATTATGTATGCAGGTATGTGGACTTTTAGAAGAAGACCCTGGCGATTTGATGATGGAGGAAAAAACACAGCAATCTATAAAACTACCGATGGAGGAGAGACATGGAAGAAAATAATGAAAGGACTTCCAGAGGCTAATATGGCGCGTCCAGGAATACATATTGCTCAAAGTAATCCAAATATAGTTTATCTAATGACTGAATTTGAGGGAGGCGGAACTGCATTTATTTCTAAAGATAAAGGAGAGAGTTGGAAAATGGTAAATGATGATCCTAATATAAATTTTAGACCTTTTTACTATAGTGATGTAAGGGTAGACCCAAAAAGGCCTAATATTTTATTTTCGATATCAGGCAGGTTAAGTAGATCAAAAGACCATGGGGTGACTTGGGAGAGAATTGCAAAAACAGTTCATGGAGATCACCAGTCCCTATGGATTGACCCTGAAAATCCTAATTACATCCTAAATGGAAGTGATGGAGGATTTCAAAGATCTTTTGACGGGGGTAATAATTGGGAAATAATTAATAACATTGAACTTTCTCAATTTTATCAAATTCAAGTTGATAATTTGCGACCCTATAATGTATACGGGGGTTTGCAGGATAATGGGACTTGGGTAGGGCCTAGTAACTCACTATACGAAACAGGAATTTTAAAACGACATTGGAAAGGACTTGCATATGGGGATGGATATTATGCAGAACCAATTCCAGGAAATGAACACTTAGTATATACAAATCTTCAAGGTGGCGTCCCATTTTTGGTTGATAGCCGTTATGGTAATGTCCAAACAGTTCACCCTTTTCCCAAAATAGTAGGATCTGCTGGTGATGCAATTGAGAATCACAAATACAGATTTAATTGGGATGCGCCTATACACATTTCACCGCATGATCCTGAAACTGTTTATGTCGGTGGAAATGTAATTTTTAAATCCCAAGACAGAGGGAATAGTTGGGAAGTCATAAGTCCGGATTTAACAACAAATGACAAGTCTAAACAAAAAACTTCAGGGGGATCCATATATCAAGATAATACTGCCGCAGAATTTCATTGTACAGTTCTCTATATAGCTGAGTCTCCGATTCAAAAAGGTATCATTTGGGCTGGGACTGATGATGGAAATATTCAGCTCACAATGGATGGTGGTATTACATGGAAAAAGCTTAATGATAAAATTAAAGGTTTACCTCAATATTCATGGGTGTCAAAAATTCATGCCTCAGAACATAATGCAGGAACAGCATTTATAACAGTTGATCAGCACAGGATGAATGATTTTAAGCCCTATATTTTTATGACCAATAATTTTGGAAAAACATGGCAAAAAATTTCATCTAATTTACCACCTGATGATTATGTAAAAGTAGTTCGTCAAGATCCTCATAATCCTAATTTACTTTTTGCAGGTATGGAACACGGAATCTATGCAACTTGGAATATGGGAAAAAATTGGGAGAAAATAAATATTAACCTACCTAATGTTTCAGTCAGAGATTTAAGAATTCAAAAAAGAGATAGAGATTTGATTGTTGGTACTCACGGAAGAGGTGCCTATATACTGGATGATATTAGACCCATTGAAGAATTAAACGATGCTCAAGGTAAAAAGATTCACTTTTTCAAAGTTAGAGAAGCAGTTCTTTGGAATATGTTTTGGAGATTGGAAAATATTGGAGATAGAAAATACAAAGCAAAAAATCCAGAATATGGAGCCTATATTAACTTTTATCTGGAAGAAAATTATAATGACTTTATTAAGGTTCAAATCAAAGACAGTAAAGGAAATATTATTACTACTCTTGAACACAGTAATGCAAAAAAAGGAATTAATAGAGTTGTCTGGGATTTAGGTTATGATGGGTCTAATGCATTAGAAGATAAAATTAAAGAAGGGGTTAATTATGATGGGATAAGGCCAAAAGTTATCCCTGGTAAGTATTATGCTAATATTGACTATAACGGAGAAAACTTTTCAACAGAGATAAGTGTTATAGGAGACACAAGAATTAACATGTCTGTTTCTGATTATAAATCTAAATTAGATGCACTATTGGAGTTAAGGAATATATTGAGTGACACACATAAACTAATCGACCAATTTAATTCTGTAATTGATCAATTGTCAATTTTAAATGATAAGCTTATGTTAAAAAATAATAACTTGATTTTTGATACTCATGAAAAATTGGTAGCATACAAAGATGAACATTTAATGAGGCCACCACCATCAATGGGATATAGACAAAGACCAAGATTAAGAGAAGAAATAAAATCTTTGATGCGTGCAATTGATAATACAACTAATCCACCAACAGTTCCTCAATTAGAGAGAATAAAAAGTTTAAAAGGGGAACTTAATAATCATCAAAAGGAAATGAAAGCTATTGAAAAAAGCATTAATGAAATAAATAGTTCAAATGCTTCTCTTCCCCAAATAATTTTGAGGTAAAATCAAATATGTTTTTAAGAAATTCAATTGGGTTCTCTTTAGCTATAATTATTTTAAGCTGTTCAGGTAAAGCTGATGTTGATATTTTAATTCAAAATGGGATTATTTTTGATGGCACTGGAAATAATTCTTATAATGGAACTGTAGCAATAAAAGATGATAAGATTTTTTACGTTGGCCCACCTAAATTTTTTACAGCAAGAAAGATTATAAATGCAACTGATAGAGCGGTTTCTCCTGGTTTTATAAACATGCTTAGTTGGGGAGTTGAAACTTTGATTGAAGATGGTAAATCACAAAGTGATATTCGCCAAGGTGTAACTCTAGAGGTTTTTGGAGAGGGAATGTCCTGGGGACCCCTTAATCAAGAGTTAAAAGAAAATATTTTAAAAAATCAAGGTGATATCAAATATGATATTAATTGGACAACTTTAGGAGAGTATCTTCAGTTTCTTGAAGAAAAAGGAATTTCTACAAACGTAGCGTCTTTTATTGGAGCAACGACTCTAAGAATTAATGCAGTTGGTTATGAAAACAAAAAACCGAATGATTCTGAATTAGAAATCATGAAAAATCTTGTTCATCAAGGAATGAAGGAAGGTGCTATGGGAATAGGATCCTCCTTAATTTATGCGCCAGCATTCTATTCAGGTACTGAGGAATTAGTAGAGATTTGTAAAATAGCAGCTCAATATGATGGAATGTATATTTCACACATGCGAAGTGAAGGAAACAGATTACTTGAAAGTGTAGACGAATTATTAACCATTGCAAATGATGCAGGCATAAGAGCTGAAATATATCACTTGAAGCAAAGTGGTAAAAACAATTGGAATAAACTAGATAGGGTAATTCAAAAAATAGATTCAGCTAGAGCTGAAGGATTAAAAATTACTACTGACATGTATACTTACATTGCTGGAGCAACAGGGTTAGACGCTTCTATGCCACCTTGGGTTCAGGAAGGCGGACTCGATAAATGGATAGAACGGTTAAAAAATCCTAAAATAAAAAAAAGAGTTATTAAAGAAATGAAAACTGACACAGATAAATGGGAAAATCTCATGAGAGCTGCAAATTCATCAGACAAATTGATGTTGGTAGGTTTTAAAAATGACAGTTTAAAATATTTGACAGGAAAAACGTTAACAGAGGCATCAAAAATTTATGGCAAAAGTCCTGAGGAAACAGCTATAGATCTTGTAATAAAAGATGGTAGTAGAGTTGGAACTGTATACTTTTTAATGGATGAAAAAAATGTGAAAAGACAAATTAAGCTACCGTATATGAGTTTTGGTTCTGACGCAGGAACAATGGCGCTAGAAGGTGTATTTTTAAAGAGTAGTACCCATCCTAGGGCATTTGGAAATTTTGCTCGTTTACTAGGAAAATATGTAAGAGATGAAAAAGTGATTACATTGGAGGATGCAATTTACAAGTTAACTGGTCTTCCAGCTTCCAATTTAAAACTAAAAAAAAGAGGGTACCTTAAAAAAGGATTTTATGCAGATATAGTTGTATTTAATCCAAAGACTATAAATGATTTTGCAACTTTCGAAAAACCTATGCAATACGCTTCAGGGGTCAATCATGTTTTGGTTAATGGTACCCATGTTATAGATAATGGAAATCATACAGGATCCTATGGAGGAAGATTTGTAAAAGGCCCAGGGTACCAAAATTAATTTTTATATGAAAAAGAAACTGATTTTAATGCTAATTATACCGTTAGGTTTAATCGCTCAAAAAAAAGCTTTAGTAGGAGGAACTCTAATTAATGGATTTGGTAATGAACCTATCAAAAATAGTGTTGTAATTATAGAAAATGAAACCATCAAAAAGGTAGGTACAATTGACAACATATCTATACCTATTGATGCAGAAATAATATCTACAGAAGGTATGAGTATACTCCCAGGTCTTTGGGATATGCACGTTCACTTAATGATAACAGGTCATTCTGATTATACTTATTGGGATAAAACATATCTCCCTGTTTTCGAAAATGTGATCATGCCAGCATCAGCACATCAATTACTTCTTGCTGGAATAACAAGTGCAAGAGATTTAGGGGGCCCTTTAAAAGCTAGTTTACAAGTTAGAGACGCTATTAACTCTGGAAAAATACCTGGTCCTACAATGTACATGAGTGGACCATTTATTCAGAAAAAACCATACCCGGGTACTGAAGCATTTAGATGGGGAGTTAATGGAGATAAAGATGCTAGAGCTAAAGTCAAAAAATTAGCAAGAGCTGGAGTTGATTGCATTAAATTAATTGATCAAGACCAGATGAGTATGGATGAGATCCAAGCAATAGTAGATGAAGCTCATTTAAATAATTTAAAAGTTGTAGCTCATTCACACCGTCCAGATGAGATAAGATTAGGATTAAAGGCTGGAGTTGATAATTTTGAGCATACGGGTTTATCGTCTTCACCAGCATATCCTGAGGATATAATTCAAATGATAAAGGAGCGAACTGCAAAAATGAATTTAGGACCACTATATTGGACACCTACAATAGAGGTACTATTTAATCACGATTATGTTGTTAAAAATCCTGAAGGATTAGATAATAATAGTTGGCATCTTGACCTTCCTGATTCTATTGTAACTGATATAAAAAACTCAATTAGTAAGCCAGGCGAGCTTCCATATTTTCAATTAACATCAATAAGAAAACCCACTTTGAAAACTAAGTTTAAACAGCTTAAAGATGCTGGAGTAGTTATGATGATTGGAACAGACAGTGGTGTTCCGATGAAATTTCATTCTCAAAGTACTTGGAACGAATTAGACATTTGGGTGAGGGAACTTGGTGTTTCTCCATTGGAAGCCATAAAGTCTGCAACATATTGGCCTTCTAAATTTATGGGAGTTGAAAAAAAAGTAGGAACCATAAGTGAAGGAAAACAAGCTGATATTATTGGTGTAAAAGGGGATGTTCTTCGATATATTTCACTTTTACAAGATGTAGACCTTGTGATTAAAAAAGGTCAAATCTATAAAAACAAATGAATTTATTTTTAAATTGCAATTGTATCAATATCAGCGATATATCGTTTAAAATAAAATAATTATTTTATGAAACACAAATTTGAATTTTTAATCACCACAATAGTATTGATTATATCTTTTGCATGCTCAAATGAACCTGAGGATATAAGTATAGATGAAGACTATACATGTACTGTTGACACTGTTTCTTTTTTATCCGAATCAACATCTAAGTCAGGGAGAGTTGAGGTGGTTTTCTCTGTTTCATTAGCTGGAGACACAAAATTTTATAATGTAACCGAGAATTACACTGTAAATAATCAATTAATGACGATAGGAGATAACCTTATTCATATAAATGAATTTACAGCAAAAGGGGAAACCGCAACCTTTGATTTTTACTATGGTGAAAACTTAGGTCCTTTTTGTATGGAATTATTTTCAGCAATACCTATGCATTCGCATAATGCTTTTAATGCTGAAGCCGACAGAGTTATTTCCGAGAAAAATTTGGGTAAGTGGAAAATCAAAAAGAAAAGACAATTACCGTCTAATGAAATACCTGAATAACTCATAATTTATTTAGTCCTCATTAGATTTTATAAATTTAGGAACTAACTATAAGTATGGCCCAGTAGTTCAACTGGATAGAATATCAGATTTCGGCTCTGAGGGTTGGGGGTTCGAATCCTCCCTGGGTCACACCCTTTTTATGATTTAAAATCATCATATTTAGATATGAATTTAAAAGAGGCTTCTTATTTACTCAAGACATATTATAATATAGAAGGTTTTTTAACTAAGCTTCCAGGTGAGGTAGATTTGAATTATAAGGTTGAAACTAGTCATAATAATTATGTATTTAAAATATCAAAGAGTCTTGATGAACTTGAATTTCTTGATTTTCAAAACGAGCTTCTTTTTTATTTAAATGGGAATAAATCACCTAAAGTAATTAATGATATTAATGGTAGTTCAAAGGTTATTGTAAGATATAAAAATGAAGAAAAATTATGTTTACGTTTATTAACCTGGATATCCGGGAGAGTATGGAGCAGTGTAAATCCCAAAACAGATAGTTTAAGATCAAGTCTTGGCGAAGAATGTGGGTTGCTAACAAAATCATTACAAAAATTTGACCATCCTTATGCTCACAGAGAATTTGAATGGGATATAGCAAAAAGTATTTGGGTTGAAAAATACTTAAACCTCTTCAAAAAAGAGGAAAAAAAAATCATCGAGAAGTTCCTAAATGAGTTTAAAAAAAATTATAATAATTATAAAAAATTAAGAAAGGGAGTCATTCACAATGATGCTAATGATAATAATATTATTGTAAATGAAGATATTCTAGATCCTAGAGTGTTATCATTAATTGATTTTGGTGATGCAATTTATACTCAAATAATTAATGATGTTGCGATAGCCTGTGCTTACGCTATAATGAATAATTCAAACCCCTTAAGAGCTTCAATTCCCATTATAAAAGGCTATAATTCGAAGTTTAAACTACAAGAAAAAGAGTTAAGTTTTTTGTATAATCTTGTAGCAATGAGACTCATAGTTTCAGTAACTAAATCTGCTATTAATAAATATGAAAATCCTTCAAATAAATATTTGTTGATAAGTGAAAAACCAGCTTGGGATCTTTTAAAAAAATGGATTAAAGTAAATTCAGAGTTTGCATATTTTCAATTTCGTGAGGCATGTGGATACTTACCTCATCCACATTATCATATTTTTAGAAATTGGGCAAGTAGTCAAAAAAGTATAACGAAATCAGTTTTTCCATCTTTAAATAAGAACACTATACACAAAATAGATCTGAGTGTCAGAAGTAATTGGATTGGAAGAAAAGAAGAATTTAACAATTTAGATCATTTTCAGTTTAAAATTGATCAACTTCAAAAAACACAACCAGAAAAAATTATTGCAGGGGGTTATTTGGAACCAAGAATTTTATATACATCAAATAACTATGAAAGAGAATGTAATACGGGGCTAGAAAAAAGATGTGTTCATTTAGGGATTGATTTTTGGGTTCCTCCTGAAACTCCAATACACGCCTTCATTGACGGAACTATAGAAATGATAATAAATGAAAAGGTAGAAAAATCTTATGGAGTAATGTTGATATTGCGGCATGAGATAGGGAGTTTGGTTTTTTATACTCTATATGGACATCTATCATTCAAAACATTTGAAGTTTATAAAAAGGGAGACAAAATTAAAAAAGGAGATAAAATTGGCTGGATTGGTAATTCAAACGAAAATGGTAATTGGGTTCCTCACCTACATTTTCAAATTTTACTTTCATTGTTGAACTATAAAAATGACTTTCCTGGTGTTATTTATCATGATGAAAAAAACACATGGAAATTTTTATGCCCTGATCCAAATTTTCTAATAAAATCTAAAAATTTAGATTCAACAGAATTAAATAAATATGAAAAAATCTTAAGTGATCGAAAAAAAATCCTTGGTAGAGGAATGAGTTTACAATATAAAGACCCACTTCATGTAGTTCGCGGTGAAGGGGTTTTTTTAATCGATCAAAATGGGCGTTATTTTTTGGATATGGTAAATAACGTAGCACATGTTGGTCACGAAAATTCTAAGGTTGTAAAAGCAGGACAATTACAGATGGCACAGCTAAATACAAATACTCGTTATATAAATGAAAATATAACCAAACTAGCTAACCGATTATTATCTACACTTCCTCCAGAATTGAGTGTGGTTCATTTTGTGAACTCAGGTAGTGAAGCAGTCGAATTAGCAATTCGTATGATAAAAACTGTTACAGGTTCTGCTCAAATTCTGGCATCACAATATGGTTACCACGGGAACACAAACAGTTGCATTGATATTAGCTCATACAAATTTGACGGAAAAGGGGGGAAAGGAAAACCAGAAGACACATTTATTTTTCCTATTCCAGATTCATTTAGAGGAAAATATAGAGGTAAAAATACAACTCCAAAATATGTTTTTGAAGTTAAAAAGCAAATTGAATTAATACATAGTAAAAATAAGAGGTTGGGAGGTATAATTATTGAACCAATTATAAGTTGTGGTGGCCAAATTGAATTACCTGAAGGTTTTTTAGCAAAAGTATTTGATGAGGTTAGAGGTTCAGGTGGATTGTGCGTTGTTGATGAAGTGCAAACTGGATGTGGAAGAGTTGGCTCAAATTTTTGGGGCTTTCAATTACATGATGTAATTCCTGATATTATAACTATCGGTAAACCCCTTGGTAATGGTCATCCAGTTGCCGCTGTTGTTTGTACAAAAAAAGTTGCTGATTCATTTAATAATGGTATGGAGTTTTTTAATACTTTTGGAGGCAATCCTGTTTCATGTTGCATTGCAGACAAAGTATTAGAAATTGTTTCTGATGAAAATCTTCAAGAAAATGCATTAATAACAGGCAATTACATTAAAAATAAAATCCAGATATTAGCAAAAAAAAATTCTTTTCTAGGGCCTGTCCGTGGTCAAGGATTGTTTTTGGGAATAGAATTGGTAGATAAAAACCTTGAACCATTGCCAGCAAAAGCAGATTATTTAATTAACAGGCTTAGGTGTTTTGGAATTTTATTAAGTACAGACGGTCCACATAAAAATGTCATCAAAATTAAACCTCCATTAATTTTTTCGATTGATAATGCCGATTTTTTCTTGAAGTATTTTGAGCGTGTACTCAATGAAGATTTCATGATAGATTAAAAAAAAAAAAAATTATATATATTTTTTCGTAACTTGTATGTTACAAAAATAAAAAACCAATGAGTGAACTCGTCATAGTAATTATTGGAGCTGTCGTTATTGTAGGAGGTGTAATTTTATATGCAGTTATATCTACTGCAACCGGACTTGAAGAAGACGAAAATCAAAATTATATACCTGATTGGATTGAAAGAAAGTTTCCAAAAATTTTTAAAGGGAGTAAAGATTTACAGGATAAGTAACTTCTTTTCTAATTAAAGCAATAATTTCATTTTTTTCTTGTTATATAAATTAAATATGAATTATTTAACAAGCCATGACTAGAATTTTTATTAAGCCAACTTTAATATTACTTTTTATTGTTGCTTCAGTTACTGCTCAAAACCAGAATAGTCCTTGGTCTTTTTCCGTTAACTCAAATATTATAAACCTTCAAGGAGATAATGTTGAGTCTGGGATTAATTTTGGGGGACCTTCGTTAAGTTTAAGCAGACACATTGGGGCAGGTATTTCTTTGGGTGCACAAACATCACTCGGTAATGTTAATAATTTTAGTGATTCATATACATATACTTCCCTAGATGGATTTTTGAAATTTAATCTTTCAAGTGGAAGCCTTATTCCAAGTATAATTGGAGGTTATGGATTTTCTCAATTTGCTGATGGGCAAGAAAGACCTGGTATTTTTCCCTCTTCAGAAACAAGTAGAACAATTTTTGGGGGATTGGGTTTTTCATTTAATTTGAGTGATAATTTGGCTATAAACCTACAATCAACTTATCGTTCCATGAATGAAAATGATGGATTTGATCATCTTCAACACAATGTAGGTTTAAGTTTAGGTTTTGGATCTGGGGATGCAGATAAGGATGGTGTTCCAGATAGTAAAGATAAATGTCCAAGTGTACCAGGTTTAAAAGAATATGAAGGTTGTCCTGACACAGATGGGGATACTATAATTGACAAGGAAGACAAGTGTCCAGAAATACCTGGTCTCCCAGAATTAAATGGATGTATTGATTCTGACGAAGATGGAATATCAGATCCAGACGATTCTTGTCCTGATGTTTTTGGTTCTCTTGAAATGAATGGTTGTCCGGATACTGATCAAGATGGTGTAGCTGATAAAGATGATGAATGCCCAAGTAATTTTGGTCCTATAGAAAATAATGGCTGTCCTTGGCCAGATACTGATGGTGATGGTGTTAACGATAATGAAGACCTTTGTAAAGATGAACCTGGAAGTAAAGAAAATAATGGTTGTCCAGAATTATCAGGTGAGATAGTCAAAACTTTGAATGAATTTGGTTCAAGAATCAATTTTCCAGCAAATAGTTATCAAATTTTAGGAAGAAAGACAATTGAAAACCTTGAAAAAATCAAAAATCTTTTAGATGAAAACCAAGAAGGAAATTTGCTAATAGAAGGTTACGCTTCTTCTGATGGTGATGAAGATTATAACGTGGAACTTTCAATTAAAAGAGCTCAAGCTGTTTTAGAATATTTAGTAAAACTTGGAGTACCAGAAACTCGTTTAGAAGTAATTGGTTTTGGGGAAGAGAATCCATTAGAAGATAATCAGACTTCTTTGGGAAGGGCAATAAACCGAAGAGTCCAATTCAAATCAAAAAGATAATTAGGATTGTCTTAAGAGTGTAATATTTGCTTTTGGATCACTTGCTTTGAAAATATAATTTCCTGCTACAAGAACATCTGCTCCACATTTTATTAGTTTTGAAGAGTTTTTGTTAGTTACCCCTCCATCAATTTCAATTAAACAAGACGTTTTACTTTTTTTTATTAAGCTTTTTAATTCTTTTACTTTTTCAAATGTATTTTCTATAAATGATTGACCACCAAATCCTGGATTTACACTCATCAAACAAACTAAATCAATTTCCTTAATAATATCTGTTAAGTTAGTTATTGGTGTATGAGGATTAAGAGCAACGCCTGCTTTCATGCCGAAGGATTTTATTTTTTGTAAACTTCTATGTAAATGAGTACATGCTTCAAAATGGACTGTTAATATACTTGCACCAAGACCTGCAAAGTTTTCAATATAACGATCAGGATCTATGATCATCAAGTGGACATCTAAAGGTTTTTTAGCTTCTTTTTTAATTGCTTTTAAAACGGGCATACCAAAGGAAATATTTGGCACGAAAACACCATCCATTACATCAACATGAAACCAGTCAGCTTCACTTTGATTTACCATATTTATATCCTCAGCTAAATTCATAAAATCAGCTGCAAGAATAGAAGGTGCGATCTTTATAGACATAAGAACTATTTATTATAGTTAAAAAAAGCAACTTGTGAAGTTGCTTTTAGTTATCCCAAATACGTTTTTAATATTTTACTTCTAGATGTATGTTTTAGTCTTCTAATTGCTTTTTCTTTGATTTGTCGAACACGCTCTCTTGTAAGATCGAAAGTTTCACCAATTTCTTCTAGGGTCATTGCATGTTGATTTCCCAATCCGAAATAAAGACGAACAACATCGGCTTCTCTAGGAGTAAGTGTTTCTAGGGCTCGTTCAATTTCAGTTCTTAGGGATTCATGAAGTAATGTTTTGTCAGGATTAGGTGATTCACCACTATTTAGTACATCATATAAGTTAGAGTCTTCACCCTCTACTAGCGGAGCGTCCATAGATACGTGTCTGCCAGAGTTTTTTAGAGATTCTTTGACATCATTTATAGTCATATCTAACTCTTTTGCAATTTCTTCAGCAGAAGGAGCTCTTTCATGAGCTTGTTCTAAAAAAGCATAGGTTTTATTAATTTTATTAATTGAACCAATTTTATTTAATGGAAGACGAACAATACGAGACTGCTCTGCTAGAGCTTGAAGTATTGATTGTCGAATCCACCATACTGCATACGAAATGAATTTGAAGCCTCGGGTTTCGTCAAAACGTTGTGCAGCTTTAATAAGCCCTAAATTACCTTCATTAATTAGATCTGGAAGAGTTAACCCTTGGTTTTGGTATTGTTTAGCAACAGAAACTACAAATCGTAAATTTGCTTTAGTCAATTTTTCAAGTGCAATTTGGTCACCTGCCTTAATTCTCTGAGCTAATTCTACCTCTTCTTCAGCAGTAATTAAATCCACTTTTCCAATCTCCTGAAGATACTTATCTAGTGATGCTGTTTCTCGATTGGTGACTTGTTTAGTTATCTTGAGTTGTCTCATTTTTCTAATTAAGATTTAAATAATATATATAATACGAACAAAACGAAAGAATGTTACAAAAAGTGTTTAAAATGCTATTCTTTTTTTTCAGGTCTTGGTAATAGGGCTTTTCTTGATACTTTTTCCTTTTTCGTCCGTGAATCTATTCCAAAATATTTAACATCTAATACATCACCCATGTTGACTACATCACTTACGTTTTCTGTTCTTTCCCAAGCAAGCTCGCTTACATGGAGTAAAACCTCGTTTCCTGGAGCTTGAGTATATTCTACTACGGCACCAAAGTCGAGCATCTTTATTACTTTTACTTCATAAGTTTTTCCAACCTGGGGTTTAAATGTAATTGAGTCAATCTTTGATTCAACCATAGATATGCCTTCAGGAGATGTCCCCAGTATTTCTATAATACCTTCTTCAGTTTCAGGATCCTCATTTATTACGATAGTACATCCTGATTCTTTTTGGAGTTCTTGGATAACTTTTCCCCCAGGGCCGATCAACGCACCAATATATTCGTTAGCAATCCTGCGATAAATCATTTTTGGAGCATGATCTTTAACTTTTTTATTTGGTGATGCAATAGTGTCAGTAATTTGTTTTAGAATGTGAAGCCTACCATCTCTTGCTTGATCTAGAGCTTGTGTCAAAATATCAAAGCTAAGGCCTTTTATTTTGATATCCATTTGACACGCCGTAATTCCATCTTCTGTTCCAGTAACTTTAAAATCCATATCTCCAAGATGATCTTCGTCACCGAGAATGTCGGATAAAACAGCATATTTTTTGTCCTCAGTAATTAGACCCATTGCAATTCCTGAAACAGGTTTATTAATTTTTACACCCGCATCCATTAGTGCCATAGTACCAGCACATACAGTAGCCATTGAAGAAGACCCATTTGATTCTAATACCTCAGAAACTATACGGATCGTATAAGGACAATCTTCTGGTACTACTTTTTTCAAGGCTCGTTGAGCTAAGTTTCCATGACCAATTTCACGTCTAGAAGTTCCTCTCAGCGGTCTTGCTTCTCCTGTGGAAAAAGGAGGGAAATTATAATGTAAATAAAAACGTTCTTCACTTTGTTCAGTAGGCAAATCTATTATGTTTGCTTCTCTAGAAGTTCCTAAAGTAGCTGTAGCCAAAGCTTGTGTTTCTCCACGAGTGAAGATTGAAGAACCATGCGCTGATGGAAGATAATCAACTTCACACCAAATAGGTCTTATATCAGTTGTTTTTCTTCCATCTAGACGAATTCCCTCATTTAAAACTAAATCACGAACAGCTTTTTTTTGAGATTCCTTCACATATTTAGATATTAAGTCACCCTTTTCGTCTAATTCTTCTTCAGAAAATTTACTAATATAATCTTCTTTTATTTCTGAGAATTGTACAGATCGTTCACCTTTAGATAGACCTTTTTTGGCTATTTCATAAAAGTTTTTGTAAGTATTATCGAAAATTTCTTTTTGTAGATCGGTGTCTGAAGTCTCTTCTTCATAAGAACGTGTTTCTTTCTTACCAATTGATTTAGCTAACGAAATTTGAGCTTGTATCTGCTCTTTAATAGCTTTATGCCCGTATGATATAGCATCTAGCATTTCTTCTTCAGTAATTTCGTCAAATTCTCCCTCAACCATGGCAACTGAATCTTCACTAGCTCCGATCATTATATCAATATCTGAATTGGCAAGTTGAGATTTACTTGGATTTATAACAAACATCCCATCAACTCTTGCAACCCTGACTTCAGATATAGGACATTCAAAAGGAATATCTGAGAGATGTATGGCACAAGATGCTGCTAGTCCAGCGAGTGAGTCTGGCATAACATCATCATCATGAGACATCAACTGAATCATAACTTGTGTTTCAGAATGATAGTCACTGGGAAATAATGGTCGTAATACTCTGTCTACTAATCTCATCGTGAGCACTTCCTGATCACTAGGTCTCGCTTCTCGCTTAAAAAACCCTCCAGGAAATCTGCCAGCCGCAGCGAATTTTTCTCTATAATCAACAGTGAGTGGCAAAAAATCAACAGGGCTTGCAGTTTTAGAGGAAACAACTGTAGCTAAGAGCATACAATTACCCATACTAACCACAACTGAGCCGTCAGCTTGCTTTGCGAGTTTACCTGTTTCTAGAGTAATTATTCTGCCGTCTTCAAGAATTATTTCTTGTGTAAATACTTTTGGTGTCATTTTTCATTATTTTGGTTAAAATCTGTTGTGTGTTGTGGCAACCAATGAAAAACTAAAACTTTTAAAATCTTAAATTATTTACTTTCGTAGGCCTAATTTTTTCACAATACTTCTATATCGTTCAATATCTTTAGATTTTAGATAGTCAAGTATGCTTCTTCTCTTCCCAACTAAACGAACTAAAGATCTTTCTGTATTAAAGTCTTTGCGATTTGATTTAAGGTGTTCTGATAGGTGTTGGATTCTATGAGTGAAGAGCGCTATTTGTCCCTCCGGTGAACCTGTATCTTTTTCAGATTTACCATGTTTTTTGAAAATATCTTGCTTTATTTCTTTTGAGTTATACATGCCAATATTAAATTTAATGATTTTTATGTAACTGAATTAGTTGGCAAATATACAATTAATGTTGACTTACACAACAAACTTTAAGAATATGAGAATATAATCAACTTCTAATTGGTCTGTTTAAAATTAGATCTAAATAAAGATTTATTTTATTTTTTAAATCATTTCTATGAGAAATAAAATCAAGAAACCCCTTTTCTAACTGAAATTCACTTGTTTGAAATCCTTCAGGCAATTCTTTACCCGTAGTATCCTTTACAACTCTAGGACCTGCAAAAGCAATTAGAGCTTTTGGTTCAGCGATGTTTATATCGCCCAACATTGCATATGAAGCAGTAGTTCCTCCTGTAGTTGGATCTGTACATACTGAAATATAAGGCAATTTTGCCTCAGCTAATTGTGCTAATTTCGCTGAAGTTTTTGCCATTTGCATTAGTGAAGTTGCTGATTCCATCATACGAGCACCTCCAGATTTAGATATTATTACGAGAGGCAATTTATTCTCTATTGCATAATCGGTAGCGCGAGAAATTTTTTCACCTACAACAGAACCCATAGAACCACCAATAAATCTAAAGTCCATGCATGCTATAACAATATTTTTTCCTTTTGAAGGACCTACAGCGGTTCTAATAGCATCATATAAACCAGTTTTTTTGTGAGCATCTTTAAGTCGATTTATATATTTTTTTGAGTCTTCAAATTTTAAAAAATCCTTTGACTTTAACTCTTTATCAAATTCCTCAAAAACATTATTATCAAAAAGGATTTCAAAATATTCTTTACTACCAATATGAACATGGTAATCATCTTCTGGACTTACATATTTGTTTTCTGCGAGTTCTTTTGCTTCAATAATTTTTCCCGTCGGTGTCTGATACCATAGTCCTTTGGGGATATCTTTTTTTTCTTCTGTTTTGGTATGGATACCTTTCTCACTTCTTTTAAACCAACTCATATGTCAGATTTTAAATAAAGATATAAAATAAAGAAAATTATAAAGTATTAATGTTATTTAAGTCTTCAAATGCTTTTACTAATCTTTTTTTAAAAGTTTCTTCCCCGAGACGTAGCCATTTTCTTGGGTCATAATATTTTTTATTTGGTTGTTCAGCTCCTTCTGGATTTCCAATTTGATTTTTAAGGTATAGAATTTTATCATTCATGTAATCACGAATTCCTTCAGTAAAAGCAAATTGAAGGTCAGTATCAATATTCATCTTGATTACACCATAACCTATAGATTCTTCAATTTCAGTTTTTGAGGATCCTGAACCACCATGAAAAACAAAATCTACAGTATTTTTAGGGAGATTATATTTTTTTGAAATATATTCTTGAGAATTTTTTAAAATTTTAGGTGTTAATTTTACATTTCCAGGCTTGTAGACACCATGAACATTTCCAAAAGCAGCAGCTACAGTAAATTGTGAACTAACCTTACTCAACTCTTCAAAAGCATATGCCACTTCTTCAGGTTGAGTGTAAAGTTTAGAAGCATCTACATCACTATTATCCACTCCGTCTTCCTCACCTCCTGTAATTCCAAGCTCAATTTCTAATGTCATTTCCATTTTTGACATCCTTTCTAAATATTTTTTGCAGATACTAATATTCTCTTCAATAGGTTCTTCAGATAAGTCTATCATATGTGAGCTGAACAGAGGTTTTCCATTTTCTTTGTGGAAAATTTCACTTGCATCTATAAGTCCGTCAATCCAGGGCAGTAAATTTTTTGCACAATGATCAGTATGAAGAATAACAGTTGCTCCGTATAATTCAGCAAGTTCGTGTACATGTTTTGCTCCTGCAATAGCTCCTGCTATGGCTGAATTTTGATTATGATTAGAAAGTCCTTTTCCAGAATTGAATTGTGCTCCACCATTAGAAAATTGAATTATAACAGGACTATTAAGTTCCTTAGCCGTTTCAAGGACTGCATTAATACTATTGCTTCCTATTACGTTAACGGCCGGTAAAGCAAATGATTTTTTTTTAGCAAGATTAAAAACTTCTTGTACTTTTTTTCCAGTAATAACGCCTGGAGGAATTTTGTGATTCATCAAATTTGGTTTGCTGCAAAAATAAAAACTTATTTGGTTTTAGAATGGATAATTAATACCTATATTAAAAACTGCATTTTTAAAATTGTATTCAGACCACCATCGATCATTAATTTCAAGAGAAGGATTATATGTTTTAAATCCTGTATCAAATCGAAAAACAAAAAAATCAAAATCATATCTAATACCAAAACCAGAGCCTATAGCAATTTCTGAAAGATCCTCTAAACCATTGAATTTGATGTCATCGCTTTCGACATCATCCCAAAGATTCCAAATGTTTCCTAAATCAATAAATAGTCCACCTTTTAAAGATCCAGTTATAGCAAAACGATACTCAAGATTAAAAGCTAATTTAAAATTTGCTTCATTAAAATCATTTATGTTATTACTGCTTCCTGGACCTAATTTATATGCTTTCCATGCTCTATTATCATTTGCTCCACCAGAAAAATATGATCTTGAAAAAGGAATATTATTAGAATTACCATAAGGTATTGCAAATCCAGTAAATGCGTGGAATGCCAACACACGTTCTCTTCCGAATGACCAATGTTTAATATAGTCTAATTCTGTTTTTATGTATTGAGAGGGGCTAACTCCTCCTAAAATATTTTGGTCCAGATTATTTTTATTTGAATTTGTTAATTTTAAAAATTGATTTATAAGGTTACCAATCCATTCAACTTTCCATCTTAGTTGATAAAAATTTTCATCAAAAATACTTTTTTGGCTGTTCAGATTAACGTTAAAAGAAGATCCTAATATCAAATTGTTTGCTGTTAGTCTGTCATAACGTTCCTTTATTGTATTAATAGTTTTATAGTCTTCATCATCAATTGTTAAAATTGTTTCATTATTAAGCACATCATTAATAAAATCTGATGTACCGTTTGGAATTAACAAATCTCCATTTTCATTTAATATTTCAGTTTTGCCATTATACTCTTTTGCTATTTTATTTAATCTATCATATGAATTTCTATATACATTAAAATAATTTGTCAAATTTCGATTGTTTACAAATTCAAGTTCAATCAATTTAAATTGAATTTTTTTTTCGTTTTTGGGTTTCCAATCAAATTGATATGTCCCTGTAAAAAATTGTTTATCTAGGCCAATATTTTCCTGAAGAGTAGTTCCTAAAATAATTTGTGTTTTTGGTGACATTATAGAAGGAACCAACTCTTTTTTATTGAATGGGACTAATATTCTTGGGACAGTTAACTTTAAGTCTGCTCCTAACTCAAAAAGGTTAAAAAACTGGTCATCACTTTGAGCAATATCTCTTGAAGCACCTAAAGTATTTTTAAGATTCAGTTCTAAAATTTCAGTACCACTAAACAAATTTCTTATTCCTAATCCTCCTCCAATTCCAAAACCAAAATCTTGAATATTAGAATGCGATAAATCCAAATCGAATCCTAATGAAAAGCGTTCTTTGGGATTTAAATATATTGATGCAATTAAAGACTCTTTATTTGGTGATAACTTATAATTTATGCTTGGATATTTGAAATTTTTCAGATTATTAAAATACCTAAAAGTTAAATTTCTGTCTTCATCACTGTAGAGTTTTCCCTTTTTTACATTTATTCCTGATGTAATTGATTTTGGTTTAAATTTTAGTTTTCCTTTACTATAAATTCTAAAATCTTTATAGTTAATTGAATCTGTAAATTTTGTAAAGTCATTTTTTGAATCATCAATAAAAACCAAAACTTCTTCAATTTTATATTTTTTATATGGAATCCCAATAAGACTATCATTTAAACGCTGTTTTATGTTTTCGATTTTTATTTTTACTGGTATATTTAAATCATTACCTGAACTATCAATTGCAGCAGTAAATTGAATACTATTTTGTTGAAAATTATAAATGCCATTATTCTTAAAAAGAAGAAATAAACGCTCCCTTTCTTTTTCAAATTTATTGATCTCAAAAGGCTCACCTTTTATGATTAATTGATTTTTTATATTATCATCATACAATGTTTTAAGCTGTGGAGATTCAATTTCAGCTGTAATTGATTCGATTAAATATTTTTGATTAGGTTTAATCTTATATTTTAAAATAATTTTTTTTTCTTTTAATTTTTTACTGTCTATGCTTACATTAACGTCATAGTATCCAAGATTTTTATAATATTGAACTATCCTTTTTTTAGAAATTTCAATTTCATTTTTTTTCAAAAATGCTGGAGGTTCACCAGTTTTTCTTAACCACTCATTAAATTTTAAAGTGTAATTATTTAAAGCATTAATTTGTTTATTTGATATTATTTTTTCTAAATTTTTTCTCCTATTTTCTTTTTTGTTTATCCATAAGTCAAATTTATCACTAGGATTAGTACTAGAGGATTCATAAAGTATTTTTCCAAATGGAATTCCTAAAAATTTTTTATTTGATTGAGTAGTAATAATGAAGTTTACAGGAGAATTTGATAATAATCTACCGTCCTCATACACTTCATTTTTGTCAATAATTATTTTATCATTTAACCTTGAACTTGAACAGCTTTCTAAAACTAGGAAAATGAATAGTAGTTTGACTAAATTTGTCTTAATGAAATTCACTAAACTTAAATTCTATTATCAAAAATAAGTCATTTTATGGTCAGTAAGAACCAGCAAAAAAAAATCATACAACTTAAACAAAAAAAATATAGATCAAAGTTTGGTCTCTTTGTAGCTGAGGGAGAAAAAGTAGTTAATGATTTAATAAACTCTAAAATTGAATGTGAATTTCTTTTTTCTATTAGAAATATATCACACCCAAAAGCTTTAAAAGTAAAAGAGTCTGAAATGAAAAAAATCAGTCATTTCAAAAATCATAGCTCAATTCTTGGAGTTTTTAAAATACCAGATATAAAATTAAATAACCGGAATAAATTAACTATTATTTTAGATGGTATTTCTGACCCAGGAAATTTAGGAACAATTATTCGCCTTTGTGATTGGTTCGGCCTTGATCAATTAATATGTAGTACTAATACTGTAGATTGTTATAATCCAAAAGCTATTCAGTCTTCTATGGGATCTATTGCGAGGGTTAGTTGTCACTATGTTTCAGATCTTTTAACCTATATTGATTTAATTAATAAACCTATTTTTAAAGCTGAAATTAATGGCACTTCAATTTATAAAAATCAATTACAAGAATATGGGACCTATGTTTTTGGAAGTGAATCTCATGGAATTTCAGAAGAGTTAAAATCAAATATAAAAAACAAGATAGGTATTCCTAATTTTAAAAAACATAATGGTGCTGAGAGCTTAAATGTTGCAACATCAGTTGCAATTTTTTTTAGCGAAATTTATAGAACTTAATAATTATTCAAAAGTTATTATTAAAGAAACTCCTCGACTTAACATATTTAGAATTTTTCCTGTCCAAGGACTATTTTCTTGATTATCCGAAATCAATTCATTTTGAAATGAGAAAATACCACGAAATGAAGGAGAAAATTTAAAATAATATAGATAAAATTCAAATCCTAATCCCAATTCATAATTAAAACTTTGAGATGTTGTACGAAAGACATTACTAGCATTATCATCAGAATTTTTTTCATTGCTTGAAAGATTAAAATCTGTAGAAAACCCAGTCAAAATAAAAGGTCGAAAATTATTAATTCTTTTTGCATTAATTTTTAAATATAATGGTAGGTGAATATAAGTTGATTTTACTTCTCTAGTACGATCTGATTCTCTTTCAAACTCTGGATATTCAGGATAATTCAGCTCTCTTTGATTATAATACAAGCCAGGTTCAAATCTTAAATTAAAATAATTATTAATTCTTAAGTCACCAATAAGACCAACATTAAATCCATTTTTTTGAACTACAGAAATATCACTATACATTAAATCTTTGTAATACGAATCAATGTATTCAAACTTAAAATCATATTTATTAGTTCCTAAAAAATAGCCGTAATGTATCTTCTTTTGATCAAAACCAGGAAGATTAATAATACGCTCCTTTACATATGGATATTGTGCATTTATTTTTTGTCCGAGTAAACAAAAAATTAATACACAAAAAAAAATTATATTTTCACCTTTTTTTTGCAAAATAAATTGAAGCAACTCCAAAAGTTTGCGGAGAATCCTCTACATCTATAAACCCATTTTTCTTTAAAATATTGTTAAATGATTTACCATGGGGGAATACTTTAGAAGAATTAGATAAATAATTGTAAGCATAAAAATTTTTTGAAAAAATAAAACCAATAACTGGCATAAAAATTTTCATATATACCTTATAAAGTGATTTTATAAACCAATTTTTTGGAATAGCAGTTTCTAGAATAATCAAAACACCTTTTGGTTTTAATACTCTTTTAATTTCATTTAAACCTTTGTCCAAATTTTCAAAATTTCTAACTCCAAAAGCAACAGTAACAACATCAAAGGTTTTGTCTTTAAACTCTAAATCCTCTGAGTCGCCTGATAACATTGTTATTTTTTTACTTAAGCCCCTTTTTTTTAATTTTTCTTTACCTATTTCAAGCATTTTGGGCGAAATATCTACTCCAATGATTTTTTTTGTATTAAGTTTTGATAATTCAATAATTAAATCACCTGTCCCTGTGGCAATATCTAAAACAAATTCGTGTTTGAATTTTTTGATTATTCTATAAATTTTTCTTCTCCAAACAGAGTCAATACCGAGAGTAATAATTCTATTTAAAACATCATAAGTTTTGGAAATTTCATCAAACATCTGAATGATTTGATTTTTTTTGGATTCATTATTATTTAAATGGGGTTTGATTATTTTTTTCATAGCTGCGAAAGATAATAATTTTGAGTATTAATTTGAATTTAGATAAGCACAACGAATATTCGTATATTTGAAAATATTTTCTAAATATTTTTATGAAAATAATTATCGCAGGGAGTGGTGAGGTTGGATTTCATTTGGCCAAACTGTTATCTTATGAATCCCTTGATATCACTCTTATTGATACAGACAAAGACCGATTAAATTATGCGGAATCCCATTTGGATATTCGTGCTATTAGAGGAGACGCAATGTCTTTATCATTAATGAATGAAGCTCAAGTAGAAAAATCAGACCTTTTTATTGCAGTAACAGCAGAAGAGTCTACAAATATTACAATATGTGCTTTGGCAAAGCAACTAGGAAGTAAGAAAACTATAGCTAGGATTTCTAACATTGAGCTTATAAAAGCACAGAATTCTATTAGTTTTCAAAATATAGGAGTAGATGAGATTATATCACCTGAAGAACTTGCAGCTGAAGAAATCCAACAACTTTTAGATCAATCTGCTTTTTCAAACAGTTATGAGTTTGAAGGGGGAGCACTAACTTTGATTGGTACAAAATTAAATGAAAATGTACCTTTTGTAGGGAAAACTGTTAAAGAAGCAGCTTCTTTTTTCCCTGATGTACATTTTATGCCTGTTGCTGTTCAAAGAAAAGGCACTCAGACTACCCAAATTCCTAGGGGTGATACTCGTTTTGAAATTGGAGACACAGTTTTCTTTATAACTTTAAAAGAAGGAGTTGAGGAGTTATATAAACTTACTGGAAAAACAAAGGCATCTATAAAGAATGTTATGATTTTAGGCGGTGGAAGAATAGGATATAATACTGCTAGACAATTATGTGATAAAAAATTTAATGTTACTCTTGTTGAAAAAAACAAAAAAAAGGCATTTGAGATTGCCGACTTATTACCAAATGCTTTAGTAATTCATGGAGATGGAAGAAATGCTGAGTTATTAGAGGAAGAAAATATAACATCAATGGATGCATTTATTTCAGTAACTGAAAATTCAGAAACAAATATTATGAGTTGTCTTATGGCTCATACTAAAAAAGTAAAAAAGACAATTGCTCTAGTTGAAAACATGGATTACTTTCAGCTTTCGTATTCCATAGGGATTGATACCCTAATAAATAAAAAACTATTAACTGCGAATACGATTTTTAGATACATTAGAAAAGGGGAAGTAGTTGATATGACAACATTAAATAATTTGAATGTTGAAATATTAGAATTTGTAGTTAATGCAAACTCAGAGGTTACAAACTATAAAATAAAGGATATTGAATTTCCTAGAACAGCTATAATAGGGGGGGTAATTAAAGATGGACTAGGAATTATAGCCTTGGGTGATTATACCATTATACCAGGAGATCGAATTGTAGTTTGTTGTTTACCTAGGTCTCTAAAAAGAATTGAACGTTTATTTCTTTGATTCGATGATTAAATCTTTCAATTACAAAATCGTCATTTTTTTAATGGGTATTTTGTTATTTTTTAACGGAGTCTTTATGCTAATTGCTTCTCTAGTAAGTTTAATATACAAAGACGGTTTTACTTTTGAAATAACAATATCATCTTTTATAGTTTTATTTATTGGCGCATTATTAATGCTATTTTTTAGACATTATGATAAACAAATTCAAAAACGAGAAGGTTATTTAATTGTAACCCTAGGATGGCTATTAATGGCTATTTCTGGAACAATACCATATATTTTTACAGAGACTATTCCCAATTTCACTTCTAGTTTTTTTGAAACCATGTCGGGTTACACGACTACTGGAGCAACAATTTTAGATGATATAGAATCTTTACCAGAGGGAATTTTATTTTGGAGAAGTACTACCCATTGGATAGGTGGTATGGGTATAATTGTTCTTGCAATTGCAATTTTACCTTTTTTAGGTATTGGCGGAATTCAACTTTTTACCGCGGAAGCACCTGGACCAGCAGGTGACAAATTACACCCTAGAATAACAGATACTGCTAAAAGATTATGGCTGATATATTTTCTTTACACATTTATTGAAACATTTTTGCTCTATTTTGCCGGGATGACATTTTTTGATGCTATTAATCACGCAATGAGCACATTATCTACAGGAGGCTTTTCAACAAAAAACAATAGTATTGCTTATTGGAATGACCGACCCATGATACAATACATAATTATTTCATTTATGTTTTTGGCGGGAACAAACTTTATTTTGAGTTACTTTATTTTCACAAAAAAAATTAAAAAAATTTTACAAGACGATGAATTTAAATTATACGTGAGCTTTTTGATGATTTTTTCTTTGTTCGTTTTTCTTTTAATTTGTTATAAGGAAAATATATTTATCGAATATAATTTCTCAAATCTAGAGATGACGTTAAGGGAATCTATTTTTCAAATAGTTTCTGTTATTACAACCACAGGCTTTGTTACTTCAGATTACACTCAGTGGAGTCCATTAATTACTTTAATATTTTTTGGTTTAATGTTTTTGGGAGGTTCTTCAGGCTCAACTTCAGGTGGAATTAAAGTAGTACGTCATATGTTAATGATAAAAAGTGGATTTTTAGAATTTAAAAGGGCTTTACATCCAAATGCAATTATTCAAGCACGATATAACGATAAAATTGTGAGTAGCTCAATTTCCTATAATATTTTAGGTTTTTTTATATTATATATGCTAAGTTTTATTATAGGATCATTTGTATTTAGTGCTTTTGGTACAGATTTTGAATCTTCTATTGGTTTAGCGGCTTCAACTTTAGGAAATGTTGGACCAGCTCTTGGGTCATTTGGTCCAAATAATACTTATTCTTCGCTACCTGAATGGGGCCAAATTTGGGCAAGTTTTTTAATGCTTTTAGGTCGTTTAGAGCTATTTACAGTCCTTATCTTACTTACACCTTTCTTTTGGAAAAAAACTTAATAATTATACTTGTCTCTCCATCTAGTTTGAAGAAATTTTCTGATATTCTCTTCTTTAGTATTATTTGCCGGTTCGTAAAATTTATTTCCGTCAATTTCTTTAGGTAAGAAATCCTGATCAGTAAACTGGTTTTCAAAATCATGTGGGTATTTGTATCCATCACCAAAACCTAGTTCTTTCATCAATTTAGTTGGAGAATTTCTCAAATGAATAGGAACTTGAAGATTACCAGTATCTTTTACTTTCTCAATTGCAGAATTTATTGCTTTATATGAAGAGTTACTTTTTTGCGAAGTAGCCAAATATATTGCACATTGACCTAAAATTATCCTTCCCTCCGGAAAACCCACATTTTTTACAGCTTGAAAAGTGCTATTAGCTAATACAAGCGCTGTAGGATTTGCTAGACCTATGTCTTCTGAAGCAAGAATCAAAAGACGTCTAGCAATAAATGTTATTTCTTCCCCTGCTTCAATCATTCTTGCTAACCAATATATAGCTGCATTTGGATCACTTCCTCTTATTGATTTAATTAGGGCTGATGTGATATCGTAGTGAAAGTCACCATTTTTGTCAAATAAAACTGTTTTAGATTGAACAGTTTCAAATACTAAATTATTCGTCAACTTAATTTTTTTTGTTTTTTGGGAATTAACAACAAGTTCTAGAAGCGAGAGTAATTTTCTTGCATCTCCACCAGCAAATTCTATCAATGCATCCGTTTCCACCAATGAAATATCATTTTCTTTTAAAATATCGTCTCTTTCCAAAGCTTTTTTTAAAATTTTCTTTAACTCTTTATTTTCAAGTGGATTGAGTATATAAATCTGACAACGTGAGAGTAAAGCATTGATAACTTCAAAACTAGGATTTTCAGTTGTAGCTCCAATTAAAGTTATTGTTCCTTTTTCTACTCCATTCAATAACGAGTCTTGCTGTGATTTGCTAAACCTATGTATTTCATCAATAAAGAGAATTGGAGTTTTTTCATTAAATAATCCACCCGAATTTTCGCCTTTATGAATTATATCTCTAATTTCTTTTACACCCGCATTAACAGCAGAAATATGATAAAAAGGACATTTTTTTTCAAATGCTAATAATTGAGCTAAAGTTGTTTTTCCAGTTCCAGGTGGTCCCCATAAAATGATTGAGGGAAAAACTCCAGATTTAATCATTTGTTTAAAACTACCATTAGGACCAATAAGATGTTGTTGACCACAATAGTCAGCTAATTTTTTTGGTCGCATTCTTTCAGCTAATGGAATATTCATATTTAAATGTAAGAAGATTTAGTTTAGCTTCTTTGCCTTAGAATTTCAAAAAAAAGAATTCCACAGGTAACAGAAACATTTAATGAGTCTATTTCATTTTCCATCTGAAGTTTAGCCTCATCGTCTAATAATTTTATCAATCCTTTTGAAATCCCAAGATCTTCAGAACCAAAGATTAAAGCAAGTGGTCCTTCAAAGTTCTTTTTGAAAACAGTTTCTTTTGCCTTTTCAGTAATACCAAAAATTTTTACGTTATGAGCTTTGAGATGAAAAACAACATCTTTTAAGTGTGAAACTTTTGAAATAGGAACTTTAAAAGCTCCCCCAGCTGAAGTTTTTACTACATCACCATTTAATGGAGCACTACCACTAGACGAAATAAAAACAGCATCAACACAAGACGCAGCAGCTGAACGAAGAATTGCACCGAAATTACGTACATCCGTAATTCCATCTAATAATACAAATAAAGGGTTTTTCTTCTGTTGTAATATTTCATTAATTAGAGGAACCATTTCCATGGTTTTTATTGCAGCAATTCTAGCCACTACTCCTTGATGATTTTTTGCTGAAAAGCGTTCTAGTTTTTCAGAAGGGACAAAACTAAAAGAAATACTATTTAAACGTAATTTATTTAAGAGCAGTTCAAAAAGTTTACTTTTAGACCCTTTTTGAATCCATACCTTATCGATCGGTTGACTCGATTTAATTGCTTCTAAAACAGCATGAATTCCATAAATGGTTTCTTTTTCCATTTATCAAAAATAATTTAATTCTTAAGGTGTATCTCTAATTAGGTGAAAAATAATTAAAATTGTAAAAGACAGTTTTATTTGTCATTTTATTTTAAATCATAATTCAATTGCAGAAAAATCAAAATTTTAATTTTTTCTTGTTTAGCCTTTTGATATTTAGCCTTTATAGTTGTAATGAAGATTTAAATTTAGAGGAAAATATTTATTATAATGTATCTATTTCAATTGAAGGTCAAGGTAGTGTATCTACTCTTGAGGGTTCTTATCAAAAAAATGATACAATTCTTTTTGAAGCTATATCGAATACAGGATATTATTTTGATAGATGGGAAGGATTTGATAGTGATATAAAAAATGAAACATACCAACATGTTTTAAAAAGTAATATATCTATAAGAGCATATTTTCTTCCAATTCCAGAAGTCTCAGATAATATCAAATTATTTATTCCTAAAGAGATAGATCCAAATCCTATATTTATAATTGAGAATGGAGGGTCTAGTGCTTACTTAACATCAAAAACAGGAGAGTATTTAAAAACTTGGAATTTTGACTCTAAGTTAGGAAATGATTTGGAGTTACTCTCAGATGGAAGTGTAGTTGGATTATTTAAACCTGATCAAGTTTCATTTTCCTTCGGTGGTTATGGAGGAATTTTAAAAAAATTTAATCCTTTAGGAAGTTTAGATTGGGAATATGAAATTAATAATGAAAATGAACTTGCTCATCATGATTTTGAGATAATGCCAAATGGAAACATTTTGATTTTAGTGTGGGAAAGATTTTCTGAAAGTCAGGCTATAGAAATGGGATTCAATGGCAGCCAGGATATTTTTTTAGAAAAAATAATTGAGTTTTCACCTCAAGAAAGATCAATTGTCTGGGAATGGAAAAGTTCAGATCATTTGATTCAGGATTTTAACCCTACTGGACTTAATTATGGTGTCGTGAGTGAACATCCTGAAAAAATCGATTTAAATTATTATGATTATGAAAATGGAGATTTAATGCATGCAAATGGACTGTATTATGATGATATAAAAGATGTAATATATGTAAGTGTTAATTTTTACAGTGAAATTTGGGTTGTTCCACATAAATATGATACTGATACTACTAAAACAGATTTGGGAGACCTAAGTTTTCGTTTTGGTAATCCTAGAACTTATAAAGGAGAAGGGGAACGTCTATTTTTTAATAATCATCATCCCAGTCTTGTTACTTTAGATAATAAAACACTAAATCATTTTTTAATTTATATGAATGGAACTAAAGAAAAGCAATCCATTGTATATGAATTTGAACT
>CETE01057857.1_pt1 | contig 69360 bp, 63 predicted proteins | sample 531241 | NCBI WGS metagenome assembly CETE01 (sample SAMEA2622336, study PRJEB7988) | marine metagenome | biome: marine biome (ENVO:00000447); feature: deep chlorophyll maximum layer (ENVO:xxxxxxxx); material: "saline water (ENVO:00002010), including plankton (ENVO:xxxxxxxx)" | depth 30 m
CTATCACCGCCAACTACGGTATCCAGTTCGAAGCGGTGTCCGCCCCGGAGGTTGGCGAGGTGAAGAACCAGTTCCTCCATAGGATAATGAGGATCTTCGAGGGCTGCGGCAATAGTAAGCCCCTCCCCGCCTTGGAAGAGGCTGAAGATAAGGCCCCTTGCCGTCGGGCCACCGCGGTCACTAATTAGCCCCAATTTTCGCCAGCCATGCGCCGGGGTGCCGACTTTAGGGTCGATCATATTGCCCGACTCGCTGTCGGTGTAATACGTTTCACTTTCGATTTCTACACTGCGCGTCACAGGTTCGTGGAGTGCTAGATCATTGGTATCGAGATAAACGTTGATGGCCGCGTTTCGGAAATGACCAGTGAGGTAAAGCTGGCGACCTCTTTGCTGGATCGCTTCGAATTCGGCCGGAGCGATATGGGAAGCAAAAACTTCAGGCAGCAATATTTCGACCTCTTCGAACGAGTAGGTTTGTTTGTCGTTTTTTTCCCCGGCAAGCTGTCTTGCAAACTGGGTAAGGCGGAAGGTATCATTAACCTCCGCGGTGGCTACCGCGATTTCCAAACCGTATCGCCTCGGCCCCCTGCCTTTGCCATCGAGCCGCGTGAGTCGGGAACGTTTTGGAAGGAGTGAAGCGATCAGGTTGCTGCTAGATTCCGCATCGCGGTAGCAGCCGCGAACGTGACAGAGAGCCTGAGAGAGCGGAACGGTGGTTTCCCGACCGGGGCTAGTGGGCTCCCACTCTTCTTTTCCGTTGAGGATTTCCTTACGAAGCGGTTTTAATCCGAAGAGAGGCTCACTCTCATTTTTGGATTCCATCTCCTCCTCGCCAGACCGAAAGCCGAGGGGGATACGTTGTTGTGAAAAGAGATGATCACGTAGTTCGCGTGCCGCTTCGAAAGGTGAGTCGCCGTTTTCTTCTGCGTGGTGCATTCGACGGATCATGGTTGGCCAATCGATTTCATTCTGGCGGCGCAGCTCGAGAGGATGGGCGTCGCCAAGGCGAGGGCTCTTGTGACCGGAGATAATGTAGCCGGTTTCGTCGAGCCCTCGGCGCCCAGCCCGCCCGAACATTTGCAATAACTCATCAGGACTGACATCTCGCTTGAAGGGGCCATCTTGGTAAGTGGTGTCTGAGACAAAGACAGACCGAACCGAAAAATTAATTCCTGCCGCGAGCCCCATCGTTGCGACAACGACTCGCAGTTGTCCGGCTTTTGCTAATGGTTCGACAATGCCGCCACGTTCAAAAAAACTTAGGCCACTGTGATGATAGGCGACTCGCTTACGGAGTAATCGACTGAGATCGTGAGATGCCGCCTGCTCCAATTCGCCTTTTCCAAGTTGGATAGGATTATCGTCAGGAAAGGCTTCAGCAACTTTCCAAGCAATTTTCTCAGCGGCTTTTCGGTGCGGGGCAAAAATTAGAAGAGGACCATAGTGTGAGAGTAGCGTCCCAAGAGCGAGTCGCTGCCAGAAGTTACTGTATTTTCGAGGTGCTTGGTTTGGTAATGCTTCCAGAGGTATTTCGTCGAGAGGAACTGGGCGCTCAAGCGTGGAGACGACCCGTGCGTTCCTACCGAGCCGCTTGAGCCATTCGGCGATACGTTTTGGATTCCCGACACTACCACTTAAAAGGAGAAGGCGAGTGTCGGCAGGAGCAAGGGCAATGGCCAACTCGTAGTTTAGCCCTCGGATCCGGTCGCCGATCATTTGATATTCATCGATGACTAGCAGGCCGGGAGCCTGTTGACCTGAAAGAAGTTTTTCCCGCTGCGTTTCGAGCGTGGCAACTATGACGGGAGCGTCGAGATTTTCAGCGAGGTCACCGGTTGCAATCCCAACCTTCCATCCGGCCTTGGTCCATTCCCGCCACTTATCATTGGCAAGAGCTCGGGTTGGAACGGTGTAGACCGCCTGCTTCGAAGCAGAGAAAGACTTGTCGTTGTCGATGAGGTTCTCAAAGACGTAGGTTTTGCCAGCGCCTGTTGGGGCTGAGAGAACGACGTCTTCGCCGTTACGAATGGCGCGAACGGCCTCTTGCTGCCATAGATCAGGAAGCCTCAGGTTAACCTGAAGACCTTCGAATGTCTGTTCGAAACCGTTGTTCATTCCGGCTGCTTGCCGGGTGGAAAAGTTTCAACGGAGAGGGTGGAAGAAGGGTCCGGCGAGCACTTTTCTCAGTTTGACTAAGGGTTTCGGGTTTCAATAGGGGTGACTACCTTTTGATCCGGCTTGGCCTCGGAGATGGTGGTAACGGGACTCCCGGTTTCGCCAATAGCGATCAGGTCCTGGAGAATATGGATCGTTTCCCGCTCATAAGGATCAAACTTGTGGGGAAACTCAAGGTCTTCGCTGTCCTCCTCTTCATCATCAGCAGAACCACGGGACATGCCGCTGAGTTCTTCGAGCGAGAGATCATCACGAAGTGTGAGTCCTTCTTCCAGCACGTTGTCTTGGGTAAATTTAAACACGGTGAAGAGCCCATCTTCTGCTGATTTGACCTCGTCGAAGTAGGCGATACGTTCCTCTTTGCGCGCTTCGCGATCGATTTCGTTTTGATCGGCCTCCTCTTTGCGCTGCTGCATATTCAAAGAAATCGTATTCTCATCGAGACGTTTTTTCTCCCGAGCAATGGATTCAAGAATGTAGTCAAAATCTCTACCTTCAGTGATTCGGTCGGCAGAGGCTTCCGAAAGAATCTCAAGAGGTAGCGATTTGGTAAAAAAGTCAGTATATTCGGCTGGTGGAATCGGATCTACCTCAAGGGCGTTTGGGAGTGATGCTTCTCCGATATCAGCTATGTCGAGCATTGACGGGAGGACGATGTCAGGCACCACCCCGTCCCTTTGAGTCGAGTGTCCATCAATGCGATAGAAGGTCTGTATTGTCAGTTTTAGGGCGCCTTGCTGATTGGCTTCGCGATTGAAAGGAAGCAGCATTCGATTTGAAAGAACGGGACGAAGTTGCTGGACAGTTCCCTTTCCGAATGTGGACTGATCACCCACGACCACAGCGCGGCCGTAGTCTTGGAGAGCTGCGGCGAAGATCTCGGAAGCGGAAGCGGAAGCCCGGTTGGTCAAGACAACGAGTGGCCCGTCGTAAGTCGCTTCATTGTTTCGCGATGCTTTTTGAGTCTTGTTCCCGCGCCAATCGACGGCTTGGACAACCGGGCCGCGACGAATGAAAAGACCGGTCATGTTGATGGCCTCCTCGAGGGAGCCACCACCATTATCTCGCAGGTCTACAACTAGTCCGTCGATTCCCTCGATGGCTAGTCGGATAAGAAGGCGGCGCACATCAGATGTTGTGCTTGTGTTGCCGCCGTCCATGTCGGCGTAAAAGGAGGGAAGGGTGATCCAGCCAATCTTCTGCTCTTCGCCGACTGGATCTTTAGTGATGATTAGGTCAGCGGTGGCAAGGCTGTCTTTCAGGTCAATCTGGTCGCGTTCGATGCTGATGAGCTTAATCATCTCGTCTTTGCCCATGGCCATGACTTTGAGGCGTACAGTCGTGCCGATCTCACCCCGGATAAGATCTACGATGTCAGAGAGTTGCATGTCGACGACGTCGACGTATTCCCCATCTTCCCCCTGGGCGACTCCAATCACGCGGTCTTTCACCTCGAGTTCTCCTCCCTTGAAAGCGGGGCCGCCGACTACGAGGCCTTCGATGGTGGCGCCACCCTGCTCCTCGTCTTTCTGCAACATCGCGCCGATTCCCTTGAGGGACTTATTCATGCCAATACGGAAATTGTCGTATTGCTGCTGAGAAAAATACTCAGAGTGCGGATCGTAAGAACGTGCGATGGATTTGATGAAGAGCGTGGCCACGTCTTCGGTAGTGTTCTCATTAACCCGCTTAAGAATCCTGTCGTAGCGGTCAGACACTTTTTGGTAGATGTCTTTCTCCGGCGTTCCTTCGTTAGGTTCGCTGTCCTCTTTCTCCTTCAGGGCTTCGGCAATAAGTTTTTCACGGATTAGATCGCCTTCAATTAGGTTGCGCCAAAGTTGGTTATGATCTTCGCCAGCGCTCGCCCACTCGGCCTCCTTTCGGGAGATCATGATCGTCCGGTCGGAGTCGTAGGTGAAGATGTCCGGTTTAGCCAGGCTTTTGGCAAACTTCACCCTGTCGCGGACTCGATCCTCGTAGATCGAATAGATGCTGGTAGCTGCGGGAACGTCGTCCTTGCGAATATCATCGTCTATCGTGGTGAGGTATTTATTTTTGAATGATGCGATATCCTCGGCGGTAAAATAAATGCGGCTGTAGTCGAGCATTTCAAGATAAGTGGTCAGAACGCGGTCTGACATTTTGTCGTCGAAGGTCTGCCGGAAAAAGTGCTCCTCTTCAAGCATACCGGTGACGCTCGCGGCGAGCTCTCCGTATTTGGTCTGCGCCTTTAGGAAAGGAGTAAAGAGTAGTCCGAGAGCCAGGATCGGGAAGAAGAGACGAGACAGAGGCAGTAGGCTGGTGAATGACATTTGGCGAGGAAGGTCTGTTTGGCGTGAATCCGTGTGCTCCCTGACAGGCAGGTTGGCGTGGGATGTTACACTGAAAGGGATACGGGTAAAAGACATTTGTAGGACGTGGCTGCGGGCGCTTCAAGGTTAGTGAGCGATTGCAAATTCAAGGGAAAGGGCGTATTTGGCTGCCATGATACGCGGGACAATTTTCCAGTCCGATGCCTTCAAAATTCTGGTTTTTACAGTCGGAACGGTTGTGCTGGGCGCTGTCTTAGCACCGTTTCTTTATCAGGGTGGAAAATACTTGGTCGCGCAGGGATGGCTTGAGGGGACGTTGCTCGACGGCATTAATGGCTCCATGGACCGCGCTAAGTTCTCGCGCTATTTCAACCGAGCGATCCTCTTGGGGGGATTTATTATGATTGTTCCAGCGGTCCGATGGCTTAATGCCGGGAAGAAGGATCGTGGTTCGGTGAAGGAATTTCTCGAGCTTGAGCCGAACCCAGCCTGGTGGCGACACCTTGCCACTGGTTTTTTGGTGGGAGGAGCCAGTCTCATCCTACTGGGCTGGTGGTATGTCGCTCAGGGTTGGTATCTAATGAAGGATACAGACAAGCCGCTTTATGAGATCCTACTTGAGGCGCTCGGCACGGGAATTGCCGTGGGGCTTCTGGAAGAACTGGTCTTTCGCGGAGCGCTCTACGCTGTGCTGTCAAAATTGTTGAAGCCAAGGTCTCTCTTCTTTGCAGTGGCAGCGCTGTTTGCGGTGCTGCATTTTTTTAACGCGCCCCACAGCCTCACGGTTGATGTCGTCCATGCGGGCTCAGGATTTTGGTTCGTTGGTCGTATCTTTCAGCACTTCTTCTCTCAGTTCGGTGATTTCTATTTTCTTCTTTCCGAGTTTGCGGTTCTGTTCGCTATTGGTCTGGTTCTCGGTTACACCCGCGAGAAAACGGGTTCACTTTGGCTCGGAATTGGTTTGCATGCAGGCTGGGTTTTTGGTGTCAAAACCCTTAGCCCCCTCACAACACGGGCCTTTGATCGGGATGCGATGATGCCTTGGCTGGGGGATACACTGCGAGTTGGGGCAGTTTCTTTTTTTGTGGTTGCCTTTACGGGCCTCGCCATATGGCTCTGGTTTAGGGGTTCGGACAGACGAATAGATCACGAGTCGGAACCGGAGGTGCGGGGGTGAGCAGACTGACGTATCTGAAGCAGGGACTACTCGGATTGGTGTATCCGCCGACCTGTGGGGCTTGCGATATTCCTTTGACGTCTGAGAGACAATTGGAGCGCCCGTTTTTGTGTGAAGATTGCGAATCCACTTTGACAGCGATTAAAGACGGATATTGCGATGTCTGCGGTCGGGGCTACGAGCCCCCATTAATGGGAGCGTTTCCATGTTCGAACTGCAAGGATCGCGATCTCGATTTTGATTTTGCTGTCAGCGCCTGGCGCAGCGGCGGTGTTGCGAGGGAATTAATGCACCGATTCAAATACGGGAAACAAGTGCATTTGTCGCGGCTCATGGGGTCACTGCTATCCGTCGTTTGGCAGGACAAAAGACTGCACCGTAGCCGATGGATCTTGGTTCCGATACCCTTGCATCCGAGAAGGCTTCGAGAGCGGGGATTCAATCAGTCTCGCGAAATCGCAGTCGAGATATTGGGCCGGGCGCCCGATGGAGTTGAACTCGAATTAATGGACATTTTGAAACGGACTCGCCACACGAAGAAGCAGGCGCAGTTGGACCGCAGCGAGCGCCTCAGAAATCCATCTGGAGCTTTTGCTGTGAAGACAAGTCGTCTGACCAAACGTTTCAAACGCAGTGAAGAAGAACTAAATGTCCTGTTGATCGATGACGTGATGACAACAGGATCCACTGTCTCGGAGTGTGCGGCGGCGCTTCGAGAAGCCCTAGAGCCGAGCTGGATCGCTGCTATTTCTGTCCTCAGAGGGTAACGAATTCGGTTGTGATCGTGGCATTAACCGCTATTTTTGCGGAGGAAGGGGGCGTTGCCCCGCTGCTACGAACACAAAATCGCATCTACTTCTGATTCTATGGGCATTTTCAAAAAGCGCTCCATCAAGTCACTTGGGAAGAAAAAGTCCGACATGCCGGAAGGCCTGTGGAACAAATGCCCTTCCTGTGGAGCAATCATTGACGAACTCACATTGAAGCAGCGCCATCGAGTCTGCACCAAGTGTGACCATCATTTCACTCTGACTTCGGGAGAGCGTGTCTCCATGCTGCTGGACCCTGATTCATTCGAGGAGTTGGATGCCGGTGTGGAAGCCGTCGATGCCCTAGGATTTAAGGGATACAACGACAAGGTGAAGTCTTACCAGAAGAAGACCGGCCTGCGCGATGCTGTGGTGACTGGGCGAGGTAGTATTCTCAATAACCCGGTAACTCTCGGGGTAATGGATTTTAGATTTCTTGGTGCCAGCATGGGTTCTGTGGTTGGTGAAAAACTGACTCGGGCCATCGAAGTAGCAACCGAAGAGAAGCGTGGCTGCATCATCGTCAGTGCCTCCGGTGGAGCCCGCATGCACGAGGGAATTCTCAGCTTGATGCAAATGGCGAAAACGAGCGGCGCTCTCGCTCGACACCACGAAGCCGGCCTTCCTTACATTTCTGTCCTGACTCATCCGACTACCGGTGGAGTGACTGCCAGTTTTGCCACACTTGGCGACATCATCATGGCGGAACCCAATTGCATGATTGGCTTTGCTGGCCCCCGGGTGATTAAAGAGACGACCCATCAGGATCTGCCTCCCGGGTTCCAAACCGCAGAATTCCTCCTGGAACATGGTTTGGTGGATATGATTGTTCCCCGCGCCCAAATGCGAGACAGACTGGGCCAGTTGCTCGAGTTCACCATGCCTCGGAAAAGGATTGCTTGAGCAATAAACAGCTAAGGGTTTATTGGCTGGAAAGCACCGTAGCAACGGGTCATTATTGAGGTCGTGAAGGGAGAGCTTTCATTTAGCGGATTCCCCTGGAGCGAAAGCCTCCGTAGTTGGGTTTCGAGTCCTTTTTAGATGGTCTCGAGGATTTCATGAACCAGCGCAGGTCCACTGTAGATCAGCCCAGAGTATACTTGGACCAGTGAAGCTCCGGCATCAATCTTAGCCTTGGCGTCAGATCCACTCATCACACCACCTGAGCCGATGATGGGAATCTCAGGATTCATCTCGGAGCGGAGTAGGGAAAGAACCTCCGTTGCTTTTTCGGTCAGCGGCTTGCCACTTAGACCGCCGGCCTCGTCGGCAAGGGGATGGGTGGACACGGTCTTGCGATCGATAGTCGTATTCGTAGTGATGACTCCGTCAACACCGGAGTTACTGAAGGTAGAGGCGAGTGACCTGATAGCATCGTCAGAAAGGTCCGGCGCGATCTTTATGACGATGGGGACATGCTTGTTATTGAATCTAGCTTTAAGCTCTTCTCGTTTTTCTTGGAGACGCTTAATCAGTTCGCTACATGTTTCGGCGCTTTGCAGATCACGAAGTCCTGCGGTATTTGGGGAAGAAAGATTGGCCGCGACATAGTCCGCGTCGCCATAAACACCCTCAAAGCAGGTGAGGTAGTCCTCGAGGTAATTTGCGTTGGGAGTGTCCTTATTCTTCCCGATATTAATTCCAAGGATACCGGCGAAATCTTTACGGGAGTGTTTGAGATTCTGAAGAACGCCCTCGATTCCGGGATTGTTGAATCCCATCCGATTGATGACGGCATGATGCTCCTTGAGTCGGAAAAGCCTGGGCTTGTTATTACCTGGTTGGGGACGCGGAGTGACTGTTCCGATCTCAATGTGTCCGAATCCGACGTCTCCGAAGGCACCTACGACAGTTCCTGCTTTATCGAGCCCGGCGGCAAGGCCTACTCGGTTGGGGAATTTCAATCCCATCACTTCGACGGTGCAGGATTCTTGACCTGATTGCAGTGGGGGACCTGCTACTAACGAGAGGATACCGCAGGATTTGGCGGCAGACATCATGGAAAGCGTCGTGTGATGAGCTGTCTCCGCGTCGAGGGTAAAGAGCAATTTGCGGGCGATAGGATAAAGATCGGGCATGGCAAGAATTAGGAATCGCAAATATACGATATGTGGTAAGGCAGAAAATAAGCCCTGAAAACCGGAAATCCCTAAATACTAGTTTTTAGCGTATTTAAACTGGGCGTTGCTCCTTTCTGGAAAGTGGCTGAAACTATCGAACACGCGAAACACATGAATCGAATTGTAGCCGGAGCTGCTTGCTTAAATCAAGTCCCTCTCGATTGGGAGGGTAACCGTCGTCGTGCGATTGCTGCTATAGAGGAAGCTCGGGAGTCTGGCATCGGATTTCTCTGTCTTCCCGAGCTGGCACTGACGGGTTACGGCTGTGAGGATATGTTTCTGTCTCCTGAGGTGGGCGAACGTTCGATGCGTTCTCTGAGCCGTTTGGCGAAAGAGTGCAGCGGAATCGTCGTAGCGGTTGGTCTTCCGCTTTGGTATGAGAGTTCGGTTTATAATGCAGTGGCCCTGATCGCTGATGGAAACGTCCTCGGGTTTGTGGCGAAGCAGAACCTTGCTGGAGATGGATTGCACTACGAGCCAAGATGGTTCAAGCCATGGTCGGAAGGTAGTGTGGGAACGATCAAATTTAAGGGTAAAAAGCTGCCGGTAGGCGATCTGTTTTTTGACATAGGCGGAGTGCGAATTGGTTTTGAAATCTGCGAGGATGCATGGGTTGCGAATCGTCCCGGCACTCGATTAGCTCAGCGTGGCGTTGACCTTATTTTTAATCCAAGTGCGAGCCACTTTGCTTTTGGTAAGCAGTTGGTGCGGGAGCGTTTCGTATTGGAAGGTTCACGCGCTTTTGCTTGTGGCTATGTCTACGCCAACCTACTTGGCAATGAAGCAGGACGGGTCGTCTATGACGGAGGAACTGTCATTGCCGCTGGTGGGGAGTATGTGGCGGTCGGGAAGAGATTTTCATTTCATGATCATATTGTTACAGCAGCAACGATTGATCTAAATCTGACGCGTATGCATCAAGCGCGGCAAGTGAGTCACCGTCCAATCGTTGGAGTATCAGACTCGCTCGAAGTTAAAGTAGATTTTCTCCCCCAGTGGAAAGGGGCAGTGAAAACGCCAACATCAGAGGTCAACACCGGCGCTGATCTGAAGGAGGAAGAATTCTCCCGGGTCGTGGCTCTGGGGCTCTTTGACTACCTCAGGAAGAGCTACTCGGGTGGCTTCGTCATTTCTCTAAGTGGCGGTGCAGATTCCGCTGCAACAGCTGTACTTGTTAAGTTGATGGCCGATCTTGGTATTCAGGAACTTGGTGAAGAGATGTTCCGCGATAGGCTGGGGCACATTTGTTTTGATGATCGTCCGATGATGGAACAACTTCTTGCCTGTGTTTACCAAAGCACTCGCAATAGTTCTAAGACCACTCGCGATGCGGCTGAAGCAGTGGCCAAGGCAATCGGAGCCAACTACCAGGAATGGGATGTCGACGAACTGGTCGAAGGCTACCGTTTGATGGTCGAGAAAGGGATCGGCCGCGATTTGAATTGGGATGACGATGATATCCCTCTGCAGAACATACAGGCAAGAGTCAGGGCTCCCGGAGTTTGGATGCTGACCAACATCCGCAACGCATTGTTGCTCTCGACCAGTAATCGGTCTGAAGCTGCCGTTGGCTACGCGACCATGGATGGCGATACCAGTGGCGGGCTGAGCCCTATATCTGGCATCGATAAGGCTTTTCTACGTCACTGGCTGCGCTGGATGGAGCAGGAAGGTTCTGCACCCGATATCGCTGCTATCCCTGAACTTGAGGTGATCAATGCGCAGTCACCGACAGCTGAACTCCGACCTAGCGAAGAGGGTCAGACGGATGAAACTGATTTGATGCCTTATCCGATTCTGGATGCCATCGAGAAACTGGCGATAAGAGATAAAAAGCTGCCGGTAGAGGTTTGGGAGCTGATGTGTGAATCCCAACCTGATGTTGATAAAAAACAACTCCGAGATTGGGTGGCAAAGTTCTTTCGTCTATGGAGCCGAAATCAGTGGAAACGCGAACGATATGCTCCCGGGTTTCATGTCGATGACAAGAACCTGGATCCTAAAACTTGGTGTCGATTTCCTATTCTGAGCGGTGGATTCGAGTCGGAATTGGCCGACTTGGAGTCCCGTTCAGTGACGAATTGAGGGTTTGGTTGGAGAAGTTTTGGAACTTATTCCGAGCTGTAAAGTCATCGCTCCGAAGTTAGCTTTAGTTGCTGCAGTTGGAGCCCGGCACAAGCTGGACAGTGGATTGTTTATCTAAACCGCTCTCTAATGAAGTTGTGGGCTAGACCTTCGATTCTTTATCTGCTTTTTTGGGCTCCATGAAGTCATCATAGCGATGTCTCAGGCTGTGAGGAATTACAGCATTGATGAGAATATCATTGTTCTCGTAGTCCTCGCTAACGATCTTGCCCTCGCGGTAAAGCAGCGCCACTAGATCTTGGCGGGCTTGCGGTATCCGCAGTTGGAGGCGATAGACGCGATCCACCATCATGTCACTAATGCGATGGATTAGTTTGTCCAACCCCTCCCCTGAGTGAGCTGAGATAAAAACTGAGTTGCCATCGAAATGACTTCCTAACTCATGGAGGCGATCGACATCAATCAAATCGATCTTATTGAGCACGATGATTGAAGTTTTTTCTCCGGCTCCAAGCTCTTTGACCACATTGACGGTTGTTTCATAGAGTGAAAAAATCTCGGGGGAACTTGCGTCCAGGACGTGGATAAGAAAGTCTGCAAGAACAGCTTCCTCTAGGGTCGCTTTAAATGATTCAACCAGTCGGTGTGGAAGGTTGCGGACAAAACCGACGGTATCAGTTATCAGAAGGGGTTGCCCGTCAGGTAGCTCAATTCTTCGCGTCGTTGGATCTAGAGTGGCGAAGAGCTTGTCTTCAGCAAGAACGGAGGCACCGGATAGCGCATTTAGAAGAGAGCTTTTTCCGGCATTGGTGTAACCAACAATGGAGGCCTGACAGATACCTTCATCTGTGCGCTGCTTTCTTTGGGTCTGTCGATTGCGGCGCACGTCATCTAGTTCAGCTTTGATTCGATCAATTCGCTTGCGGGCGAGACGTCGATCGACTTCGATTTGTTGCTCTCCTTCGCCCCGAGCGGCACCCTTACCACCGCCGCCACCGCCGCCACCACCCTGGCGGTCGAGGTGCGACCACATCCGAGCCAGACGTGGCAGGGAATACTGCATGCGGGCCAGTTCGACCTGGAGCCGCGCTTCTTTAGTCTGAGCCCTCATTTTGAAAATATCGAGAATCACTTCCTCCCGATCGATTACGGTCATTTCGGCCTCGTTCTCCCAAGTTCGCTGTTGCGAGGGCGTCATCTCATTGTCAAAGACGATGCAATCGGCGCTAAGCGCGTTAGCATCTTCGATTAGTTCGGCTGCTTTTCCGGTTCCAGTAAGGTATCTCTTGTTCCGTGTCCTGATAAAAATGCATCGCTTGGCGATAATCCTGATACCTAGCGTCGTCACCAGTTCGGCTAATTCATCAAGGAGGCTGTTAGCCACAGCCTCATCCTCTCGGTTGAAGTAGGCCCCTATGAGATAGGCGCGTTCCACCATTCGAGGTTTTTCTCGGGTATCGAACATATACAAAAAAGAGAAATTTGAGAGACTCGTTAACGTAAGGTATGAGCGCTTGTGGCAATGAGCAAGAGTTGAGATAGTTACAAAGCTTCCCGGCTATCCCTATGAAGTTTCTCGCGTTTTCAATACGGTTCTACATCCTTTTCATCATTTTCACGCCGTGTCTCAGCAAGGCTCAGACGGTTGGTAAATTCAATGGGGGTTGGAGTATTCGCGGAACCGATCCGATCATGATTTTCCATGGAGGAAATCACGTGACGAGTTACCACCCAGGTTCTAAGGCGGGAAAGCCCTACTTCTATCCGGTGATCGGTCCGTCTGGAGAGAATATGACTCGTCATTGGCCGATGAAAGAAGGTTTTGAAGATGAGGCGAATGACCACGTCCATCACCGAGGAATGTGGTACGGCCTTGGCAAAGTGAATGGCCTCGACTACTGGCACTTTCCTCTTGATGAAGGCAAACAAAAAGACCGTTCCTTTGGTGTCGTTCGTCACAAGGGAATGAATTTTGTGCAAAGCTCGGCTGACGATATCGTTTTTAGGGTGAAGTCAGAATGGGTGGTGTTTGATGAGCCTGAAAAACGCACCATGTCCGACACCCGTGAGTTCCGACTTTTTTTTACTAAGGCCGGGTCTCTGGTAGTGGATGCTACGATCACCCTGATCGCAGATGCAGGTGATGTCACGATCAGTGACGACAAGGAAGGAGCTTGGTCAATCCGAACTCTTCCAACGCTTCGACTAGAAGGAGATCATGCCAGAGGCCAGATCGTTAACAGCGAGGGTGTGACCGGCCGAGTTGCCTGGGGTAAGCGAGCTAAGTGGGTTGATTACTTCGGAGTCGATCGAGCCGGAAATGAGGTCGGAATTGCAATCATGGACCACCCTTCAAATTTGAGGCATCCCACGTGGTGGCATGCACGCCATTACGGGCTCTTCACTGCGAACCCTTTTGGCCAAGGGCATTTTGAGAAAGATGCCCCGGACAACGCGGGCGACTACGTGATTGAAAATGGTGAGTCACTGATATTTCGCTATCGCACCATCTTCCACAAAGGGAGTGCGGAGGGTGCCGGGATTGCCAAGGCCTGGGAAGAATTTTCAACCCGCTAATTAAGCTTATTCGAACGTCCAGAAACAAGCGGACAAGGGTAGTAACCTTTTCGAAATCCTAATGGTGGGGCACTGAGGTTTTGTTCAGTTCTGTATGAGGGTGCGCTTTGACTCGCATCGCTGTAGGGCAGAAAGCAGTATGGTGAGCCCACTTCACGGGGCTTTACCCTTCACCTCCTGGTCGGCCTCTACAGATAATTGGACGACTGGCCGTAGGAAAATTAAATGACAAGAGAACGTCAAGGTTATGAGAAACTGGGATTCGTTAAGACTGGGAGGGAAGAGGTCTCTCGGAATCGGTCTCTAATCCATAATCAACGCCTTCGAGGCCGAATCCAAAGAGGCGAAGGAATTCTTGTTTGTAGCCTGAAAAGTCAGAGAGTTCTGAAAGATTCTCGGTAGAGACTTTTTCCCAAGCGTCGGCCACGGCGGCTTGGATGGGCTCCTCCATTTCCCAGTCATCAATACGAATACGGTTCTTTTCGTCCAGAATGGGAGCGCCATCGTTGGCGAGGTGGTCGGCAAAGAGACGTTGAATCTGTTCAATACATCCCTCATGGTTCCCGGCTTCTTTCATCACCTTGTAGAGAAGAGAAATATAAAGCGGGACAACGGGAATTGCGGAACTCGCTTGAGTGACGAGGGCTTTATTCACTGAAACAAAAGCGGTAGTGTCTCCAAATTTTTCATTCATTGCCTTAGCGGAACTCTCAAGATGCTCCTTGGCTTTGCCGATTGTTCCATTGGTGTAGATGGGGAAGGTCAAATCAGGACCAATGTAGGAGTAGGCGACGGTTGTGAAACCATCAGCGAGAACACCGGCTTGATCGAGAGCTGCGATCCACATTTCCCAGTCTTCGCCGCCCATTACCTTCACCGTGTGCGCGATTTCTTCATCGGTGCAGGGTTCAATAGCTACGCTGTCGACTTCGCCGGAATCAGTATTCAAGTTTTTCTGACTGTAGGGAGCTCCGATGGGTTTGAGAACGGACTTGTAAGTTTCTCCATCAGTTGGATCGGTCCGGCGCGGAGAAGCAAGGCTGTAGACGATGCAGTCAACCTCGCCCAGATCGGCTTTGATTGTATTGATGACATCCGCCTTCATGTCGTTTGAAAAAGCATCGCCGTTAAAGCTCTTGGCGTAGAGGCCTGCTTCGTGGGCAAATTCTTCAAAAGCGACAGAATTATACCAGCCAGCGCTCCCGGTTTTACGTTCTGTGCCCGGCTTCTCAAAGAAAACTCCGATCGTGGCTGCGTTACCTCCAAAGGCCGGAACGATCCGAGAGGCCAGGCCGTAGCCGGTAGATGAGCCAATCACCAGCACCTTTTTTGGACTGTCGGCGAGAGCTGGCTTGGACTTCACGTAGTCGATCTGAGACTGCACATTAGCAGCGCATCCTTCCGGATGCGCGGTGGTGCAGATAAAGCCGCGGATTTTGGGAGCAATGATCATAGCGAGCGTGGACTTATTTTGAGAGCGATACCAGTGTCACGAACGGAACACAACCGCTTTTGTTGGTAGGCGTTGGCAGAAAAAAAGCCCGACCACGCTTTCCGGCAAGGTCGGGCTTTTTGAAATCAAACTAATCTCGGAGCCGATCACTTCAGTTCCTGGCCGTGAAAGATCGCCCAGTCGTCAAGATTGTTTAGGTTAACGGCATCCTTAATGGTGCCATCGTCATTGCGACCGGCTGCGCCGAGGATTTCAGTGCGGGTATCGTCGTCGTGAATGTAGCCGGTGATTTCGGCGTTAAGCCGGTCAACGGCTTCCTGGTCGAGAGAACCACCTTTCTGCTCAAGGACCCATGCTTCGAGTTCGATGTAGGATGGTTTGCTTTCAGCGATAAATGCTTCGAAGGCGCCCTTGTCGATGCCAAGTCCGTCAAGAACCATCTGATCATAACCCGCGCCGCAGGCAGGGTAGTCAGAGTGCAGTTTACCGGCGGCGCCGAGTGAAGCTTTGAGCCAAAGGCGGGGGAGATGAAGGACGCCAAGTGGACCGGTTGTGCCGGAACTAATCAAGGGGACGATGTTACTCATTTTATTTTAGAGGTTTTGGTAGGTTTTTTGAGTGGAATTTTGTTCAGGATGCGCGGGAAACTTTAGGATTGATGGAACCTCACTGCAATAAAATTCAGCCTTTGATTTCGTGTTAGAACGGTAAGCGGGACTCGATGAGTTTAGGGGTTTTCTAAACTTGTTTAAGTCACTTCACTGACGTCTCTTTTATCGGCCTCTACATCGTGGCTACGTGGAGCCAGGTGTCCATCAATCACCTTTTTTGAGGCGCTATGATCCATCTCCGGGGAGGGGGGAACCGTTACCGTTTGCCGATAAGAAGCTAAAAGAATTGAAAGCGCCTCCGTTTGCCTGTTTGGAACCCGACCACAGGTCATTGGGTGAGAGTGGTTACCTAATTAGAGCTCCGCTTTGGTAAATTCTCTAGCCGTCATTCCCAACTCCGACCGGAAGTGAGCGTTAAGCTGCCTCGTTCCGCTATAGCCGCACCGAAGGGCAACCTCACCTGGCGGCGTGTCAGGCATTTCAGTCAAAATCTTCTGTGCCTCGCGAATGCGAAGGCGAAAGAGGAAATTGCGCGGGGTGCATCCCAGATTATCGACAAAGGCATCTTCCAGCCATCGGCGGGAGCGAGGATTGGCTTCGACAATGTCGGCCACTCCAATCGGTTCACGGAAGTGTTCGCGACTATATTCAATCGCCTTGAGCAGGTCCGGATGATCAACGGCGAGACTATCGGTTGATTGGCGATCCTGAACTGCTCCCGGGGCGATAATTTTCTCTTCGGTCGCAACTTCTTTCTGTTGGATCAGGCGATCCAGCAATCGGGCTGCTTCTTCGCCGATTTCGTAATCGTTCCTTTCAATGCTGCTGAGAGGCGGGTGACAGGATTCACAGGCGACGGTGTCGTTGTTGACTCCGATAACGGCAACATCTTCGGGGACTCGAAGTCCGACTCGCTCACACGCACGGATCACCATGGCAGCGCGGGGGTCATGAGCAGCCATCACAGCAAAAGGGGGGTTAATCGTGCCCAGCCACAACTCCAATTCACCTTGGCCGATGTCCCAACGGGTGTTTGAGCCGAGAGCGGCTGCGACATTTAGAACTGAACAATCGAGGCCTCGAGCTGAGAGCTCTTGGCGAAAGCCGGCTTCGTATCCTTCAGAATACCAGACGTTAGTGATGCCATAGAATCCGAATCGCCTGTAACCGCGATCCAGAAGGTGCCATGCTGCCATACGACCAATGCGATCGTAGTCGGGGCGAACGCGTGGGAAATTAGAATCAGGGGAGGCACCTGAAAGATTGACTACCGGGCAGTTGAGAGATTTTAAAACCCGGATTTCCTCAGGGTTGTTGGCCAGCGCAATGGCTCCGTCACCATGCCAGCCCTCTAGGGCGGTCGGGGAAAGATAATGAGTTTCCGGGTTGATCAGGAAACGCCAATCAGTATGACGATTCGCATAGTCGCGAATTCCCCGCACCACCCGCTCGAGGTGAGTCACCCCCACATTAATGGCAAGAGCGATTTCCAGAGGCTGACGTCGTTTCATCTTCTGCGCAAAATTGCCTTAAAGTTTAACAAATGACTAAAGAACGCCATTTGTCGCCTGATTTTTCGCAAAAAAAATCCCTCCGACTAGGAATTTCGACGGTTTGCGCACAAATTCGGTGAGGTCAACTGCTCTACTCAATCCTATTTGGCGCCATTCGCTTAACTCCAGGTCACTTTTGTTTTTACAGAGCGGGCAAGAAAGCACTCGGCGTGGGCCTTGTGGTGGAGGTTATCGATATCTTCTGGTGACGGCTGTTTGTCCCCAGAGAAGACGATTTTCGGATTCATTGCCACCTTGGCTAGCCAAGGCTTGCCATCATCGGCTTTCTCGAGATGGCCTACGGAATTGTCCTCGTATCTTTCAATGACATAGCCGCTCATGCAGGCGATGGCGAGAAAGGTGAGCATGTGGCAGCTGGTCAACGCTGCGGTAAAGGCCTCTTCCGGATCGACACAATCGGGGCCACCTAGAAATTCAGGAGCTGCCGCTGCCTTCAGGCTCTGCCCACTGCGAGGAAAGGTCCACTGGTGAGTACGCGGATATTCCTTATAGCTGAATGCGTTATCTCCGCGGTTCCAGATGAGGGTGGTTTTATGTTCACTCATGGGAACTAGTCGTTGGATAAACCATGAGAATCAAAAGAAAATATCGATCTCTACTTGCCTTGATGGGTCAATTTTTCCGCTGGCGGGACTAAGCCTGTACGTTAGTCTACGCCGAACGCGGGAACCGCTTCCGGTGCGAGTAACAAGCAGCCTGTTTCGAATATTTTCCGGCGATGACTGTTTGAAAGGGCCTCAGAAACACCGAAACTTGAATGCCTCTGGAAATTATCCATATCAGCGACACCCACATTGGGCCTGATCACTCGCTCGATATTCGCGGCGCTAACTCGTGGAGGCGCGCTTGCGCTCTGGTTGAGCAAATAAACATTCTTCCCTTCAAGCCTGATCTGGTTGTTCATACCGGAGACGTCGTTAATGATCCCGACCCAGACGCCTATGCCTTGGCCGAAGAGGTTCTATCAGGTCTGGAACTGCCGATTTACTATTCAGCGGGGAATCATGATGAGGTTCCAATGATGCGGAAGGCGTTAACTTTTCCCGAACACCAGTCCCTGATAGCGGAGTCTACGGATCGGCTGTGCTATCGTATCACCCATCCGTCTGCCGAGGAGTATGATTTGTTGGTGATTGACAGCAGAGTTCCATCGAGTGAGGGGGCCTACGGGGTCGTCCCTTTGGAGCAGATTGAGGCTTTGGCGGATCAAATTTCGGGTGAGAAGCCCGTGGCTGTCTTTTCTCACTATCCGATGTTGGAAACTGGGTCTAAGTGGATTGATGAGCATCTTCTAATCGCCAATCGTGAAGAGGTTCTCGAGATGTTGAAGGATAAGGCTGGCGACCAACTCAAAGGGATCTTTACCGGTCACCTGCATCGGGGAATGACTTTATTTCGAGACGGCGTTCTGAATTCCGGTGTGTCGAGTCCCGCGTGTGAGTTCACCGCCTGGCCGGAGGGTGACTTCTGTGATTTTATTTCGGGCGGTCCGATTCCATTCAATCACGTGACTCTTACTCCCGAGGCTGCTTGGGTGAAGTCATATTCAATTCCTTTCGATGAATCCTCATGAAACGAGTGATTATCGTCCACTTGCAATATCCTGAGCCGGGAAGGGTAAAGACCCGGCTCGCCGAAAGTATTGGCGACGAATTCGCTGCTCAAACATACCGATCAATCATCTCCCGCGTAATAGAACAGGTTAAATCGGCTAACCCTGACATTATTGCAGTAGCTTACGATCTTTCGGAGACGGCAGTAGGAATTCGTGAATGGCTCCGCCCCTTGCTGCATGCTTTTCAAGGGGAAACGCGTTGGTATTCGCGGTCAGATGGTGATACTAGCCAGCTTCTCCGAACTGCCGTGATGGCTCTTTTTGATTCGGAGCCAGCGGCAAAGTTAGCGGTCATTGGAACCAGTTGTATAGATCTGGATTTGAAAGTCTGGGATAGTGTCTGGTCGAATCTTGGACACAAAGACGACGTGGTTTTCGGCCCCGCCGCTAGCGGGGGATTCTATCTAATAGGCCTGACACAGCCACATGAATTTCTTTTTAGAGAGGTTCCATGGAGCGATGTTGAGACGGTTTCGCGAAGTTTTGAAACTGCTGCAGAGAGAGGATTGCGTGTGTGCCAGCTTTCTGAGCGTAACCGTGTCAGCGCTGCGACAGAATGGGAAACTGCTTCTATCGAAGTGAATAAAAGGCGCTGCGTTTTTTTCGACCGTGACGGTGTTGTCAATCAATCACCCGGCCAAGGCTACGTGCTGCGATTCGAAGACTTTCATCTCAACGAGGGGATCGCTGAAGCAATTCGTTGGCTCAAAGATAGAGACTGGTTGGTCATTTTGGTCACCAGCCAGAAAGGAGTCGGTAAGGGGTTAATGGGCTCCGAGGATCTGGAGGACATTCACCGCTTCATGCAGAGAGAGTTGGCGGTTTCTGGTTCAGCCTTTGACGGGATTTATGCTTATACCGGCCAATTTGACTGCCAGAATAAGCCAAAGCCGGACCCGCAGATGATTTTAGCTGCGATTGAAAGTTTTCATATCGATCCACGTCGATCCTGGATGGTTGGAGACGCTGATCGGGATATCGCAATGGGCCGCGCTGCCGGTCTCGCTGGAACCATTCGAATCGCAGGCGATAAACCGGTCGGAGTGCCGGCCGATCATTCGCTGGAGAGGATTACCGAATTAAAAAGTTTGTTTGAGAGGATCCTGTAATTGTGGAAATTTAAATTCTGACTGGCTTTTACATAGCTGATAGATAGGTTACCGTTGCGTTCAGGATAGCGTAAGCCTCACCACCTCTCCCTCCTCAATTATTTCATGGCAAGAGCTTCAAACCTCACGATGTGTTCTTTCTGCGGTAAAAGTCACGCAGAAGTTAAGAAATTGATCGCCGGACCCGGGGTCTACATCTGCGACGGTTGCATCAACGTTTGCCAGGGTATTCTCGATAAAGAACTGCACGAAGAAGCAGAAGAAGCGGAACTGTCTAATGATCTATCCGTTCCGAAGCCTGCCGAGTTGCTCGACAGACTTAACGAGTATGTGGTCGGTCAGGAACACGCCAAGAAAGTTCTTTCGGTCGCGGTTCACAATCACTACAAGCGCCTTCAGCAGTTTTCCGCACCCGCCAAAGCAGGTGCTCATGGCAAATTTTCTCAGTTTGAAGATGTCGAGATTGAGAAGAGTAATATTCTCCTGATCGGACCTACGGGCTCAGGAAAGACGCTTCTCGCCAAGACTTTGGCCAAAGTTCTTAATGTTCCTTTTTGCATCGCTGATGCCACGACTCTGACCGAGGCGGGCTATGTTGGCGAAGATGTCGAGAATATCATCCTGCGGCTTTTGCAGTCTGCTGACTACGACGTAAAGCGAGCTGAGATGGGCATCATTTACATCGACGAGATTGATAAGATCGGGCGAAAAACCGAGAATGTTAGTATTACGCGGGATGTGTCCGGTGAAGGTGTCCAGCAGGCACTTCTAAAAATGCTTGAGGGTACTGTTTGTAACGTGCCGCCGCAGGGTGGTCGGAAGCATCCGCAACAAGAATATATTCAGGTTAATACTGAACGGATTCTATTTGTGGTTGGAGGTGCTTTTGTCGGGCTTGAGGAAATTGTGGGCCGTCGCCTCGGTAAGAAGGTTTTGGGTTTTGGCGATGAGGTTACCAAGGTTGCCAGTGAGAGCGAAATTGAAACACAACTTCGCAACGTGTCGCCGGAAGACCTTCACGGTTTCGGGCTCATTCCGGAATTTGTCGGACGACTCCCAGTTGTTTCAACCCTTCGTCCGCTCAAGACCGATGAACTCATTCGAGTCCTTACCGAACCGAAGAATGCAATGGTCAAGCAATACAGCAAGTTGTTGGCTATGGATGGCGTCAATCTCGACATCACCGATGACGGTCTTGAGGCAATGGCCGAAGAAGCTATCGAGCGTGGCACCGGAGCTCGTGCTCTACGTTCGATTTTCGAGAAGCTAATGCTTGATGTGATGTTTGATGCTCCCAGTCAGGATGGTTTCACCAGGGTAACGCTGGATCGGGAAGTAGTTGAGGGCACTTGCGAAGCCGAAGTAATCGTAGAAGACTCGGCCGAGAAAGATGTCGAATCACCTGACGATGACGGTGACGATGATGAGAAAGAGGCGGCCTAATAGCCGAATTTAATTCCTCGCCGAGGTGTTTCCTAAAGACAGAGGCAAGCGATGCGTCGCCAGGGATAAACTTGGCGGAATTACTTTTTACTGACGTCGAGACGAAGTTTAAATCTTTTCCCGCAAAGGTGGTGACTAAGATGTTAGTTCTTATCGAGGAAGAGATCATTTTCGCTCGTAGACATGGCGACTACCAACTGGCGAATGTGGTAAAAATTTCAGGCCAGGTAAATCAAAGGAAAATGTATTTTAGTTGGGCAGTCTAGCATGATGCCGACTGGCTCAAGACTCGGATTCCCTCTTCAAGAATCCACTGGGCACCTCGGCTATACGCAGCGTCGCAAAGAGGATAAATGTCGAGGTCGGGGTCTTCGATAGCAGCGAGAAAATGGAGGCTCGCATTGCCGAAATAACTGGGTTGTTCCGGCACCTCGATCTCAATTCCGTCAGGCTGCTCCTGTGTCGCGAGTCGAATTTTACCATCGTGATTGGGCTCGATTAGAAGGGTGCCTTCGCTACCGTAGAGTGTGGTGCTGTAGGAAGTCAGTTTACCGATCTGGGTCCAACTCGCCTCCGTGGTCGCAAGAGCATTAGGATAGGTCAAAACGAGAATGGCATTGTCCTCTAGGGAGAGATCTGGCTTAAAGCCAGTGCTTATCTTCGCGCCGCTAATATGAGCGGGTCGGCCGAGGAGTAATTCTGCGAGGACGGCTCCATAACAGCAATAGTCCATATAGGCCCCGGCACCGTTCAGCTCAGCATCGTAAAGCCACTCACAGAACTGTCGCGAGCAACCCAGTTCGACTGGTCCCTGATGAGCAGCTCGGTATTTAACCTGCCAGAGTTTTCCAATTTTACCGGCCTGAGCCATAGCGATACCGTGGCGAAGTTGAGGCCACCAGGCGAATGGCCAGTTGATCATGAGGCGAACTTTGGCAGACTCGGCAGCGGCAAACATGCGATTCGCGCCCTCCAGAGTGGAAGCCATGGGTTTCTCGACGAGGCAATGGAGGCCGCGTTCGCAGGCCATGACCGTGAGGTCCTCACTGAGCTTATTGCTGCCAAAAATGTAAACTGCGTCTAGCTCTTCATCGCTGAGAAGCTTTTCGTAGGATTGGTAGGTTTTACCGGGAAACTCCGATTGGTATCGGTTTTGCAGTTCGTGATCTGTGTCTGCGGCGGCGACCAGTTTGGCGCGACCAGTTTGCTGAAGCTCTTTGAGATTGCTCCAGACATGGTCGTGATGGAGTCCAAGTGTGGCGATACGGTGCATAATTCAAGAGAGACAGGCGAGTCAAAAATTGCTAAGGGAGGAGATCGTATTTTTGATCGATAGGTGTTTGGTAGGCACGAAGCGTGCCGTTCTCGACTTCTTCGACGGTGACTTTACGCCCCGCTTGATCAGATTCGACGACAGCGTAGGCGCAGGCGAGGTCACGCAGACCTTCGTCGCCGGAGCATTCAGGCTGAGCTCCTTTTTCAATGGCACGAAGCCAATCGAGCTGAGACAACGCAAAGTCGTTGGTCAGGCCGAGTGGGAAATGGCGCGATTTCATTTCGGTAGGGGCGTTGGCTTCGTAGAGGGCCTTAAGAGACTGGATCCCTCCGCCATCAATAGTGATTTTGTCTCCGGTAACACGACCGTTGGTGCCGTAGAAGACTGGGCCCTCTCCGAGGACGGTATTGGTGCCATGGCCACCCCAACTTCCGAACATGGAACCCGCGGCCCCCGATTCGAGTTCAAAGTGAGCGTAAAACGTATCATCGGCATCGCAGGAAATGGGATCAACGCGCTCCCCGTTGCGCATGAGATAGCGTGTTGGTTCCACTATCTGCGTCTTGGCGCTAACAGAAACGACCTCACTTCCTCCGATGTAGCGAATCATGTCGAAGAAATGAGGGCCGAGATCAAGGGCCATACCTCCACCGTTTTCCAAGGCATGCCGCCACGGGGTTTCTGCTACGATGAGATTGGGCGCCCACCACGTACCAATATTTCCCATCACCGCCATCTGAAGTGATCCGGCGGGACCGCTTTTGCTGAAAGCCCAGTGCTGATGCCGCACACTTTCAACAAAGCGCAGGTTTTCGAAGACTCCAAAGGTGACGCCGGCAGCTTCAGCCTCTTCGCACATTCGGCGTGCGCCCTCCATGGAGACGGCAAGAGGTTTCTGGGAAAGAACGTGCTTACCCTGTCCAAAGGCATAAGTGGCGACCTGGTGGTGAAGGCTATGGATAGTAAAGTCGTTGATTACATCGACTTTTTCTGAAGCAATTAGATCCCGGTAGTCCGTGTAGATTTCGACTTCCGTTTCAGGCTGAAAATCAGACAGGTATTGATCACCTACCGCGAGTGGATCGCCGGGGATCTTGGAAACAGGCAGACGCTGAGGTGGCCCATCACCGCGCTTTATGTAGCTCTGCGCATCCTCTGCTTTTCGCGCGCATAATGCTGTAATTTTAAAATTGTCGACTCCGGCTTCCCGCAGGATTTTGTATCCCTCGAGGTGGGCGGCGAGAATACGGCCACAACCGACGATACCGATTCGAATCATGCCGAGAGAGTAAGGGGTGCGGCGAGCTTGCCAAGAAGGAATTCTTGCTCAAAGGCAAAGAATGTAGGGATCTAGGAATGTAGGGATGTGAATCTGTTATGGACTCAAGGGGAGCGTCCGGTTACGCTCTGACTTTTGCGCTAAATGGAACCCACTCAAGATCCCGCCGCGAAAGATGAGGTGAAGGAAGAATTTGCCCGCACGCGCATGAGCTTAATTGAGCGCCTTGCCGATTGGGAGGATCAGCGCACCTGGGATGAGTTCTACCAGACATACTGGCGATTAATCTACAGCATTTCGACTAAGTCGGGATTGAGCCATGATGAAGCCTTTGACGTCGTTCAGGAAACGGTGCTTTCGGTGGCGAAGCAGTGGAAGAAGGGACAGAAATATGATCCGGACAAAGGTTCATTTAAGACATGGCTGATGAATATTACCCGCTGGAGAATTGCTGATCAGTTCCGTAAGAAACAGCGCAATCCGGCAGCCAACGCTCAGGCTGGGGGGAGTCCGGATGGTGAAGGGGGAACTCGCGATACGGCGACAGTGGATCGAATGGTCGGAGAAGACGGTGAAGAGGTTCTCGAGCGTATGTGGGAAAACGAATGGATGGCAAACCTCTCGCAGGTAGCTATCGAACGGGTGAAGAAGTTAGTGTCACCCAAGCAGTTCCAGATCTTTGATGCCTATGTCATCAAGGAGTGGGACACTTCGCAGGTAAAAAAAGAGCTTGGCGTGAGCCAGTCGCAAGTCTACCTCGCGAAACACCGCGTCGGACGGCTCATAAAAAAAGAGATCGAATCGCTTAAGAAAGAGTTCGTCTGATTATCCGCTTGAGCGAATGCGCTCTTTTTCGGATTCGCAATCTTCTTTGAGGGAAGCGATCTCGCGGGTCTTCTGAGTCTCCAGTTCCTGCAACTCAACGAAGTTGCCCTCCGCGGTCGCCTTCTTAATCAGATCTGTCAGAAAGAGCTCACGCTCCGCGATCTTGGCCTTGAACTTTTCGTCGATAGCAGCGAGTTGCTCGCGCTGTTCGTCGGTCAGCTTTATCTTTGGCTCAGACTGATTGAGCCGTTCCATGGCAAGTTCGTAGGCGCTTTTCATGGCAGAAACTATTCTTCTTCGTCAGCGGCAGGTGCTTCGTCTTTCTTATCCTCGGCTGGCTCAGGTTCGGGTGCAGGCTCCGAAGCTTCTTCGACTCCAAATTGGAGGGCCGGGGTTGCAGCGATAATATCAGAGATCGCGTCCCAACCATTGGAGCGCTGCAGCTGAAATACGTTGAGGTAAATCTTCACCACTTCCGGATTATGCTCCTTAAGCAGTTTATCGATCGTAGATTTGACCTTTTTGGCATTGAGTTCTTCGGGGAGATCCTCAGCAGCTCCTTCCCCGTCGTGCTCGATGCCGACTCCGTCGAGAAACTGAACAAGGACGTCTTGATGAGCCTTCATGAGCCACAACTGCATCACATGGTCAGCAATTTCAGCGGATCCGCGAAGCTTGACGTTTTTAGCGAGCCATTCGATCTGGTCAGTTGCCGGCTTTCTTTGGATAAAAATGGGTCGCAGCTTACGGTTAGAGGCAAGAGAAGAGAGGGAGGCGACGTAGACATCGCGTTGCTCGTCGCGGAGAAATTGAAAAACAGACCGAGTGGTTTCAGGAGTGATCTTCTGGAAAATTTCGAAAGCTTTCATGGCGGCAGGAAGGAGCGGGGTTCACTGAATTAACTCCAGTAGGCATGGAGGATTGTGCCAGTAAAGTTTGGGGGTGCAAATGCTAATGCAAATTTCATGAATGTCATGGGGTAGCACAATTGCCGGATGCGTTTATCTTCTGTTATGCCGCGTGGATACGCTTTGTTTGACCTCGACCACACCATACTGCCTTTCGACACGCAGGCGTTGTTTTGTAACTACGTGCTGCAGCAGGAAGGCTGGCGTCGAATTTATCTAGCTTGGTTTTTGGTCAGTCTGCCACTCGCAGCGCTGAAGATCTTTAATTTGAGGATGATGAAGCGGGTGTTCGCGAGCTATCTCGTCGGAATGAAAAAAGAGACTCTTGAGCGGTATGTGAAGGAGTTCCTCGAAAGTGATTTCGATAAGGCTCTCTATCCGGAGGTGGTCGCGGAGGTGGAGCGTCACCGGGAGGAAGGGCGGACCTTAATTTTAAACAGCGCTAGTCCTGACTTTTATCTGGCAGGAATCTCGAAGAAGCTGGGGTTCGATCATCATATCGGAACCGAAATGACGGTGGAAGATACCATGCCAATGTTACCGAGGATCCTGGGCCCTAACAATAAGTGCGAGGCGAAAATTGTAGCGATGCGCGAGCGGGCGTTGATTTCTGGTGAGGGAGAAATGCTGGCCAACACGTGGGCATACTCTGATAGTTCAGCTGATATACCGCTTCTCTCGATCGCGGAAAACGGGGTTATGATTCACCCTGGTAATCGTTTGGCTGAGGAAGGTCTGAAGCATGGGTGGCGCACGATGACTCCCAAGAGGCCCTATAATGGAAGATGGGGAGGTCGCTGGGCCTCAGTAATTCAAGCAATGGGCTTCTATCGACTGAAGTGATTATGAATTAATCAATAATCGATTCGCGATTAGAGGAGGAATTCGTTACAGAAAGTAGCATGTCAGAAACTGACTCCAATTTCACTGTTAGTAAACGTTCCTGGGGGTCGCTTACAGCCGTCTTGATCGTTCAGGCGCAGAACGCGTTTAACGATAACTTTGTGAAACTGGTTCTAACGGGGCTCGCTATGGCTGTGGCGGCTGGCACGCCAGTGGGAGAGAATATTCAATATATCCTTTTCGTGATGATTCCACTGCCTTTTATTTTACTGGCACCGGTAGCAGGATACTTGTCAGACCGCTTTTCGAAGCGAGACGTGATTTTCGGTAGTTTACTTTTCCAGCTCGTTCTTTTCGTGATGGTCACCGGGGCCGTGATAATGAGATCCGTTGAGGTCGCAATCTTTGGTTATTTCCTGTTGGCCGTTCAATCGACAATCTTCTCTCCGGCGAAGCAGGGGATTCTCAAAGAGATCGTTGGATCAGAGCGCTTGGGATTTGCGAACGGGCTTATGTCCATGTTGACCATGGTTGGGATCCTCGGAGGCATGTTGCTGGCGGGTCGATGGTTTGACGGCCGTTTAGAGGCGTTCAATAAACTCAACGGTGTCATTCCCGAGAACGGTTGGCAGGCCGCTCTAGTTCCGATGTATTGGGTCGGCGGGGCTTGCCTCGTTGCCCTAATAATCGGTTGGTTCGTTGAGAAAACACCGTCGTATCCTAGGGAAAAATTCACTCGAGGTGTCTGGGTTCGGCACTTTCTACACCTCCGCCAATTGTTCGCTCAACGCCGGTTGCGAACAGTGGCGTTGTTTATCACATCCTATTGGTTTGTAGCAAACTACATGGGTGTCATTTTTGTAAATTTCGCAAAGCAGCTTTATCCTGATGCCGGCCAAGCCGGTCGGATGGAGGCGACTGCGGAGATGTTGACCTGGGTTGGTGGTGGATTAATCGTGGGAAGCACTATCGTTTCACTGCTCTCGCGTAAACGGATTCGTCTACCGATTGCTCCTTTCGGCGGGTTCGGCATGGCATTAGCACTGGTCGGTGTTGGATTATATTCACCGGGTTCGTTGTTGTGGAATTTGAGTCTCAGTCTTATGGGATTTGCTAGTGGATTCTATGTCGTCCCCTTGAATGCTTGGTTGCAGGACCTCGCGGAAGAAGATCGCCGTGCGCGAATTATTTCCGCGCTGAACTTGATGACTTCTTTTTCAGGGGTCGTCGCCGTGATGGTGGGTTTCACCCTCGATAAGATTTCGATAGACCCTTCCGGTCAGATTCTTGTGATGGTTCCTTTTTTAATTGTGGTAGGAGTGATCCTCTCACGCTTTCTCACAACTGATGCTCCCAACTCTAAATGACGTGGTTGGCACAATGGTTCTTAAAGATTCTTCTGCTTCCTTGGATGAAGTTTTTCTACCGGCTTCGCCGGGTTGGTGTCGGTAATGTGCCGATGAAGGGAGGCGTGCTTCTGCTTGGGAATCATGTGAGTTATATCGATTCTTTTGTCCTTTACCTAACTTCTCCCCGTCCAATTCGCTTTGTGGTGTTAGCAAGATATACCCAGATTAAGGCAATTGGGTGGTTTCTAAAAATGTTTGGAGTCATCCCAATTCAACCGAGACAAGCCAAGAAAGCGATTACTGATAGCATCGATGCGTTAAAGGCAGGAGACATGGTGTGTCTTTTCCCTGAAGGTGGATTAACTCGCCTCGGAGTCATGGATGAATTTAAGAAGGGTTTTGAAATCATTGCCCGTAAATCGGATTGTCAGGTGGTGCCGGTTTATATGGATGGCTTGTGGAACTCGATTTTCTCATTCGAGCGGGGGCGCTTTTTCAGTAAACGACCTCATGGTCTCTTCTGTCCATTACAGGTAGCATACGGGCCTGCTATGTCGGCGAATGAAGCAAACACGGAATCGATTCGTGAAGCGGTTATGGCTCAATCAGTTGAGGCTTTTGCCAAACGCCGTGATTTTGAACTTCCGTTGGAGAAAGCAGTCATTCGATCGCTGAAGAAAAATAAACGGAGGCCTCTTTTCGTGGAGTATGGGAAGAAAGGTCCGAGAGTCTGGACGCGATCCCAGACTCTAGGAATGGCGACCGCAATTTCGAGACGGTGGATGAATCATCCGCCCGACGAGAGTGATTTTATTGGGGTAATGCTTCCGCCCGGGCCAATGAACGCAGTGATTAACCTTGGGCTATTTCTCGCAGATAAGACCCCGGTAAATCTTCCTTTCACGATTGATCAGGAAGAGTTGGCAAAAACGGCGCACTCGATCAAGCCACTCGGAGTGAAAACAGTAATCACCTCGCGGGCATTCATGCCGCACCTGAAAGATTTCTGGGGAGAGGACGCAGGCTCCTTTATCGACATGAAATCGCTGGTTTCCCTTCAGGGTTCTACGACGGGTTTAATGGAAAGACTGAGGGCTAAAATAGAACCGGCGTGGTTGACCTGCTGGCGGCTTGATCTGAACAATCGTGAATTCAGTCGCAAGGCGGTTGGATTAGTTCCTATAGCGGGGGAACCTCCAATCCTCCTTTCATCGACTAATCTGCATCGAAATGCGGTTCAGGTGGGGGCCGCTGATTTTGTCCGGCGTCATGATGTCGTTTTTAGTGAGGATTCACTATCTGTTCCCGAGGGTTTAACGCTCGCTTGCTGGACCCCATTACTTGGGAAAGGCAAGGTGGTGGCGAGATCGTTCTCTCTGCGAGAAGAAATTGGACTCCTGAAGGAGGCTTTGAACGAGCAGGAAGTCACTCTGTTGTCGGGCTCGAGTTGTTTCTACGCCGGACTCGGTGAGCCCGTCGGCGGAAAGATGCTAAAGTATGCTCTGCTTTTCGGCCCCGTTCTTCAAAGAGAGATCAAGCAATGGGAGGCCGAGCTTGGAATTCCTCTGTGCAGGGCCTGGTCGAGCCACGGTAGAGTCGCTACCATGAGTCGGCCGGACCCAAATTATCCCTCAACGTCTCATCACCAAATTCAAATCGGCCGGTTACTCGGCTCGGTGGGTCGGTTTCTTCCCGGGATAGCGGTTCGAGTCAAAGGGGCGGGAATTCAGATGCGCTTCGATCCGGTTTTAGCCGATGAAATACAAGGGCTCTGGCTCGACGGGCCGGAGCAAGCCGAGTTGGACAGACAGGGCTTTTTAAGATTCTCAGCTACCGAATCTGTCCCTCAGGAACGGGCAAAAAAAAGCCCTTGATTCGTTTTAAAAAAAACCGCTTGCCGATCCGGTGGACTGGTGGCAAATTCCCCGCCCTCAAAGCAGTTCAGAACGATGGCATACGCAATTTTTAAAACCGGTGGCAAACAATATCGTGTCGAGTCCGGCGACAAGATCGACGTTGAAAAGCTCGATGCCGAAATCGGCGATACGGTAAAGTTTGAAGAGGTGTTGGCCTCCGGCGATGGTTCTGACCTTAAGGTAGGCGCTCCCTTCATTGATGGTGCTTCTGTGACCGCCAAGGTTGTTGAACAATTTCGCGACAAGAAAGTGATCGCTTTCAAGTTCAAACGTCGCAAAGGTCACCACAAAACAAAAGGGCACCGCCGCCATTTAACTCGTCTTGAAATCGTCTCCATTTAATCCCCCAAATTTTCGAAGTTAGAATTTTACCATCTAAAACTCATGGCTCATAAAAAAGGACAGGGTAGCGTTAAAAATGGTCGCGACAGCAACAGCAAGCGTCGTGGAGTGAAAAAGTTCGGTGGTGAGCATGTCATTCCTGGAAACATTATTCTTCGCCAATGCGGCACCAAGTGGCATCCTGGGAAAAATGTTGGAATCGGTCGCGACTACACAATTTACTCGCTGGTGGAGGGCAATGTCCGCTTCGACCAGAACGGTCGACGTGTCAACGTCGATTCCGTTGGAGCTTAATTTCCCAAGCGTCGCGAAAATTTGGCGCTGCGCGAGCGGGAAGGCCGGAGGCTTTCGATGCTGAATGTGGTCCTTTACGAACCGGAGATTCCTCCGAACACGGGCAACATTGGTCGCCTCTGCCATGCCACCGGATCGGCTCTCCATTTAATTGAGCCTCTGGGTTTTTCACTCGAGGAAAAAGCACTTCGCCGGGCAGGACTTGATTACTGGCGTGAGCTTTCACCGAGCCTTTGGTCGTCGTTAGAACTGTTTCTTGAATCGGTCCCGATTGAGAATTCTGTCTACTACCTGACCACTAAGTCTGATCACGTATACTGGGATACGGAATTTCAGAAAGGGGATTATCTGGTCTTTGGTCCAGAGACGCGAGGACTTCCTGAGGCTCTCTTGGAAAGTAACACGGAAAGCTGCCTGACAATCCCTCAAGTCAAGGGGCGGAGCCTCAACCTATCGACTGCAGTGGGAATTGTTTTATTTGAGGGCATCCGCCAGACTTGTGCTACGTAACCCTCTGCGTCAAAAACGTTGCTTTTGTCTTGTCACGATTTAAAAAAGTCTTGTCTCGATCTTAAAAAACGATACGACTGTTAATTCAAACTGTTGGCAATCAACGCCCAACTTTGTGCCCCTATGATCGCTCCAAGACCGAATTACGGAATCACTCGCATAGACCAGCCAGAAAAGAAAAATCACGGCTTCTATGTTCGTATCACTCACCGCGGAAGAAGCACTCAGAAGTATTTTCCTGACAAATCCTCTGGTGGAAAAACCAAGGCGCTTAAAGCAGCGAAAGCCTATCGAGATAAGCTGCTTGCTAAAATGCCAAAGTATAAGCAAGAAGCGGCAGCGAAAAAGAAACGACGCATCAAGCAGTCGGGCGTCACCGGGGTCACTCACGTGGTGTCCAAATCTCCGAAGGGAAAAAACTACGAATATTGGCAGGCAGCCTGGGTGGACGGTAAGAATACCCGCAAGACTGCTAAGTTTTCAATTAGCCGATACGGTAACGACAAAGCGCTCAATATGGCCAAGAAGGCCCGACGCGAGGGTTTGAAGGGCAAGCGTTGATCTCGCTCACCTTATTGATTTAAAAAAACATTCGTTTCCGGACCAATCCGGGGCGAATGTTTTTTGTATCTATGGCCAGCCCCAGTTTTTTGTCTCTCGAAACCGCTGTGGAAGCGCGGGATATCGTTCGGACCTTTGAAATCGGCGATAATCGTATCGAAGTTCTCAGGGGAGTGTCCCTCGAGGTCCAACACGGCGAAAAGCTATTCCTCGTTGGTCCATCCGGGGCAGGTAAAACGTCTCTGCTCTATACCTTGGCTGGGTTGGAAAAGCCCGATAAAGGTGAAGTCCTGATTAACGGGAAATCTCTTTATCATCTTCCTCGACGGGAGCAAGCCGAAGTCCGAAACGCACGAATGGGCTATGTCTTCCAAAGCTTTTGCCTCATGCCTGAGCTGACCGCCGTGGAGAACGTAATGGTTCCAGCTCTGATTCGTGGGCGCCACGGAAAAGACTGTGCGCTTGAACTCCTTGAACGTGTGGGACTCGGTGCGAGGAGTGGGCACCTTCCCAATGAACTCTCGGGCGGAGAGCAGCAGCGCGTTGCGATTGCCCGGTCTCTTATTAATGAGCCGGAGATCATCGTTGCTGATGAGCCAACAGGGAATCTTGACTCCAAGACAGGAGGCGCGGTGATTGAGTTACTCATGGAGTTAGCAGAGGAGAAAAAGCGAACCCTGCTCGTAGTCACGCACGATAATAAGCTTGCGGAGCAGGGTGAGCGAATCGTGACGCTCGTTGATGGTAAGGTTGTGGAATAGAGATTTGATCAGACGAGATATCCTGACTTGCCGGGGGTGGTGGCACGGCCTCATTGGGGCGGCACTCATTTTAGCGTTCGTTTTCGGGCAGATTTGTTCACTGCGTGCTCACCCCGTCCATACGGAATCGGCCGATTATCCTTTCGTGATTGGTTTTGAGAGGTTCTACAGCAGTCGGGATGATGATGATTACCTTGCGAGGGGTGGACTGATTCTTCTCAACGAGTTGAATTGTGTTGCCTGTCACGAGCCCCCAAACCAATGGGCGGAACGGCTCGCGGGTGTCGAAGCGACCAACCTCCATGGCGTCGGGACGCGGCTCGATGTATTGGATTTGGAGATGATGATTCGAAATCCTCGTTTTGTGAAAAAGGATACCTCGATGCCCAGTATGTTCGCAGGATCCGACCGTGACCTAGGAGAGGTAGAGGCTTTGAAGCACTATCTCTCCAGTTTGAAGTATGAGCTACCTCCATACCCAAGAGGTAATATTGAGGCTGGGAGACAACTTTATCATCGAATCGGCTGCGTGGCATGTCATGCTCCCGAGGTTGGATTTCGCCCTGAGGGATTACCGGAGAATGCGGAAATTGAACTGGCTGGCTTACCAAGCACCCCGATGAATTTGGTCGATCTATATGACCTGCAAGCGCTAACTCACTTTCTGCTCGGTTCTAATGAACATCGGCCGTCCGGTCGAATGCCAGATTATCAGCTTGGTGAAAATGAGGCAGCCGATCTCGCTGCGTATTTAAAGGCGGGTCCGGATCTAGTTCTTCCGGATAAGCTTGCCGGTGCGCTCAAGAAAGATGACGACTTTCGAGCAGATAAAGAGATTGTAGCAAAGGGAAGAGAGCTATTCGTCGCGAAAAACTGTGTCGCCTGCCATGCATTACCGGGACAACTCGGAGAGCAACAATTGAATAAATCTAAGCCCTTGTTGGCGCTTGATACGACCTCGCGTAACGCCTGTATGTCAGAACGTCCTTCTGGAGGAGCCATGCCATTCTACGGAATGGATGAAGTACAAAAACGAGCTATCTCGCTCGCACTAGAACGAATGGCAAGCGCGCCAGAGAGCTTGAAAAGTGACGAAGTCGACTGGCGTATGAAACAACTCAACTGTTATGCTTGCCACGAGCGCGACGGAGTAGGTGGTGTTGAAGCAGCTCGTGAAGTTTACTTTCGGTTCGAAGACCTATCCTACCGTAAGTTGGGGCGTGAAGGGCACTTGCCACCTTCGATAGATCATATTGGAGGAGAAGGGACGAAAGAACTGCTGCGCCGCTCACTTTCATCGAGTGGAGACAGGAACCGCATACGGCCTCACATTTCAGGGTGCATGCCTGTTTACGGAGAGGATATTTCGGAGCGATTGATCAAAGCGTTTGAGAAAGCCAAGCCAACTTCAGGCGAGAACGCGAACTGAGGGGATCAACCTTTGAATCCGCGGTCGTCAATGAGCGCTCCGTATTCCCCGTCGGCGGCTTCGGTCGCAAGAGTGTCGCATCGCTCATTCATCTCATGGCCATCGTGGCCTTTTATCCATTGCCAATCGATTTGATGCCCTTCTGCCGAAGCTTCAAGTCGTTTCCAGAGATCAACATTCTTCACGCCGGATTTGTCCTTTTTCTTCCAGCCGCGTGACTTCCACCCATCAACCCAGCCCTTAGTTTGGGCATCGACAAGATAGCGTGAATCGGAATAGACCGTTACCTGACAAGGTTCCTTGAGCAGCTCAAGCCCTGCGATTGCCGAAAGGATTTCCATCCGGTTATTGGTCGTCACTTTGAAACCCTGTGCGAGTTCGCGAGCGTGTTCTCCATACTGGACTATCGTCCCGTAACCACCCGGGCCAGGGTTACCTCGAGAAGAGCCATCAGTGTAGATTTGGACATGTTTCATTTGGCTAATTGCATGCGCAAAAATGAAGTTATTGTCCTGATGTCATCAGGTTTAAAAAGGCGCGGTTGCTTCCCGTAAGCACTTTTGAGATCGCGACGTTCTGGAAAACGATCGGGAGTTAAATCGATAACCTGAACAATCTCTCCTTCCCTAAAGGCGTAAGACGACTTTGGCCATGGGCCGACCATCGCGGGATTCGACCAGGTATGAAGCGAAAGAACCCGGTCGGTGATGCCGGCAGCAAGATGCATCGGCCCACTATCAACACTGACGGTCCAATTGCATAAGCGAATGAGGTGGATCAGTTGAGGTAAGGAAGTTTGTCCGATGAGATCAGTGATATTGTCTGGCCACATACCGGGAGCGTTTCCTTCAAATACTCCTACAAGAATGATGGGAGTTGGCGCGAGTTGATCCGCTAGCTCAATCACCTCATTGGTGGAAAGGGATTTACCTCCCCCTCGAGAGAAGGGATGAAGCAGGATGGTGGGTTTGTCAGACATTGGAGTGAGACCTTCGACAGGATCTCCCTCCGGTAAACCAAAGTTGGGGTATACGATATCGGCGCCGGCGGCTTTGGCGAGGGCAAGGTTCCGATCGACGGCGTGAGTAGCCGACCAGTTTTGGACCATTACTTTCTCATCATAAAATAAACTGGCTCCTTCTCTCGTTTTTTGGAATCCCATGACTCGGCTAGTTTTTGTAAGCCGGGATAGAAGAGCGCTGCGAAAGAGCCCCTGAAAATCAAGGGTGAGATCATAGTGCGTTTGCTGAAGGACCCTCTTTGCCCAGGTGACCGCTTTCAACCCCCCGCTGATGCCACGAAACTCTTTGCGAGGGAAAGAGATGATACGGTCAAGGAATGTCACGTCCTTTAACAGAGGGCTCCAGCCCGTATTGACGAGCCAGTCGATCTTAGCGTCGGGAACGGCGCGATGGATTGCCTCGACCGCTGGCAGGGTGTGAATGATGTCTCCGAGCGAGCTCGGTTTCACCACTAAGATACGCTTACATTCCGTGAGTTTCACCCTACTTACCCAGTGTGAGACGATGCGCCAGCATCTCGGGAAGACCGGCCTCGATAATTTTATCCTGAGCTTTCTGAATGTCGTAATCGATGCGGCGGATCGTCACGTTTTGGTTGTCGGAATCATAGACCACGTAGGAAGCCCGCCAGTCACCGTCACGAGGCTGACCTGTACTGCCGACATTGATAAAATACTTTCGGCCCATTTCGAGGTTCACTTCAGTTTCCTCAAGCGGCTCAACGCTGTCGCTTTTCACATAAATGCGAGGTGTGTGAGTATGGCCGTAAAAGCAAAGTTGGGTAAACTGATAAGAGAAGCTTGCCATGGCATCGAACTTGTTTGTGACGTAGGTCCAGCTGCCGGGAGTGTCGAGTGTAGCGTGAACGATAGTGAAATCGGCGACCTGACGCACCAGCTTCATGTTTTTAAGAAAGTCCTGCTCATCTTCGTTAAGTTGGGCGCGAGTCCATTCCATTGCCTGTTTGGCAAGAGGGTTGAGCCCCTCGAGCGAGGTGCTGAGTGTGGATTCCTCGTCATGATTTCCTTTTACGACGGGGCAGCCCATCTCACGAACGATCCTGAGGCACTCGTTTGGATCGGAGGCATAACCTACGATATCACCGGTGCAGACGTAATCGGTGCAGCCCTGCTGTTCGGCATCTGCCATGACAGCCTGTAAGGCCTCTAGGTTGGCGTGAATATCTCCGAAGATGGCGTATTTCATGGAGTGAATGAGCTCCCTTGAGACAGCAGCGGTGGGACAGGGGAACCTCCGAACTAAACACAGAAATGGCGATTCGCAACGTGATGGCGCCTAATTCCATCTCGCGAGTTGGAGGCTTCAAGGAATAATAACTCCGCCTGGTAGCGGTTTGGATTTTGGTTTCTTGGGGCGACCTCGATTTCTGTCTGGGTCAGCTTCAGGAATGCGCTCGGGATAGGGAATTTTCAAGATTTCTTCAAGCCGGCGTACTTCGTAAATTAAGGTTGGAAGGCGTTGATCCTCGCCTTCATCATAGAGACCTTTGAGGTAGTCATAAGCTTCTCTCTCTCGACCAGGCACCTTGGCGAGAAAATACCCATGAAAACGCTCGGCATACTGAGGGGCTCCGTCGAGTTCTTTGATTTCCCCATATGTTTTTGCGGCATTTGACCAATCCTTGAGTTTTTCCCGGTAAACTTCAGCAACCTGTTTCCGAATTTCGACCGAATCGGGGATCTGATCGGTTCCTCTGTCAGCGAATTCAATGGCCTGTTGGGCGTAGTTGAAGAAGCGGCGTTTGCGTTCGAATTCCGGAAGCTTGGTGTCCAGTTCCATGTTCGCAGTCGCGTTAATACCAAGATGCCAGATAGCGTTGACCCAGTGGTATTCTTCGCGTGGCTCGAGCGCAGTGATCACTTGGTAGGTCTGGTGAAGTTCGTCCCAGTTTTTTTCTGAGAAGTTTTCATATCCTCGCAGCGACATGAAGCTGGCGACGAGTGGTCTGAGTCCACCGAGTGTGGCCATGAGCGCTGATTGCCCCATCTGGTCGAGAACGGTCATACCTGGGGGTGGAATGACCATCTTGGTGTCAATTAAATCGTGCCCCAGCCGATTTTCAAACGGTGCTCTCGCCATTCCAAACGCGGCAAGGACCACGAGGATAACAACAGTTCGAGGGATTTTCCTGAAGTGAGACACAGCTAAAACTCTTTATCAATGAACACAAGCAGGGAGAGGAAAATGAACACGACTAGATAGACGCCGGTCAGTCCTGTCATCTGCCAGACCAGTGGGTAGGCGACAGCTTCGCCTTGAATGATTCCATGGCTGAAAGAGTAGAGTTGGTAATTCGGGATAAAGATTTTGACGCACTTCAGTAGCAGCTCTACTAGCAGGTTGTTGTCGGTTTGGTAAAGCCAGAAGCTTGTTGCCATGGTATGGGCATGGCCGATGATAAAAATGAGGACGCTGATGATGATCGAGAAGAGGGAGCTCGAAGCAAAGGTGGATAGGAAGATTGTGACCGATGCAACAACGGCGGCCTTCAAGAATGAAGCGAGCACTGCAATGCCAAGTTCGACCCGAAGCCCCTGCTGCTGAATTAATGCGATCTGCGCTTCTACCTCTTCGGTAGAATACTGAGCCCCCGCCTGCATCGCCCCTAGTTCTTCGGCAATGTAGAGGCTCTCGCGTGAGAAGAGGGCCAGTGCGCAGATGCCATACATCACTGCCAGCGAGACAGCGATAACAAAGAGAACTCCGAGGAGTTTACCAATGAGATATTCGATGCGTCGAACTGGTTTTGAGAGAATGGTATAAAGCGTGCGGTCTTCGATGTCCTTAGGAATTAGTAAGGCCGTCGAAACGATGGCAAAGAGCCAGGCGAAGATATCCATCGTTCCAAACGAGATTCGCTTGATCGTCGAAAGTACGCCCGCCGGTGTCGTTGGCGGATTGAGGCTCATGAGGACAACGATGATCGCAGCGAATGCGAGCAGGAAGTAGAAAGTCTTCATGCGCACGAGCTGTGTCACCGAGCTTGAAGCAATAACCATGACCCGACCGAAGGAAAATGGTGATAACGGTTTAGAGGTCGGTTCGAAAACGGAGGGAGGTGACGGGCTCATTTTTCCTCCTCCTCTTGTTCACTTTGGGATAGACTGATGAAAAGTCTTTCCAGTGTGGTTTTGGGGTGACCTTCGTCCACGATGGTCACCTCTGATTCTGCTTCAATTAGGTCTCGAACTTTAGCGAGGAAGTGGGGTTTGGCGCCCGCAAAAGTCATTGAGGTTTGTTCATTGATTTGAATCAGTTCAGCAAGAGGTCCTTCGCGACGCATGCGGCCTTCGAAAATGATCCCAACTCGGTCGCAGACTTCCTGAACCTGCTCGAGTAAGTGCGAGCAAAGAAAAACGGTGATTCCATCTTCTTTGAGTTTAAGAATAAGGTCACGGATTTGACGAGAGCCGAGTGGGTCAACTCCAGCGGTGGGTTCATCGAGAATGACGAGGCGGGGGCGTTGAATCAGTGCTTGGGCCAGCCCAATGCGCTGCAGCATCCCTTTTGAATAACCGCCTAGTCGGCGTTTGGCGGCGCCTTCGAGTTCGACAAGTTCCAGTAATTCAGAAATACGGTCTTTCAATTCGCCTCCGCTGAAGCCACATAGCTTGCCGTAGAATTTCAAGGTCTCAGCTCCAGTGAGGTGTTTGTAGAAATAGGGATTTTCCGGGAGAAAACCGATCTCGTTCCGCGCGCGAATGTCGCCGCTGTCAAAGCCGAAAACTTTGACGCTACCTGTGGTGGGTGCCATGAGTCCAAGGGCGACTTTCATGGTTGTCGATTTGCCCGATCCATTCGGCCCAATCAACCCGTAGACTTCGCCTGCTCCAATCTCGAATGAGAGATTGTCGACGGCGACTACGTAATCGCTTTTCTTCAGCCCCCTACTGAAGACTTTGGTCATATTTTTAACTTCTACCGCGCAGTTACTCATCAAAATTTTAAATCAATGCTGAATAGAAAATCCTTGGACGTTTTCGAGCAACGGAACAGTACGTTCTTCCTGCTCCTGAATATGATGCCCTAAAGGGCTGTCGTGAAGTTCTTCGATAAATTCATTGAGTTCCTCTTCATCACCCATGATCTGGAGCTCAACGCGTCCGTCGGGCAGATTTCTGACCCAACCGAGGACGTCGAAACCTTTGGCCAGATTTTTGGTTGAATAGCGGAATCCGACTCCTTGGACCCGACCCGCAAAAACATACTGACGTGCTGTCATTTTGACAGTGTAAACGAAACCGAGACGGTGCCACCACTTATTTCCGGATTCGAAGCGAGGATTTATTGAACTGTGGTAAGGATTCCCTTGCAGAGGCCGCGCTGACGTCGAGAATGAACTTCTCTATGTCGACCAACCTGCGATCCATTTGCGTATTCTGTGGGGCCCATACCGGGACCAACCCGGCTTTTGCAGAGTCAGCGCGTGGAGTGGGGAAGTATTTCGCTGAGAACGGGATTCGGCTGGTTACCGGGGGTGGAAGTTTTGGCCTTATGGGAGCAGTCGCCGATGGTTGTATTGATGCGGGTGGCGAGATGGTTGGAGTGATCACAACTTATCTTGAGGACCGAGAACTGGCTCATCCAAAGGCTTCACGGATGGATGTGGTGGGGACTATGCTCGAACGAAAGACTCGAATGGCTGAACTTAGTGACGCCTTTATCTCCCTGCCCGGAGGCATTGGGACACTCGATGAAATGTTCGAAATGCTGACGTGGTCTCGACTTCAGGAGCATGATAAACCGAGTGGGCTCCTCAATGTGGATGGGTTTTATGATGAATTGATCTCGTTTTGTTCCAAGACCCAGGTTGAAGCCGGCTTCATCACAGCGAAGGATGCCGCCAATCTGATTCATTCGAATAACTTGTCTGATTTACTCGAAAAACTTGCCGTCGCCGCTGAGGATGGTCCATCTTCTTTGTATCGAGAATGATATCTAATTGTTAATCTATCCAAGTGATGAAAGCCTACCTTGACCTCCTAAATCACGTGCTGGAAAATGGTAAAGCACGGGGTGACCGTACTGGCACTGGAACGATTGGTGTCTTCGGTGCTCAGGCGCGCTTTGACCTGCGTGAATCATTTCCATGTCTCACCACGAAGAAGCTCCACCTGCGTTCTATCATTCACGAACTGCTCTGGTTCTTGAACGGTGATACCAATATCAAATACCTAAATGACAACGGTGTCACCATCTGGGACGAATGGGCCGATGAGGATGGAAATCTTGGCCCTGTATATGGAAAGCAATGGCGATCCTGGGCTGTCGGAGACGGGTCGCAAACAATTGACCAGCTTGCTCGCGTCGTTGATTCGATCAAAAACAATCCAACGAGCCGGAGACATATTGTCAGTGCCTGGAATCCGGCAGACGTCGAAGAGATGGCACTGCCACCCTGTCATACGATGTTTCAGTTTTACGTTGATACAACAGCCGAGGAATTAAGCTGCCAACTTTACCAACGTAGTGCCGATCTCTTCCTTGGGGTTCCTTTCAATATCGCTTCCTACGCATTGCTCACCATGATGATGGCGCAGGTTTGTGATCTGAAGCCCGGTGACTTTGTTCACACGTTTGGTGATTTACACCTATATCAGAATCACTTAGACCAGACTCGCGAGCAGTTGAGCCGCGAACCTCGTTCATTGCCGCAGATGAAGATCAATCCGGATGTGAAGGAGATCGATGGGTTCTGCTATGATGATTTTGAATTGGTGGGGTATGACCCGTATCCAACAATCAAAGCTCCAATTGCGGTATGAGTCGCCCTGTTATGAAAGCCATTGTTGGGATGGCATCGAATCGGGTCATCGGGAAAGATGGAGATCTGGCTTGGCGACTGCCGGAGGATCTAAAGTGGTTCAAGAGAGTGACCATAGGCCACCCGATTATAATGGGTCGCAAGACGATGGATTCTCTGCCAAACGGACCCTTGCCAAAGCGGCGCAACGTCGTCATTTCGCGGAGTGTTTCTCAAGGCCCTGAGGGATTCGAAATGGTAGGGTCTTGTGAGGAAGCGATCGAGCTCCTCAAGGATGAAGAAGCGATTTTTGTTATCGGGGGCGCCCAAATTTATGCTGAGATGATTCCTCAGTGCGACGAAGTGCTCCTGAGTTATGTCTTCCACCCTTACGAGGGTGATACCTTCCTCCCGCAATTTGAGGGAGGTTTCGAGTTGGTAGAAGTGCTCCACCGTGATGAGGATTTTGAACTGCGTCGCTATCGCGCCTCGGCACGCTGAAATTACTGCCCTCCCATACTGCGAACTGGTTGTTGGAATTCCGACTACGATGGATTGATTGCGAGAACGGCTTTGGCGAATTCGAGAGTCAGGTCAATCTTGTCATCGTGACCGTAGATCGTGGCCAAAGCATCATGAGACGCAGTTTCGCTTTCGGGCATCATCGATTCATCAACAGCTACCCGTATGTGGAGCGTTGCCATAAAATTTCGTCTATTTTTAGTTCCGGCAACCTGAGAAACCCTGTTGAATGAGGTATACCCTTTTTGATTCCCGCAACCATGCCCGATCTACGCTCATTCCTCCATCGGACATTCGAGAAGTCAGGCGGTGAGATTCCCTTTGAAAATTTCATGGCGATGGCACTCTACGACCCAAACTTCGGATACTACTCAACTGAAATTGAGAATGTAGGCGGAGAGCGTGGTGACTTTGCAACCTCCGCAACGCTGTCAGCTGCGCTGGGTCGATCCATCGCGAAGTGGCTTAAAGAGGAGAGGGAATATCACGACTGGAGCGGCGCATTTCATGTGATCGAAGTAGGGGCTGGGAACGGAGTGCTTGCTCGGGAAATTCTTAAATCATTCAACTGGTGGAAGCGTCGCGAGGTCCACTACCACATTGTCGATGTTTCTGCACCGCTTCGGCAAAAACAGCGGGCAGTGTTGAAGGGGTTTAAGGTCTCCTGGCACACCAAAATGGAGGAAGCGCTTGAGGATGCCGGCAACAAAGCTTTGATTTTCTCAAATGAGTTGGTCGATGCATTTCCGGCTAAGAGAATGATCTGGAGTGAAATTGAAGGTCACTGGCATGAGGTGTTCGTCGCCTTCGACCGCAAGAGTGGGCTGAACGAGGTGTTCCGCGCGCTACCCAAGGGATTCCCTGTCGATCTCTATTCGGCGATGAATCTATCAGAGCGTCCTCAGGGGCAAAGGGTCGAGATTCAGCCCCTATATCAACTTTGGTTGGCGCATGCAGTTCAGCAGTGGGAGCAGGGTTCCATGTTGACGATCGATTACGGGGGTGAAGCGGCCGAGATTTATCACAGGCGACCCTGCGGGACTGCGAGAGCCTATTTTCAGCAACAGCGATTAGAGGGAGCCGAAATTTATCAGCGCATTGGAAAGCAAGATCTTACCGTCGATGTGAATTTCACCGATTTGATGAACTGGAGTGAGGAATTGGAATTGGAAAAGGTAGGCTACGAAAAGCAAACCGAATTCCTCCAGCGCTTTGGCGAGGGGAGTGATGTGATGGCAGGCGCGGGGGTAGGCGATGCCTTTCAGGTGCTGTCTCAACGGCGGTGGTAGCGGTCTGTTGAGATGGAAGATTGAAGCTGGACAGTCTGCGTATTCGGCATACGTTGGAATTCAACGGATGAACCACACGACAATCAGTACCAACATTTTTGCTCTCCCGCTCGCTCTTGAGCTGGTGCTGCTGGGCTAGTCTGCCCGGTATTTGTCTTTTTTCTAACTTTTTGACTCCTGCTGAAGCGGGTGAATTGCGTCCCGTTGTTTTTTTTACATAATACCTAAAATCCCATGAATCCTGAATCCATTCAGAAGTACCGTCCATTTCCGTTGGTCGACTTGCCCGACCGGCAATGGCCAAATCGGACGATTATGAGTGCTCCCATCTGGTGTAGCGTCGATCTTCGCGACGGGAACCAGGCGCTACCGATACCGATGAGCGTGGATGAGAAGCTACGCCTTTTTGACGAACTGGTGCGCATTGGTTTCAAGCAAATTGAGGTGGGTTTTCCATCGGCAGCGGATACGGAGTTTAATTTCCTTCGCGCACTGGTGGAGCAAGATCGTATTCCCGATGATGTGACGGTTCAGGTATTGGTGCAGGCGCGTGAGCATTTGATCCGTCGCACTTTTGAGAGTCTTGAAGGCGTCAAAAAAGCGATCGTTCACCTCTACAATTCTACATCGCCACTGCAACGTCGCGTGACTTTTGGCGACGCTTCTAAAGATAGTATCAAACAGATCGCGGTCGAAGGGGCACAACTGATCAAAGAGCTCGTGCCGACTTTACCCGGCACTGAGATCACCCTGCAGTATTCGCCGGAGAGTTTTTCCGACACTGAAATGGAATACGCGCTGGAAGTCTGCAATGCAGTTTCGGCCGTGTGGAATCCTAGTCCTGATAAGAAGATTATCCTTAACCTTCCCGCTACCGTGGAGTGGTCGACTCCCAACATTCATGCGGATCAGATCGAGTGGTTCTGTCGTCACGTCGATAATAGGGAGAATTCTATTGTCAGTCTTCACACCCATAATGACCGTGGCACTGGTGTTGCCGCAACTGAATTGGGATTGATGGCTGGAGCGGATCGAGTTGAGGGAACTTTGTTTGGAAACGGGGAACGCACCGGAAACCTTGATATCGTGATCGTGGCCTTAAACATGAACAGTCATGGTATTGGGACTGGGCTCGACTTTTCTGATCTTTCATCCATTCGCCAGATTTACGAAGAAACGACGCGCATGGAAGTGCCGGACCGCCAGCCATATGCGGGTGAGTTGGTGTTCACTGCTTTTTCAGGAAGTCATCAGGATGCGATCAAAAAAGGCTTTGATCGCCGGGCGAAGGACGTTGTTGAGTCCGGTGCAGAAGTCCCGTGGGGCGTACCATACTTGACTATCGACCCGAAGGATATTGGGCGAAGCTACGAAGCGATCATTCGCATCAACAGCCAAAGCGGTAAGGGCGGAGTCGCTTATGTGCTGGATCGCGAGCATGGCTTTGATCTTCCCAAAACGATGCACCCCCAGGTGGGCAAGTTCGTCTATGATAAGGCTGATGATGCAGGCAGGGAACTTAGCAACCAAGAGATTGGTGGGCTTTTCTTCGAAAAGTTCGTCAATCTTGAGACTCCTTTGGGTCTTGAAAAATTCGAACTCGATCACTCGGCGGGTGGCGCAGGTGAGGTAATCTGTCACGCTAAAGTGAAGATCGGGGGAGAAGAGGTCGAAGGCACCGGCAAAGGTAACGGCACTATTAACGCTTTTGTGAATTTCCTCGAAGAGGCAGGACGCAAAGATTTTGCTGTGACAGACTATCGCAGTCAGGCGCTTCGCGGTGGTTCGGATGCGGACTCGGCAGCTTATGTTCAGATCAAACATATTAAAAATGGAACCTTGCTCTGGGGGTGTGGTATCGACCCGTCAATTGAAATGGCGGGTCTGAAGGCACTCATCTGTGCATGGAACTTGCTTCGAAGTTCTGAGTCATGATTGGCGAAAAGAGAGCAGTGATCTTTGACTTGGACGGGACGCTTCTGGACACGCTCGAGGACCTGGCCGACTCAGGAAACGCGGTTCTGCGGGCGCACGGGTTTGAGCCTCATCCGGTGGATGCCTACCGGACTTTCATCGGCAACGGGATGATCAATCTGGTGCGTGATATTTTTCCTGAAAAGCACCGCCCTGAGGAAGGGGATGCGACTAACGCGATTCTCGACGAGTATCGTGAGGCTTATGAGCGCAACTGGAAAAACACTACGAAGCCTTTCTCAGGAATTCCTGAGTTACTAGAGGAGCTTCAGTCTCTTGGCATCCCGATCGGGGTGATGTCAAACAAAGCTCATGACTTTACTTTGAAGTGTGTTGAGACATTTCTGCCCAAGTGGGAGTGGAATTTTGTTCTCGGAGCTCGTGAAGGAGTGCCGAAAAAACCAGATCCTACCGCAGCTCTGGAGGTGGCTGCTGCTGCGGGTGCTAATCCTTCTGACTGCTACTTTATCGGAGATTCCGATGTCGACATGATGACCGCGGTCAATGCGGGCATGCATGCAGTCGGGGTGAGTTGGGGATTTCGGCCAGTTGAAGAATTACTGGAGCACGGGGCGACGGCGATTTTGGAGGCACCAAGCGATCTGCTTAGCTTACTGGCTTGAAGCCGGATGCCGGCTCGTCGAAAAATACCGTTAGCATGGCAAATAGCGTTTTCAGGTTCGAGAATGCGCTCGTTTCTTCGATCTCGATCAAGGGGACATCGATGAGATTCGTCTTGGGAGTCCTAATTAAATTTCGACGATCCCCGGAATCGCGCTTTCCAGAAGGTGAGATAGCTGGCGTGAGGCTTGTTGCCCGACTTCGATCACTTCTTCGTGGCTGAGCGTGTTTCCTGACAGTCCGGCACCGAAGTTCGTGAGGCAAGACATAGCGACAACCCGTAGTCCCAGAGCCCGGGCCTGAATAACTTCCGGGACGGTTGACATTCCAACAGCGTCGGCGCCGAGAGTGCGTAGCATTCGTATTTCGGCAGGAGTCTCATATTCTGGGCCATTCACCCAAGCATAGACGCCTTCATAGAGTTTGGCGTCTCCCGAATCTGAAGCCACAGCTTTGAGTAGTTCACGTAGTTCGCGGGAATAAGACGTGGTTTGATCGATAAATTCGGCTGAGCCAGTCAGCGGAGAGAGCCGAGCAAGGTTGAGATGGTCCGTCAAGAGCATCCAACGTCCTGGTTTGAAATTGGCATTCACGATTCCGGCGGCGTTAGTGAGAATAAGAGTCGAAACTCCAAGTTGGTGAAGGAGGCGAACCGGCGCGGCTGCAGCAAAAGCAGAGTGTCCTTCGTAGCAGTGTAACCTTCCTTGGGCGACAGCGACATTGATCCCACCGAGGCTTCCGAGATGAAGTCTTCCGGCGTGGCTGGGAACGGTGCTAGGGGGTAGCCCTTCGATCTGATCATAGTTGATCGTTGAGCCATCTGAGAGCGAATCGATAAAGCTGCCCAAACCCGAGCCGAGGATAAGTCCAACTTTTGGACTGGCAGATAATATTTTCTCTGGAAGATGGAACTCAGGCGACGGCATTCTTAATCATTACCGTTTTTCGATCGCCTCGCAAATTTCGAAATAGAGCTTTTCTAGTTCCGGGGTGGGTATACCCGCTTCGCGTGAAGATGACAACGGCTTTCCCCAGATGGCTTCTATTTCAACAGGTTTACCTGCTTTAAAGTCGATCAGGCTGGACGGTTCGTAAGGACCCATCTCCCTTGTACCATTGATATTGGCTTCGGCAAATTCGGGGTCAATGTGGTGGCCTTGGGACGCCGCTGCGGAGATGACCTCACGCATGAGAGCACGAACTCGCTTGACTAATTTTGGGCTTTCCAGAATCTGACAAGTATCGAGATTTCCGGCTGCTATCGACAAACCGTTAAATGGAACGTTCCATACCAGTTTACGCCATCGGGCGAGTCCGAGGTTGGGAAGTTCTCTGCAATCAATCCCGGCCTTTCGAAAAAGCTCAGCAATATCAGCAAGCTGACCGCTGGTTGTGAGTTCACCCAATTCCACCCTTCCGTGTGCTAGGTGACGAATCACCCCCGGATTTCCGCGGTTGATGCAAACAAAACACATACCTCCAAAGATGGGATGGGCCGGAAAAAGTTGATGAAGAAGCGACTCGTTTCCGAGGCCATTCTGAAGCGTCAGGATTCGGGTATTGTCCTTTAAGAGGGGAGTTATCAGATCGATCAGAGCCCCATTCGAAGTTGTTTTCAGCGCAATGATAACCAAATCAACGGGGCCGATTTCTTCGCTTGACGCAAACGCTTGGACCTTCTCAATACAGAAATCACCGTTTGGACTCTCGATCACCAGCCCGTCCTTCTGAACTTTTTTGAGATCGCTACGCATCAGGAAGGAAACATCCTCATTGCGGGCAAGGCAGGCTCCATAGTAGCCGCCAACTGAGCCCGATCCAACAATGGCAATTCTTTTGATCGATTTCACTTCTTTGAGATACGGCTATTTTTCAGACGAGGCAATGCTCTACTCATGATAAGAGAACTAAGGTGGGGAAATCCGATCGTGTAGTTATTGCGTAACTACTCGGCATTATTCGGCCAACATTTTTGCGTGTCTTTTGATGTAAACCTGCCACGCTTCGAATCTTCCTATGAAATCAGTCAGCAACCGTTCCTCGGAAGAGGTGAATGCTCAACCGCCCGAGGCGCACACCGGAATTTCCGTTTCGAAGCCCAAAGCCTACGCTGCTGGGGTGGCAGCGGTCGCTTCGTCGCTCAAACACGTCTTCGGTCTTGCTGGACTGAAGCGCGGGGCAGAGGGAATGGCAAAGCTGAATCAAAAAGGCGGATTTGATTGCCCCTCTTGCGCCTGGCCGGATCCCGATGATCACCGAGCGGCGACAGAGTTCTGCGAAAATGGCGCGAAGGCACTGGCTTCAGAAACAACTAAGCGAAGAGTGAATCCTGCCTTTTTCGAGAGGTATTCAGTCGCAGAAATTTCGCGTGAGTCGGACTATTGGATGGAGCAGCAGGGTAGGTTGACAGATCCAATGGTTTTACGTCCGGGAGCAACGCATTACGAGACGATTGATTGGGAAGAGGCGTTCCAATTGATTGGCAAAGAACTTAATGCTCTCGATGACCCTAATGAGGCAATTTTTTACACGTCTGGTCGCACTGTTAACGAGAGCGCTTTTTTGTATGGCTTGTTTGTTAGGATGTTCGGAACAAATAACCTCCCGGACTGCTCTAATATGTGTCACGAGTCAAGTGGAGCAGCTCTTGGTTCCTCCATCGGCGTCGGTAAGGGAACTGTGACTTTGAAAGATATTGAATCGGCAGAAACGATACTCGTGGTTGGGCAAAATCCGGGGACGAATCACCCGCGAATGTTATCGGCGCTCCAAGAAGCGGTTCGCAGTGGAGCCGAAATCCTTGCCGTGAATCCGATGAAGGAAGCTGGTTTGGTTGGCTTTGCGCATCCGCAGGAAATCTCTGGTATGATGGGAATCTCGACGGCGTTGACCAGCCAGTTTTTACGGGTTAATGTGAACGGCGACTTTGCGCTCTTTAGAGGGTTGAATAAGGCGCTACTCGATCTTGAAGAGAAGACTCCAGGGAGCGTGTTTGATGCTACCTTCCTTGAGCAGTATACCGTGGGCCTTGATTCTTTTCTCGAAGCTGTGCGCAAGACGGAATGGGGCTTGATTGAAGAGTATTCAGGGTTGTCTGAGGACGCTATCAGGCAGGCAGCTAGTTCTATCGCTCGTGGCGAGAAAAAAGTGATTACGTGCTGGGCGATGGGCCTGACACAGCATCACAATGCGGTATCTACCATTCGCGAGGTTGTGAATCTTCACCTCTTACTGGGGGCTCTGGGACGCGAGGGTGCTGGGCTCTGCCCTGTGCGCGGACACAGTAATGTCCAAGGAGACCGGACTATGGGTATCTTTGAAAAGATGCCTGAGTGGTTTCATGATGCGATCGACCGTGAGTTCAGTTTCACCTCGCCACGCGAGGTGGGGTATGACGTGGTGAATTCAATCCGAGCAATGCACGAAAAGAAGGCATCTGTGTTCGTTGCCATGGGAGGCAACTTTTTGCAGGCCACACCTGATACGGACTACACGGCCGAGGCTTTAAAGAACTGCTCATTAACGGTTCACGTATCGACTAAATTAAACAGGAGTCACGTTGTGACCGGTGAGACCGGGCTTATCCTGCCCTGCCTCGGTCGCAGTGAACGGGACCTCGCTGAAAATGGCAAGGTGCAGTTTGCCACGGTTGAGAACTCGATGAGCGTGGTTCATCAGAGTCGGGGAACGATGGAGCCGGCTTCGAGTAACCTGCTGAGCGAAGCGATGATTGTGGCACGGATGGCAGCAGCGACTCTTCGAGAAAAAGCGACCCTCGATTTTGTCCATGTTGCAAAAGAAAATTGTAGGATCAGGGAGTTGATCGAGCGAACAGTCCCGGGTTTTGAAAACTTCAATGAGCGAGTTGAGGAGCCTGGCGGTTTCTATCTTCACAATGCTGCGAAAGAACGTATCTTCAAAACAGCCTCCGGATCGGCCGAATTTTCCAGTGATTCACTCCATCAAGCCCCTCTTAATGACGGCGAGTTGATGCTGATGACGGTGCGAAGCCATGATCAATTCAACACGACTGTTTATGGCCTGCACGATCGGTATCGTGGCATACACAACGAGCGTCGCATTCTTTTTATAAACCCGGAGGATATGAAGGAGCGCAATCTGAAACCTCTTCAAGAGATTAGTGTGCGCAATGAGACAGGAGGCCGAACTCGCGAGGTTTTTCGGTTTTTAGCGATTCCGTATGAGCTCCCGCGGAAGGCTGTGGCCGGCTACTTTCCCGAGTTGAATCCGCTGGTGCCGATAGATCTGACGGCTGCAATTTCTAACACACCCTGCTCGAAGTCGATCCCCGTTACCATTTCTCCCATGGGAAAATAATTGGGGATCTGAAGTCAGGCTACCTTGCCGAGGAATACTCGGTATTCGGTTTCGGAACAGATAAAAGTCTGCACCGTCAAGGCAAGCTCGAGTAGGAATTCGTGGAGTTCAACCGGGTCGTGGTCGGCAATGAGCCAGAACGACTCGTCGATTTGAGTAGAGGCGGCCCTGAGTGCAATCGCTGGATGAGTTAGATGAGGCTCCAACTCTCTCAAATCGATAATGTTGTGGGTGATATCTTTCATGACTCGAAGGATCCCACCATGTCGGACGGAACGACCCACTCATCGAACTGCTCTTCAGAGAGTAGTTCGAGAGAAAGAGCAGCTTCCTTAAGGGAGATGTTTTCAGTGTGAGCTTTCTTCGCTATTTTAGCGGCGTTGTCGTAACCGATATGTCGATTGAGAGCCGTCACCAGCATGAGCGAGTTTTTGAGGTGGGATTCGATTCGGCTCTGGTTGGGTTCGATTCCAACCGCGCAGTTATCGTTGAAGGCGCGACAAGCATCGCTCAGCAACGTTGCTGATTCGAGGAAGGCACTAATCATGACTGGCTTGAAAACATTGAGTTCGAAATGACCATTAGCGCCGCAAAAGGTAATCGTTGTGTCATTACCCATAACTCGGGCGCACACCATCGTAAGAGCTTCAACTTGGGTTGGATTGACCTTGCCTGGCATGATCGATGAGCCGGGCTCATTGGCGGGAATCAACAGCTCGCCGATCCCGGAGCGGGGACCTGAAGCAAGAAGACGAATGTCATTAGCGACTTTAGTCAAAACTACAGCCAGCTGCTTAAGGGCACCGTGAGATTCGACGATAGCATCGTGAGCGGCTAGGGACTCAAATTTGTTAGGCGCGGAAACAAAGGGGAGACCCGTCAGTTCGGCGATATCTGATGCTACGCTGGCGGCATATCCTTCCGGCGCGTTCAGGCCCGTGCCGACGGCAGTGCCACCGAGGGCAAGCTCAGAAAGGTGAGGAAGTGTATTCTTAAGGGCGCGGAGTCCGTAGTCGATTTGAGCAACGTAGCCTGAAAATTCCTGGCCCAGTGTGAGGGGAGTTGCATCCATCCAGTGGGTGCGACCGATTTTGACGACTTTGCACATGTCCCGAGATTTCGCTTCCAAGGTGTCTTTAAGGCGACTGATTTCCGGTATTGTTTTTTCTACCAGCGTTTTGTAAGCGGCGATGTGCATCGCCGTGGGGAAAGTATCGTTTGAAGACTGCGACTGATTCACGTCATCGTTGGGATGTATAGTTCGCTCTCCTTCACCAAGTGTGTTTCCTGCGAGCACATGGCAGCGATTCGCAATGACCTCATTCGAGTTCATGTTGGACTGTGTTCCGGATCCTGTCTGCCAGATGACAAGAGGGAAATGATCATCCAGTTCTCCTGAAATTATTTCGTCGCATGCCCGGGCGATGAGGTCTGCTTTCTCTTGGTTCAATGCCCCGAGCTTGGCATTGGTCATTGCGGCAGCTTTCTTGAGATAGCCGAACGCATGGATGATTTCGATTGGCATTGAGCCTGCTACTCCAATCGGAAAGTTCTGAATAGATCGCTGAGTTTGGGCTCCCCAATAGCGGTCCGCTTGAACTTCAATCGTCCCCATGGTGTCGTGTTCAGTCCGGTTCATCAGCCCAAAATCTTATTCATTCTTTTTCGATAAGGCTAGCAGGCGTCATTAATTCACTGACGGCAGGTTGCGCCTAACTAATTTTCCCGGACTCACCAGCACCGGCCCCGATATTGCTGAGCAATGGCGCAGGGAATGAAGGACAGGTAGCTTGACGAGGAGCTGTGACTCCGTTGAATGGGGTATGTCAATTTCGAGTCAAATCCTGGAAGCGACCGATGAATTGGTGCGTCAGCTGCAAGATCTGTCGTTTTCTGAACCGGTTAGTCACGTCTACAATCCTCTTGAATATGCTAGAGCATCTCATGAGATCTTTGTGAATCGGTTTGCTGACTCTCCCAAGCGGGTTCTCATGATGGGTATGAATCCAGGCCCGTGGGGAATGGCCCAAACTGGAGTGCCTTTTGGTGAGGTCTCGGCAGTCCGCGACTGGATGGGGATTTCGGCTGATATCGGGAAACCGTCTCCCGAGCATCCCAAGCGCCCCATCGTGGGGTTTGATTGTGAAAAATCAGAGGTCAGCGGTCGCCGATTTTGGGGGCTTTTTGCGGAAAAATATCCGAATGCAGAGGACTTTTTCGCCGAGCATTACGTCTTGAACTACTGCCCCCTCGTCTGGATGGAGGAGGGTGGGCGTAACCGAACTCCCGACAAGCTGCCCGCCGCTGAAATGCTACCGGTCTCAGATGCGTGCGACGCCTACGTTTCAAGTAACCTCAGCCTCTTGCAGCCTGATTTTGCGATTGGCGTTGGCGCATTTGCCGAGAGCTGCCTAAAGCGGGTCGCTGATTCTATTGGAATGGAGGTAAAAATCGGTCGAATCCTACACCCGAGCCCCGCGAGCCCGGCAGCAAACCGAGACTGGTCGGGCACTGCAAAGAAGCAACTGCGGGAGCTACAAGTTTGGATATAGTGGCGTGGTGCACTGCTCTGGAGTGCTGATTTGAGTTACCCGCTAATTTCGTAAACGGCGCTCTTTGAGCATTTATTTTCAGTGTTCTGATTATAAGCGAAGCTTTGGTATCTTTTGCGATTCCTTGCAATTTCGCCCACCGATTGTAAAGAATCCCGCGTCCCTTTGTATGGACAATGGCAAAGCGGTTCGGGAACCAAATTTCTTGAAATTACGAAGCTTCAGCAGACACTTATTGCCCCATAGATGAGTTTGTATTCAAAATACACTGCAGAGATTGCAGAGAGGAAAGAACAGGGTCTAAGTCCCAAGCCAATCGATGACGGTGCCTTGCTCTCCGAGATCGTTGCACAGATCAAAGATCTCGGAAGTTCCTTTAGGGAGGAGTCGCTCAATTTTTTTATCTACAACACCTTGCCTGGCACAACAGATGCCGCTGGCGTCAAAGCTAAATTTCTTCAAGAGATCATTTTGGGAGAAGTCGAGGTCGAAGAGATCACGCCTAGGTTTGCCTTTGAACTCCTTTCTCACATGAAAGGTGGACCCTCCATTAAGGTTCTTCTGGATCTTGCTCTTGGTGAGGATGAATCCATCGCTTCTCAGGCGGCAGAAGTGCTCAAAACCCAGGTCTTTCTCTATGAGGCGGATACAGATCGGCTCAAAACTGACTATGTGGCAGGTAATAGATTCGCCAAAGAGATCCTCGAAAGCTACGCCGAGGCTGAGTTTTTCACGAAACTTCCCGACGTTGATGAGGAGATAGACGTGGTTACCTACATCGCTGCTGAAGGTGACATTTCCACCGACTTGCTGTCTCCTGGTAATCAGGCGCACTCAAGATCTGACCGTGAGTTGCACGGTAAATGCATGATTTCAGAGTCCGCTCAAATCGAAATTAAGGCGCTCCAAAACGCACACCCCGGCAAAAGCGTCATGTTGATCGCTGAGAAGGGCACTATGGGCGTGGGTTCATCGAGGATGTCGGGAGTTAACAACGTCGCTCTGTGGACAGGTAAGAAGGCAAGTCCCTATGTGCCTTTCGTGAATATCGCGCCCATCGTAGCGGGAACGAATGGCATCTCTCCCATCTTCCTTACCACTGTCGGCGTGACCGGTGGCATTGGGATAGACTTGAAAAACTGGGTAAAAAAGCTTGATTCCAGCGGTAACCCGATTCTTGACGAAAATGGTGATCCAGTGCTTGAACAGGCCTATTCTGTTGAAACTGGGACAGTTCTTACCATCAATAGTAAAGAGAAGAAACTCTACAAGGGCGAAACTGAGTTGGTCGATATTTCCTCGGCACTCACTCCTCAGAAAGTTGAATTCATTAAGGCAGGGGGCTCCTATGCTGTTGTTTTTGGTAAGAAGCTTCAGAGTTTTGCGGCTGACACTCTAGGGATCGAAGCGCCCCTTGTCTTCGCCCCTTCGAAAGAGATTTCCCATGAAGGTCAGGGTCTCACTGCAGTGGAGAAGATTTTTAATCGGAATGCGGTGGGTGTTGCAGAAGGTTCTGTGCTTCATGCGGGCTCAGATGTTCGGGTAAGGGTCAACATTGTTGGATCCCAAGACACGACCGGCTTGATGACTTCCCAGGAGCTAGAGGCGATGGCCGCGACGGTGATCTCACCGACCGTTGACGGAGCCTATCAGTCCGGTTGCCATACCGCTTCGGTCTGGGATAAAAAGGCTCAGGCAAACATCCCAAAACTGATGAAGTTTATGCACAAATTTGGGCTCATCACCGCGCGTGATCCTGAAGGCGTCTATCACTCAATGACCGATGTGATCCACAAGGTTTTAAATGACCTGACCGTGGACGAATGGGCCATCATTATTGGTGGAGATTCCCACACCAGAATGTCAAAGGGTGTCGCCTTCGGAGCTGACTCTGGCACGGTAGCGTTAGCTCTGGCGACAGGCGAGGCAACCATGCCGATCCCCGAATCAGTTAAGGTAACTTTCGAGGGAGATTTAAAGCATCATATGGATTTTCGCGATGTTGTGCACGCGACGCAGGCGCAGATGCTGAAAAAATTCGGCGACAATGTTTTTCAGGGGCGAGTCATTGAGGTCCATATTGGAACGCTTCCTTCTGATCAGGCGTTCACCTTTACTGACTGGACAGCGGAGATGAAGGCTAAAGCGTCCATATGTATTTCTCAGGATGAAACATTGATTGAATCACTCGAAATTGCGAAGAGCCGGATTCAGATCATGATCGAGAAGGGGATGGATAACGATTCCGGAGTCCTTAAAGGCTTATTCGATCGCGCAGAAAGTCGCATTTCCGAAATCAGGTCAGGTGATAAGCCCATCCTGACTCCAGATGCCAACGCAAAATATTTCGCTGAGTTCGTGGTTGATCTGAACCAGATCGTTGAGCCGATGATCGCCGATCCTGATGTGAACAATGGAGATGTCTCCAAGCGTTATACTCACGACACCATTCGAGCGGTTTCCCACTATGAGGGGACCAAAAAAGTAGACCTTGGCTTTGTTGGATCATGCATGGTTCACAAGGGAGATTTGAAGATCGTTTCGCAGATGCTTCGGAATTTAGAGGAGAAAGAGGGTGAAGTTGAGTTTCAGGCCCCGCTTGTGGTAGCGGCTCCAACCTACAACATCATTGATGAACTCAAAGAAGAGGGTGACTGGGAGATGCTAGAAAAATATTCTGGGTTTGTCTTTGATGACAGTGCTCCTAAGAACACAGCGAGGACAGAATATAAAAATATGATGTATCTCGAACGCCCGGGCTGTAACCTTTGTATGGGAAACCAGGAGAAAGCTGAAAAGGGAGACACCGTGATGGCAACATCGACTCGACTTTTCCAAGGAAGAGTTGTTGAAGATTCTGAGCGCAAGAAGGGTGAGTCTCTTCTTGCCTCCACGCCTGTGGTTGTTCTCTCAGCGGTTCTAGGGCGGATTCCAAATATGGAAGAATACAAAGCCGCGGTTGAAGGAATTGACTTGACCAAATTTGCTCCTCCTTTGGAGAAAATGGTGAGCTAGTCTCTCAGTAATTGTCCTACCGTCTCGTCATTTCTCCAGCGCGATCAGGGGTAAAAACTGACGCTATACCGCGCTAATAATGTTAGTCTCCACTTAATCTCGTCAATTAGCCATGCGGTTTCTCCTCCTCCTTCTCCTGTCACTCGCCCCACTTGTTTTGGATAGTTGTTCCAACCCGAACTCCGACCCTAACACGCCGGCACCGGAAGGGATGGTTTTTATCCCTAGTGGCCCATTCATGCGAGGAGGGGATGCCGGAGAGATGGGAGGGGATTCTCATTCTCACCAGTCGGCTTACCCGATCCATGAGGTTCAAGTTGATGCCTTTTGGATAGATGAAACTGAAGTGACGAACCATCAGTTTGCTAAATTTGTCGAGGCCACTGGTTATGTCACCTTTGCGGAACGGCCCTTACCTGAAGACCGGGTTCGGGAATTGCAGGAGGCAGCTGAAATGAACTTGAAGCGTCTGGGGGCAATGGCAGATCGCGCAACTGGTCGAGAGAAGGAAGAGATTCTCGACTCGATGAAACGAATCAAAGAAGCCTCGAGCTTCGGTCACCTCGCGGGTTCCATCGTATTTGCAGTGCCTGAGGGGGAACTTTACAACTCGAAAGACATCACTCAGTGGTGGCGACTGGTGCCTGGAGCCACTTGGAGAACTCCGGGAGGAAAAGGCAGCTCACTCGAGGGACTCGAGGACCATCCGGTAGTGAACCTGATCCATGAGGATGCTGCCGCCTACGCCGAATGGGCCGGTAAGCGGCTTCCGACAGAAGCTGAGTGGGAGAAAGCAGCTCGGGGCGGTTTGAAACACCAGCCGTTCACTTGGGGTGGGGAAATGTTTCCTGAGGGAGAGTCAGTCTGGATGGCTAACATCTGGCAGGGAGAGTGGCCGTTCAAAAATACGGAAAAGGACGGTTACATCACTACTTCGCCTGTGAAGAGCTTCCCCCCAAATGCGTTCGGAATATACGATATGTCTGGGAACGTCTGGGAAATGGTTGCCGATTTGTATCACCCACAGGCCTATAGCCTGTCCTCGGCGACGGCGAAGAATTCAACTGGACCAAAACCGGAAGAGGCAATTCCACCGAACGCTCCGGTGATTTATCGGGTAACCAAAGGAGGTTCCTTTCTCTGTTCGGACGTCTGGTGCAAAGGTTATCAGCCCGGCTCGCGTCAGCAGATGGATAATGAGTCGCCTTCAAACCATACTGGCTTCCGCTGCGTGATGGACACAGCCCCTCGTGCCAATCAATGAGGTGGTGCGGGAGGCCAAAATGAGAAGGGAAAATCAGTCTGAAGGGACTCAGTAAGGGTAGGAAAACGAAACCTTTTGCTGTCCTCCAGACTTTGATTTCATTTTAGTGCTGATGAAGTGGCATTGATCACGTGGTGATCTTTTTTGAGTGTCTCCCCTTTAGGAAGGCTTTTAATTCTGTGGCAGTTTAGTAGCAAAATGACCGGCATTTTTCTACGAAACGAAAAAGCAACGATTGAAGTTGTGCTTTCTAGGAAGAACACTTTAGATTCTTTAATTAATGAGCGCTTCGATTCTTGATCTTAAGACGGTGCTGGTTCTCAATCGCAACTGGCAGGCGATCAACACGCGGACTCCCGCAGAAGCTTTTTGCCAGATGGCGACTGCCTCCGCCACGGCTCTCGACGTCCAAGGACAAGACTGGATGGTTCCCACAACCTGGGAAGACTGGCAGCAACTGCCGGTGCGCGAATGTGACGCCAGCATTGGAACGGCTCGAGGTCGCATCCGTGTTCCTACCGTTATTGTGGTGGCAAACTTTTGCCGGGTGCCTAAGAAGCGGCCAAAGCTCAACTCCCGCACGCTATGGGAACGTGACGGAGGTCGTTGCCAGTACACGGGACGCAATTTGGCCCCCGGGGAAGGTAACATCGATCACATCGTGCCGCGTTCACGGGGTGGAGAAACCACTTGGGAAAATTGTGTAATCGCCGCTCGCGAAGTTAATTCGCGCAAAGCCGACCGTACGCCAGAAGAAGCTGGCATGCGTTTGCTGCAAGAACCCAAGGCTCCGGCTGAATTGCCAGTGACGATGTTCTTAGACAATACCCACGGGATTTCAGATTGGGATCCATTCCTTGTGAACTGAGCTCTCAAACCTTTCCCCGAGCGCGGTCTTTGCACTACCGCAGTAATCAGCGGAATGAGAGCCAAGCGACAAGGCCGAAAGAAAATACGGAGGCAAAGAGAGCGACGCCACTGCCAACAAGAATGCCCACGATGATTCCTACAATTCCTGTCAGGAAAAGCCCGACGATGGATAGGCCTGGTGGAACTGGAGTTTTAACGTTTTTCGGAGGATCCTCTTCACTCATACTGACAGGATAGTGCCAATCGTATCTCGTTGGCAATGCGAATTCACAGAGGCAATTTGTATTGCTTCAATAGTCGCGGTCAAGCAGGTAGTCGAGGACCTCGTGAAGGCGTTGGCCCTGTTTCCCGAATGGCTTAAGAGCATCGTGGGCCCTCTTGGTAAGTCGAGCTGCTTCTTTGCGACTCTTTTCCAGACCGAAGAGAGCCGGGTAAGTCGATTTTTCAGTCGCTTCGTCTTTTCCAGCGCTTTTGCCCAGCTTTTCGCTGGTTTGAGTGACGTCTAGAATATCGTCGATAATCTGGAATGCGAGACCGAGGGATTTCCCATAGCTTGTTAGCGCTTCCAGTCTTCGCGGCGTCGCGTTGGCGCTCATCCCTCCGAGTCGAATCGATGAAGTTAACAAGGCGGCCGTTTTACTCTGGTGTATGTATTTCAACTGAGTCGGGGTGAGTTGTATGTCACTGCCCTCACCTTCGAGGTCAAGGATTTGCCCGCCGATAAGATGACGGCTTCCCGAGGCTATGGCCAGTTCGCTAATGTAGGATCCCACGCCGTAACGCTTTGCCGGTGGAGTCTGCGCCAAAATTTCAAAAGCAATGGTGAGGAGGGCATCGCCGGCGAGGACCGCAACCCCTTCGCCATATTTGACGTGGCTGGTAGGTTGTCCGCGGCGGAGAGCGTCATCGTCCATGCAGGGTAAATCGTCGTGAATAAGTGAGTAGGTGTGAATGCACTCCACAGCGGCGGCCGGAGCGAGAGCATTCATAGTGTCGCCACCACAGGCCTCTGCTGCGGCAAGAGTTAGGATGGGGCGGAGTCGTTTTCCTCCCGCAAAAATGCTGTAGCGCATGGCTTCGTGCACGGTTGCCGGACGTGTCTGGGTTGCGGGAAGGAAGCCATTGAGTGCTTTATCAACAATGTTGCAGCGATCCTTGAGGTAGGTCTTTAGTTCTTCAGCCATTTACCGTGGTAGTGGAGATAGAAGGAGAGCAAGATGATGAAAAGATTGTCGGGCAATTAAAGAAGTTCAGCAATCTGAACCGCGTTTAGCGCGGCTCCTTTCCGGACTTGGTCGCCAACCACCCAGAATGTGAGGGCGTTCTCGAGGACGAGATCCTTTCGGATCCGGCCGACGAGGCAGTCATCTTTATTAGTGCAGTCAAGAGGTGTCGGAAAAAGCGGCTCATCGGCAAAAGGGTCATCAAGAACTCTCACACCTTCGGCCGCTGCAATAGATTCACGCGCCACCTCAACGCAGGGCCGTTCATTAAAAACCGCCGTAACGGAGACAGCGTGGGATCGTATTACCGGCACTCGCACGCAGGTGACTGATGCTTTGAGGTTAGGCGCATGTAGAATTTTCTGTCCCTCATAATGCATCTTCATTTCCTCCTTCGTGTAGCCGTTCTCTTGAAAAGCATCCACTTGGGGGATGACGTTGGATACAATCTGGTGTGGGTAGACATTGCGTTCCGGCATGGGAAGACCCTTGGCAAGGGCATCCGTCTGCTCCTCAAGTTCAGCAATGCCTTGAGCACCGCTTCCAGAAACCGCTTGGTAACTTGAGGCGATGATACTCTTTACTCCACCAAAGGAAAGGTGCATCGGATTCAGTGCGATGAGCGTGACAATGGTAGTGCAGTTGGGATTGGCGATAATGCCGTTATGCTGCTTGATATCTCCGGGGTTGATCTCGGGCACAACGAGAGGAACGCCCTCGTCGAGACGGAACGCCGAGGAGTTATCAACGACTACGGCACCGGCAGCAACCGCATAGGGTGCAAATTCTTTTGAGATCTCGCCGCCGGCGCTGAAGAGGACAATGTCAACGCCATCAAAAGAATCGGGAGCCAGCTCTTTCACTGTAATTTGTTTTCCCCGAAAGGTGAGCTCTTTGCCGGCAGAGCGAGCAGAAGCGAGAAGAGTCAGCTCGCCTACTGGAAAATTGCGATGTTCGAGGCACTCGAGGATTTCGATCCCCACGGCTCCGGTCGCTCCCGCCACGGCGATGTGCTTGGGCTTTTGGTTCATGATTCTTTTGATTGCAAAAGGGCTGGGAGCTTACGTATTATAGCATTGTTTGCAACCTAATGGGCATTGCCCTCGTTAATGTATGAGAGCTTCGGCCGTGTAGCCGAAGTTTTGACAAATAACCCAACCAGCCAATTTATGAAACGTATCATTGCCATTGTCGCTCTTTCAGCCGCCTGTCTTTTCCTTGGTGCTTGCACTACCATTAACAATAGCACGGCCTGTTGCTGTGGCGGTGCCAGCTCTTGTTGTGGGAGCTGTGGAGGCTGTGGGAGCTGCGGCGACTAATCCAGATTAAGCTCAAGATTAATACTTTCGAAAAGGCTCTTCCGTGAGGGAGAGCCTTTTCTGTAGCTGGCGAAAGAATTTCTTCACGAGGTTACTCAGCACCTTTAAGCATTGGCGATAACGGCGCAGAATCATAACACAAGTCCTGTAGGTTCAGGGTTGTTACAGGACAAGTGGCTGGGAAACTATTTTCTCTATCCCGTGAAGCGGCCGGGCATTATAATTTTTGTAGTGACTGGTCTGCTTTAGGAGATCTTTCCCATGACGTCTCCAAAACGGGCATAGAGTTCCAACCCTGAAGCTGAATGCTCAGCGAGGTCGGAAGCGGGAGTAAAACGACCTGCTTGGAATAGGGTTATGACCATGGATCCGCCGAATTTGAAAAAGCCCTTTTCATCGCCTTTGGCGACTGAGGTGGCCCAACTAGAGTCAACGATGCTTCCAACATTAGTTGCTCCGATTTCGAGGATAAGGTAGTCTCCTGCAGGCGACTCTTTGACCTGCGTGATTTTCCTTTTGTTCTGCCAGAGGTAAGAAAAGGAGTGAGACAAAGCGATGGGATTCACGGAATAAAGTGGACCATTGATTAAGCGGGCCGCCCCTGGCTTACCACTCAACGGAAAATGGAAGCGGTGATAGTCGGTAGGGCAGAGGCGCGAAATGACAGCTGAACCACCAGTGAATTTTTCAGCCAGTGATCCATCTCCGAGAAGATTGAAAAGATCAAATTGCTGGTTCTTTGCGTAGATGTGGGTGGCCCGATCAAGATTCGGAATTACCAGTTGCCTGCCATCTGCTGGAAAACAGGCCGAGTTCTCGGCTTCGCACAACGGTCTTGCCTCGGGTTTGAGTCGGCGATAAAAGAATTCGTTGAAGGTCTGGTAGGACTCTGGTCTCTCGAGGAAATCTTTGGTATCTATCTCGAATCGTTCGATAAAGGGCAAAATTTCGCTAGATGAGCAGGCGCAATCCGCCCATCGCCCGTAGAGTTTTGAGAACCATCTCTGCTTGATGGTAGTTTCTAGGCAAAACCGACCGATGGTGGTTCCGTAGGCCCATCGCAACGGCTTTTCGCCGTAAATACTCTCCGTTTTGAGTTTTCCGGCGTAGCGATCAAAGTAAACCAATTCTTGCCTTTGCTGCACAGTTGAGAGATAGACGCATAGTCTTTGAACGGCAAAAACGTTTTTACGAAAGTGAGAAAATGATCGCACTCTTGACTAATGATGATGGGATTGACGCTGAAGGGCTAGATGCCTTGAAAGAGTTAGCTACTGATTATTTCGACACAGTTTGGGTGGTGGCTCCAGCCGAGCAGATGTCCCAGATTGGTCATCGGGTCACGACTTCGACGCCGATTCGATTTGAGCAGAAAGGAGAGCACTCTTTTGCTGTTCATGGAACTCCGGCCGATTGCACACGGGTGGCTCTGGCTCAACTGCTACCTGAGCAACCAGACTGGATTTTCTCGGGAATTAATCACGGAGGCAACTTGGGCAGGCATGACTTCGTGATCTCTGGGACAGTCGCAGCGGTTCGTGAGGGAGCTTTTGCCGGCATCAAAGGGGCCGCGTTTTCCCATTTCATGAGGCGTGGTCTGGAATTAGACTGGCATCGTGCCTCCCACTGGGTGAGAAAAGCCTTCGAGAGTTTCCGCACTGAGAAAACGACCTGTGGAGAGTTCTGGAATGTCAATCTTCCCCATCCGAATCCAGATGATTCCGAGCCCGAAGTAATCCGTTGTGAACAAGAGCAGCAGCCGCTTCTCGTTGCTTATGAGAAAGCAAGTAATGATGAACTCCTTTACGTGGGGGACTATCACGAGCGCCCGAGGCGCGAGGGAAGCGATGTTGATGTTTGTTTTGGAGGGGATATCGCAGTTTCGTTAGTATCTCTGTGATGGCACTCTTCCCACGATTTCGGAAACTTGAGAAACAAACCGCTGATCTAGCGGAATGGGTGCAGTCAGGTGTCGCAGAATGGGGAGAGGTGTTTGGCCTCGACTCGGAAGAGCACTTCTTCGATGGCCATGAAGATCTGCCACCTTTTGACTTCAAGCCAGAGGGTTTCTGCCTTGCGACAGCATGGTGGTTGAGCGAGTTCTGCCGATTGGCTTACACGCCCGACCTTCGCGAAGAGCCCAGAGATAAAACGGGAAAACTTCCAAGGCGGGATGAGATTCTCGAGTCGCGGACAGAATTTCAAGAAGTCCGCTCGATTCACACCATGGGAAATCACGTTTCGATTTATCGCCCCAAAAAGGGCGAGGGTGCCACGATTGTGTGCTTTCGTGGCACCACCCGGAAACGGCAGTGGATGTTCAATGCCTTGTTTCGGCCTCACGGTTGGCGACGGTTTAGGAGGTCAGGCGAAACCGAAACTGGTTTTGTTCACTCAGGATTTTACGTCCTTTTTAAGCGGCTCTGGACTCGTTTGTGGCCTGATTTGGAGCGGTTGCCACGACCTTGGGTCTTTACTGGGCATTCGTTGGGTGGCGCTTTGGCAATGATTGGTGGCTCGGTTTCAGAGGCTGATCTCATCTGCACCTTTGGGGCTCCCAAGGTAGGGAATGAAGAGTTTAATAAGCTCAATGTGGGGCGCAGAATCTGGCGTTTTGTGAACCAAGATGATCTGGTCACTCGACTTCCTTTACCCGACAAATACCTGAAAGACCGCCAGTTTTCTCATGGTAAGTCTGCTTATCGACTGGTGGGGGAGGGCAAAGTGTCGAGCTTCGAGGATCCGTCAGATGAGGATAGGCTTCCTTTCGCTGTAACAAACTTGATCGAAGAATTGCAGTCGGCTCCCGGCTGGCTCTCCGACCATCGAATCGGAGGGTATTGTCGTCGGCTCAAATTGGCGATATTCCGCAAGTTGGATGATTGATCCCTGATGTATTTCTGCGATAATCCAGAGACACGGCAATGATTCAAACCTCCTCCATTCCAACTAGTATTTGTTTGGCACTCGCGACTCTGGCAGTTTTGGCTTCCAGCTTTGTTAGAGCGCAGGATGACGTTCCAGATCGTCTTGATTTAACAAATTTCCCCGGAGAGATCGTTGATAAGGTGGTGGTGCCGATTCCCGTCGAAATATTTTCTGTTTTGGACAAGCTCGGTGAGTTGGAATGGGGAAACGGAATTTCAATTCCAGAGAACGAACCACAGACGACCGACCGAGCTATTCTCGCACTCACATTTGGCAGCCTTGTTGGCGAGGGCTTTATTGCGGTGCAGGCAAAAGACCAGGAAAAGATCCAGAAGGTTGGTCATCTTGTTCTCAATCTCTCGGAGTCCCTTGGTCTTGCAAGCGCGGTTCGCCCTCATAGTCTTGGTATTATTGAAGCCGCTGATCTGAGGGACTGGGAGCGCGTTCGTCAGGAGCTTGACAATACCCAGCAGACGGTGCGGGAAACGATGGAGCGTCTTCGAGATGATGAGCTATCCGGCTTAGTTAGTCTCGGGGGTTGGCTTCGCGGCACCCACGTGGTGACTGTGTTTATTAGCGAAGCCTATAGCGAGGACAAAGCCGAGCTGCTCAATCAACCGGGGCTGATTTCCCATTTCCGCGAAGAGTTGGCTTCAATGACTGGGCCTTCAAAGTCTTCTTCAGAGATTCGAGCTCTTTCAACCGGTCTGGCCAGACTTGAGGGGGTCATTACTGACGAAGAGACCATCTCGGAGGAGGATATTAATGAACTCCGCGAGATCAGTCAGACAATGCTGGAGGAGTTCTACTTTGGCACTGAAGAAGCGGCAAATTGATTAAAAGGAAATGATTCTGGAAAAACGATCAAACAAACTCTTTCGTCTGATAGCTTCTGGTCTTTTGACTGCAGTCTGCCTGCTCGTCGCCGCCAAGCTCTATGCCTTTGTGAATGAAGCGATTTCCCTCGCTCTGGAGGCGGCTACCCCCTATGTGGAGCAGGGCTTTGAAGTGAGGGAGGATAACTGGTCGGGGCAAGTGGAACCTAAAAAACCTTTATTAGTGCGTCACCAACTGTTTCGCGGCAATGAGTATTGGTTCTGGGCCGGGACAAGTTGGCCCGGTGCATCGGTCAGAGTCGACGTATTTGACAGCTCAGGCAATTCGGTTGGGCTTGAGTCGTTTGCAGAAAAGTCGCACGCCGGGGTTCGAGTGCTTCCTCAGAAAACAGCGACCTACTACATTCGCATGGTCGCGGAGTATGATCCTGAAAAGGCTGCTAACGAAGCGCGAGCGGCTGGAGTTATTCCAGCAGCGGACGGGGTCGGAGAGTTTGGCGCTACTGTCGATTGGGGATTAGTTTATGGGTATCGCTAGGTTGGGTTTCGTTTACGGGGCGATTCGATGATCGTTAGATTTCTGGGAGAACAGGCAGATAGCGCAAGTGATAGGGTCCTGGCTGCAGGTTATGGCAGATAAAATAATAGAATTTGAAAGTCCTCATTTTCTTCACAGCCTCTTTGCTGATGATTTAGGGATGCTGAAGGAGATGGGTGAGAAACTGGGAATCACGGTGACGACACGTGACGCCTGGGTGAAACTCGAAGGGAACGAGGAAAGTATAAGTGCGGGGCAAGCGGTCTTTGCTGACCTTGAAAAAGCAAGACGTCGCGGGGGAGCCATCACGCCTCATTCTTTCCGCTATGCGATGAAAGCAGCAACGACGATGAGCGAAATCAAAGAATCAACGGTGAATAGCGAATCAGCCAAGGTTTCGGAACTGTTCGATACTCGACTTCTCGGCGGTGGTGGTAAACCAGCGGTCACTCCACGAACAAAGAATCAGCGAGATTATATCGCATCGTTAAACTCTCACGATGTGGTTTTCGGGATTGGGCCCGCAGGAACCGGTAAGACCTATCTGGCCATGGCTTATGCTCTCGATTTGCTGAAGAACCGGCAAATTGACCGTATTATGTTGACGCGACCGGCAGTGGAAGCTGGCGAAGCGCTTGGATTTCTTCCCGGGGCACTTGAGGAAAAAGTACTTCCCTACCTGCGCCCGCTCTACGACGCCATGAATGATATGCTTGATGGCACGGAGGCGGTTCGATTCGCGGAGAACAACCTCATTGAAATTGCACCGCTGGCCTACATGCGGGGGAGGACGCTCAATCGCGCCTGTGTCATCCTCGATGAAGCACAAAATGCCAGTCGCGAGCAGATGTTGATGTTCCTGACGCGGATGGGCGAAGAATCTAAGTGTATCGTAACGGGTGATCCTTCACAGATTGACCTTCGTCCAAAGAAAAAATCTGGATTGCTGGAAGCAATGTCATTGTTGGATGGCATCGACGGCGTCTCCTTCGTAAGATTTGAGCGCGAGGATGTGGTTCGTCATCCTGTTGTGGCGAGGATAATCGAAGCCTATGAGCAAGGACGCGAAGAAAGTGAAGCTCAAGAAAAGTAGAGAGTTATTTCAATACTTCTACCGTCGGTCTGGAGTCGAGGCATTTTTGAATTGATTCTTCAATTTTGGCAAGACGTTCCGGATCGGTGATCTTCTTTTCGTCGGAAAAGTCTACGAGGGAGAGGCGGTCGATTGCTGCGCCCGCCTGAGTGCTGATTCTGGCATTAAGTACCTCTGCATTTAGATTTCCGAGGATAGTGAATATCTCGTAGAGCAAGCCAATTCGATCCTGTGCCTGAATGTTAAGCACAGTCGAATTTGGTTCCTCTTCATTGGAAATTATCACTCGTTGAGGAATATCAAAATTTGGCGGCTCTGCCTGGGTGACCGATGGGGTAGCTTGCTTTTCGATTAGGGCATCGAAATTAACCATGCACTCATCGACACCGAATTCGTCCTGCATCATTTTTTCGATTCGTTCAATTTCTCGAGGAGAAGTGACGGGATTCAATGTGGCCGTGCAAATCCTGAAGATATTCAAGACGAGATCATCGGAACGGGTAAAGAGATCAGCTGAGAGGATATTGAGATTTCTTGCGGCGAGGGCTCCGGCTACTTTGGATAGAAGGAGATGACGGTTCCAGCCTGCCACTTCCAACAAGCTGTAGCCTTCGTCTGGTCGCGCTTCCCAACCTAATTTGGGAACCATTGCTTCGTTAGTAACGCGGTGTATTGATTTGAAGAATCGGTGAAACAATTTCACATGGCGTGCGATACTGGTGGAACCACGGTGGCGGAAGTAGCGCGCTGGCATGACTTTGAAGTGCCCTTCCACTTCCTCGCGATAGGAATTAGGGAGTTTTGCAATAACGCGCTGCTTAGTTTCCTCTTTGGGGCGGTTGAATTGATCCTGAAACGACTTCCTATCACCAAAGAATGCCTTCGTAGACTGGTGGAGTTGGCGCATCAAGGAAGCTTTCCAATCGTTCCATGCCTCGTTGTTGGTTCCGTTCGAATCGACGAAGGTAAAGAGATGGAGTGCTTCCATCGCATGTATGTTTCTCACTGCTCCGGCAAAATCAGCAATAGTATTAGGGTCGCTAATGTCTTTGGTGGTGGCTGTTCTCCAGAAAGTGAGGTGGTGATCAACGAGGAACATGATCAGCCTGAGGCGGTCACCGGTATAGCGAAGGCGTTTACAGACTTTTGCGGCGAGAATTGCGCTGGCATCTTCGTGATGTCGAACTTCCTCAGCACGACCGGTGTCGTGCATTAGGACGGCGACGTAAAGAGCGACGGGGTCTTCCATGTCTTGGAAGATCTTTCTGAAGAATTGCTTTTTGGGGTCTTCGGTATGGATAAGTCCGTCGAGGACATCAATGCAGCGGAGAGTGTGCTCGTCAGCAGAGTAGCGATGAAAGAATTCGTGCTGCACGAGGTCAGTCAACTTGCCGAACTCGGGGAGGTAGCGCCCGAGGAATCCATTGCGGTGCATTCGTCTGAGGATGTGGGCGACTTGACCGCGGTTCTGAAGGATCTCTTCGAATGTTTCTCGGTTCGATTTGTTCCGTCGAAAGTTCCCGTCAATAAGGTGCCAATTCAGCTTAAAGAGGCGTCGGATCTCAGGACTGGTGCGAAGGTGGCGACGCTGTGTGTGCAGAAAAAAGCGCATGAGGCGCTTCGGGTCCTCTGCAAAGATATTTTCGTTTTCAGGGTAAATCAGGCCATCTTTTTCAAAGAAGCCGTCGAATGATTCGCCCCCGGTTATCTGGCGGGCGAGAAAATTGAAGACGGGAATTCTGGAGGTGTCATCGCTCACGACTTCGAGACGAAATGTCTGCATAAGCGACGTGCTATGGTGAAACAGGTTCCTCGTGTGCCGGTAATAGTCACGCATGAACTTTTCGCTGCGGCGAATGATGTTCTTGCCTGGATATTTTAAGTTGGTAGCTATGACGCCTTGAAGGCGAAGGGTCAAAATATCGCCTGATCGACCTTTTTGTGAGTAATGCAGTTCGTTGCGCACGCGCATCAGAAATTCATAGGCTTCAACGATCTCTTCAAAGGCAATGTCAGTGAGTCGCCCCTCTTGAACTAGTGCTTTGAGATCCCTTGACTTACGAAGCACCCAGATCACCCAAACTAGATTGTGGTAATCCCTTAAACCGCCACATCCTTCCTTCACATGGGGTTCCTGTAGGTGGATGGTTTGGCCATACTTTGAATGGCGCATGCGGATATCACGACTGCGTTCGTTGAGATAAGACTTCTCGTGTCCGCGAATACAATTGTCGAAGAAAGCTTCCTCAAAATCGTTAAACAAGTTACCGTCTCCTGCAATGAAGCGTGCGTCGAGCAGAGTTGTTTTAGTCTGATGATCTTTATTCGCGAATTTGCAGGCCTCTTTAATCGACCGAACCGGATAGCTGACATCAAGCCCAAGATCGAAAAGGATTAGGGAGACCTGATTAACGGTTTCCTGCACGCTTTGATGGAGGTTGCGACTGGATTCAGGAACAAGGAATTGCAGATCAATATCACTTCCAGGATTCAACTGGCCGCGACCGTAACCGCCGCTAGCGACGAGGGTGAGAGGATACTCTTGTCCGGTTTTTTCCACTGCTCCGGTTTCCTCAAGACAGTGGCGGAATACCTCGTTGATCAGCATATCCATCATCACCGAGCGCATGACGCAAACTTCGATTCCCCCCAGGCCGTCGCGATGGGCTTCCTTAATGTCGTTGCGGACGTCCTTGAGAAAGCCTCGGTAGATCTTGAGACGAGAAGCATTCTTACCTGCCGAGGCCAAGGCATTGCTGAGACGTTTTTCGGCCGTCGAGCGGGTCTCTTCTATCGACTTTGAAGGGGACATGTCCGCTGGAACTAAACCAGAACGCACTTGTTTGCGAAAACTATTTGCGCTGAAAGCATTGAGCGGGCTTAGCTAGTAACATCATGGTTCCCAAGAGAATTCGATTTGCGATCCCGAATCTTCCAATTTTTTGGCTGCTGGTAGTGCTGCAGGCTTGGGCAGCGGTGGTATTTGAAGGGCACACAAATCTGCAGGCCAATGACTCTTCAACTCGGATCGCGATGGGGTCGTGTGCCAACCAAAAGTTCAAACAGCCTATTTGGGAGGCGATAGTGGCGACGCAGCCCGATGGCTTTGTCTTTCTTGGCGATAATGTCTATGCCGATACTGAGGATATGGATGAGATGCGCAATGCGTATCGCGCTTTGGGTGAGAAAGAGGGATATCAGGCCCTTCTTAACACCTGTCCGGTTTATGCTATCTGGGATGACCACGACTATGGAGTGAATGATGGGGGAGCGGAATTTCCAATGCGGGAAGGCGCCGAGGAGGTGTTCCATGAGTTTTTCCAGACCCCGGAGGATTCCGACTCAAGAAGACGTCCCGGGATCTATGACGTCAACTACGTGAAGGCCCCGGGAGGACAGATGCTTCAGCTGATTCGATTGGATACTCGTTACTTTCGCGGTCCACTGGTGAAACTCCCAAAACGGGGGCTTCATGGCCCTTACGATCGTAATTTAGACCGGTCGGCAACGATTTTGGGTGCGGACCAGTGGGCCTGGTTGGCAAAGGTTTTGGGGGAGCCTGCAGATCTCAGGGTGATTGCGACAAGCATTCAGTTCTTACCTCAAGATCATCAATGGGAGAGGTGGGAGAATTTTCCTCACGAGCGTCAGAAGTTATTGGACCTCCTGAAGGAGAAGGAAACAGGCCCCGTCATTTTCCTGAGTGGAGACCGTCACATGGGAGAGATTATGAAGTTGAGACCCGATGATCCGGCTAGTCCCGGCTTTCCAATCTATGAGATTACTTCTAGTGGCCTAACTAATGCTGGTGGAGGACAACCGGGTGAGCCAAATCGCCATCGAGTCAGCCCAACAAATTTTCAGAGTCGAAACTTCGGTTTGGTCACAGTTGATTGGGATTCCAGTCTTGTAGAGTTGGAGCTCCGAAACGTCACAGGTGGCGTCGTAGATACCTTTCGCGTTGACTTGAGAGCCACCGAGTAGCCAGCCTCAACGCGAAAGGGGAGTGACTGGCCTACTGCGCGGTGATAGTTCCATCGAAGGAATTCGTCCACTGTCGCTGGAACTTATAGGCTCTGCTGAGCCGGCCGGAGCATAGTAGTCAGCAGTGGTGGGAGTAGGAGAGCGGTTCGAGGAACGATTTGGAGTGTGAGTGACCTTGGACGGTGTGGCGGCATCGTGTTTCCGAAGATCAATCGGTGCCCCATGTTTCTTTAGGTTGGGGTGATAGGCGACGGCATCTTGGTAGTGAAGCCACATGGCATTTTTCGCAGCGAAGATACCAAAAATCGCTGTGGCGATCCCGAGACCGTATCCGATGCGATTACGATTGCTACCGATGAGGATGGTGACGATTGCGGTAAAGGCTACGAGGCGAAATTTCCAAGACGAGGCAATCCACTCTTCGGTATTGGCCTTAAATTCCTTCATCCGGTCCGGAGAGCTGATTTTGTAGACTTGTTCCATACGCGGTTGGGCGGAGATACGAGCGTTCTTGTAGGGCACGTGAGTCAGTGCTGTGACACCAATCACTATCAGTGCTGCGATCTGGAGCCTTTTCACTCTCATGAAATAGCCGAAACCCAGCATGAAAACCCCGGTGAGAATGCCATAAAAGATCATCGGTTCGAGCAGCAAGAAGCGGTATTCCGGATCGCTAAAGGCAGTCAGGAGTTGCTCGATTTGGAGAATGAACTCGGTCATAGCAAAATCAGAGGAGATCGGGCTGATCGCCAGTGGGACTTTCCGGCGGGGTTGCCCCAAGCTTCTGGTAGGCTAGCGGCATTGCCACCCGCCCCCTAGGGGTGCGTTTGAGGAATCCTTTGAGGATGAGAAA
>CETE01038253.1_pt1 | contig 67087 bp, 54 predicted proteins | sample 531241 | NCBI WGS metagenome assembly CETE01 (sample SAMEA2622336, study PRJEB7988) | marine metagenome | biome: marine biome (ENVO:00000447); feature: deep chlorophyll maximum layer (ENVO:xxxxxxxx); material: "saline water (ENVO:00002010), including plankton (ENVO:xxxxxxxx)" | depth 30 m
AAAGTTTATGTTTTAAATGCACCAGTTCTAAAGTCTATTGATGGAGGAAAAACATTTAATGTTTTGAATACCCCTCATGGCGATAATCATCATTTATGGATACACCCAAAGAATAATCAAATTATGATTAATTCAAATGATGGAGGAGCAAATGTAACGTTGAATGGTGGGAAAAGTTGGAGTACACAACAAAATCAACCAACTTCACAATTTTATAGAGTAATTGCAGATTCTCAAGTACCCTATCATGTTTATGGTGGCCAGCAAGATAATTCAGCTATTGGTATTTTAAGTCGTGATAGTGATAGTGGTATAGATTGGAAAGACTGGTATTCTGTCGCGGGCTGTGAAAGTGCTTTTTTAGCATTTGATCCTGAAAATCCACAAACAATATATGGAGGTTGTTACCAAGGAATAATTGAAAAATGGAATCGTAGAACAAAAACAGGGAAAGAGATAAAAGAATATCCTGAGCTATCGTTAGGAAACGTTCCAAGTGAATTTAAATATAGATTTAATTGGAATGCTCCTATTTTGAGTTCTCCTCATAATCGAAATACAATTTATCATGCAGGGAATGTTATATTTAAATCTAAAGACGGCGGTATTAAATGGGAAGTTATTAGCCCAGATCTAACAAGAAATAATAAAATTCAACAAGTTCCAGGTGGAACACCATTTACAAATGAGGCTGCTGGTGGAGAAAACTATAATACATTGATGAGTTTATCATTATCACCACATGACCCTAAAGTTATTTGGGCTGGTAGCGATGATGGACTTATTCACATAACTCGTGACAGCGGAGAAAATTGGAAGAACGTTACACCTAGAGGACTAAAAGAAGGGATTATTAATAGTATTGAAGTATCTCCGCATGATCCAGCAACAGCTTACATAACATTAATGAGATATAAGTTTATGGACTTGATGCCATACATTTTTAAAACAAAGGACTATGGATTAAATTGGGAATTAATTACAGATGGAATAAAAGGAGAACATACTTTTGTAAGAGTTGTAAGAGCAGATCCAAAAGTTCCTGGAATACTCTACGCAGGAACAGAAACAGGTTTTTATATATCATTTGATGAAGGAGAGAATTGGGAATCATTTCAAAACAACTTACCAATTGTCCCAATTAATGACCTTTTCATACGTGATAACGATCTTATAGCAGCGACTGCTGGACGTTCTTTTTGGATTTTGGACGATATTAGTCCGCTTCAGGAACAAAAAAATATTAATGGTTTACATCTTGTTACACCAAAAAAAGGATACCGAATTTTTTCAAGAAAAACTTCTAAAAATTCTTTTCAAGGAACCAATCCTTTAAGTGGTATAATTTTAGATTATTATCTTCCAGAAGTTAGCGACTCATTAAATATAACTTTAGAAATTATTGATGGCGATGAAGTAATTAGAACTTATAGTTCTGTAAAAGAAAAATCAAATAAATCATGGCCAGGCGGACCAGGCCCAAAAGAAATACTACCTAAAAAACAAGGATTTAATAGGTTTCATTGGGATTTAAGAAGGGAATCTTTACCTAGTGTAGAGAAAGTTTTTGTTTACGGTAGTTATTCAGGAAGTAGAGTATCACCTGGAAATTACAAAGCAAAACTAAAAGTAAATAAGAAAGAAAAAGTGGTAGAAATTAATGTTTTACCTAATCCTAATCTTTCAATTTCACAATCAGATTTTGATAAACAGCAAGAATTATTAGTGAAAATCGAAAACTCTATTCGAGATGTCCACGAATCAGTTACAAATATGAGAGAGGTCCAAAAACAATTAAAACATTATCAACAATATCTTAGCAAAAATCAATCTTATGAAGCTTTGATAAGTAAAGCAAATATTATAGAAGAAAAACTTAAATCTTGGGAAGTAAATTTAATTCAGCCTAATCAAAAAACTTTTCAAGATGTAATTAATTTTCATAATAAACTTAACGCTGAATGGATGTATTTAAAAGAATATGTTGATTCAGAGGATCCAAAAGTAACTCAGGGAGCTGAAATAAGACATAATGATTTAAATAACAAGTGGCAGGAATATAAAATTCAATTGCAAGAAATCATCGACAAAGATTTTAAAGATTTTGAAACTGAATTTAAATCAAAAAATATACCAGCATTAATTTATAAATAGATTAATAAAATACAGAGATGGTAAAGAGAGACTTAGCTTTAAAAATTAGAAAAACACATAGGTATCTAGGGCTTTTTATAGGCATACAATTTTTAGCCTGGACAATTTCTGGTTTATATTTTAGTTGGACTGATCTAGACGAAATACATGGGGATCAATTTATTAGAGTTCCTTCTGATAAAGCAATTTATTCAAATTTAATTCCTTTAGACAGTCTTAGCGTATCAATTAGAGAGCTTGATTTAGTAGATATAGAAGGGAAACCTTATTATTGGATTAATAATAATCACCTTTATAACGCAAAAACAGGGACCATAAAGAATAGAATAACTGAAAAGGAAGCTATATCAATTGCTCAAGAAAATCTAATCGAAGAGTTAATATTAGATCATGTTGAATATTTAACAGAAACAAATTCGCATCACGAATACAGAGGACAGTCATTACCAGCATATGCAATACATTATAAGCATAAAGACTTATTAGTTGCATATGTTGATGCTAAAAGTGGAATTTTTAAAAAAGTAAGACATCAAAGTTGGCGCTGGTTTGATTTTTTATGGATGGGTCACACTATGGACTATCAAGGACGTGATAATTTCAATAATATACTATTAAGAATTTTTTCACTTTTTGGAGTTTTTACTGTATTGAGCGGTTTTGTTCTTTGGGGAACGAGTTCAACTACAATAATTAAATTTTTAAATAGGAATAGTTAAAAACATTGGTTGTTTTAGCCATTAGTTTTTTTGACTTTCTTTATTTTTAAAATTCAAAGCAATTTTATGGAATTAATCGTTATAACTTTTCTTATCCTAACCACTCTTCTTGTTATTTTTTTAATTTTTAGGACAAAAAGTACTCAAAACAAGGGTTTTGAAACTTTTTTAAGTAATCAATTTCAAAAAGAATTTATGATTAATCGTGAAGAACTATCAAAAAATTTACAGGAAAACAGAAACGAGCTTTCTAGAAGTTTTGAACGTTTAAATGAAACCATTATCAAAAAAGCAAAAGATGATCGAGAAGAGTTAAGAAATACACTTAAAGATTTTCAACATACTTTTTCTAATAACGTTGAAGATTTTAATAAACTTCAAAAGGAAAAGTTTGACCAAATGAAGGCAAAACAAGAAGAAATGATAAAAACAACAGAATTACGTTTAGAAAGAATGCGTGAAACTGTTGACGAAAAACTGCATAAAACTCTTGAAGAGCGACTAGGAAAGTCATTTGAAATGGTAACTAAGCAATTACTTGTTGTCCAGAAAGGATTAGGTGAAATGCAAAATATAGCTTCTGGTGTTGGAGATCTTAAAAAAGTTCTAACTAATGTTAAAACAAGAGGGGTATTAGGAGAAATTCAACTTGGTAACATTTTAGAAGAAATTATGACTCCAGATCAATTTGATATAAATGTTAAAACTAAAGTTGATTCTGATGCAATAGTAGAATATGCAATAAAACTTCCTGGGAGAGGTAAAAATGATAAAAGTGTTTATTTGCCAATTGATGCAAAATTTCCCCAAGAAGACTATATAAGGCTTCAAAATGCATACGAAACAGGAGACTCTGCTTCTGTTGAATTATCAATTAAATCTTTGCTTCAAAGTGTAAAAAAATTCGCAAAAGATATTTCACTAAAGTATATTGATCCTCCAAATACAACTGATTTTGGCATCATGTTTTTACCAATAGAAGGCTTATTCGCAGAAGTTGTACGTCAACCTGACATGATAGCGATGTTGCAACGAGAATATAAAATTGTTGTCACAGGACCTACGACTCTTGCTGCAATGCTCAACAGTCTTCAGATGGGTTTTAAAACTCTTGCAATCCAAAAAAGAAGTAGTGAGGTTTGGAATGTTTTGGCAGCAGTAAAAAAAGAGTTCAACTCTTTTGGAGGTGTCTTAGAAAAAGCACAAAAGAAAATAAATGAAGCAAATAAAGAAATAGAAACTCTCGTTGGAACAAGAACAAGGATGATGCAATCTAAATTGAAGAATGTAGAACATTTAGAAGTCTCAAAAACAGGCGATTCCAAGTCAAATTTTCTTGAAGTTCAAAATCAAAATAATGATTAATATTATTTTTATTAAAATACCCTATAAAGAATTATAGGGTATTTGTGGTACCTCCAGGAATCGAACCAGGGACACAAGGATTTTCAGTCCTTTGCTCTACCAACTGAGCTAAGGTACCCCGCTCTAAAGCAAGAGCAAATATAGTCGCCTTTTGTATTCTCACAAAATCATTTCACTTATTTTCTTTGTAATTTTACTTTGTTAAGCAAAATAAATGAATCTTATAATCGATCTAGGGAATACTAGAATTAAATACTTCGTGTTTAATAACAAAAATGAAATTGATTCAACTAATTTAAACCTTAATGATTGGAAAATAGAATTAAATAGATTACTTGATAACTATCCTTCTATTTCGAGATGTATAATATCAGACGTTAACGGATGTATTACTAAGGAAATAGAAAATTTTTTATCCCCTCTACCCTTTATTTATTGTTCTTCTGAATTAAAGCTTCCATTCAAATCAAGATATAAACCTTTTAATCAACTGGGATCAGATCGCATTGCTTTAATAACGTCTTCTATGATTGAATATCCAAAAGAAGATATATTAATTATTGACTTAGGTACATGTGTAACTTATGATATTTTAACTAGTAATGCTATTCATTTAGGCGGTTCAATAAGTCCTGGTTATTTGATGCGCTATAGGGCCTTAAATAAATTTTCTGGAAAATTACCTTTGTTAGAGCCTGAAATAGTTTATAATGTAATAGGCGAAAATACTGAACAAGCTATTCATTCTGGGGTAACACATGGGATTATATCAGAAATCAAAGAAACAATTAATTTTTACAAGAAAGAATTCAAATTTCTTAAGGTAATTTTGTCAGGTGGAGATGCCCAAAAGTTGTCTAAAACATTAAAAAACACCATATTTGCAAACAAAAATTTTTTAGCTAAAGGTCTAAACTTTATACTATCAACTAACATAACTAAATGATCAGAATAAAAGAGACTCTTTTTTTTCTTTTAATTGCTCTTCCATTGATTGCGCAAAATAATTCATCATCACCATATTCTTCAACCGGATTAGGTGAAAATACATTTAATGGAACTCAAGCGACAAGACATATGGGTGGCCTAGATGTTTTCACCGATTCAATACATGCTAATTTAGCCAATCCTGCAAGTTATGGATTTTTAAAATTTACAACTTACTCTATAGGTGTCAATTACATTAATAATTATATTTCCGATATTTCAGAATCTCAAAATACTGATATTGCTTCTCTTGATTATCTATCAGTAAGTATACCTACGAAAAAGTTTGGTTTTGGTTTTGGAATTATTCCATTTACCTCTATTGGATATCGTTTACAGGATGTTAGTGAATTAGAAGACTCTAATATTTTTAATAGATATGAAGGTTCTGGTGGATTAAATCGAGCATACTTTTCCTTAGGAATACCTATTTCCAAAAATATATCAATTGGTTCTACGTTAAATTATAATTTTGGGAATCTGCTTTATAGGTCAGGACAATTTGTTGATGGGATTGATAATGGAACTTTTCTTGTTAATGAGTCAGATGTTTCTGGATTTAATTATCAATTATCATTACAATTGGTTTTACCTATCAATAAAAAATTTAAAGCTCAGGCAATGTTTTCTTTAGAACCCCTTTCTTTTTTAGATTCACAAAACAGGAGAATTTTTTATACACAATCACTATCCCGAGAGACAATTATTGAGTTTACTGAAATTGATCTAGCACAATCTAATTTAAATAGAACAACCCTAGAACTTTCTCCAATCACAAAAATTGGATTTGGTCTTGGGAAAAATAAAAAATGGTTTTTTGGAGCTCAGTACAATTTGGCAAAAACTTCTACATTTGAGAATAGATTCTTTGAAAGAAATAATGTTTCTTATCAAGATTCGAAAAAATGGTCTTTAGGAGGATATTTTATTCCTAATTATGCATCATTTACAAGTTTTTGGAGCAGAGTTGTTTACCGTTTTGGATTCCGCTCTGAGCAAATGAGCACAATTATTAATAATATTGCAATAAGAGAGAATGGTGTCACTTTAGGGTTAGGACTTCCATTGACTGGTTTGTCAAACGTAAACGTTGGTTTCGAAATAATCCAAAGAGGTCAATCAACATCAGGATTAGTTCAAGAAAGAATATTAGCTTTACGAGTTGGTTTATCACTAAATGACATTTGGTTTATAAAAAGAGTTTATAATTAAATATGAAAAAGATGAAAAAGAATTATTTTAAACATGCTTTACTTTTATTTTTAGTTTTTCAAAATTTCCTTTATTCGCAAGATACAGCTGCTTGCATGCAAGATTTATCAATTTTTGCTGAATACGTAAAAGTAAAAAACTACGCCTCTGCATCAGAACCTTGGATGAGAGTAAGAGAAAATTGTCCTGATATAAACGCAGCTATTTATACTTATGGTGAGCGTATTTTAAAGAATAATATTAAAAATGGAACACCTGAGGTAATTGAAGCATCTAAAAAAGATTTAATTAAACTCTATGATGAATGGTTACAATATTTTCCAAAAAATAAAAATAAAAGTATTGTTGGCGACGTAACAGGAAGAAAAGCGCAAGCACTTTTAGATTTTAAAATGGCTGAATTAAACGAAGTATATAAAATATTTGATGAAGCTTTTACTAAAGACGCTGCTAGTTTTACTAATCCAAAATTTTTATATAATTATTTTAAAACACTTTATGATAGATATAAAAAGGGAGATAATGAAGTCAGTATGGAAATGCTATTTAATAAATATGAAGAAGTATCTGAAAAATTTGAAGTTGAAACTGTATCTCTTGCAAAAAAACTTGATATTATTTTAAAAAAGGAGGAAGAAGGTAAGCCACTTACTAGTAGAGAACAAAGAAGAAAAAAAGTATATAATATAAATTCAAAAGCAATAGGAACTTTTCTATCAAACCTAGACGCAATAATTGTTAAAGAGGCAACTTGTGAAAATTTAATTCCTCTGTACAAAGCAAATTTTGATGAGTTTAAAGAAGATTCCGTATGGTTAAAAAGAGCTGCTAACAGAATGGATAGTAAGGAATGTTCTGATGATCCTTTTTTTGTCACCCTAGTTGAAGCACTTCACGCACTTGATCCCTCAGCAGATTCCGCATATTATTTAGGGCTTTTAAATGATAAATCAGGTAATGCAGAAGAAGCACTTAAATATTATGAGGAATCTATTTCTCTTGAAACAGATAATTATAGAAAAGCAAAAATACTTTTGAAAATTGCGAACAAATTTAGAGTAGCTGGCAGAAGATCTTCTGCGAGGAATTATGCGAATAAGGCATTAAGTTACCAACCATCACTAGGAAGAGCTTATTTATTGATTGCAAATCTTTATGCAGATAGTGCTAACGATTGTGGAAATTCTCAATTTAACAAAAGAGCTGTGTATTGGCTCGCAGCAGATTTAGCAAAAAAGGCTTCTCGTGTAGATAATTCTTTGTCTAAGATTGCTAAAAAGGCTGCAGATAGTTATAGTGGAAGAGCGCCAAGCAAAACTGATATTTTTACTGAGGGTAATGCAGGATCTGTAATAAAATTTGACTGTTGGATTAATAGAACAGTAACGGTTCCAAAGCTTCAATGATAATTGAATTTCTTAAAAACACCATTATTGTAGTAATTACTACAACTCTTTTTATTTCTTGTTATGACAACTCTAAAGTGATATCTGAAATTGAGAGTAATAGGCAGGAACCAATTGGAACCGCTTTAAACATAAGAATGGTTTATACAGACTCCTTGAAAATCCAAGCAATTCTGACAGCACCGAAACATGTTGATTATACAAATCTAGATTTTAGATACGCTGAATTTCCAGAAGGATTGAAAGTTGTTTTTTTTGATGAAAATGGAAATGAAAATGAGGTTTTAGCTGACTATGGGATTCTTTACAACGATACAAAACTTGTAGACTTAAAAGGGAATGTTCAATTGAAATCTTTTACAGGTTCAAAATTAAATACAAGTCAACTCTTTTGGGATGCCGAGTCAGAATGGTTATTTACCGAGAAGCCATTTAAATATCAAGATTCAGATTATAATTTCAATGCACTCAGATTGGATACAAATAAAGATTTTACTAAATTCCAAACAGGAAATTTAATTGGAACCATAACTGTTTCAGAGACTAAAGACACACTAGTAAAAAAATAATGAAGACTTATAAAATTTCAGAAGTCCTCTATTGGACAATTGCTGGGATATCCATTTATAAATTTATATCCCTTTGGGGATATGATCAAACAAGAGCTTATTATTTCATTGGTTTTGCTGTTTTATCAATATTTATGGCACTTTTTAGACGACATTTTAGAAAAAAGTATAACAAAAGGAACCAGAACTCTAAATGATAGTTTCTGATATTGTAATTCTCATAAGTATTTTACTTTCAGCTTTTTTTTCTGGTATGGAAATAGCATTTGTATCTTCTAATCGCTTTTCTTTAGAAATAGAAAAGCTTCAGCTAAGTTTCACATCAAGAGTTTTAAAAAATATTACTATTAATCCATCAAGATTTATAGCAAGTATGCTTTTAGGAAATAATATTGCATTAGTGGTTTATGGAATATTTATGGGTGAGCGTATTTTACAATTTTTATTCCCCTATACAATACTCTCAGGCGAAGATCCAAGTTTAATTGTTGTGTTCTACCAAACTCTTTTGTCGACAGGGATAATTTTATTAACAGCTGAATTTTTACCTAAAGTATTTTTTCAACTATACTCTAACATTGCAATTAAAATATTTGCTATTCCAGTTGCTTTATTTTATTATTTATTCTATCCAATTACTTATTTAATAATTCAATTCACAGATATAATTCTAAGTCGTTTCTTTAAAACAAATTCTGATAAAGTTCAACTTTCATTTTCTAAAGTTGAATTAGGAAATTTTATTGAAGAACAAGTAGAATCTATTTATGATAAAGATAATTTAGACTCAGAGATTAAAATTTTTCAGAATGCTTTAGAGTTTTCAGACGTTAGAGCTAAGGAGGCAATGGTTCCAAGAGCTGAATTAGTAGCAGTAGATCAAAATACACCAGTTGAAGAACTAAAATCGTTATTTATTGAAACAGGGTTATCTAAAATTCCCATATATACAAAATCTATTGATCAGATTTTAGGCTATGTACATGTTTTTGATATGATAAAGAATCCAAAATCCTTAAAAAAAATATTATTACCGTTAGCTTTTGTTCCAGAAACTATGTTAATTAATGATGTTCTAAAATTACTTACAAAACAACGTAAAAGTATTTCAGTTGTAATTGACGAGTATGGTGGGATTTCTGGAATTCTTACTGTAGAGGATATAGTTGAAGAACTTTTTGGAGAAATTGAAGATGAATATGATAAGGTAGATCATATTGAAAAACAGATTGATAAAAACACATATGATTTTTCTGCTCGTTTGGAAGTAGATTATATAAATAAAAAATACAATTTATCACTACCTGAAAGTGAATTTTACGAAACCATAGGTGGTTTAATCGCATATAACACAGGTGAAATACCTAAAAAGGGAGAAAAAATTGAAATTTATCCATATGTCTTTACAGTTACAAAAGTAACTTCAAAGAAAATTGAAGAAATAAATTTGATGTTTAAAAATGAAGAATAGAAATCCAAACCGATTTTTTTATTCTAAGGATCTTTCTTAATTCATAGGAAAAGAGTATTTTCGCACACTATTATAATAAAATACAATGGCCATTTTAGGGAAAATAAGACAGCGTTCCATTTTTTTGATTATCGTAATCGGGATGGCACTCTTTGCTTTTGTAATTTCAGGAGTATTTGATGGTAATAGTGCTAATAGTGGACCAACAGAACCAATTGCTTTAATCAATGACGATGAGATTGAAATTGATTTTTTTCGTCAAATGGTAGATCAAACACAGCGGAATTATAATTATTCTACTTTAAAGTCTGTTAATTTAGTTTGGAACCAAGCTTTGAGAAATACAATTTTTGAACAAGAATTTGAAAAGCTTGGCATAGATGCTGGTAGAGACCAACTAGAGCAAATTATTTCCTCAGATGATAACGTTATTAATAATCCTAGTTTTCAAAACGAAGCTGGGTTTTTCGATTTTGGAGTTTTTACTGATTATATAGCTGAACTTAAGGTTCAAAACCCAACTGCATATGAAAATTGGAAATTTCAGGAACAAAGCATAATTGGTGTTGCAAAGCAAAGAATATATTTAGATCTAATTATGTCAAGTACAAGGATGACTGAGTCTGAGGCTAAAACAGATTATCATCTAGAAAATGACAATGTGAATTTTAAATATGTTAAAATTCCTTATGATTCAGTTGAGGATAGCTTAGTTAAAATAACCGATGCTGAAATTAAAAACTATATCAGTGATAACGCATCAAAATATAAAAGAGAAGAATCTAGAAATATACAATTTGTTTCTTTCGAAGATACTCCAACCGAAGACGATTTAGCAATGATCCGCCTAAAATTAGATGGCCTTAAATCAGAAAGAATAGCGTATAATGATGTATCTAAATTGACAGATACCATTGAAGGTTTTAGCCAAACTAAAAATGTTTCTGATTTTGTTGACCAATATTCCGAAACCCCTTTTGATTCTATTTATAAGCCTAAAGGGGCTTTTAATAACGAATATGCAAATATTCTCTTTGAAATGAAAAAAGGTGAGGTATTTGGACCTTACCGTGATGGTAATGCCTTTAAAATTTCAAAGTTGCTAGATATTAAAAAAAATGCTTCACTAAGAGCAAGTCATATTTTAATCTCTTATGAAGGAGCTACAAGAGCTTCTGAAAATATAACGCGCTCAAAATCTGAAGCTAAAAAAGAAGCTAACAGAATATATCGCTTAGCAAGAAGAACTTCATCTGATTTCGAAGAACTTGCAAGACAGTATTCCGATGGACCAACAAGATTGCGTGGTGGAGATTTAGGTTTTTTCAAAGAAGGAGAAATGGCTACTGAATTTTATAATTATGTTAACAAAAACAGAGTAGGAAGAGTAGGAGTTGTTGAAACTGAATTTGGATTTCATGTAATAAAGGTAACTGACAAAGATGATTTGGCTCTTATAGCTGATGTAGTTGCTAGTGTTATTCCTTCAGAGAAAACCTCTAATGAGGTTTTCAGAAAAGCTACTCAGTTTGAAATGGATAGTAACAACTCTAACGATTTTTCAATTACTGCAAAAAATAATAATTACAAAATTAGACCTGTTAAACAAATAAATATATTAGAAGAAAACCTTCCTGGACTCCCAAACCAAAGAAATTTAGTTAGATGGCTATTTGAAGATAAAACCCGTGTTGGAGATATTAAAAGATTTACATTAAATGGAGGAGGTTATGCAGTTGTTCAATTAACTGAAAAGATAAAAGCAGGTCTAGCTTCAGTTAATGAAGTAGGATTTGAAGTAAAAAAAATATTATCCAAAAACAAGAAAGCCAGAATAATACAAGATCTCTATAAGGATAAAAATTCATTAGAAAAATTGATTGAATCGGATGGTAAATTATCTATCGAAAATGCTACTGCAGTAAATCAAAAAAACCCTACAATTGCTGGTGAAGGAAACGAACCCAAGGTTATTGGAACAGCTTTTGCTATGAATGAAAATGAAATTTCTACCCTGATAGAGGGAGAAAATGGTGTTTATAAAGTTGTATTAATTAAAAAAAATAAAGTATCAGAACTTGAAGACTATAGTCTTTATTCAAAACAAATGCAACAAAAAGCTAAATCAAGACTACTAGAAAATATATTTTCTGCTCTTGAATCAGTATCAGAAATCAAAGATAACAGGGCAATATATTACTAATATAATTTTAAAATTTTTTTGAATACTAATTCCGCTTAGTGATTTTTTTAATTGAAAACATTCAATGCTAGTAAAATTATAATCAGGGCTTATGTTCTAAACGACATATTTTATTAAAAGGTATTATTGTATTAAAACCTTTGTCTAAAAAATATTTTTTTGTAAACTTATTTCCAGTTGCAAGGATAAAATCTCCACCCCAAGCCCCAAGACTCTTTATACTTCCTTGGAAATCTGAAAAAAACTTTTCTTTCACGGTCTTTTTTTGAAGAACTTGACTTAATATAATTTCGTGCTGATTAAGATTATATTCAAAATTATCTAAAGTATCAGAAGCAATAATTTTATCGGTAATTGAGTTAATTTTTCTTATTGTTGAATTAGATATAGAATTATGATTAAAATTTTTTATAGCTTTTTGAGTGTCTATTTTTTTATTTAGATAAATGAAAAATAATTGATCTACAAATAAAGGGGAAAAATTCACATTTTCAATTCTTGGATTTAACTCTTTTTTAGTATATATAATTGGTCCACTAGCATGGCTACATGCTATATCATAACCACTACCACCAAAAATTTTTTTTCCTAATTGATATGGATTTACTTTAGCCCAAGAAGCAATATTTGATATTAGTGTAGATGAACTTCCAAGTCCCCAATTTTTGTTAAATTCTAGAAATGTTTTAACCTCTCCGCCTTCTAATAGGAAATTTGGATTTTCTTTTTTAGCTAAATTAAGTAGGGCTTTTAATTTTTTTGCTACTATAATTTTTGAGGACTTTATAATATCTACACTTGGCAATTCAAAAATCGCTTCAAACCAAAGAGTACCATTATGATCATAACTTTTCCAAGAAAGAGTTTGATTTTCTAAATTTTCAAATTTTAAATATTGACCTTTGTTACAAGGAATAGCAAAAGCTTTAGCACCTGCTAAGACAAGATATTCAGAAGTAATCAATATTTTACCGTTACTGTAAAATGATTTCATATTCAGAATACATTTTCATCTAAAAATTTTTTTACAGCACTCACTGAAACTATTTTATTTTTAAAATAATTTGTAGCTGCAATTTTTTGGGCCTTATCTGCTTTAAATTGGTTAAGTATATTAAGCAAATGCATTTTCATATGCCCTTTTTGAATTCCTGTTGTAACAAGTGATTTTAGTGCTGCAAAATTTTGTGCTAAACCTGCTGAAGCAATAATTGACATAAGTTCTTCTACATTTGGACTTCCTAAAAGTTCGAGAGACCAATTAACCATTGGATGAAGATTTGTAAGTCCTCCAACAGTGCCAACAGCCAAAGGTAATGTTAGTTCCATAATAAATTGATCATTTTCTATATATGCTTTACTTAATGATTGGTATTGTCCAGATCTTGAAGCATATGCATGAACTCCAGCCTCTATAGCTCTGAAATCATTTCCCGTAGCAATAATTAATGCATCTATACCATTCATTATTCCTTTGTTATTTGTTACGGCTCTATATGGTTCTACGTTAGCAATATTCAAAGCGTTTATAATTTTTTGTGCAAAGTTATAACCATTGAGACCGTTTTCTTCTAAAATAAATTCTTTTAAATTGCACTTAACCATAACATTTACTAAGCATTCTGGTACATAATTTGATAGAATACTCATGACTACCTCAAGGTCTTGTTTTTTATCATTAATTAAATTATCATTTTCAGCGTGTATCATAACATCCTTTGCGATGGATTCTAAACAAGAATTTATAAAATTGGCGCCCATTGATTCAGCAGTTTTGAATCTTAAATCTAATTGAAAGTAATAAGGTAAAATGTCTGATTTATCTATTAACTCAATACTAATAATTCCACCACCTCTGGCTTCCATATTTTTTGTTATAGATTTAGTTGAATTTAAAAAATCATTTTTTCTATTATCAAAAAAAGATTTTAGTCTTTCAGGGTTTCCTTTATACATTAAATGAACTTGCCCTACTTTTATGGTATTAACGATTTTTGTTTCAAACCCTCCACGTTGACACCAGAATTTTGCTGCATTGGAAGCAGCTGCAACAACGGAACTCTCTTCAATTACCATTGGTAAAGTATAGTATTTTTCATTAATCAAAAAATTCGGAGCAACTCCAAAAGGCAAATAGAAATTAGTCAAAGAATTTTCAATAAATTCATCATAAGTTTTTTGAACTTTTGTGTCTAAATTCCAATGACGTTCAAGTTCTTTTCTGGCTTTTTCAGGGTTTTTGAAATGAGTTTTAGCAATCCATTCTATTTTTTCAATTTTAGATAATTTGGAAAAGCCATTAATCTTTTTACTCATCACTGATTTTTGGTAAATATAAATAATTTGACTCCCTTCTTATATTATGATTAAGTCAATTTTCATACATTGGGCAATCAAAAAAAATATGATATTCAAATTGACTTTATTTAATTTTTTAAAAACTAAAGGGGAAAATGATTATTACATTTTCAAAATGAGATTTTTCTATCACATTTTTTTCATTATACAAACAATAATTTCTCAAGAATATAAAGTTGATTATGAAAAATTATGGGAAGGTGATTATGAACCTAAAAGACTCGAATCAATTCTTTCAATGAACGATGATAATCATTATACAGTATTAGAAGAAAATGCAGAATTAAATAGTAGTTCAATTATATTATATTCTTATATAAATTTAAAGGAGCGAGTCGTATTATTTGACTCGAATACATTTACTGAAAAATTTGAAATATCTAGTTATTCATTTTCAAAAGATGAGCAAAGTCTTTTATTGGAGACGCTTGTGGATCCAATTTATAGGAGATCAAAACAAGGGATTTATTGGATTTACAATTTAAAATCAAAAGAATTACAAAAGCTTAGAGATGAAAAAGTTCAAGAACCAACTTTTTCTCCTGACGGAAAGAATGTAGCTTATGTTTACAGGCGTAATATATATGTAAAAAATTTAGTTACTAAAGCCACAAGACAACTTACATTTGATGGAGATTATCAAACAATAAATGGTATTACTGATTGGGTCTATGAAGAGGAGTTTGGTTTTGTTCGTGCTTTTCATTGGAGTCCTGATTCTAAAAAAATTGTCTTTATGCGTTTTGATGAATCTAAGGTTCCTATATTTTCAATGGGAATTTATGGGAAGGATACTTACCCTTTTCCATACATGTTTAGATATCCTAAGGCTGGAGAAACAAATGCAACTATTGATCTTTTTGTTTTGGAATTAGGAAGTGGAATAAAGGAACCCATTATTTTTAATGAAAAACCATACTATGTACCTAGAATAAAATTTGATGGTGGCGAAAATACTCTCATAATTCAAACGATTAACAGACATCAAAACGATCTTAGGGTCTTTAGTTATGATATTGAAAAAAAAACTTTTCGGCTTTTGATTAAAGAACAAGATAAAGCATATGTAAGTATTCATGACGATTTAAAATTTATAGATGATAATAGTTTTTTGTGGACAAGTGAAAGGGATGGTTTTATGCACATATATCACTATGATAAAAATGGGAATTTAATTAATCAAGTTACAAAAGGTAATTGGGAAATAACCAAAATGTATGCATATAATCCTGATCTTAAAGAAATTTATTATCAGTCTGTAGAGGGCAGTAGTATTGAAAGAGGGATTTATGCAATTAAAATAAATGGCAAAGGGAAACGAATTCTTCAAGCAACAAATGGGACAAATGGTGCAAACTTTAGTAAAAAAGGATCTTACTACATACATTCATATTCCGATGAGAGAACACCTCCAAAATATTCTCTCTATCAAACCAGAAAAAATAAATTAATAAGGGAACTTTTAAATAACCAAAAATTATCTAAAACCCTAGCATCATATAACTTATCTAATAAAGAATTTTCAACTCTTAATGTAAATGGTTTCAATTTAAATATGTGGATGATCAAACCAGATAATTTTGATCCAAAGAAGAAATATCCACTTTTAATGTTTCAATATTCAGGACCAGGATCACAACAAGTTTCTAACAGATGGGGAGATTCCAGAACTATTTGGCATAAAGATCTCGCAAACAAAGGGTATATTATTGCCTGCGTAGATGGAAGAGGTACGGGTTATAAAGGAGCAGAATTTAAAAAATCAACTTACTTGAATTTAGTTAAATATGAATCAATAGATCAAATTGAAGCTGCTAAATCTCTTGGCTCATTATCTTATATTGATGAATCAAGAATAGGTATTTGGGGATGGAGTTTTGGAGGTCATATGGCAGCTCAATGTTTACTAACTGGAGAAGAAGTATTTTCTATGGCAATAGCTGTAGCCCCTGTTACAAATTGGAGATTTTATGACACAATATATACTGAAAGATTTATGAGAACACCTCAAGAAAATCCAGATGGTTATGACTTAAATTCTCCATTAAATTATGCAGATAAATTAAAGGGAAAATTTTTGATCATCCATGGATCAGCAGATGATAATGTACATGTTCAAAACACTATGCGTATGGTTGAGGAATTAATACAAGAAGATAAGCAATTTGAGTGGATGATTTATCCAGATAAAAATCATGGAATATACGGTGGGAATACTAGAAGACACCTGTATACAAAAATGACTAACTTTATTTTTGAAAACTTATAATCAACCAAATTGTAAACATGCCCACTTCAGATAAAATCAAACAATCACAAACTATTTTTGGTCATCCACCTGGACTTTATGTCCTATTTTTCACAGAATTGTGGGAAAGATTTTCGTATTATGGGATGAGAGCTTTATTTACCCTTTTTCTTGTTGCAAAGACAAATTCCAATAATCCAGGATTTGGATGGTCTAACTCAGAAGCAATAGCACTATATGGATGGTACACAATGCTAGTATATTTAGCGTCAGTTCCTGGTGGGTGGATTGCAGATAATTTTCTCGGCCAAAAGAAAACCGTTATGCTTGGTGGATTTTTGCTATGTATAGGCCATACGATTTTGGCTTTTGATACTGAATTTAGTTTTTATTTAGGTTGCTTTTTTGTGATTTTAGGTGTAGGAGGATTAAAGCCTAACATATCTAGTATGGTTGGAGGGTTATATAAACAAGGAGACAAAAAAAGAGATTTAGGGTTTTATATATTTTACATGGGGATTAATATTGGTGGATTTGCGGCTCCAATACTATGTGGTTGGGTTGGAGAGACTTATAACTGGCATTATGGCTTTGGATTGGCAGCAATAGGCATGTTTATTGGACAAATAACCTATTTCTATGGTCAAAAATATTTAATTGGAGTGGGAGATTTTATAGGTAAAAAGTCACATCCAGATAATGATTATATTAATAGAAAACTTACACCTATTGAAAAAGATAGAATAAAGGTTCTTTTAATTTCTTTTTTATTAATAATTGTTTTTTGGGGTGCTTTTGAACAGGCTGGTGGATTAATGAATCTATATGCAAAACAAAAAACAGATAGAATGTTAATGGGAATTGAATTACCAGCTTCCTGGTTTCAATCATTAAATTCCTTTTTTATAATAACATTAGCAGTATTTATTGGTGGATTTTGGATGCGCTGGAAATCAAAAGGAAAGGAAGCTTCTTCACTTTACAAGATAGCAATAGGAATCCTAATAATGGGTATGGGATTCATGTTCATGAGATTTGCAGCTTTAGACTATGAAGTAGCTGGCAAATCTGCAATGTATTGGCTAGTTATGGCATATTTATTTCATACAATTGGAGAGTTGTGTGCTTCTCCAGTATCTTTGTCGTTCATCACTAAACTTGCACCAGTAAAATATGCGGCTTCTATAATGGGACTTTATTGGGCAGCAACAGGCTTAGGGAATAAAATAGCTGCAGGTGTTGGTGGATTCGCTGAAACTGCAGGGGAGAAAAAAGTTTTTACAGGAATTTTTATCTTTTGTTTAATAATATCTTTATTAGTTATTCTGTTATTGAAACCTCTTAAACGTCTTACACACGGGGCAGAGGATATTGAAAAATAAAATAGTTTAGTAACTTTGTAATAGGTTTCTTTTATATGAAATACTTAATCCTATTTTTTGTTAGTTTTAATCTATTGACAAATAGTGTTTTTGCACAAACTATCCAGTGGATGTCACTTGATGAAGCAAGAGCTGCCCAAAAAGTTAATCCCAAAAAAATTTTTATGGATGTTTATACCAATTGGTGTGGGCCTTGCAAGTTGCTCGAAAAAAATACTTTTCAAAACCCGGATGTTTCAAGATATATATCAGAAAATTATTATGCAGTAAAATTTAATGCTGAAGGAACTGATGAAATTAAATTCTATAACCAAACATTTTCGAATCCAAATTATGATCCAAATAGAAAAGGACGCAATGCAACTCACCAATTCACTCAGTTTTTAGGAGTGAAAGGTTATCCAACAATGGTTTTTTTTAGTGAAGATGGTGATCCTATAATGCCTTTAGTAGGATATTATAAACCAAAACAAATAGAACTTTATTTAAAAATGATAAAGCAAGGTGATTATCAAGTTTTTTCAAAACCAGAAGATTTTGAAAACTATAAGAAAAACTTTATCCCCAGATTTAGAGGCTAATTTATTTATAAAATTTATTTTAAGGATGCAAATATAAGTTGTGCGGTTTTTTTACTCGCACCTTTTCCCCCCAGTTTAGATTTTAGAAGTTTATAGTTTTTATTAATTTTTTTCAATTCATTTCTTTTCAATAATTTATTTAAAAAACTAATTAAGTTATTTAAATTAAAATCATCTTGTATGAGTTCAACAACTGCAGGCTTATTTAGAATTAAGTTCACTAGAGAAATATATTTTATTTTAATGAATTTTTTTCCTAACCAATATGTTATTTTATCTGTCTTGTAACACACAAGCTGAGGTGTATTAAAAAGTGCAGTTTCTAAAGTTGCAGTTCCACTTGTAACTATTGCAGCTGAACTGTAATATAATAAATCATATGTGTGATTACTTAAAAGTTTAATTGAAGAATTCTTAATATAGCTTAAGTATAATTTTAGGTTAATATTTGGCGCACAAGCTATAATAAATTGGTATTCTTTAAAATGACTTTCTAATTTTATAAATAATGGGAGATTTTTTTTGATTTCCTGTAAACGACTTCCTGGGAGTAATGCTACTATTGGTTTTTTGGTATTTAATGAATGTATTTTGAAAAAATTTTTATTTTTTTTGAAAAGAGAAAAATGATCTAACAGAGGGTGACCAACATAATTGACTAGTAGGTTATGTTTTTTTTCAAAAAACTCTTTCTCGAAAGGGAGCACAACATAAAGTGATTCGATATTTTTTTTTATCTGTTTTACTCTACTTTCTCTCCAAGCCCAAACAGAAGGGCTTATATAGTAATGATTTTTGAAACCAATTTGTTTTGCCCACTTTGCTATTCTTAAATTAAAGCCTGGGAAATCAATATAAATTATTACATCTGGATTAAATTTTAAAATATCACTTTTACAAAACGCTATATTTTTCAAAATTTTTGGAATTCGTAAAATGACTTCCAAAACACCCATAAAAGCTAAATTTTTATAATGTTTTATAATAAAAGCACCTTCTTTTTCCATAAGGTCTCCTCCCCAAGCTCGAAATTCTGAATTTTGATCAATTTTTTTTAAAGCTGCAATTAGTTTTGAACCATGTAGATCACCAGAAGCTTCACCAGAAATAATATAATATTTCACAAAAAAATAGTTGGTATCAAGAATTAATTTTCAATAAAGCTATTATAATAACAAATAGCACAGAGATTGCAACTAAACCTGAAGCAAATTCAAACTTATTCTTCTTAAGTGCAATAAAAAATATTGGAAGATTAATTAATGCTGATAATGAAATCAATCCGCCTAATTTGTTTTGAGTATAAAGACTTGAAATACTTTTTTCAATTGTTAAGTCTGAAAGAAAAAAAAGTAAAATTATGACCCCGAAACTAGTCCATAGAAATCCTGTTAAAATACCCCAATAAAAATATTTATTTTTTACAAACTCCATGTATTTAGCTGTTGTAAACTATGGTGAGCTGTCAAATCAAATTGAGTCGGGACTATAGAAATATATCCTTTATTCAGTGCCCACTCATCAGTATCTTCTCCCTTATCTTCATTAATAAAAGTTCCAGTTAACCAGTAATATTCTCTTCCCATGGGATTAGTTCTTTTATCAAATTCTTCTACCCAATAAGCTCTAGCTTGTCGACAAATTTTCATTCCTTTAATTTTTCCATTTTTCAATAAAGGAAAATTTACATTTAGCACAACATCTTTTGGAATCCCTTTCTTTAGTGCTTCAAGTGAAATTTTTTTAATATATTCTTTTAAAGGTTTAAAGTTAGCATTCCATTTAAAGTCTAAAAGTGAAAACCCAATAGCTGGAACCCCTTCTATGCCAGCCTCTATAGCTGCACTCATAGTGCCGGAATATATAACATTGATAGACGAGTTTGAGCCATGATTTATTCCAGATACACAAAGGTCAGGTTTTTTATCTAAAAGCTCGTTTATTGCGAGTTTAACACAGTCGGCAGGAGTTCCTGAGCAACTATATTCTAGTTGAGGGCCGTCAGTTACCTTAATTTTATCACAATATAATGTAGAATTGATTGTAATCGCGTGTCCCATACCCGATTGAGGAGAGTCTGGTGCAACAACAACTACTTCTCCAATTTCATTCATAACTTCAATTAAGCTTCTAAGTCCTGGAGCTGTGATGCCATCGTCGTTAGTTACAAGAATTAGAGGTTTTGTTTTCATAAAGTTATATAATTGCTAATTTAAGAAATCTTTAAACGCTTTTTTTTTAAATAAATAATAACAAAACTTTTTTTATAAAATCTTTATATTTACAAGTTGTGAAATAGAAAAACCCAAACCAATTCCTATGCAAAATTACTCTAGGATATTTTTATTTTTTTTAGCTACTGTCTTAATCCTTGGTTATACTAAACAGAATGAGGATCCTAAAAAAGACAAGCTTTTAATTGAAATAATTTCATATGTAATAGAAAGAGGGCACTATGATCCAAAACAAATAAATGATAATTTTTCTGAAAATGTTTATTTGAATTATTTAGAAAATTTAGATGGGCAGCATAGATTTTTTCTTAAAAATGATATAGATACATTTAAGTCTCATAAATATAAAATTGATGATGAGATTAAAAATGCTCAGATTAATTTTTTTGATCTTACTTACACCAAGTTAATGCAAAGAATGAATGAGGTTGAAAATTTTTATGAAGACTTGTTGAGTACTCCTTTTAATTTTAATATAAGAGAAAAGATTGATTTGAATTATGAAAACTCACCTTATGCTTCCAATATTGTTGAATTAAAAAAAATATGGAGGAAGCGATTTAAATTAAATGCACTCGAAACATATTCAATAAAAAAAGAAGAAGAACTTCAAAAGAAAAATCAGGACACTGTATATCAGATGATTTCAGATAAAGAACTTGAGAATAACGCTCGAAAAGATATTATTGATAATATGAAAAATTTTTTCGAAGTATATAATGATCAAAAAAGAAAAGATTGGTTTTCTATTTATATTAATTCTATAGTTGCTCAATTCGATCCACACACTTTTTATTTTGCTCCTAGAGATAAAGATCGTTTTGATATGACTATGTCTGGAAAATTTGAGGGCATTGGGGCAAGACTTAATAAAAGAAATCAACAAATTAAAGTAGTAGAGATTATATCTGGAGGGCCAGTATGGAAAGATAAGCTTTTAGAAATAGGCGATGCGATATTAAAAGTAAGACAAGAGAACGAAAAAGAAGCAATAGATATTTCAGGGATGGTGATTGATGACGCAGTTAAATTAATCAAAGGACCAAAGGGGAGTAAAGTTTTTTTAACTATAAAAAGAGTTGATGGAAATATTGTAGAAGTTTCGATAACTCGAGATGTTGTCGAACTAGAAGAAACATATGCAAAATCAACTTTAATTAAAGATAAATCTGGAGATTATGGTTTGATAGAACTACCAAAATTTTATATAAATTTTGAAGACTATAATGAAAGGAATGCAGCTACAGATGTTAAAAAAGAACTTGAACAGCTTAAGAAAAAAAATGTAAAAGGTATAATTCTCGACTTGAGAAACAATGGAGGTGGATCATTGAAAACCGTTGTAGATATGACAGGTTATTTCATTGAAAAAGGTCCAGTGGTTCAAGTTAAAAGCACTGGTGGGCGAAAGGAAGTCCTTAGGGATAATGATCCAACAGTAGTTTGGGATGGTCCAATTGTAGTATTAGTAAATGAATTTTCTGCATCTGCTTCAGAAATAATTGCTGCTGCACTTCAAGATTATAGAAGAGCGATTGTTCTAGGAAGTAAACAAACATTCGGTAAAGGAACAGTTCAAAACATAATTGACTTAAATAGAATGATTTCAGGAGGCACATATGGTGATTTAGGTGCACTGAAAGTAACAACAGATAAATTTTATCGGGTAAACGGAAAATCAACACAGTTAGAGGGTGTAAAAAGTGATATTATTTTTCCAGACCGATATTCTTATGTTGAAATGGGTGAAAAAGATCAAGAAAATCCATTAGCTTGGGATCGAATTACTCCAGCAAACTTTAAACCGTTGATAATGACAAATTATGAGTATGCTATTGAAAGAAGTAAAAATCGACTCAAAGAAAACCCAATAGTATCGTTGATAAATGAACAAGCGCTTTGGGTTCAAAAACAACAATCAGATTTTTCTTATTTCCTGGACTACGATTCATTTATAAATGAAAAAGAGGAAAAAAAACAATATGCAGAACGTTTTAAAAAACTATCTGAATACAAAGCACCCTTTGAATTTCAGTGGCTTCCAGAAGCTGGAAGAAAGGAATATTTAAATTCAGACACAATTGAAAAAAGAAAACGTGCGATTGAAGTTTTAAGGGGTGATATTTATATTTCTGAGGCTGTAAATATTCTTATTGACCTTTCATCTTCAATAAAAAAAGACCGTGTTGTAGCACAAAATAAAAAAAGATAGTTTGATTTGGAGTTTAAACGTACTTTCGAAAGATTAAAAAAGGACGTTTGGGCTATTGTAAGCTTGACTTATATATTACTGATATGTTTCACTGCTGTCTTTGCTTATCAAATAGTTCCTGATAAAACTGAAAATGCTAACCAAATGCATCTTTCTATTCATTCCCAACCCCCTGGATTTTCATGTAAAATATTAATGATTCCTGGGCCCTTAGAAACAGAGGAAAAATTTTCTTTAAGTGGACAAATAAATTCAAGTGATGAAATACCAATTCAAGAAATCATTTGGAAGGAAGACGCAATATTTTTTAAACGATATGGAAACGCTACTAACTATTTTGAGGAAGTTTCTTTTGACCTATTTCCAAAAGAGTTATCAAAGAAAGAAATAGAAAAAAATTATTTAAAGAATAAATATTTTTTCCTTGGAACAGATAAATATGGTAGAGACTTATTTAGCAGATTAATAATAGGTTCAAGAATATCTATTTCAATTGGATTTGTCGCTGTAATTATTTCTTTGATTTTAGGCTTATTTTTCGGAATGCTAGCAGGTTTTTACGGAGGTTGGATAGATCGTTTTATCCTTTGGTTAATAAATGTGGTTTGGTCTATCCCTACCCTTTTAATGGTAATTGCCATAACATTAGCACTTGGAAGAGGATTTTGGCAAGTATTTGTAGCTGTTGGACTCACCATGTGGGTAGAAGTTGCACGTTTAACAAGAGGTCTTGTCAAAACTGCAAAAGAAGAATTATTTATCAAAGCAGGAAAAATTTTAGGTTTCTCAAAAGGGAGATTAATATTAAATCATATCTTACCTATCACAATAGCACCTTTAATAGTTATTTCGACATCAAATTTTGCAAGTGCTATTTTAGTGGAAAGTGGTCTCAGTTTTTTAGGTATTGGCGCACAACCACCAATACCAAGTTGGGGTAGTATGGTAAAGGATCACTTTAGATATTTACTTCTTGGAAAACCATTTTTAACTTTAGTTCCTGGTATTGCAATAATGACTTTGGTTTTATCATTTATGATTTTAGGGAATAGTTTAAGAGATGCGCTAGATGTAAGAAATTAATTTAAACGATTAGAATCTAAATTTAGATAAATGAATAACATAATACTAAATGCCAATAAGTTTGTCCCACCATAACTAATAAAGGGTAAAGGTATTCCGACTGTAGGAACTAAACCTAAAGTCATTCCTATATTGATAAAAAAATGAACAAATAACATACTGGCAAAAGAGTATGAAAATATTCTTGGGAAAGGTTGAGTTTGTTTTTCAGCACGAAAAATTATTCTTAAAATCAATATTGTATAAAGAATAATAAGGGTAAAGCTTCCTAAAAACCCCCATTCTTCTCCTATTGTACTGAAAATATAATCTGAATGTTGTTCTGGTACAAATCCTCCTTTTGTTTGTGTTCCATTAAGAAACCCTTTACCTAAAAATCCTCCAGAGCCAATTGCAATTTTAGACTGATTTATATTATATCCAATTCCTTTTGAGTCAGTTTCAAGTCCTAATACAATATTGAAACGATCTCTATGTCTTTGTTCAAAAACAGAGTTGAATATGAAGTCTACTGAAAAAATAAACAGAGCCGAAATACCAAAAACCAATATAAAGGGTTTTTTATTAGTCTTTGGATAAGTTCTTACTATTAAACGGTATACTAGTAAAAAAATAACGAGAATGGCTATAGATAAACCTATTGGATTAAATAAAAGAGATAAAATAAAAAGTAAAACTAATAATAATCCTAAATAAAGCACCCTAATATCTAGTCCTTCCCTTATTAAAACAAAGATCAGACCAAAAAAAACAATTCCTGACCCTGCATCTGGTTGAAGAAAAATTAATATAACCGGAATAATAATTGATAAAATAATTTTAATTAAATCAGAGGTTTTATTTAAATCTATTTGAATTGAACTTAAGCTTTTTGAAACTAATATTGCTGTTGTTATTTTTGCAAATTCTGATGGTTGAAAACTAAAACCACCGATTAAATACCAAGACAAAGCTCCATTAATTTTTTCACCAAAAACAAAGAGACCTATAAGGCTTACTAATGATAATACGTAAAAAACAGTAGATAAATGTTCAAAAATATTTGGGTTTATTAATAGAATTAATGGAAGTAGAAGCAGACAAAAAGTGAAGATCAAAAACTGTTTCCCAGCTGGAGTACTCCAATTAAAAATAGATACATGAATTTCAGAAAAAGTAGTTGAGTAGATACTTAAAATACCAAATGAAACTAAGAGAAGAAAAATCAATATACTCAGCCAATCTAAACGAAGAAAAATATTTTTACTCATTAATCACAAATGGTTTTCCTAAAAAAGGTTTTTGATATTCGGCAATGAGGCTTCCATTTATCATTTTTGTTTCAAGCCATTGACGCATCACTTTTCCTTTTAAGTATTTTTCAATCATTAAACTACCTATTGGAGCAGCCCATCTAGCTCCCCAATATCCATTTTCAATAAAAACAGCAATCGCTATTTTAGGGTCCTCTTTAGGTGCGAAACCGATAAAAATTGAATGATCAGTAAGTTGAGTTTTTTCATTATTTATGCGAATAAAATTTTCAACAGTTCCAGTCTTGCCACAAATTTCAACTCCTTTAATTCTTGCTATACGGGCAGTTCCTTTTTCAACAACTTGATGCATTCCTTCAATAACCGTTTCAAAATGTATTTTATCAATTAATGTTTTATTTTTAGGATACAATGAGTCTAGAAAACTTTTCGAGAATGTTTTTTTAAAATGAGGTTTTCTATAAAATCCACGATTTGCTATTGTTGCCGTAAAGTTTGCCATTTGAATAGGTGTTGTTAGGATCTCACCTTGACCAATTGAATTTGAAATTATTGTTGTAGCTCCCCAATTTTTATTTGGATACCATCTATCATAATAATTACTACCAGGGATAAATCCTCTTTTACCAATTGGCAAGTCATAGCCTAAATAGTCACCTAATCCAAATTTTTCTAAATGCTTTTTCCATAAATCGATACTTATTGAAGGTGAGGATTTACTTTCGATTAAAGATTTAAAAGTTTTAGCGAAATAAGTGTTACAAGAGTTATAAATTGCCCTTATTAAGTTATTATTGGTTCCTTTTTTACAATGACATTTCATGAATGCTCCTTTTGCATAATAATGTCCTTCATTGCAAGAAAACTTAGTTTCAGGCGTAATAATATTTTCCTGTAATCCAATTAATGCGTTTAATGTTTTAAAGGGAGATCCAGGAGAATATTCTGCTTGTAAACACCGATCAAAAAGAGGTTTTGCAATGGTATCATTAAGTAACTTTCTAAAATATTTAGACCTATTTCTACCAGTCAGTAAATTAGGATTATAGTTGGGGGCAGAAACTAAAGATAGTATTTCACCTGTTTGAGGTTCTATTGCTACAATACCTCCTCTTTTGTTAATCATAAGAGCTTCACCAAAAGCTTGCAAATTTGCATCGATTGTTAAAACTAAATTATCTGCTGCTTCAGGTGTTTGATCAAAAGCACCTCCTTCATATGCCCCTATTATTCTGTTAAATCTATCTTTTTGAAATAGTTCTTTGCCTTTTTTACCACGCAATAATTTTTCATAAGTTTTTTCAATACCTTGTCTGCCTATCATTTCTCCTAAATCATAATCTATTTTAGTTTTGATTTCTCTTTGATTTGTCTCACTTGTATATCCTAGCACATTTGGGGCAATAGGGATAATATAGTCCCTAGTAGATTTTTTTTGAAAATAAAATCCTGGGAATTTCCACATTTTTTCTTGTAAAATAGCAACTTCATTCACAGGTAATTGACGAACCACAACAGAAGGAAGTTTTCTTGAAAATTTCTCAGCACTTTTAATTTTACTTAGAAGATCTTTTTTTGATATATTCAAAATAGAAATTAAAGCTAATGTATCAAAGGCATTGATATTTTCTGGAACAACCATAAGATCATATACAGGTTTATTTGCAACTAGAAGGTTATTATTTCTATCATAAATTAGTCCTCTTGTAGGATAAATAGGCCTTTCTTGAATTGCATTATCTCTAGACCGTTCTGAATAATCAGAGTTAATTAGTTGTAATAAGACTAGCTGAGTTATAAATAAAAGTGAACTACCAACTGTAAAAACCAATAAGATGATTTTACGAATCATTTGATTTACTGTAAAAAATAGAGATTAAAGAAATTAAAATTAATGAAAAAATGAATGTTAATAAGGTGTTTTTAATAATCAGTGATGTAGCTTCCAAATTAAAGTAAACAAGAGTAAAATATAAAAAGTGATGTAAACCTACAATGGTTGACAAAAAAAGATATTTGTCAAAAATTCTATTATCATCTTGAAAACTTACTGGCATTTCTGAACTTACTGAAAATGTATATTTGATTATTGAAGGTCTAAGAAATCCAATTGTAAGAGTAGATAATGTGTGAGCACCACCCGATTGTGATAAAAAGTCAATTAAAAACCCAAGGATGAAACTTGATAAAATAAAAAAAGTTTGATCATAATCAAAACGATATATTACCAGAAAAAGAACATATACCATTGGATTAATGAATCCAAAAAGATATAAATTATTAAAGACTAGTGTTTGAAAGAAAACTAATAGAATAAATGAGATTAAAAGGGTGATATTGTTTCTGTTCATTTTAGAGTATTCTCTTGAAGTCTATTTATTTCATCCAGGTCTTTATTTTCAATCATATAAACATGATAAATCAATGAAGGATCTTCAAAAAGTTTTGCATTTATTGAATAATAACCAACCTTAGAATTGTCTTCAAAGTCTGTTATTTTTCCAATTGGGATCCCAAAAGGGAAATAAGATGACATTCCACCAGTAATGATGGTATCTCCAATTTGAATATCGGTATTTCTTACTATATCCTCTATTTGAAATTCTTTAGGATTAATTCCTTTCCAAGAAAGTGTCCCTATAGCATTGCTGTTTTTTAAACGGATGTTGATTTTTAAATCTTGATTTAAAATTGAAATTACACTAGAGTAATTTTCAGATACAGATTTGACTATACCAATTATGCCTTTTTCAGAAATAACTCCCATCTCAGGGTTTATTCCATTCGACTTACCTTTGTCAACTATAATAAAATTCCTTTGTTTTAAAAAGCTGTTTTTAATTACATTTCCTTTCTTTAATACAAATGGGTAGCGTTTCTCTTTGAAATAATTTCTAGGATATAGAGATACACTTTTTGATTTTAATTCAAATTCTTTAAGTTTTCTATTTTCTTCAAAGAGATCTGAGTTTATTTTTTTTAAGTCAAAGTATTTACTAATTGAATAACTTAAATAGTAGATACTTTGGGAAAAATATAATCCATATTTTTCAAGTTTATTTTTGTGAAAATTGCTATTTCTATTTAAATATAATAGAGATATAATTAGAAGAATAAGGTAGATGATAGCATTTCTATACTGTATGAGCGCGTTAATAATTCGCTGCATACTTAATTACTTTATTAGAACTGTTTTAAAACGTTCTGTATTTTTTAATGCTATTCCTGTACCTCTTACAACAGCTTGAAGGGGATCTTCAGCAACATAAATAGGTAAGTCAGTTTTTTGGGACAATCGTTTGTCTAGTCCCCTTAACAATGCACCACCTCCTGCAAGATAAATTCCTGTATTATAAATATCTGCAGAAAGCTCAGGGGGTGTTTGTGATAAAGCTTCCATAATAGCGTCTTCAATTCTAATAACAGATTTATCAAGTGCTTTAGCAACTTCAGCATGATTTATAATGACCTGTTTTGGTTTTCCAGTTAATAAGTCTCTTCCTTGAACGGACATCTCTTCAGGAGGATTCTCAAGATCTTCAATAACACTTCCAACTAGAATTTTTATTTTTTCAGCAGTTCTATCGCCTATGTAAAGATTGTGTTTCCCACGCATATAATTGATAATATCTCCAGTAAATACATCACCTGCAATTTTAATTGACTTGTCACATACAATACCGGAAAGAGCAATTACTGCAATTTCTGTTGTTCCACCCCCAATATCAACAATCATATTTCCCTTAGGCTGCATAATATCAATCCCAATTCCAATAGCTGCCGCCATAGGTTCATGAATCAAATATACTTCTTTGCCATTAACTCTCTCAGCAGATTCTTTTACTGCTCTCATTTCAACTTCCGTGATTCCTGAGGGAATACAAATTACCATTCTCAGAGAAGGAGAAAAAAATCGACGATGAAGTGTAGGAATACTTTTTATGAGCCTATTAATCATTTGCTCTGAAGCATTAAAATCTGCTATAACTCCATCCTTGAGTGGGCGTACGGTTCTAATATTTTCATGAGTTTTTCCTTGCATCATGTTAGCCTCTTCTCCTATTGCAATTACCTTATTGGTTGTCCTATCAATAGCTACGATAGAAGGACTATTAACCACAACTTTGTCATTATGAATGATTAAAGTGTTAGCAGTTCCTAAGTCTATTGCAATGTCTTCTGAAAATAGTCCCATTTTATAAGATAATAGTAAAATTAATAATTAATGTTTAAAGTGACGTGTTCCAGTTAAAACCATTCTCATATTATTCGAGTTACAATATTCAATAGAAAGATTGTCTTTTATTGAACCACCAGGTTGTATAACTGATTTAATTCCTTCATTATTGGCAATTTCAACACAATCAGGAAAAGGGAAAAATGCATCACTTGCCATTACCGAATCCTTCAGTTCAAATCCAAAACTTTTAGCTTTGTTAATTGCTTGGTGCAATGCATCAATTCTTGAAGTTTGTCCTGTTCCAGAGGCTAATAATTGTTGGTTTTTAGCAAGAACAATGGTATTTGATTTTGTGTGTTTGCAAATTTTTGAAGCAAAAATTAAATCTTGTATTTCTCTATTATTAGGATTAAGTTTTGTAACAGTATTTAAATCAACTTCTTTATCCGTTTTATAATCTTTATCCTGCAAAAGAACTCCATTTAAACAGCTTCTAATATTTTCTTTAGGAAGCTTATTCTCTTTTTGTATTAAAATTATTCTGTTCTTTTTTTCCTTAAGAAGCTTTATTGCTTCATTACTGTATGAAGGCCCAATAATTACTTCGAAGAACAAGTTATTTATGTCCTTCGCAGTTTCTAGATCAACATTCCTATTACTTATTAATACTCCACCAAAGGCCGAAATAGGATCTCCAGCTAATGCATCTTTATAAGCCTTACTTATCTCGTCTCTAACTGAAAAGCCGCATGCATTGTTGTGTTTTAAAATTCCAAAAGCTGGTTTGCCATCATAAAATTCTAACATTAGATTTATGGCAGCATCGATATCTAGTAAATTATTATATGAAATTTCCTTACCATGAATTTGTTCTATTAATTCAGTTAAAGGGCCATAAAATAATCCTTTTTGATGAGGATTTTCACCATACCGTAATTTTCTCGAATTTTTAAAGCTTAGTTTTAGTGTATTTTGATTTTCATTAAAATAGTTAAAAATTGCTGTGTCATAATGAGAAGAAGTGTTGAATGCTTTTAATGCAAATAATTTTCGATCTTTTAGAGATGGAGAGCCATTAGAATCTTTAAATATTTTTAAAAATTCTGTGTAATCTTCTTTGTCTGATATACATAAAACATCACGAAAATTCTTTGCAGCAGCTCTAATCAGTGCTATTCCTCCTATATCAATTTTTTCTATAATTTCACTTTCTGAAACATTACCAGCAACAGTTTTCTCAAAAGGATATAAGTCAACAATGACTAAATCAAATGATGGAATTTCAAATTCGTCCAATTCTTCTTTATCTGACAGATTTTCTGCTCTATTTAGAATACCACCAAATATCTTAGGGTGTAAAGTTTTCACCCTTCCTCCTAGAATTGAAGGGTAACCTGTAAGTCCTTCAACACTATTTACCTGATAACTTAGATTTTTTATGAATGTTTCAGTTCCGCCAGTAGAATACAAAGTTACTCCATTATCAACGAGTTCTTTAATTATTGGTTCTAAACCATTTTTATCAAATACAGAGATAAGAGCAGAAGTTATTTTTTTTTGTTGCATAATGGAATTATAAACTTAAAAGAGAGTTACCATAGGTTTTTGAAATAAGATCACAACAAGCTTCAAGCAAAAGCTCATCTTCTTTACTAAACGGGTTTAATTTATTTGAGTCAATATCAATTTGGCCTATATTTTTTCCTTCAAGAAATAAGGGCACTACCAATTCAGATTTAACATCTAAACTGCAAGCAATATAATTATCTTGCACTTTTACATCAGGGACCATTAAATTTTTATTTGAAAGCGCCACTTGTCCACAAATACCAATACCAAATGGAATGTTTGTGTGGTCAGTTGGTTTTCCAGAAAAGGCCTTCAGATTAAGATTTTTCTTCTGGAAATCAGCAAAATAAAATCCTACCCAGTCAAAATGAGATATATTTTCTTTTAGGAAATGACAACATTTTTTGAGCCCACTTAAAATGTCAATTTTAGATGTTTTTAAAATAGTTTTAATTTCCTTTAAAACTTCAGTATTACCTAATGAACTCATATGAAACAAAAATACATAATCTAGCACTTTAAAACTTAATTTTTAAAGTACTTTTAAATCTCAGAATATCTATTTATTTTTTGATAAGATAGTTATAATTTTATCCTATAATAAAGATCGTGAATAAGAGTTTTATTATTACTGGAATGACTTGTATGGGATGTCAAAATTTTGTGAAACAAAAAATTGAATCCCTTGAAAATGTAATTAATGCTGAGGTTTCATTAGAAAGAGGTATAGCAACTATAAATTCTAAAAAAACTATTTCTGAAAATAAATTGTCTAATATTCTAGGTTCTAAATATTCCGTTAAAACAGAAAATAATTATAAGGATATAAAAAATAATAATTCCAAACTAAAACAATTACAACCACTAATTTTAATCTTCATTTATATTATAACTGTTACATTTTCCTGTGCCTACTATTTTGAATTAACTCCAAAAAGGGGAATGCAAATTTTTATGGGGCTTTTTTTTATTGTGTTTAGTTTCTTTAAATTTTTAGATTATAAGGGATTTCCTTACTCTTTTAAAAGATATGATCCCATTGCTAAAATTGTACCTTTTTATGCTGAATTTTATCCTTTTCTTGAAACAGGGTTGGGGATTTCTTATTTGCTTGAATATCAAATTCTCATTTCAACAATCTTAACCATTTTAATTCTATCTATGACTACTTTTGGTGTAACAAAGACTTTGTTTCAAAAATCTCAAATTGAATGCGCTTGTTTAGGAACCGCAATAAAATTACCAATGACAGAGGCTACTTTAATTGAAAATGGTATTATGCTTATAATGTCTAGCTTACTTTTATTAGACTATATTTTATAAAATTTAGTACCTTTACGCTATGAAAATGAGAAGGTTAATAAGTTTATCACTAGCGATTCTAATATTTGGATCCAACTTTGGATATGCTTTAAATATTCATTATTGTGGGGGGCAAATATCGAAAGTTTCTTTTGCATTTAACCCTAAAAATTGTGGGATGGAAACCAAAAAAGAAAATGAAGTTCCGTCAAAAAAGGAATTATCTAAAAAACCTTGTTGTGAAGATAACACATTAGTGTATCAGGGTCAATATCCCACAAAAGTTCAAGTGAAAGATTGGACAAATTTTCTGACTCCAAATAGTTTTGTTCCTCTAAAGCCTTTTGAACTCCAATCACAAGTTTTTTTTGTTATCGAAAATTCTCAGAAATGGAGTCCACCACCTATCTTATCAAAACAATTATTTCTGCATTATCAGTCACTTATTTTTTATGACTAAATCTATCTACTCCTTACAAAGTAGATTATTTAACATAAAAAAACACTAATGAAAAAATATTTAATTATAATAGTTACCCTTTTGGGTTTCAAACTATATTCACAAAACGATCTCAAAGGAAGAGTTCTCACTAAAGACGGTAGTGAAACAATTCCTTTAATTGGAGCTAACGTATTTTGGTTAAATACTGAAATTGGTACAATTACTGATGAGGAGGGAAAATTCTCTATACCTTTTCTAGGCTCGGAAGAAAAACTGATACTAAGTTATATTGGATATAAGTCAGACACTTTAAGTTTAAAGGAAAATAAATTGGTAGTCAGATTTTTAAAAGAGAGTGATTTTGAATCTTTAGATGAAGTTACAGTAACACAAAGAAGAAAAGCTATACAAAAATCATACTTAGAGGCTCAAAATATAATTAATGTAAATAGTGAGGAATTATTAAAAGCAGCTTGTTGTAACCTTTCAGAAAGTTTTGAAACTAACCCATCTATAGACGTTAATTTTTCTGATGCATTAACGGGGACTAAGCAAATTAGAATGTTAGGACTAACAAGCCCTTATTTGCTTATAAGTGAAGAAAATATACCAATGGTTAGAGGTGCTTCACAAGCTTATGGTTTATCTTTCACACCCGGTACTTGGATCGAAAGTATTCAGATTACAAAAGGGACTGGTAGTGTAGTTAATGGATATGAAAGTATAGCAGGACAAATAAACACTGAAATTAAAAAGCCCTTTTCAGATATACCATTATTTTTTAACCTTTTTACATCAAATATGGGGCGCCAGGAAACTAATATCCAGGGAAATTGGAAAATTAGTGATAAATGGAGCAGCGGTCTTTTTATACATGGTAATCAAAGAACAAAAGAAATGGATGGTAATGGAGACTCATTTTTGGATGCACCCTTAGCTAAACAGGTAAATATTTTGAATCGCTGGCAATATACAAATGCTAATAAAGGATGGGTTGGGTTTGGCAGTTTTCGTCTAATGCAAGATGAAAAAACTTTAGGCTCTTTAGGATTTAACCCTGAAGAAGATAGAAATAATGATACCTTTTGGGGGAGCCAAATAGATACAAATAGAATAGACACTTCTCTAAAAATAGGGTATGTATTTCCTGAATTATCATATAAGAGTTTTGGTTTTCAATCAGCTTTTAGTAATCACGACCAAGAAGCGTACTATGGGTTTAGAATATATAATATTAATCAGCAAAGTTTTTATTCAAGTTTATTATATAATTCTATAATTGGAAACACAAAAAATAAATTTAAAATAGGGATAAATTTTTCTTATGATAGATATTTAGAAACGGTAGACAGTTTTTATTTTAACAGAAGCGATCGGTCAGTTGGAAGTTTTTTTGAATATACATATGATAGTCTGGAAAATTTTAATTTAGTTACTGGGATAAGACTTGATTCTCATAATCGTTTAGGCACCTTCATTACTCCAAGGTTACATTTTAGATATGTACCTAAGGAGAACACGATATTTCGTCTTTCTGCAGGATCTGGCCGTAAAGCAGCAAATATATTTGCTGAAAATCAATCACTTTTTGGAACAAATCGACAAATTAACATTTTAGATAATGGGGGGTCTATTTACGGATTAAATCCCGAAAAAGCGTGGAATTATGGATTAAGTATTAGACAAATTTTCAATGTTTTTGATAAAAGCGGTGACTTAACAATTGATTATTACGTAACTAATTTTATTGATCAAGTTGTTATAGATTGGGAAACAGAAGGACAAATTTCTTTCTATAATTTAAATGGTCCGAGCAGAGCTAATAGCCTTCAGCTATCTCTTGATTATAACCCATCAGAATTTCTGAATTTGAGATTTGCTTATAAAAATTATGATGTAAAAACTTCATATAATTCAGGATTTTTGCAAAGACCACTGCAAGCACAGAATAGATTTTTTGCAAATCTTGGTTGGGAGTCAAGGCGAAATAATAATCAAGCACAATGGCGATGGGATCTTACATTTCACGCTTTAGGTAAACAACGCTTAGTTAGTACTATAAGGGATTTAGAAGGCAGTTATGCTCCAGCATATGGTCTTTGGAATACTCAATTAACAAGAGCTTTTACAGATAAATTAGAAATCTATGGTGGTGTAGAAAATATGGGTAATTATAAACAATTAAATCCAATAATAGGAATTGATGATCCATATGGAATTAATTTTGACTCTGCTCAAGTTTATGCACCAATTTTTGGTAGAATGATTTATTTTGGTCTACGTTGGAATTTATAATTATTTTTAAAAAAAAAACATGAAAAAACTAATAATTATTTGTCTACTAATTGCACCACTATATCTAAGTGCTCAAAGTGAAAAAAATGTAAAATCTAATTTTGAAGTAAATGGGAATTGCGAAATGTGTAAAAAAAGAATAGAAAAAGCAGCTTTGTCAGTGAAAGGGGTAAAAATGGTTATTTGGGATATTCCGTCAAATATTATCACAGTAACTCATAACACTAATAAAGCACCTTTACTCAATATACAAAAAGCCATTGCAAATGTTGGACATGACACACCTTTAGTTAAAGCCTCAGATGAAGTTTACAATGAACTTCCTATGTGTTGTCTTTATGAAAGAAAAATAGAATAAAAAAAGCTCCATTTTGGAGCTTTTTTTATTTATGCAATGCTTGAATATATTACATCATTCCTGGCATTCCACCACCACCCATTGGAGGGGCAGCAGGGGTTTCCTCTTTGATATCAATTAAAGCACATTCTGTAGTTAGAATCATACCAGCAACTGATGCGGCATTCTCTAAAGCAACGCGTGTTACTTTTTTAGGGTCGATTATTCCTTCTTTAAGCATATCAACGTAAGTACCCTCTTTAGCATTATAGCCAAAACTTTCATTTCCTTCGGATACTTTGGAAACAATCACAGATCCTTCACCACCGGAGTTTTCAACTATAATTCTTAGTGGTGATTCAATAGCTTTCTTAATAATCTGTATTCCAGTTGCTTCATCAGAATTATCAGATTTAATTTTATCTAATCCTTTTTGAGCATTTAATAGTGCTACTCCACCCCCTGATACAATCCCTTCTTCGACTGCGGCTCTTGTAGCGTGTAAAGCATCATCTACTCTATCTTTCTTTTCTTTCATTTCTACCTCAGATGGTGCACCCACATAAAGTACAGCAACACCGCCAGACAATTTTGCTAAGCGCTCTTGAAGTTTTTCTTTATCGTAATCAGAAGTTGTAGTCTCTATTTGAGATTTAATTTGATTTACCCTAGCTTGGATGTCTTTAGATTCACCAGTTCCATTAACAACTATAGTATTGTCTTTGTCAATAGTAACACGCTCAGCAGTCCCAAGCATTTCAATCGTAGTATTTTCTAAAGTAAAACCTCTTTCTTCAGAAATTACAGTCCCTCCAGTTAGAATTGCAATATCTTCTAGCATCGCTTTTCTTCTATCTCCAAATCCAGGTGCTTTTACAGCTGCAATTTTTAATGCTCCTCTTAGTTTATTTACAACTAATGTAGCTAAAGCTTCTCCATCAACATCTTCAGCGATGACTAATAGGGGCTTTCCTGTTTGTGATACCGGTTCTAAAATTGGAAGTAGATCTTTCATTGTAGATATTTTCTTATCATACAATAAAATATATGGTGTCTCAAGATCTGACTCCATTTTTTCTGAATCAGTTACAAAATAAGGTGAAAGGTATCCACGGTCAAATTGCATTCCTTCAACAACATCAACATAAGTGTCTGTACCTTTTGCTTCTTCAACAGTTATTACGCCTTCTTTTCCAACTTTTTCAAAAGCCTCAGTTATAAGGCTTCCAATTGTAGAGTCGTTATTTGCAGATATGCTTGCTACTTGCTGAATTTTTTCTGATGAATCACCAACAGCAACTGATTGTTTTTCAAGTGAACTTACAACTGATTCAACAGCTTTATCTATTCCCCTTTTGAGATCAAGCGGATTTGCTCCAGCAGCAACATTTTTTAATCCTTCTTTTACTATAGCTTGGGCTAAAATTGTTGCAGTAGTAGTTCCATCTCCAGCCAAGTCATTGGTTTTTGATGCTACTTCTTTTACCATTTGAGCGCCCATGTTTTCAAGTGCGTCTTCAAGTTCAATTTCTTTAGCTACGGTGACTCCATCTTTTGTTACTTGAGGAGCACCAAATGATTTACCTATAATTACATTTCTTCCTTTTGGACCTAGGGTAACTTTTACGGCATTAGCAAGTGCATCCACACCTCTTTTAACGCCGTCTCTTGCTTCTAAGTCAAATTCTATTTTTTTTGCCATTTTATGTGGTTTTATTTTGTTAAACGATTGCGAGAATATCGCTTTCTTTCATTATTAAATAATCTTTTCCCTCATGTTGTAATTCAGTCCCTGCATATTTGCCATAAAGTACTTGATCACCAACTGAGACCGTAATAGGTTCGTCTTTAGTGCCTTTACCTACAGCGACAACGGTTCCTTTTTGTGGTTTTTCTTTAGCACTATCTGGAATAATAATACCAGATGAGGTTTTTGTTTCTGCTGCAGCTGGTTCTACAAGAACTCGATCTGCTAATGGTTTTATATTCATTTTACTATTGATTTAATTTATTTTACTTTTTCAGAAATTGTGCCAATATTTATTAGCTGTCAAAAGATGTCAGCATGTCAGTTTTTTGACAAAAATCAATTTTCTGGATTTGAACTATCGTTTGTTGTAGTTGGTATGTTTTCTATTGTTGGAATTTCAGGTATTTCTTGGATGAAATCATCAGTTGTTTCAGGTATAACTTCTTGATTTACAGTATCGTCTAACAGCTTTGATTCTGAAACAGAATTATTTGAAGACAAAGTAACATTTGAAATCAATATTAGCAATAAAAGTGTCGTTGCTAATATCCAAGTACTTTTGTCTAAAAAATCAGAAGTTTTTTGAACGCCACCAACTTGCTGTGTACCACCTCCAAATGAAGAGGAGAGTCCACCTCCTTTTGGATTTTGAACCATAACGACTAAAACTAAAAGGAAGCATACTAAAATTATTAAGGCAATAAAAATTGTAAAAGTACTCATTAGATCATTCTTTTAGTTTTTGTATTTTTTTTATTTGGTCTGCAAAGAAACTATTTTTTTCTGGATATTTCAAGCCTAAAATTTGATATGCCTCCAAGGCTTTATTATATTTTTTTTGTTTCATTAACACCTTTGCTAAAGTTTCAGTCATTAATTCGTCTTGTGAAACAAGACTTTTCTCACTCAAATCTTCAGTATTGCGGAAATTTCTGTCAGGATCTATTCTTTTTTTGTTATTTAAAAAATTATCAATAAGGTCAAATTTTTTATCAACCTTATTAGGATCAGGTAAAGTTTTATTAATTTCTATATAGCTAAACCATTTGTAAAATTCCATTTCTTTAAGTTCTGATTTAGATGTATTATTATTTTCACTAGAATCATTTTTGACAATACTCTTTTCTTTAACATTTTTATTTACCTTATCATGAATTTGTTCTTCTTTAATTTTATTTGGGATAATATATGTGTCTAGAAACTTGTATAGAAGTTCTCTATCATAAGTTGAGATTGAGGCATGTGATAGAGCTTTATCAAAATCTTTGGAATTTTGAGATTTTATTGATTTTAGATATAAAACTCTTAATAACTGAAAATTTGGGTGCTGAATTAAAACATCACCAATGTTTTCAAGTAGAACTTTATTATTTGGATCGAAATCATCAATCATAGAAAAAAAAGTATCCGAGCTATTAATTACCATTTTGCTAAGGTATCATTAAAAATATCCTGAGTAATGCGATCAAAAATTTCTTTATGAGCAGAGTCAATTACATCATAAACTTGAAGTTCAGCTGGGAAATCATAAAAAAATGAATAAGTTTTTTTAAGGTCATCATCTTCATTTTTTGAATTAAAATAACGAAGCGCTACTGACATTTTAAGGCGATTTTGAGCTGCAGTATTCTGTGATGTAGCTGTCATTGGAGTAACGCTATATTCTGTAATTTCACCCTCATATATTAATTGCCCATCCATACTAACTAGATTCAAATTAGTTTGATTCATAATTATGTCTTGTAATGCATTTGTAAAATCATTATCTAAACCTGGTTCTACTGTTGAACCTGGTCGATTTCCTGCTTGATTTTCAAAAAAATTGACTTGGAATGTTGTTACTCCTGGAGGTATAGAAGCACCAGTAAATGAATAAATACCACAGCTTTTTAGACCAATAAAAAAAAGAATTGATATAGTGTATATAAATTTATTCCAAATCATTAATGTCAAATTGTTTAATTTTTCTATAAAGTGTTCTTTCAGATATTCCGAGCTCTTCAGCTGCTAATTTTCTTTTTCCTTTACTTCTAATCAAAGCTTGCTTAATCATTTCAAGTTCTTTTTCATGAAGTGAAAGAGGTTCCTCTTCTTCAATAGTTTCTGCATACGAATATTTGTCCACTAATGGTTTAACATCTTTAATTTCTGAACTTTCTGATTTAAGAGAAACAGAACTAAAGGAGTTTTCTTTATTGTCAATTGAGGACTTTTCACCATATATTTTTTCAATAAGGCCTTGATTCTTTTCATCAAAGTCACTATTTTTTCCATTCTTTATAAGATCTAGAGTAAGTTTTTTAAGATCATTGAGATCACCTTTCATATCAAAAAGAACTTTATATAGAATTTCTCGTTCAGTTCCAAAGTCACTGTCTTGTCCTTTCCTTTCAATTAATGCTGGAAGCTGAGGTTTTCTATCAGGGAGATATGATCTAATTATAGAAGAGTTGATTTCGCGTTCTTTTTCTAGAACAGAAATCTGTTCCGCAACATTGCGAAGTTGTCTAATATTACCACTCCACCTGTAATTCATGAGTATTGCTTTTGCATCTTCATCTAGTTTTACAGGGGGCATGTGATATTTTTGAGCAAAATCAGAAGCAAATTTTCTAAACAATAGAACAATATCCTCTTTTCTGTCTCTTAAAGGGGGCAGCTCAATTTCTACAGTGCTCAAACGGTAATATAAGTCTTCTCTAAATCGTTCTTTTGATATTGCATCTAATATATTCACATTTGTAGCCGCTACAATTCTAACATTAGTTTTTTGAACCTTAGATGAACCTACTTTAATAAATTCTCCACTTTCAAGTACCCTTAGTAAACGAACTTGAGTTTGTAATGGAAGTTCACCAACTTCATCTAAAAAAATAGTACCTCCATCTGCAACTTCAAAATAACCTGCCCTAGTTTGATTTGCTCCAGTAAAAGCCCCTTTTTCATGACCAAAAAGTTCACTGTCGATAGTCCCCTCTGGTATTGCACCGCAATTAACCGCAATATATTTATTGTGCTTTCTATGAGAATATTGGTGAATAATTTTAGGAATACTTTCTTTACCTACACCACTTTCTCCTATTACCAAAACACTAATGTCAGTATTTGAGACACGAATACATTTTTCAAGAGCACGATTTAGTCCCAAATTGTTTCCTATAATACCATAACGTTGTTTTACAGTTTGTAGTGAATCCATATTAAATATGATTTGAAATTCTTACTGCCTTACCTTGAAGGGTTGCAGATGTACAGCTATTTATTTTAACATCTACAAATTCTCCAAGTTTAAATTCTTCTTTGGGAAAAACTACTACTGTATTTTGTGTCGTTCTTCCACTCCAGAAATCTTGAGACCGTTTAGAAGTTTTTTCAATTAAGACACATACAGTTTTGCCTAAAAATTCATTAGTTCTGAATAAGCTATGTTCCTGTTGTTTAAGGATAATTTCACTGAGGCGTCTTTTTTTTACTTTTTCTGGGATATTGTCTTTTATTTTTCTTGCAGCTAAAGTTCCCGGTCTTTCTGAATAAGCGAACATAAATCCAAAGTCATATTTAACATAGTCCATCAATTCAAGTGTGTCTTTGTGATCTTTCTCGGTTTCAGTGGGAAATCCAGAAATCATATCATGTGAAATTCCACAATTTGGTACTATATCTCGAATTGAGTTTATAAGTTGAATATATTCCTCTCGGGTATGCTGTCGATTCATTTTTTTTAATATCGCATTACTTCCTGATTGAACAGGAAGATGAATATACTTACAGATATTATCAAATTTTGCCATTACTTTTAGGACCTCAATTGACATATCTTGTGGATTAGATGTAGAAAAACGGATCCTAATTTTAGGATTTTCTTTCGCTACTAGACTTAAGAGATTTTCAAATCTTAACGCAGTCTTTTTTTGTAATGAATTAGCTTTATCAAAATCTTTTTTTAAACCACCACCGTACCATAGATAACTATCAACATTTTGTCCTAAAAGCGTAATTTCTTTATATCCTTTTGATACCAAGTCAGAAACTTCATTCAGAATACTTTTTGGATCTCTACTGCGTTCTCTACCCCTTGTAAATGGCACAACACAAAAAGTACACATATTGTCACAACCCCTTGTAATTGATACAAATGCCGTCACTCCATTTGTATTTAATCTAATTGGTGCAATGTCTCCGTAAGTTTCATCTTTTGACAAAAGAACATTTACTGCCTCTCTATTATTAGCTACTTCTTCTAATAGATTTGGAATGTCTTTGTAAGAGTCAGGGCCTACAACTAAATCTACAATTTTTTCTTCTTCAAGAAATTTATGTTTTAGTCGTTCAGCCATACAGCCTAAAACACCTACAGTAAAATCAGAATGATATTTTTTTTTAGATTTAAAATATTCTAAGCGTTTCCTTACTGTTTGTTCAGCTTTTTCCCGGATGGAACATGTGTTTATTAAAATTAAGTTAGCATCTTCAATATTTTTTGAGATCGAGTAACCTTCCTTCGATAATATTGAAGCAACTACTTCACTGTCAGCAAAGTTCATTTGACATCCATAACTTTCTATATAGGCATTTTTTAAAGGTTTATATTTTTTACCTTCAAAAATCACTTTATTATTGTTCTTTAAGGATTTTAATTCTTTTACAGACATTTTTTGTCTTTAAATCTTGTAATTTATTTATGCAAATTTAAAAAAAAGACGACTATATTGACATTTTGTCAGTATTATATTAAAAGATATTATTTTTTGTAGTCGAGATTATTTTGTTTCAAAAGTTTAAAACTAACATTAATTAATTTTAGTATAATTTTTAATCTTCAGAGATTATATTAATTTTTGTTTTTTTTATCTGATTAAAGCCTCCACTTACATCAACAAAGTTGTGAATTCCTCTACTTTTCAAAATTGAAGCTGCAATCATACTTCTATAACCTCCAGCACAATGTAAATAAAAAGTATTTTTATTTGAAAACTTATTCATATGAATATTTATAAAATCAAGAGGTGTGTTCTTGGCATTGACAACATGTTCACTATTGTATTCACTGTTTTTACGAACATCAAAAATTAATTGTTTTTTTTCTTTAATTAATTTTTCAAATTCATTAGCATCAACCTCCTCAACTGAATCAATTGACTTTCCATCTTTTCTCCAAACATTTATTCCACCTTTTAGATAGCCTAGTGTATTATCAAAACCTACTCTTGAAAGTCTAGTTACAGTTTCCTCCTCTCTACCTTCAGGGGTTATTAACAGAATTGGCTGAGAAACATCACCAATTAGAGCTCCTACCCAAGGAGCAAAATTCCCATCAATTCCAATAAATATAGATTGAGGTATATGTGCTTTTGCAAAATCATTTTGATTTCTAACGTCTAGAACTACCGCATTAGTTTGATTTGCAATCCTTTCGAATTCTTTTGTATTTAAAGGTTTGGTTCCTTTATTTATTATTTTATCTATATCATCATAACCCTCTTTATTCATTTTTACATTAAGAGGGAAATATTTTGGTGGTGGAAGCAAACCATCTGTTACTTCTTTTATAAACTCTTCTTTTGTCATATCAGACCTTAAAGCATAATTTGTTCTTTTTTGCTCACCTAAAGTTCCTACGGTTTCTTTACTTAAATTTTTCCCACATGCTGATCCTGATCCATGTGCTGGATAAACGATGATATCATTTGACAGAGGCATAATTTTTTTTCTCAGGCTCTCATAAAGTAACCCGGCTAGATCTTCCTTAGTAAAATTTTCAGTCTTTTGTGCAAGGTCAGGACGACCTACATCGCCTAAAAATAGAGTATCACCGCTGAAAATAGCAATATCTTTATTTTTATGGCGAAGTAAATATGTTGTACTTTCTATAGTATGACCAGGAGTATGCAAAACTTTTATGATTATGTCTCCTACTTTAAATTCTTGCTGGTCCTCAGCAATAATTGATTTGAATTTAGTTTTAGCTTTTGGTCCAAATACTATTTGGGCGTTTGTTTTTTTTGATAAAGTTATATGTCCACTTACAAAGTCAGCATGAAAATGTGTTTCAAAAATATATTTAATTACTGAATTATTTTTAGTAGCTTTTTTAATGTATGGTTTAAATTCCCTTAAAGGATCAATTACAGCAGCTTCACCATTACTTTCAATGTAATATGATCCTTGCGAAAGACACCCTGTGTATATTTGTTCTATGGTCATTAAGTCAAATTTAATTTTTTTGATTGTATTGTCTACTTAATTTTTTTTGTAAAGCTGTATTTTTTGCTTTTCCATCAAAACTGTCTGTTGCATCTCCTGATGTAACAAAAAGATTTTGTTTTTTAATAACTTTAATCAACTTACTGTTAATTATAATATCTCTTGAAGGATCTATAGCTCCAACAACCATAACTCTAATTCCTTTTTTTTGTAGCTTTTTAATGATTATAATTAATTCTTCGCTGGCTGTACTATCAATATAATTTATTGCTCTCGCATTAATAATAAAACCTTTTACTTTTGAAAGTTTTTTCTCTATTGAATTAAAAACCAATTTTTTGAAAAAATCAATGTTTCCAAAAAAAAGTTGAGCGTCAAATTTTAGGATAATTAAATCTTCTCTTACAACAACTTCGTTAGGGAATCTATCAATATTTTGGAAATAATTTGTATTTCCAATTCTTCCTAAAAAAGCAAAATGAGGTTTAGATGCCCTGTATACAAGAAGTAACAGTGATAAAATAATACCAAAAAAAATTCCTTGAATTATCCCAACAAATAGTGTCAAAATAAATGTTAACACCAAAACAGCAAACTCATCTTTTCTACTTTTATATAATCTTATTGCATATTTAATATCAATAAGCCTTAAAACTGCTGAAATAATTATAGCTGCCAAAATAGTTTTTGGAACATAAAAAAATAAATCAGTAAAAAAACTTAGTGTAAGAGCAATTAAAAGCGCACAAATCAAAGAGGCAACTCCTGTTTTTGCTTTTGCTTGACTATTAACAGCTGTTCTAGAAAATCCTCCTGTAGTAGGATAAGATTGGAAAAATGACCCAATAATATTTGCTGAACCTAGTGCTAAGAGTTCTTGATTTGGATTTAACTTATATAATTTATTTTTTTCAGCTAATCCCTTTGAGATTGATATTGCTTCCGTGAATGCAACAATTGAGATTGTTACGGCAATAGGGAATAAATTTTTTATGACTAGCCAGTCTAATTTTGGAAATTTTATTGAAGGGAGACCTTGAGGTATTTCACCAATGATTGCGACTCCTTCAAGATTTTTATCATAATAATAAACCCAAAGAGTACTAAAAAAAACTACTACTAAAGCTGACGGAATTTTTTTATTTAATTTTTTTATGAATAATAAAAAAAAGATGCAACTTAAACCTAATATTAGAGTTGTAACGTGAATTGGAATTTCAGATTTTAATATAAAAAAAATAAAATCTTGCAGTTTATTATTTTGTGCTATTGGGATACCTGTTAAATATTTTACTTGACTTAGGCTAATTATTAAAGCTGCACCAGAAGTAAACCCACTAATGACTGGTTTTGACAAAAAGGAAACAAAAAAACCCATTTTAAAAATCCCTAAAATAAGATGAATAATCCCTACCATTAGTGATAATAATATTGCCATTTGAATATAATCTGCAGTACCGACAATACTTAAAGTACCTAGTCCAGCTGCAACGAGAAGTGAATCCATAGCAACAGGACCCACGGCTAATTGTCTTGAAGTTCCCATTATCGTGTAAACAATTTGAGGTGTTAAGGCAGCATACAATCCATAAACTGGAGGGAGACCTGCAATTAAAGCATAAGCCATACCTTGAGGAATTAGTAAGATTGCAACAGTAATGCCTGCAAGCAAATCGTCTTTAAAATACTCAGGTTTATACTTTAATATCCAATTTAAAATGGGAAATATTTTTTTCAATTTTAAAAATTATCTACAAAATTAGTTAGTTAATTTATATCATCTAAAATATATGATTTTGACTTCACAGTTTTATTAAAATTGAAATATGACTAAGGCAAAATTTTAAACTTCCAAAAAAACTTATTTACTTTTGTCAGCAAATTAATAAACAAATGGCCAAAAATTTAGTTATTGTAGAGTCGCCAGCTAAAGCGAAAACAATAGAAAAAATTCTAGGTAAAGACTTCAAAGTAGCTTCAAGTTTTGGCCATATAGCAGATTTGCCATCAAAAGAATTGGGAGTAAATGTAGATGACGATTTTACAGCTAAGTATGAAGTAAGTAACGATAAGAAAAAAATTGTTAGTGAATTAAAAAAATTAGCAAAAAAAGCTCAAACAATTTGGTTAGCAAGTGATGAAGACAGAGAAGGTGAAGCTATTGCTTGGCATCTCTCAAACACTTTGAAATTAACTAATATCGATTCAAAAAGGATTGTTTTTTCTGAGATTACAGAGAGCGCTATTTTAAAAGCTATTGAAAACCCAAGGAAAATTGATTATAATCTTGTAAATGCTCAACAAGCAAGAAGAATTCTAGATCGCTTAGTGGGATACGAATTGTCACCTGTTCTTTGGAGAAAAGTTAAAGGGGGTTTATCAGCAGGTAGAGTTCAGTCTGTTGCAGTTCGAATTCTCGTTGAGAGGGAAAGAGAAATAAGAAATTTTGCACCAAAGAGTAATTACAAAACACAAGCAATTTTTAAAACTGTTAAAAATCAACAAATTCCATCTCAGCTTCAAAAATTATTTGATAATAAAGATGAAGCTAACTCATTCCTTGAGAGAAATAATAATTCAAAATTCAAGATTTTTGATATAAAGACTAATCCAGCTAAAAGAAAACCAGCCCCTCCATTCACGACATCTACACTGCAACAAGAGGCATCTCGGAAGTTATTTTTTTCAGTAAGTAAAACAATGAATTTAGCTCAACGACTCTATGAAGCGGGATACATTACGTATATGAGAACTGATAGTGTCAATCTGTCACAAGAGGCAAAAAAAAATATACACAGTCAGATTAATATCACTTACGGGAATAAATATTTACAATCACGAAATTTTAAAACAAAAAACAAAGGCGCCCAAGAGGCCCATGAAGCAATAAGGCCAACAGATTTTGAAAAAAAACATTTGAATATTGATTATGATCAATCTCGACTTTATGATTTGATATGGAGACGCACAGTAGCCTCTCAAATGTGTGATGCAGAGTTAGAACGAACACAAATAAGTATAGAATCTGAATCACATTCATATATTTTTAATGCAAAAGGCGAAGTAATTACTTTTGACGGATTTTTAAAATTGTACATGGAAGGTGTTGACGATGAATCAGAAAAAGAAGATTCTATTTTACCTAAAGTTAATGTAGGTGAAGAACTAAGTTTAGTAAATATGATTTCTACTGAACGTTTTTCCAGACCTCCATTTAGATATTCAGAGGCATCACTTGTAAAAAAAATGGAGGAATTAGGCATAGGTCGGCCTTCAACCTATGCTCCAACTATAACAACTATACAAAATAGAAATTATGTTGAGAAAGGGTCATATTTGGGGGAAGAACGTAATTATGATCAATTAATATTAAAAGATGGGAAAATTCAAGTTCATAATTTGAAAGAAAAAGTTGGAGCTGATAAAGGTAAATTGGTTCCGACAGATATAGGAATGATAGTAAATGATTTTCTTGTTGAAAATTTTGAAACTATATTAGATTTCAATTTTACTGCTGAAGTAGAACAGAACTTTGATAATATAGCCAGAGGAGTTAGAGATTGGAAAGAAATGCTAAAAAAATTTTACAATCAATTTCATTCTACTGTTGAACATGTTAAAGAAAACGCAAAACGTGAGTCTGGTGAGAGAGTACTTGGGGTTGATCCTGCATCAGGTAGACCCGTAAAAGTTCGTCTTGGAAAATTTGGTCCTATTGCTCAAATTGGGGATCCTACAGAGGAGTTAAAACCAGTCTACGCAAGTCTCGGTCCAAACCAGCAACTTGAGACTATAACATTTAAAGAAGTTTTAGAACTTTTCAAAACGCCTAGAACTTTAGGTTTATACGAAGAAGAAGAAATACAAGTAAATAACGGGAGATTTGGACCTTATCTTAAACATAATGGAATTTTTATTTCAATTCCTAAAAATATTATTCCTTCAGAAATAGATTATGAAAAAGCCGTTGAATTAATTAAAGAAAAACAGAAAGCAGATGCTCCAATTTTTAATTATAATCAACTCCCAGTCACTAGGGGTGTAGGAAGGTTTGGACCATATATAAAATGGAGTGGACTTTTTATTAATGTAAACAAAAAATATGATTTTGATAATCTAACTGAAAATGATATTACAACACTGATAGAAGAAAAAATTCAAAAGGAAAAAGATAAAATTATACATGATTGGAGTGAGGCAGGCGTTCGAGTAGAGAAAGCCCGTTGGGGGAGACATCATATTATTAAGGGGAAACAAAAAGTAGAAATTGGTAAAGATATTGACGCAAAAAAACTTACGCTTTTAGATGCAGAAAAGTATTTGACATCAATTAAAGACAAAAAGAAAAAAAAATCAAGTAACAAAAAATGAGCTTAGAATTACTAACTCCTGTTGATGACGAAGTTTTAGAAAGTTTCGATCTCCTACCTAAACAAATTATTGGTAAAAGTATTATTGTCCACACAAAAAAATCAGGCTTGCCAGAAATAAAAGGGTTAAACATTGTTTTAATAGGATGTGATGAGCACCGTAATAGTTTTTTCTCTAACACTCAATACAAAATTGATGAGTTCAGAAAATCTTTTTATAAACTTTATCCTGGAAATTGGAATTTAAATATTGCAGACCTTGGAAACTTGCCAAATGGAGCAAAAGTTGAGGATACATATTTTGCACTCAAAGAAATAGCGTATCATTTAAAGCAAATGAATATTATTCTAGTTTTGATTGGCGGTAGTCATGATTTAATTTTCCCATTATATAAAGTATTTCAGGATTTTAGACAATTAGTAAATATTGTTTCAGTTGATAGATCCTTTGACTTTTCTCAGCAGGATGAACTAATTTCAGGGCGTTCGTATATGAGTAAAATAATTATGGAAAAGCCCAATGTTTTAAATAATTATTCAAATTTAGGCTTCCAAAGTTATTATTGTGCCTTAGAGGAAAAAGATCTTATGAATAAATTGTATTTTGATGGTATTCGTTTAGGTCAATTATTAGATAATATGCGTTTGGCTGAACCTGTCATTCGTGATGCAGATATTTTAGGGATCGATATGAAATGTTTATCCTGGGAGTCAATAGCTGATCCCTTGAATGGACCCCCAAATGGATTTGATTCTAGATCAATTTGTGCAATAAGTCGATATGCGGGAATAAGTGATAGATTAAGTTTTCTCGGACTTTATGAACTTATATCTACACCAATGATGTCAAAATTATTAGCGCAAATGATTTGGTACTTTATTGAAGGAGTTCAGTATCGTTTTGATGAATATCCAGTAAATACAAATGAAGGTTTTTTAAAGTATACTGTAGCCCTTTCAAATCAAAATTTAGTTTTTTTTAGAAGTCAAACAAGTGATCGTTGGTGGATGGAAATAACAAATGATTCACATTTAGATAATAAATCAAAAACAACTACGTTATTAGCATGCACCCGAGAGGATTATGAACATGCAAAATCAGATATTATACCGGAAAGATGGTATAATGCAATAAAAAGAATGCATTAGTAATTAGAAAAATCATTTTCAAAGGTGCTAGTTTAAAGACCTTAATTTTAGAGGAAACTTAAGCTTATAGTAAAAAAATAACTAGTTTTATGTTGTTAAAACATAATTCTCGTTTTAATAAAGTATTAATGAAAAGACTTTTAGTTTTATTAGCGCTATGCTCAATTATCCTTTCTTGCGGTAGTGGTAATAGAGGTGAACTTATTGGAGTAAAACAAAAAAAGTGGTTTGGAGAAAAACCTTATGGTATGGTTCTCGTAGAGGGGGGCGCATATATAATGGGTAAATCAGATGAAGATCTTGCTCAACTTCAAAACGCTCCAGCAAGAACTGTTACAGTTCCGTCATTCTACATGGATGAAACTGAAATTACTAATAGTGAATATAAACAATTTGTTTATTGGGTAAAAGATTCTGTAGCACTTTCAATGTTAGCAAGAAAAGCGGATGAACTTGAATTAGGCGAAGATAACAAAGATGGGATTGGGGAATTTGCTTTTAAAGATTCTGACACTACAAAATTAAGTGAATTTCAAAAATACATGCGAGAAAATTATTATGATGTTTCAGAAGACTTATATGCAGGGCGTGCACTAAATTGGGATGCCGATCTTACGTGGAAAACAGACGACTATGTTGATAAAAATTATGCTGAGGTTATGGACTCACTATATTTACCACCTGAATATTGGTATAATGGTGAAATAAAGATTGATGTAGAAAAACTTGTTTACAAGTATACATGGTTTGATGCCGAAGCAGCATCAGCTGAGTCAAAGAGGACCAGGAAGCAATTCATAGACAGAAAACCATTCATTAAAACAGAAGAAATCCAAATATATCCTGATACAACTGTATGGATAAAAGATTTTATTTATTCCTACAATGAACCAATGCATAATGATTATTTTTCTCATCCTGCATATCAAGACTACCCAGTAGTAGGGGTGTCTTGGAAACAAGCTGTAGCATTTTGTAATTGGAGAACAAATTTTAAAAATGGTTATCAAAGAGATAAAGGTAAACCTAATGTAAGTCGTTTTCGTTTACCTAATGAGGCTGAATGGGAATATGCAGCTAGAGGTGGAATTCCGTCGGGTACTTACCCATGGGGATCACCATACCTGTTAAATGACAGAGCATGTTTTCTTGCGAACTTTAAACCTCTAAGAGGAGATTATGCTGCAGACCAGGCTGTATACACGGTTGAAGCCAAATCATATCTACCAAATGATTTTAATTTATATAATATGGCTGGTAATGTAGCAGAATGGACAAATTCGTCATTTGATGATAACGCTTATGAATACGTAGCTTCATTAAATCCAAATATGTCTTTTGACAGCGAAAATAGAAAAGTTGTGCGTGGTGGATCTTGGAAAGATGTAGCTTATTTCCTTAGAGTAAGTTCTAGAGATTACGAATACTCTGACACTTCTAGGAGTTATATAGGTTTTAGAACTGTACAAGATTATCTTGGATCTTCACAAAAAGTTAAGGTGAAATAAACTTTAATTCTGAATATATCTTTATATTTAATCTTTAAAATAAACTAAATAAAATGACAGATAAAGCTTTAAACAAACGTCTGCGTAGTAAAGTTGCTATGCACATGCTATTTGGACTTGGAGGTGCAGTAGTTATTATTGGTGCACTATTTAAAATTTTGCACCTTGAAATAGGACCTATAACAGGTGGCCTTGTATTAGGTCTTGGCCTAGGAACAGAGGCCCTAATATTTACAGTAGCTGCACTAAATACAGGAGAGATCAAAGAGGAACATCAAGATTATGTCAAAAAAGTAAAAGGAGGTGGAGGAGCAAAGGCACCATCAGCTGGTGACGGTGGATTATCCTCAAAAATTGACGCCCTAATGGCTGAAGCTAAAATAGATGTTAGCCTAATGAATAAATTAGCAAAAAGCATTCAAAATTTAGAAGATTCTGCCAAAGCACTTAGCCCTGCATCAGAAGCTGCATCAGCATCTCAAACTTACTCTCAAGAGTTAGCTAAAGCTGCCACTCAACTAGAGCAGTTAAATGCAAACTATCAAAAACAAATTAGAGTAAACCAAAATGCAGACCAATTAAAACAACAGATGGAAAGCCTATCTGCAAACCTTGCAGCATTAAATAACGTTTATGGTGGAATGCTAAATGCAATGAATAAAAAATAATTATAAGTCATGGCAGGAGCAAAAGAAACCCCCAGGCAGAAACTTATAAGCTTGATGTACCTGGTATTTATCACCATGCTTGCACTTAACGTAAGTAAAGAAGTACTTGATGGATTTGGTCAGATGTTTGAAAAAATATCTGATGCCAACGTTAGAGTTGATGAAAGTAATAACTTGCTTTTAGAAAATATAAACGTCAATGCTGAGGAAAAAGGTGGTAAATGGATTGGTCACAAAAGAACTGCAGAACAGATTAAAAAAGAGTCAGATGCTTTTTATAATGCAATTGAAGATTTAAAAAAGCAAATTACTGAAAAGCAAAGAGAGAAGGACCCGGATTTAAAAGAGTTTTCTCAGATGGATAAAGGTGAATCCTTAGACGTTATATGGTTTAAAGAAGGTTCTGAGGAAGGAAAAAACAAATTTATTGAAATGATCCAAGAATATAGAATGCATGTAATTCAAGTTTTTGGTAGCCAATATCCTGAATCTATTGATATGGTTGAAGCCAGATTTTTTACTGGAGACCAAAACAATAATGTTAAAAATAGAGATGATATTGATGAACCTTGGTTAGATGCTAATTTCAAAGGATTTCCACTTATTTCTTCACTAGCAAAACTAACAATGATGCAGAATGACATAAGACAAACAGAACACGATGTTTTAACAACATTAATGGGTAAAGAGCTAAAAATGTCTTCTAAAGTTAATCAATCAAATTATACTAGTTTATTAGTTACGGAAAAAGGAGCTTATTATCCGGGAGAAAAATTTGATGGAAGTGTAATTCTTGGAAGAAAAGGTGGAGCACAAAATCCAAATGGAGTTGATTTAAAAATTGATGGGAGAAAGATTTCTGAAAAAGATTACGAATTGATACCTGGAGGAATCAAGTTAAATGTCAATTCTGGAAATCCAGGTGACCATACAATTGAAGGTGATTTAATTTTCCTTAATGATGGAGAAGAATCTAGAATTAAGGTTACACAAACTTATACTGTTATATCTAAACCAAATTCTGCTGTTATTTCAGCTGATAAAATGAATGTTGTTTACAGAGGAGTACAAAATCCAATAACAATTTCTATACCAGGAATAATTGATAGTAAAGTCAGAGCGAGTGCAACTGGACTAAAAAGAGTAAGAGGGAGTAAGTATAATCTTTTTCCTGGAAAAGGGCGTGAAGTAAAAATTAATGTCTCTGGAACATTACCTGACGGGAATAGAGTTTCATCTGTTTCAACTTTTAGAATTAAAGATATTCCGAAGCCTGCAGGATACTTTAGAGGTCAGTCTGGATCATTTACAATCCCAAAAACCAGTTTAGAAAGAGGAAAAGTAGAGGCAAGGCTTGAAGATTTTGACTTCGATCTTCCATTACAAACAAAATCTTTTAGATTTAGAGCTCCTGGTCAACCAAGTGTTGTGATTAATGGAGATAGGCTTAATGCAAAAGCTAAACAAATGTTAAGTAGGATAAAAAATGGCCAAACCGTAATTATTTCTGATATAGATGTAATAATTCCTACAAATCCGAGTTATAAGTTAAAACAAACATCACCGATATCAATTACGATCAACTAATTTGTTTAAATTATGGATAAGTCAACATTTTTTGCCTTAATATTAGCATTACTAAGTTTTAATCTTTCAAATGCCCAATCCAACTTGCTAAACGCAAAAGTTCCTCAAGAAGTTGGCCAAATGAATGAACAACAAATTGAAGCAGAAAATGTCTCTCCTATTGAATATGGGTATGTTGACGACAGAGATGTATTGTGGTCAAAGACTATATGGGAAATTATTGATTTAGATGAAAGAATTAATTTTCCATATTATTATCCTAGGGTAAATAATGGTTATTTATCGAGTAATAGAAAATCACTTTTTAGAGTGCTTATGGATGGTATAATTGAAGGTAATATTACTGAAGTTTATGCAACCGATTATTTTAATGACAAACTCACATATGAAGACTTAGGAGATGTTCTTGAATTAAGACAATTATCTTCTGAAGGTATAGAGAAATCAAATGCAGGAGAAACAGTGACAGAGGATGATTATGATATATACAAAATTGAGTCTGATAAAGTTATTCAATATCGCATCAAAGGGACGTGGTATTTCAATAAAAGATTAGGTGAATTAAAGTATAGATTATTAGGTATTGCTCCTGTAGCTCCTGATGTCTCAACACTGAGTGAAGGACCAGAAGCAATGGCAAACGCTTTAGTACCCTTATTTTGGGTTTGGTTTCCAGACGCTCGTGAAGAATTAAATAGAAACAAAGTATTTAATAGTAAAAATTCATCTCAGCCCATAACTTACGATATGATGCTTAATTCCAGACGCTTCAACTCTACCATATATAAGGAAGAAAATGTTTATGAAGACCGTGAAGTAAAAGAATATATATACGAAGACGCTTTACGTCAACTTTTGGAGTCTGACCGAATAAAATCTGTAATTAGAGATTTTGAACAAGACATGTGGAATAATTAAAAGTATATTTAAATCAAATAGGCGCTATTGGAAACATTAGCGCTTTTTTTATGCAATTTTAATATTTTGAGAAATACAATAATTGTAGGTTATGGTTTAGCAGGATATCATTATGCAAAAGTGCTAGAAGATTACGGTAAAGAATTTTTAATTATTTCAGATGACAAGTTAGGTGCGAGTAGAAATGCTGGGGGCATTCTAAATCCTACTATAATTAAGCGTTTTACACTATCGTGGAATTCGATAGAATTTTATAGAAAGGCACTCTTAAAATATAAAAAGCACGAAAAAGATTATGGTAACAAAATTTTCCATACTCTCCCAATTCATAATTATTTTAATAAAATTTCAGATAATAATAATTGGTCAATCGCTTCTAATAAAAAAGATTTAAATAGATTTTTTTCTAAAATAACTAATAACCGAAATGAAAAAAATATTAAAGCTGATTACGGTTATGGTATTGTGACAAATGTAGGAAGAGTTGAAATAATTAAAATGCTTGATATATTTAAGAGCCAATTAGATTCAAATTCTCTTTTGAGTGAACCTTTTGATTATAATAAATTAATTATCAATAAAGACTATATAGATTATAAAGGAATTAAGGCTTCAAAAATAATTTTTTGCGAAGGATTTGGTCTAAAAAACAATCCATGGTTTTCGTATTTACCTTTAATAGGATCAAAGGGTGAGTTTATCCATATAAGAACAAAAAATCTTTCTCCTGAAGCAATCATAAAAGGAGGATTATTTATAGTTCCAATTGAAAAAGAAATATTTTGGGTAGGTGCTACTTTCGATAGAAAAGATAAAACAGATAATATAACTAAATCAGCTAAAGAATGGATTCTAAAAAAATTGCACGAAAGGCTTAACTGTTCTTTTGAAGTAGTTCATCAAGGAACAGGAATGAGGCCAACAGTAATTGATAGGAGACCTCTATTGGGAGTACATCCTTTAGAAAAACGTCTTTTTGTTTTTAATGGCTTAGGAGCTAGAGGGCTTTTAATGGGACCTTTACTTGCTGAATTGTTATACCAATTTATTGAAGAAAATAAAGAATTACCGACTTCTGTCACAATTGATCGTTTTCAGTCTTATTTTAGCAATTCATTTAAATAAGAAATGTTAAATGTTAATAATCTTTCTGTGTATTTTGGTGGAGATTCCCTATTCGAATCAATATCATTTAGGTTAGGAAAAGGAGATAGAGTGGGCTTGATTGGGAAAAATGGAGCAGGAAAATCAACACTTCTAAAAATTTTAGCTAAAAATCAAAATCCAACTTCTGGAAATATATCATTTGATAAAAACTGTAAAATTGGATACTTATCTCAAGACTTTAATTTTGAATATGGGCGCTCAGTTATAGAAGAAACTTATTTAGCTTTTGAGGAAATCTTAAAAATCGAGAATCGTCAAAAAGAGATAAATAAAATATTAGAAAAAACAGTTGATTTTGAAAGTGCAGAATACAAAAAAATATTACTTGAATTCACTGATTTAAATTCTCAATATGAAATTTTAGGGGGGTATAATTACCAGTCACAAGCTGAAAAAATACTCCTAGGGCTTGGATTCACAAGTGACGATTTACATTCTTTAACAGATACATTCTCTGGAGGATGGAGAATGCGAATTGAGCTAGCAAAGCTTTTATTAAAAGATAATGATATTTTATTACTTGATGAACCTACAAATCACTTAGATATTGAATCTATAATTTGGTTAGAACAATTCTTATTGAAATATAAGGGAGCAATAATCCTTGTATCTCATGACAAGATGTTTTTGGATAGAATAACTAATAGAACTATAGAAATTGTCCAGCATCGCATCTTTGATTTCAAAAAGTCCTATTCGAATTATATGATATTGCGCAAAGAACTTCTTCAGCAACAAAAAGCTGCCCAAAAAAATCAAAATAAACAAATACAACAGACAGAAAAATTAATTGAAAAGTTTCGTGCAAAAGCTTCAAAGGCAAGTATGGCTCAATCTTTAATTAAAAAACTTAATAAAATAGAGCGTATTGAAATAGATCCAGAAGAAAATAAAAATATGAAATTTGGATTTAATATTTCTCAACAACCAGGGAAAATAATTTTCAAAGCACAAGATATTTCTAAATATTTTGGAGAGAAAAAAGTACTTAGCGAGGTTAACTTTGAAATAGAAAGGGGTGAAAAAATAGCATTTGTCGGGCAAAATGGTCAAGGAAAATCAACTTTAGCAAAAATTATTATTGGTGAATTAGAAAGTGAAGGACACCTTAAATTAGGGCATAACGTTGAATTGGGTTATTTTGCGCAAGATCAATCATCTTATTTAGAGGGTAATAATTCAGTTATTGAGGAAGCAGAAAATACATCTTCACCAGAAAATAGAACTAAAGTTCGCGACCTTTTAGGAGCTTTTTTATTTTCTGGTGAAGATGTTGATAAAAAAATTCATGTGTTATCTGGGGGCGAAAGAAATCGTTTAGCATTATGTAAACTCCTATTGCAACCTTTTAATGTATTGATAATGGATGAACCAACAAATCACTTAGACATATTATCTAAAAATATATTAAAAGAAGCTTTGAAAAAATTTGAAGGCACTTTAATTTTAGTTTCACATGACAGAGATTTTCTTCAAGGCCTTTGTGAAAAAGTAATTGCATTTAAAGATCATAAAGTAAAGCCTTTTTTAGGTGATTTAAACTCTTATTTAGAGGACCAAAAACTATCATCAATAAAAGAATTAGAAAAAAAATCAAAAAATTCAAACTCTCAAAATGGAAATGAGACAAAAAAATCATTTATTGAACATAAAAAAAACAGAGAGGTTATTAAAAAAGTAAAAAAAATTGAAAATCAGATAGCTCAACTAGAGAAAGAAATCAAAGACATAGATTTTGATCTTGAAGTGGATTATGAGAGAACGATTAGAGAACCAAATTTTTTTGATATTTATCAGGCGAAGAAAAATAAGCTTAAAGATTTAATCGACGAATGGGAGGCAATTCAAATTAAGTAGAAACTTAAGATCCATTTACATTAGGAATACTTTGTAAATACCTTTCTGCATCTAGTGCAGCCATACAGCCAGTGCCTGCTGCTGTAACAGCTTGTCTGTACTCCTTATCTTGAACATCCCCAGATGCAAAAACTCCAGGAATATTTGTGGATGTTGATTTGCCTTTTGTTATTATATATCCTTCTTGATCCATTTCAAGTTTTCCTTTAAATATTTCTGTATTTGGTTTGTGACCAATAGCTATAAAAAGTCCTGTAATTTTGATTTCTTCTGTACTGCCTGTTATATTATTTTTCATTCTAATTCCTTCAACTACATTTTCACCTAACACTTCGTCAATTTCAGTATTATATTTTAGATCAATATTTGAGGTGTTATTGACTCGATGTTGCATAGCTTTAGATGCACGCATATGATCTTTTCTAACCAACATGGTTACTTTCGAACAAATTTTAGCCAAGTAAGTTGCTTCTTCAGCAGCTGTATCTCCACCTCCAACTAGTGCAACTTCTTGTCCTTTATAAAAAAAACCATCACAAACTGCACATGCCGAAACACCCCCTCCTCTTAAACGCTGTTCACTTGGTATACCTAAGTATTTTGCTGAAGCCCCGGTACTTATTATGATACTTCTCGTATTAATTTCTTTACCACTATCAGTAATGACTTTATGAATTCCTCCATACTTTGAAGAGAACTCTACATTATTTATAAATCCAACTCGAACTTCTGTACCAAATCGCTCTGCTTGTTCTTGTAATTGGACCATCATAGTGGGACCATCAATACCTTGAGGGTATCCTGGAAAATTATCAACTTCTGTTGTTGTTGTAAGTTGACCACCGGGCTCCAAACCAGTATAAATAACAGGTTTTAAATCAGCACGTGCAGCATATATAGCAGCAGTATATCCAGCTGGTCCACTACCAATTATTAGAGTTTCTAAATTTTCCATTTTTGTATTTGTTTCAAAAGTAAATTATATCTTTTATTTGTTTTACTATTATCTATTAGATTTATTAATATTTTATCAAGGTTGTTCTATGAAAAAAAAAATAATCTTATTGTTTCTCATTTTAGTTTCTTGTTCAAATTCTTCCCATATTTCAACATCTCAGATTATTAATAAATCAATTAAAGCTCATGGATGGGATCAAGAGGATTTTTCTATTGTTTTCGATTTTAGAGATTATCAATATGAGTTAAAACGTAAAAATAAATTTTATTCTTTTCAAAGAACAACTAAAAAAGAAGGTAATGTTGTTAAAGATTTAATGAGTTCAAAAAAAAAATTAAAGCGTTTTATTAATAATAAATCTGTTGAACTTAGCGATAGTATGACTAATGTATTTTCAAATTCGTTAAATTCTGTAATGTATTTTTTTCAATTACCCAGACCACTAAAAGATCAAGCTGTAATTACAAAATATTTAGGGTTGGCAAAAATTTTCAATGAAAAATATTGGACTATTAAAGTGACTTTTAAAGAAAATGGTGGAGGGAAAGACTACCAGGATGAATTCCGTTATTGGATCAACATAAATAACGGACAGATTGATTATCTAGCCTATAATTATTTAACAGAAGGGGGAGGTACACGCTTTAGGCAAGCTGTGAATAAGCAATTAAATCAAGGATTTATTTTTCAGGACTATATAAATTTTAAACCAAATGTAAAGTTTGTTTCACTAGACTCTTTACCTATTCTTTTTGAAGCAGGCAATCTTATAAAAGTCTCTAATATTAAAAATAAAAATATTCGAGTAAGTAAATAGTTAATCTTTTTATTAGAATCAAAAAAGAAAAGAATTAAAATGATTTAAATAAAAGAAATCTTAAATTTGAGTTCGCAACACTTTGATGATGATTAATGAATCAAAACTAAAGCTTCTAAAATATAAAGCACCTGGAAGTTTTGAAGAGTCTCGTTTTGAAAAATTACACAATGTTATTGCAGATAATCCTAATGAAGGTTGTATTGCAATAGCACATTATATTGCTGATTTAATAATTAGTAAACAAAAGGAAAATAAAAATTGTGTGTTGGGTCTTGCAACTGGATCTAGTCCTATTAATGTTTATAAGGAATTAGTTAGACTTCATTTAGAAGAAGGGCTTAGTTTTAATAATGTAATCACGTTTAATCTTGACGAATATTATCCAATATCTAAAAAAGATATACAGAGCTATTTTTATTTTATGCATGAAAACTTATTCAATCATGTAGATATAAAAAAGGAAAATATAAACATACCTGATGGAGAAGTTGATATAAAAAATTTGAGATCTACTTGTGTCGCATATGAAAAGAAAATAGAAAAATTGGGGGGTGTTGATCTTCAAATTTTAGGAATTGGCCGAACAGGACACATAGGTTTTAATGAGCCAGGATCTCATTTAAATTCTCAAACAAGGACCATTACTCTAGACCAAGTAACTCGATTTGATGCTGCTTCCTCATTTAAAGGAATTGATAATGTGCCAAGGAAGGCAATTACAATGGGTATTCAGACCATTTTAAATGCAAAAAAAATTATTTTAATGGCTTGGGGATCCAACAAAGCCGAAATCATTCAAAAAGCAATTGAGGGAAAAATCACGGATAAAATACCAACCACATATCTTCAACATCACCACAACACCACATTGGTTCTAGATCCACAAGCTGCTTCAGAACTAATAAGAATAAAGACCCCTTGGCTTGTAACAAGTTGTGAATGGGATGAGAATAATAGATCAAAAGCTATTTCATGGCTTTGCAAAAAAACAGGTAAGTCAGTTTTAAAACTGACAGATGAAGACTTTAATCAAAATGGGATGTCTGATTTACTCGCCTTACATGGACCATCTTATGATTTGAATATTGAGATGTTTAATAGATTACAGCATACAATCACTGGATGGCCAGGCGGTAAACCTAACGCTGACGACACAAATAGACCAGAACGTAAAAATCCTGACAAAAAAAGGGTAATTATTTTTAGCCCTCATCCTGATGACGATGTTATTTCTATGGGGGGTACATTTGATCGTTTAGTTTCGCAAGGTCATGAGGTACACGTGGCTTATCAGACATCTGGTAATATAGCAGTTTCAGACGAGGATGCTCTAAAATATATTGAAGTAGGTATTGATGTTATTGGAGATAAAGAAAAAAAAATAATCAAAGAGCTAAAAGCGTCAATTGAAAGTGATGATTCTAAAAAACCAGCTTCCCGTTTAGTGTGTAAACTAAAAGGGAGCATACGAAAAGGTGAATCATACGGAGCTACCAGATATATTGGAATCCCTGACTCTCAAGTTCACTTTATGAATCTCCCTTTTTATGAAACTGGAACGATTAAAAAAAATCCTATTTCTAATAAAGACATTGAAAAAACATTAAAATTAATTGAAACAATAAAACCACATCAAATTTATGCTGCTGGTGATTTAGCAGATCCTCATGGCACTCATAAGGTTTGTTTAGATATTATTTTTGAAGCATTAAAGCAATTGAAAACTAAAAAATTCATGAATGATTGTTGGGTTTGGCTTTATAGAGGAGCTTGGCACGAATGGGAAATACATGAAATAGAAATGGCTGTTCCCATGAGTCCAGATCAAGTACTAAGAAAGCGTAAAGCAATCTTTTATCATCAATCCCAAAAAGACGGAGTTATGTTTCAAGGAAATGATAACAGAGAATTTTGGGTCCGCGCTGAAGAACGCAACGCAGAAACTGCAAATAAGTACAAGAAAATGGGTCTAGCAGATTACGCTGCAATGGAAGCATTCAAAAGATATTATTTTTAATAAACCTTCAAAGAATTTATTTTGTTATTATAATCAGCCCTTATATATTTTTTTCTTCCTCCATTAGCATAAACACTTTTTCTAAGTATTTGCTTAGCATTAATTTTTCTTTATAACATCCAAATAAAAAAAATAGCTGCATACACAATAAAAGCCTGAAAAGCTAAAAATTTTTTCGTTTTAATTTTTTGTACATTAGAATTAAATATTTTGAAACATGAGCTTTATAATAAATATATTCAAACGACTTGGAATACTTTTAATTTTCCAAATTACTATGTCAAATGCACAACAAAAACTTTCTAATAATCGAATTCAGAAACTTAAATCTGAAACAATAGATTTAGTTGAGTCAAAACATAAGATGACTCAAATAATGATTGATAAAGTATTTAGTTTTGCAGAATTGGGTCACCAAGAATATGAAACATCAAAATATTTAACCAGCATTTTAAATTCGGCTGGATTTGAAGTAGAATACGGAATTTCAGGTATCCCAACAGCTTGGATGGCTAGATGGAACAATGGTGACGGTCCAATAATTGCTCTTGGTAGCGATGTAGATTGTATTCCAAAAGCATCCCAATATCCTGGTATAGCTTTCCATAAGCCTATGGTTGAAGGAGCACCCGGTCATGGGGAAGGACATAATTCGGGTCTTCCTGTAATTATTACTTCTGCTTTAGTTCTTCAGCAACAAATGAAAAAAAATAATTTAGCGGGATCACTTGTAATTTGGCCAGGAATAGCAGAAGAGCAATTGGCGTCCAAAGCATGGTATGTTAGGGATGGTTATTTTGATAATATTGACATGTGTATTTTTACACATGTTGGAAATAATTTGGATGTTTCTTATGGTCCTTCTACAGGAACAGGATTAGTATCAGTAGAATATACATTTACTGGAGAATCAGCCCATTCTGCAGGTGCTCCATGGAGAGGGAGAAGTGCTCTTGATGCTGCGGAGCTTATGAATATAGGCTGGAATTATAAAAGAGAGCATTTACACCCATTAAAAAGATCACACTCTATATTCACTGATGCCGGTGACCAACCAAATGTTGTTCCATCAAAAGCATCTATTTGGTTTTTTCTAAGAGATATAACCTCTGAAGGTATATTAGATATGTATAATGACGCAGATAACATTTCAAAAGGGGCGGCTTTAATGACTGATACAGAGGTAACATCTAAAGTAATTGGTGCAGCTTCACCAAGACACTTTAACAAAATTATAGCAGAAACCATGTATGAGAACATCAAAAATATTGGACTTCCTAAATGGTCTAAAGAAGATCAAATGCTTGCTAAAGCTGTTCAAAAAGAAGTAAACTCAGAAAATTTAAATGGTTTAGCAACTGTTATATCAGAATTAGGAAAACCAAGAAAAGAACCAATAAGTGGTGGGTCAGACGATATTGGAGACATATCATGGACAATACCGACTGTTACACTTCGTTTTCCTTCAAATATTCCGGGACTTCAAGGACATCACTGGTCAAATGCTATAGCAATGGCGACTCCAATTGCACATAAAGGTGGTACTGCAGGCGCTAAAGTTGTTGCTGCAACTGTAATTGATTTTTTGACAAAACCTACTTTACTAAATCAAGCTAAGAACTACTTTGAAAATGTTCAAAAAAAGAATGGGAAGTATATAAAATTCATTTCTGAAGAAACTCCTCCACCAACATATTTAAATAAAGAAATTCAGGAAGAATTTAGAAAAGAACTAGAAAAATTTTATTTTGATGAAACTAAATACGACAACTACTTAGAACAGTTGGGAGTAAAATATCCAACTCTGAAATAAAGGGTAAATGAAGGCATTATTATCTACTATATTCTTTTTTTTTTTAATTAGTGATATAGTCCTCTCTCAGCAAAAAATAAAAACTAGTGATTCTTTAGAAATAACAAATATTCTTTTCAAACAGCAAAGAGACTGGAATAAAGGAGATATAGATGCTTTTATGGAAGGTTATTTGAAATCTCAAAGTCTTGTTTTTTCAGGATCTAGTGGTCCAATTTATGGATGGGAGGCAACACGAAATCGTTATAAAAAAACTTATTCAAATCGAAGAAAAATGGGGAACTTAAAATTTGATATTTTAAATATTATAGGTTTAAGCCCTACTGTTATTCAATTACAAGGAAAGTTTTACTTAACAAGAACTATTGGAGACGCTTCAGGGTATTTCACTCTAAATTGGATTAAAGTTAACAACCGATGGTATATAATTTCGGATCATACATCAAGCTTAAAATGATTTAATGAAAAAAAAAATTGGTCTTATTTTAGGTCCTTTGACCTTTTTTGTTTTTTTAATTTTTGGACAATTTGAAGGTTTATCAAACTCTGGTCAATCGGTTTTAGCCTCTACATTATGGATAGCTATATGGTGGGTAACTGAGGCAATACCTATTGCTGCAACAGCTTTACTTCCAATAATTCTCTTTCCACTTTCACAGGGGATGGAGCTTCCTACTACTACTGAATCTTATGGACACAAATATGTATTTCTTTATTTGGGGGGATTCCTAATTGCAATTGGAATTGAAAAATGGAATTTACATAAGAGAATAGCAATAAACATCATTTCATTTATAGGGACTGACGTTCGCAAAGTGATACTTGGTTTTATGATAGCAACCGCTTTTTTATCTATGTGGATATCAAATACTGCAACTTCAGTTATGATGCTGCCTATAGGAGTTGCAATTATTAAGCAACTAAAAGACAATCCTGCATCACTGGAAAATGAAAACACAATTTTTGGAAAAGCACTAATGTTAGGAATTGCCTATAGTGCGTCAATAGGAGGTATTGCTACACTTATTGGAACACCACCGAATTTAGTAATGGCAGGAGTAATTTCAGAAATATATAACTATGAAATAACATTCTTTAAGTGGTTTATATTTGGGTTTCCAATTTCAATTATTTTACTTTTTTTTTGTTGGTATTATATAACAAGAGTTGCATATGTTTTTAATCAAAGAGAATTTCCTGGGGGGAGGTCAGAAGTAAATAGGCTTAAAAATGATTTAGGGCCTATTTCTTATGAAGAAAAAATTATAGCTATAATTTTTGCTTTAGCGGGCTTCTGCTGGATAACAAGATCTTTTTTATTACAAAGTATTTTACCTGTTTTAGATGACACTATTATTGCTATTTCTTTTGGATTAATTCTTTTTGTTATACCATCAAAAGCAAAAACTAATACCTTGTTAAATTGGAAAGATACAATTCAATTACCTTGGGGGGTTATTATACTTTTTGGAGGAGGAATGGCGATAGCAAAAGCTTTTGAAATTAGCGGATTAGCTATATGGTTGGGGGAACTTATGACCACATTAAATGCATTACCTTTTTTTATTTTGATTATTTTTTTGATAGCAGCAGTAAACTTCTTAACAGAAATAACTTCGAACTTAGCAACAACTGCCATGATATTACCGGTATTAGCTTCTTTAGCTTTTGAGATAGGGGTTCATCCATTTGGAATAATGATTGGTGCTGCAGTTGCTGCATCTTGTGCTTTTATGCTTCCTGTAGCAACTCCTCCAAATGCGATTGTGTTTGGCTCTGGTTATCTTAAAATTCCAGACATGGTTTCTAGAGGAATCGTATTAAATATTTTCTCAATTATTCTTATTGCAGTAATGGTTTACTTTATTCTTCCATTGTTATGGGACATTAATTTAAATAACTTTCCTGATCAATTTAATTAATAGAGCGTAAATTCACTCTTTAAATATAAAGTCAAAATATTGATTCGGGAAAGGTTCATTTTTTAATGTAAAATGCCACCATTCATTATCATATGGAATAAAGTTTTCTGATTTCATTATTTCTCTAAGAAATTTTCTGTTATTTTTCTGGGTTTTGTTTAAATTTTTAAAATTGAAGTGAGATTTTTCTCCAAAATAATCCCATTCTCCACCCATATCTAAAACATCCCCATTTAATCTAATTAAAGTTAAGTCTATTGTACTTCCTCGACTATGTCCACTTTTAGCTGCTATGTAGCCTAATTCGAATAGTCTTTCTTTTGGTAATTCCGGATAGTATACTTGTTTATTAATAGTGTCTTTAGGATTTTTAGACCATGAAAGAAATTCATTTACTGCTCTTTGAGGTCTATAAGCGTCATATATTTTTAAACCTAGACCTTTAGAATGTAATTTTTCTTGAATTTTAGTTAAAGCTTTAGACAAAGCTTTAGTACCTATTACCTTTTTCTTTGAGTAATAGCCTTCTACAATTTTTCCGGTAAAATTTTTTTTAGTTGCGTATCTGAGTTCAACTCTTATATTTGGAATTTCTTCATCCAAGAAAACAAAACCTTCAGGTAGTAGTTGAGCTGATAAATTGAAGGAAATAAAAAAAAATATAAATAAAGCTTTAATATTTAACAACATAGTCGAGTAGTTGAGGTCTAATATTTAGAGTATATAAACCTTTTTGATTTCTATTAGGATAGACTCTATTTGTTAGCAGTATTACAAAAAAATTATTTATTGGATCAACCCACGTCATTGTTCCTGTAAAACCAGTGTGGCCAAAAGTTTCATTACTAACCAAATTCGATGGATATCTATTTTGTTCATCTTCTAAGCTTGGCTTATCAAACCCAAGTCCTCTTGGATTAGAGCTTTTAGGAAAAGTTCTTTGAACAAATGTATTTATTGTTTTTGGTTTTAAATATTGTTTCCCATTATAACTTCCTTTTTGAAGTAACATTTGAAGAAGAGGAGCAATAGACTCAGAATTAGCAAAAAGACCTGCATTTCCTGATACACCACCCATTAGTGATGCTGCCTCGTCATGAACCCAACCGTGAACTAATCGTTTTCTAAAGAGAGAGTCTCTCTCCGTAGGGACTATCTCTTTTCTTGAAAATTTTTTTAATGGCAAGTAAGATATTCTCTTCAAATTCATTGGTTTATAGAAATAATAATTTAAAAATTCAATAAGACTTTTTCCACTTAACTGTTTAACTAACTCAGGTATAAAAAAATAAAACATACCTGAGTAAACCATTTCATCACCTTCAAGAAGTTTTGTTTTTTTTATTCTTTTAAAAATTTTTTTTTGATATCGTCTGTGAACAAATAATGAATCACTTACTAAACCAGGAAAACTATTGCTTTTATTAAAGGAAAGGGTATTATGTCTAAAATTTCCTTTTTTATTGAATATAAGATTTTGATGAGAGATATAAGGAATCCACCCAGCGTTATGACTTAAAATTTTTTTAAGGCTATGTTTTTTTTTGTTACTCCTTTTAAGTAATGGTATCCATTTAGATACAGGTTCATTTAGATCAAGATCGTATAACTCGTGAAGCTTCATTAAGGTAATTGTACTGGCTAAAATTTTGGTTAATGATGCTAAATCAAAAAGGTGGTCATTAGTAACAGGAGTTATAGAATCGTAAGTATGATAACCATAAGATTTATTAATATGAATGGAGTCTCTTTTAAATATATAAACTTGAGCACCAGGAAACGCTTTTTTCTTAATTCCAAAATTAATTAATGAGTCAACTTTTTGTTTTAGATTATTAATATTTGAGTCTTTAAATTGTTGTGAAAATGAAATTTTATGAACTAAAAGAGTAATTAAAAAAAAGTGAAATAGGTAAATTTTCATGTCATTAAAATACCAACTTATCTTGTTGTAAAAATTATATGTTGAATATAATAAATCTCCATATATTTATTTCTAATTCAATAATCACGAAGGCTTAACTACAAATGTTTTTTAAAAATAAATTTTTTGTTTTCTTCATTTTTTTACTAGTAACTAAAAGTTTATTTTCTCAAGAAGAAAATGAAGAAAATATTGAGGAAAGCTTACCATTTGATGCTGTAATTGAATCTGAAATGGGTGGTAAAAGAATGAAATTTTATGGGAATACTCGATTTAATTTTAATCAAGCATATTTTTCAAATTGGATTTCAGGAGGTGAAAGTGCACTAACATTTTTATATGGATTAGACTATAATTTTAATTATTCAGATAGAAAAGGACTTGTTTGGGATACTAACCTTTCTTTATCAATAGGGACAACCTATATTTCTGGCAGTGAATTTTTAAAAAAAGCTGACGACCGCCTTGAAATAAACTCTTTACTAGGTCAACAAATAAACCAGTATTGGAATTATTCAAGTTTTTTAAAAGTAGAGACTCAATTACTTCCTGGATTTAATTTTTCAAACCAAGACGGGATTGAATTAAGAAATAAAGTCTCTCAATTTTTATCACCAGCAATTTTACAAACAGGATTAGGTTTTTATTTTAAAAAATCTCAAAATTTTTGGTTAAACTTATCTCCTGTAACAGGTAGAGTAATAATTGTTTCAAAAAAATATACAAATGAATTAGAAGAGGGATCTAAATATTTTGGTGTTGATAAGAATAGAGGAGCAAGATATTTTTTTGGAGCTCTTTTTGATGGCTACTATAAAAAAGAAATTGCAAAAAATATTATTTGGGAAAATAAATTTAACTTCTATATCAATTATCTTGAAGAAACTAAAAAT
>CETE01143787.1_pt1 | contig 65562 bp, 60 predicted proteins | sample 531241 | NCBI WGS metagenome assembly CETE01 (sample SAMEA2622336, study PRJEB7988) | marine metagenome | biome: marine biome (ENVO:00000447); feature: deep chlorophyll maximum layer (ENVO:xxxxxxxx); material: "saline water (ENVO:00002010), including plankton (ENVO:xxxxxxxx)" | depth 30 m
AATGAGGGTGATGTTTTGATAGCAGATATGACTGATCCTGATTGGGAGCCGGTAATGAAAAAGGCTTCGGCAATAGTAACTAATCGTGGTGGAAGAACATGCCATGCAGCAATTATTGCTAGAGAACTTGGCATACCAGCCATTGTTGGCTCAAATAATGCAACAAAAGTTTTAAGGAATGACCAGAGCATTACAGTATGTTGCTCAGAGGGAGAAGTTGGAAAAGTATATGAGGGATTACTAGATTTTGAAATTTTAGAAACAGAGATTTCAAACCTTCCAAAGATTCCAACAAAATTAATGATGAACGTTGGTAATCCTGATAGAGCATTCACTTTTTCAAGAATTCCTAATGAGGGAGTAGGACTAGCTCGACTAGAATTTATCATCAATAAAATGATTGGTATACACCCAAAAGCATTAACATCATTATCTGATCTGGACAATAAGCTTAGGATAGAAATTAGTAAACGAATTTCAGCATATAAAGGACCAGTAGATTTCTATGTGCAGAGACTATCTGAGGGTATTGCAACAATAGCTGCAGCTTTTCATGCTAAACCTGTTATTGTCAGAATGTCAGATTTCAAATCCAATGAGTATGCAAATTTATTGGGAGGCAAAATTTTTGAACCCAAAGAGGAAAACCCAATGCTCGGTTTTAGGGGGGCTGCAAGATATATATCAGAATCTTTTAGAGAATGTTTTGAATTGGAATGTATGGCTATTAAGAGAGTCAGAAATGATATGGGTTTAAGAAATGTCCAAATAATGATTCCGTTTATTAGGACCCTTGATGAGGCTAGGGAAGTAATAAAGCTTTTAAAACAGAATGACCTTGAATCTGGAAAAGATGATCTAAAGATTATTATGATGTCAGAATTGCCATCAAATGCAGTACTTGCAGATGAGTTTTTAGAATATTTCGATGGTATGTCAATTGGCTCTAATGATATGACGCAACTAACTTTAGGTCTTGATAGAGATTCTTCCTTAGTTGCTGATGTATTTGATGAAAGGGATGATGCAGTAAAATCTATGCTTTCAATGTCAATCAATGCTTGCCATAAAAAAAATAAATATATTGGAATTTGTGGTCAAGGCCCATCTGATCATAGCGATTTAGCTCTATGGTTGTTAGAGCAAAATATTGGGTCAATGTCATTAAATCCTGATACAGTAATTGAGACTTGGCTAATGTTGGCTAAAATTAATGAAAATTAGAACTCTTTTTATACTTTTAACCTTTGTTGGGTGTGAGTCACTTCAAAAAAAGCAGTCAGTTGACTACCTTGACGTATTTAAAGGGTATTCGGGGCATATTTTATACATTGATGACTATCCAAATGCTGAGGGATATCTTATCAAAAAGAATGGGAGCAATTATAGAGCCATTGGATTACCTTATGTCACACAAGAGACAGTATTTAAATTTGGAAATCAAAAAATAAAAGTTTTTCCTCTAGATTATGGAGAATCAAGAATAACAATCGAAAATGACGCTTTAGTAAATCTAAGTCCTGAGGACACAGAAAGAGCTAATAATGAAGCTAGAATAGTGCGTGAACTCGTTTCTAAAAAATCACCTCAATTGGATTTTACATTTAAATTTATATCTCCAGTTGACAATTACATAACAAGCAAGTTTGGGAAAAAAAGATACATAAATGATCAGCCTCGCTCTCCACATCTAGCGCTTGATATTGATGGGGTGGAGGGAGATCCAGTTATAGCTCCAATGGATGGAACAGTGATACTTGTTGATCAACATTTTTATAGTGGTAAATTTATAATTCTTGATCATGGCGGTGGCTTATTTACTTCATATAGCCATTTAAATAAATGGCTTGTTGAGGAAGGTGATATTGTTTTAAAAGCTGAAAAAATAGGAGAAATTGGCTCAACAGGTAGAGTTACAGGACCACACCTACACTGGGTTGTTTACTTAAATACAAATAAAATAAATCCAGAGTTGCTAGTTAAACTTGAGGAAGCTCAGGATTGAAGAAAAAATTTACGCCACTCACCTTGTTCTAACGAATAACACTCACGATAGTTTAATCTGTCATTATTAGCTTCCCAAAATTCAAAGTAGCTAACGGAGATTTGAAAACCACCCCAGTCTTCAGGTCTGATTCCATCTAATCTTCCCTCTTCTATATCGCTTTTAATTTTTTCATATTTTGCTTCAAGCATTTCATAGGATTCTATTTCTCTGGATTGATTAGACACAATTGCAGCTATGTTTTTTCCAACCTCTCGTCCATAGAAATGTTCGTCTGAAAATTTTACAGAGCATTTTGATATTTGCCCTTCAAGCCTTATCTGAACATTTGTATTTGACCACCAAAAATTTATTGCTACGTTTTGATTTAATTTAAAGTCCTCAGCTTTATTACTGCTATAACTTGAAAAGAAAATAAGATTATCTTCAAAAAAATATTTAAAATTTACAAAGCGTGAATGTGGTTTTCCATCTTTGTCTACAGATGAAATGCAGCCAGCCTCAGCAATAGGCTGGTTATTATTTTCAGCATCTTGATAGTATTGTTCAAAAAGCTGGAAGGGCGTTTGATCTGGAAGATTTTTGAATAACATTAATTTAGAAACCTTACTTGTATTGCGTCTGCATATATATCAGAAAATACACCTGAAATGACAACAAACTTACTATTCTTTTTAAAATTAAAGCTCTTTTTAATTTTTGAAAAAGCAGATTCAATTGTTTTTTCATGATTTTTTTGAAACCTCAAGTGAATGTTTTGTACAGATGAGCATATTGATAAACGAGAATGTGTATCGCTGTCATTTGTTACTGCAAACACTGGCAGCTTCGGTTTTGCTAGTGAAATTAAGTTAGCTGTAAAACCACTTCGAGTTAAAACTAGAATTGCTTCTGCATTTATCTTTTCAGCAAGCTTTACAGACGTAGAAGCAAGAATATGCCAATCAGTCTTTTGCTTGGTCAACGATGGAAAAAGAAGTGTTTCAGATCGCTCTGCATTGATTGCAATATCCTTCAAATAAGCTACACAAGCATATGGATGTTGGCCAATACCTGTCTCAGCAGAGAGCATAAGTGCATCTGCGCCTTCATATACTGCATTTGCAACGTCAGAAACCTCTGCTCTTGTGGGGTGTGGATTATGTATCATTGACTCAAGCAACTGAGTCGCAACAATCGATTTTTTCCCGTGTTTTGCAGCCACTTTTATCATTTTTCTTTGAGTGTATGGCAGGTTAGTTATATCAGTCTCTATACCCAAGTCCCCCCTTGCTACCATAATCCCATCAGAGCTACTAACTATATCCTCAAGATTTGATAACCCTTGTTGATCTTCAACTTTTACAAATAACTCAATTTCTTTTTTAAATGACTTCAAAGTTTTTTTAAGATCATTAATGTCATTTTTGGTTCGGCAGAATGAAAGAGCAACAAAATCTACGCCCAAAGAAGCCGCAAATTTAAGATCTCTTTTATCTTTATCTGTTATTGTTGGTAGACTAATTGTTGCCCCAGGAAAATTCACATGTTTTCTTCCACTAATCTGTCCACTATCCAGAACATCGCAATATATTTTTTCTTTAGAGGCTCTTGTTATTTTCAAGTCTATTGATCCATTATCAAGAGATACTCTTCCATTTTTCTTAACACCTTTTACATACTTCAAATTATCAATTTGAAGAGATTTCTTCATATCTTTTGTTTTCTTTGAGCTTAAGATGATTTGTTCACCCTTAACAAGCTCTAAAACCTCAGAGTTCTTAGCTGTTCTAATTTCAGGACCCTGCGTATCAACCATTATTCCAATAGCACACGTAAGTGATTTATTGATAAACCTTACATTCTTGACTATTTCTTCAAGCTCTTGATGTGATGCATGAGACATATTTACCCTCACAACATTCATACCTTTTTTATAAAGTTTTAGTATTGAATTTTTTGACTTTGTTGAGGGGCCAATTGTTGCAATAATTTTTGTTCTTTTTAACATGCGCAGTTTTTTGAGTTTTTTATTATAATCTGTTTGTGACTAAAAGTTTTTATTCCTCAATCAATAAAGAGGTAAAAAGTATTAAATCTGACGGCCTTTTTAAAGAGGAAAGGCTAATTTCATCACCCCAAGGCACAAAAGTCACTTTAAACGATGGGTCTAAAGTTTTAAATTTCTGCGCAAATGATTATTTAGGTCTAGCAAGCAACCAGGATGTAATCATGGCTGCAAAAAATTCCCTTGATGAAGATGGTTATGGGATGGCTTCGGTAAGATTTATCTGTGGAACAAATAATGCTCATACACGACTTGAAAAAGAATTGAGTGAATTTCTTGGCTACGAGGATTGTATTCTCTATGTCGCATGCTTTGATGCAAATGGAGGAATATTTGAACCATTATTTGGGCCAGAAGATGCAATTATAAGCGACTCTCTAAACCATGCCTCAATAATTGACGGAATTCGGCTTTGTAAGGCTAAGAGGTTGAGATATGAACATAGTGATATGGTGAGCCTTGAAGAAAAATTAAATGAAGCAAAAAATTCTAGATACAGAGTAATAGTTACTGATGGGGTATTTTCGATGGACGGCACTTACGCAAAGCTGCCAGAGATTGTTGAGCTCGCTGAGAGGTATGAGGCTCTTATAATGGTGGATGATTGTCATGCGACTGGATTTGTAGGTAATTCGGGTAAGGGGTCAGCTGAACATTTTGGATTGGAGGGAAAAATCGATTTTCTTACAGGAACGCTTGGCAAAGCGCTTGGTGGTGCTTCAGGGGGATTCATCTGTGCAAAAAAAGGTGTTGTGGAATTATTAAAGCAGAAATCGAGACCATATCTTTTTTCAAATGCACTTTCTCCATCAATCGTGAAAGCAACCTTGAAAGCACTTGAGCTGGTCAGAGAGCAGCCAGAAAGAAGACAAAGAATTTTTAAAAACACCATTTATTTTAGAAAGCAGATGAAATCATTGGGATTCAACATTTTAGGTGATGAACACCCAATTACTCCTGTAATGCTTGGTGACGCAAATATTGCACAAAGAATGTCTGAAGAACTATTAAAGAATGGCATTTACGCTGTTGGGTTTTCATTTCCTGTTGTTCCTAAGGGAATGGCTAGGATTCGATTACAAATAAATAGCGAACATACTGTAGAAGAACTTGATAAAGCGATTAAAATATTTCAAAAAGTTGGAACAAATTTAAAGGTTATATGAAAGCATTAGTTAAAGATAAAGCAGAAATTGGATTACATCTTAAAGATGTTGAGGTGCCAAAGGTTGGCGACAATGACATACTCATAAAAGTAAAATCAACGGCCATTTGTGGAACAGACTTGCACATATGGAATTGGGACTCTTGGGCAAGCAAAACGATAAAACCTCCTCTTACTCTTGGACATGAATTCATGGGAACTATCCACAAAGTTGGGACTAATGTTGATAGATTTAAAGTTGGTGAACGTGTATCTGTTGAGTCACATATTGTAGGCAATAGGAGTAGAAATGCTAGAGCTGGAAGGTTACATCTAGATCCTGATACCATTAATTTGGGTGTTGATAGAAATGGGGCTTTTGCTGAATTTGTATGTGTTCCTCAATCCAATATTGTTCCACTACCTGATGAGGTTAATGATTCAATTGGGTCAATTCTTGATCCATTTGGAAATGCAGTCCACGCTTCTTTATCTTTTGACCTGGCTGGTGAAGATGTACTAATAACTGGTGCCGGGCCAATTGGAATAATGTCTGCTGCAATAGCCATTCATGTTGGAGCTAGAAATGTGCTCCTTACAGATATAAATGATGAAAGATTAAAATTAGCAAAAAAAGTGTGTGCAACTGAAGTTTTAAACCCATCAAAATCAAGCATTAAAGACAAGATGCAGGAAATGGGTTTAAGAGAGGGTTTTGATGTAGGTCTTGAAATGTCAGGATCGGAGATAGCCCTTAAAGATATGATACAAAACATGATGATGGGTGGTAATATTGCGCTTCTTGGCCTTCCAAGCAACCCAATTAATCTGGATATTTCTGAAATTATTTTCAAAGCCTTAAATATCAAGGCAATTTATGGAAGGGAAATTTTTGAAACTTGGTATAAAGGCTTAGCTCTCCTTCAATCTGGCCTTGATATAAAAAATGTAATAACGCATGAGTTTCATTACAGTGAATATAAAAAAGCCTTTGATTTATTAAATCAAGGTAAAGCAGGAAAGGTTATTTTAAAGTGGTAGCAGATTTCCCTAAACCAAAAAAAAGATCTTGTATTTTGTTCACCCCATAACATTCATCTGGAGCAGTAAAAGGACAATTTAGCTCAGAGACCCCAAGAGATTTTGTGTCTGGAAAATTTATACTTGGATCATCAACCGGTTCAACTCCTGGAGCGGTCTCCGCAGCAACCAAGGTAGTTATATATTTTATCCATGAGTATGGCATCCATAATAAGTATTCAAGGGGACCAAACTTAACTTGATGTCCTTTATCGCGGTTATGGAAGTATTTTGTGAACCTCACCATAGCCAATCGCTCTTCTGGTATTAGGAACATCGTTTGTCCATCTGTGACCTCTAGCCCTACAAGAGTTTTGCTTTCATTAAATTTTCTAACACTCCAATGTAGACCAAACCATTCACCAGTTCCCTTTGAGATAGGCTGGATTGAGTCAAACATGAACTTTTCATCAATGATCTGAACGCCATTTTGTTTTCCGTTATTCATTACAAGGTGAGCAAATTTCATAAAGTCGATTGGCCTTAAGTCAACACCATAATAGGTCATATCATTGCCAGCAGAATCTTTCCAGAGGCCATAATCCTTGATGTTTAAAGGATTAAAGATTTCAGAAATTAAAACTTCATGTGGTGTAAGGCCAAAAATAGATTCAATTATAGGATTTAGAAGCATTGTGTTTACATTGTTGTATTCATAAACATTTCCTTGCTCTTCTTTTGGATCTACATTCATTGCAAAATCTAAGTTATTAATAGAGAAAAACATTTCTTCATTTAAATACTCGGTAATTTCAAGTCCTGTTTTCATTGCTAGGATGTTATAGAGGGTGATGTCGGATTTTGAATCAAATTTAAGTTCTGGTACAAAGTAGCTGATCGGTTTTTCTAAATCAGAGTGATCGATTAGGTCTTGTTGAATAGCTACTCCAATGAGAGCGGCATAAAAGGTTTTAGCAATAGACCAAGAGGTTGCTAAATTATTCTGATTGTAATTATTTGCATAATATTCGTGAATAATTCTTTCATCATTTGAAATAATTAATGATTGTGTTGCACTATCATTTTCAAGCAACTGTATCAATTGATCTAAGACTTCGTTATTTATTTTTGTATCAGCATGCAGCCAACCGATAGTTCCAAATAAGAGGAGAAGTCTTTTCATTTATTAATCTTCAAGATCAGCCATTGCTTCAACAATTTCTACATAGTTTTCGTAAAACTCATTAGATTCACCCTCTTCAAGAGTATATGGAGTTTGAACACTCCCATCGTTAAAGCTGATCAAACCGAGGTTATATAAAACTCGTGAAACACCTATGGCAGCATTCACGCTTCCAAGAAATTTTAGGTAAGAAAGAGCACCAAATTTTTGAACCTGGCCTCCACTAGGATAATATTTTGTGATTCTAGTAAAAATAATATCTCTTTCTTTATCTATGAATACAAATTGTCCAAATTTTCCGCTGGTGTTATATATCTTTGCGTCGTCATCATATTTTGATATCCACCACTGCAAGCTATAGCCTCGTGTATCACTATGACTCCAACCCATACTTGGTGTTTTTCCCCAATAAAGCTGTAAAGATTCTTCAACGTAATCCTCTGAGATAATCTGATTATCATTCCATTTACCATCTCTAGAAAAAAGTAAGCCAAATTTTGAGTAATCTCTAGCTGACATATCTAAGCAGCAGTAAGTTAATGTATTACCAGCACTATCTACCCAAGCTGTGTAGTCTCTAATACCTATTTGGCTAAAGATTCTTTCTTCTATGAGCTCTTTAGCAGTTTTACCAGTAGCACTTTTTAAAATTTCACCCATAAGCATTGAATTAACATTGTTATACTGGAATTTTTCTCCTGGAGTACTCTCAACTCCAACTTCAAGAGCATACTCAAGGTGATTTTCTTCAAAAAACATCATTTCGTGCTCGTGACTTGGAAACTCAAGCCCACTTGTCATATTCAGGATCTGTCTAATTGTAATATTCTCTTTCCCATCGCGGTTATATGAATCAATGTAATTTCCAACTGGTTCATCTAGACTTTGAATCTCACCCTTATCAAGTGAAATTCCAATTAATGCAGCATAGAAACTTTTTGCTGTTGACCAAGATGTTCCATATGAATTTTGGTCAAATCCATCTGCATGCCTTTCTTTAACAATGTAACCGTCTTTAATAAGTACTGCTGACATAGTCGCAGAATCTTCAAAAGTTAACTTAAAAAGTTTATCAATTTTAGCTTCATTAAGACCCAATGAACTTCCATCTCGCACTTCCCAATCATCACCAGGAAAATAGTCATTTGCGAATACAAAAAATGTAAGTAAATAAATTATTATCAATCTCATGTGACCCTCTTTTATAATTGGAGTATAAGATAATAACATAGAAGAAGTTTGGGGCTATGAATATTTTTGAAAACATTGATTTTTAGCGGAATAGCCATATTTAAACGTATATAAAAAGTATTAATGTTCGACCCATTTTCTTTCGATTAATTTTTAACTATGAAAGCTCTAGCGATAATAAATAATCTAAATTACAAGGTTGATGAAAAGTGTATTTTTAAAAAATTTAGCTTGAGGGTGAATTTAAATGAGATTACTGAGATTAGAGGAAGAAATGGCTCGGGAAAAACAACAATACTAAAAATACTCTGCCGAGAAATATCAAATAATTTGTCTATTTCAAGTTCACAAGATAATTCAATCGCCTATTTAGGACATCAAAATGCCCTAATAGAGGAACTTACTTTTAAGCAGAATTTTTCATTGAACATAATGAATATTGATAAAACGCTTGCAAAACAGATGAATATTTTTCATTTGAGAAATCAAAAGGTAAATAATTTATCTTTTGGAGAAAAAAGAAAAATAGCATTGTTAAGAATTTTTCAATCGCAAACAAAATTATGGATTATGGATGAGCCTTTTTCAGGACTTGATACAGATTCTGTAACTACAATTAAAGAGATATTTTTCCAGCATATTAAAAATAAAGGAACGATACTTTTAAGCAACCATCAAGAGACAATCAGTAACAGCACAAAAGTTCACTTGGAGGACCTGGGTGAATAATTTTTTAAAAAGAGAATTTCTCTTATTTTTCAATATTCCAAAAAATATTTACTTACCCTTATCAATTTATTCAATAGTATTTGTAATTTTTATTGCTTTAGGTTTACCAGACGACTTTAAATTTGCAAACGTATTCATCTCATCGTTTATAACAGTATTCATAATTTCAGAATCATCATATAAGGACGATTTTGAAAGTGGAGCTATAGAACAAATGTTATTTGAAGATAAGAATCTAATAAATTATGTGCTTTCAAAATTGCTCATACAAGCTGTTTTTGTTTTTTTCCCTATGTTGATAATTGGCCTTTTATTCAGTGGCTTGCCTCAAAATCTTTCTTTAGCACAGTTTTCAGTTTCCTATTTGGCATGCCTTCTTACTCTTAGTCCTTTTTTTAATTTGGGTAGTATCGTCTCAATTAGAAAAAATAATTCTTTAAATGCGCTTATTATTATTCCATTTCTCGTTCCTTTTATTTTTCTAATAGAAGGCTTATTCATTAGTGGTCAGTGGAATCCAAATTTCTACTTTTTGATGGCATATTTTGTTTTTTCGATCGTGTTTATAAATTTATTAGTTGTAGAGGTAATAAAAATACAAATTAGATAACAATGTATAAGTATGTAGCAAAATATTTTTTACTAGAAAGGGTATATAAGTTTTGCAATTTCTTTGCAAATAAAGCTCTTCTAGCTGGCTTATTTGGATTTTTTATAATGAGCTATATTTGTTTATTTATATTGCCATCCGATAGTGTTCAATCAGAGGTTTACAGAATACTTTTTGTGCATGTTCCAAGTGCAATAATGTCAGAACTAATATATTTATTTCTTGCTGTTAATGGTTTCATTTACTTAGTTTGGAGAACAAAAATTTCTGCAATCTTCTTAAATTCAGCTATTAGCATCGGTCTTATCTTTACTGCCCTTGTTTTAATTACGGGATCAATTTGGGGAAAACCTACTTGGGGGACTTATTGGGTATGGGATGCAAGAATTACATCAACATTTATTTTGTTGATTCAATATGTTTGCCTCCTGGCTTTGAAAACATCTTTTACAACAAGACAAATTGCAGATCAAATAATCTCGATATTGAGTATCATTGGCGCAATAAATATTCCAATCATTAAGTTTTCTGTTAATTGGTGGAACACCCTTCATCAAGGTCCCAGTATTACAACTTCTGGTAGCAGCATTGATGGTGAAATGTTGTATGCCTTACCATTAATGCTTATCGCTTTTATGTTTATTTCACTATCAATTTTTTTGCGAAATATACAATTTGAGATTTTGTTGAGAGCTCCATCAAAAAAAGAAATTTGGAGGGATCATGGATAGTCTTGAGCTCGTATTTATCTGCTATGCGATTACATTACTATCTATGTCGATCCTTGTTGTCGTCTCCAGAGGTACACTTTTTAATAAGTTAAAAGATTTAAGAGATGAGGAACATGATTAGAAGAAATAGAGCAAATAAAATTTATTTAATACTGCTATCTTTGGCATCAGTTGCTTTGATAGTTTTCTTTATAATCAAGGCTTTAGAAAAAAATATAGATCTCTATTTAACCCCAACTCAAATTTTTTCAGGAGAATATAATACTGTTCAAAAATTTAAGTTAGGAGGCATGGTAGAGAAGGGAAGTTTGCAGAGAGTTGAGGGGGAAGATCTTGTAGTAACTTTTACTGTTACGGACTTCGAAAATTCGATTGATGTTGTATACGTCGGCGTATTGCCAAATTTATTTAAAGAAAATAGCGGTGTAGTAGCTAGTGGATACTTAACTGAGGGAAACTCCTTTTGGGCGGTAGAGATCTTGGCTAAACATGATGAGAACTATATGCCAGTAAAGCTTGAAAGTTATGACTGATATATCAGTAGATTTCATTGGTAATGCGTTGCTTTGGGGTGCAACAATAGGGTCTTTATTAGGGGCCTATTTCTCCTTCGTTCATAAACATGAACTTGCAAGACGCCTCATATTTTTTATTTCGGCAGTTTTGCTTACAGCTTCAGCCTATTTGGTAATTCAGTTCCTCAATGATAATTTTTCATTCTTATATGTTGCACAAAATTCAAATGTTCTTTTGCCTGTTTATTATAAAATTTCAGCTTTTTGGGGGGCTCATGAAGGATCATTTTTATTAATGATTGTGCTTTTAAGCTTATCCATAACTTTTTCAAATTATTTTATTAGAAATAAGAACCAGATAATGCAATCAAATTTTTATGCACTATCAATTCTTTTTTTATATCTACTATTTATCGCTACAGCTTCTAATCCTTTTTATATACTTTCTAATCCCCCAATTAATGGAGCAGACTTAAATCCTTTGTTACAAGATCCCCTTCTGGCAATACACCCGCCTTTAATATTTTCAGGGTATGTTTTTTACGCCATAACATTTTGTTTTGTAATGTCTGGAGCTTCTGGAGTTTTTTCAAAAGAATTATTTTCAATCATTAAGGCATGGTCAAGCATTTCATGGTTTACGCTTACACTCGGAATTCTACTAGGATCAATTTGGGCCTATTATGAGCTAGGGTGGGGCGGTTACTGGTTTTGGGACCCTGTAGAAAATGTGTCGTTGATGCCTTGGATTGCAGGCACAGCTTTTTCACACAGCCTTATATATAGCAGAACAAAAATTATGCTTTCTTGGATGGTCTTCCTCTCAATAATTACTTTTTTACTTTCTGTATTCGGGTCCTTTATTGTGAGGTCAGGCATTCTCAATAGTGTTCATTCTTTTGCAGCAGATCCAGATAGAGGGATTTTTCTTTTAGGAATTCTCTCAGTCTTTACTCTTGTTTCATTTATTGTGTTCTTTAGTTCAAAAGATATATTCAAAGGAAATTGGCCTAAATTTGGATCGATCAATTACCTATTACTTTTGAACAATATTCTCTTGATGACAATATTGCTGATTATATTGCTAGGAACTTTATATCCCATATTCACTGAGGTTATTTACGAATCAAAACTTAGCATTGGGCCAAATTATTTTTCAGAACTAATAACTCCACTAACAATCGCTTTAATTGGTCTGTTTACATTTGAGCAGTTCTTAAAATTAAAAGGAACAGTATTTTTCTTGTCTGCTTTATCTCTAGTTGTACTCTCTACAGGATTGTACTTTTTCTTTGAACAAATGATTTTTCTATCTCTAATAACAGCAGGAGTTTTATGTATAGTTTTATTCTTTAATTTATTTATTTCTATTTTACATCATCAAACTTCCTTACGAATACACAAGCTTTTTGGCCACTTGTCAGTTGCAGCACTAACCTTTTCAGTCTTGTTCAACCACAATTTTTCAGAGAGTGTCGACATTAAGGTCTCTGAGGGTGACCAAATGAATTTATTAAACTCTAAGATTTTTTTCGAAAAAGTTGAGATCGTCACAGATAGCAATTTCAACGGTGTAAGGGCTAAGTTTGTGATTGATGAAGAATACCCCCTTCTTCCTGAGAAGAGGGTCTATAAAGTAGGGGGCCAAATTACTTCTGAAACTGCTGTAAATTCAACATTAGTAAAGGACTATCTTATTGTGCTTGGTGATAGGTTTCAGGATGGCTCATGGTCAGTAACATTTTCAAAGAAATATGGTATTTTAATGATTTGGATGTCGTCATTTGCGCTGCTATTGTCTATATTCTATGGAGGAATTAGAAGACAACTATGAAACGATTGTTATTCTTAATTTTTTTAGGTTTCTTTGCTGGTTTTATCTACTTTTTTTCACTAAGTCTTTCAAAACCAAAACTCTTAGATATAACTTTGCAGGAGGGCAAGATGCTGCCTTCTATTCAAGAACTGGTTGATCTGAACGGAGATATTATCAATGAACGGAGCCTCTCAAATGGCAAAGTTTTACTGAACGTTTGGGCAAGTTGGTGCATAACGTGTTTAGTTGAACATCCCTTTCTGAGTAAACTTTCCAAAGGAGAAGATTTAATAATCATAGGAATAAACTACAAAGATGACCTAAGTAAAGCAAAAAATTATTTAGATGAAAATGGCAATCCTTATAAATTTTCTATCTTTGATTACAAAGGCAACTATGCATTGAAGCTTGGTGTGACAGGTGCCCCGGAAACGTTTTTAGTAATAGATGGCAAAATTGTAAAGCACAGAATTGGGGAAATTAATCAAAAAGTTTGGAACGATGAATTTAAAGCATTTTTTTAAGCTAATTACTTTATTTTGTTTACTGGCTAATTCAGAGCTTCTCTATAAAAACCTTTCAGAGGAACAGCTAATCCGACTAAATTATCTATCTGATAATATTAGATGCCCTAAATGTTCATATGGCAATGTATCAAGTTCTAATGCTCCAATTTCGAAGGATATAAAAAATGAAATTGCAACGCTAATTAAAGATGGTTACTCTGATGATGAAATATTTGAATTAATGAAAAATCGTTATGGAAACTATATTTTGTTGAATAGTGGCGAGGATAAAATGCCAATTTATTTGATACCACTGATTGCTTTAATTATATCCATATTGGCAGTAACGACTTATACTATTAAAAAATCTAAATGAGACTCAAAAGCTTAAAATTAGCAGGATTTAAAAGTTTTGTTGATCCAATTCAAATTGAATTCCCAGGGATTATGTGTGGCATTGTTGGTCCAAATGGGTGCGGCAAATCTAATATTATTGATGCCATAAAGTGGGTAAAGGGTGAACTTTCAGCAAAAAGTCTTAGAAGTGAAAGTTTGCAAGATGTAATTTTCAATGGCTCTGATAATAGGAAACCAGTCAGCCATTGCTCAGTAGAGTTAGTTTTTGATAATTCAGAAAATTTTCTTGGTGGGGAGTACCTTAAATTTGAGGAGGTAAGTGTTAAACGAGAAATGGGAAGAGATGGACAATCTACTTACTTTATTAATAATGCTGTTGCTAGAAGGAGAGATGTTCAGGATCTATTCTTAGGAACCGGATTAGGCTCAAATAGTTATGCAATTATTGAGCAGGGCATTATTTCAAGCCTAGTGGGTGCAAAACCAGAAGAACTTAGAAGTTATGTTGAGGAAGCAGCAGGCATTACCAAGTATAAAGAAAGAAAAAGGGAAACAGAGTCTAGAATCAGAAGGACTGCAGAAAATATTGCCAGGCTCAAAGACCTAGAGGATGAAGTAAAAAGATCAATTCGAAGATTAAATGCTGAAGCTAACCTAACTACAAAGTACAAAAAACTTAGAGAACAAGAACAGCAGTTTCAGAAATTTCTTATTAATTCTGAACTAAAAGAACTTGAAGAAAGAAAGAAAGTTTCAGAAAAAGAAAATAAAACAATAGATACAGACATTGAGGGAATCGATGCAAAAAGACTTTCAGTTATCTCTAAAAGAGATGTTGCTAAAACTAAACTTATGGAAGGGCTCAAAATCTTGGAAGATGAGCAAAGAAAATTCTTTGAAACAGGAGCAAAAATATCTTTGGTGGAAGAAAAAGATAAATCTATTAAAAATAAGATAGACGATTTAAATTCGGAGAAGGATAAAATTATAAAAAACCTTTCAAACCTAAAAGATTCAGAAAAATCTGAAAGTGAAAATAAAACCGATGTTCCAAAAGATTATGAAGGTGACCTTAAGTTAAAAGTGCAGAATGAAGTTTCAAATCTAAATATAAAGAGTGAAGAGGTTAAAACAGAGGTAGGACAATCCTTAGGAAATTTTTGGAAAGATGGATATAAGTTTGGGCTTGGACAAGCTTCCGAAAGCACGGAGACACTGTCAGTTCTAAAAAAGCAATTTGAAGAGCGACTTGTCTCAATAGAGTCTGAAATCATAGAAATAACACATGAAAATGAGTCTGAAAAGTCAGGGTTAGCCGATCTGGTTCAAATGCGAAAAGACTTAGAGCTAAAAGTAATTGATCATCGTACGCAACAAGATAAATCAAATGAGGAGCTACGTAATCTAGAGGGAGAAATATCAAAGCTTGAAACTCAGAAAGATACAATTATCCAAGACAGAAATGAAAAGGAACTCAATAAAAGAAGTATTGAAATCGAGCTAAATGAAAAGGTCGATCGACTTAAGACTTTTTCAGAGGTCAAAGATATTGAGGGCGAGGTTATCGACATAACGCAGTCCTTAGAAAAACTACAAAATAAAATTATGAATTTAGGTCCCATAAATTTTGCTGCGCCTGAAACCCTTGAGGCTGAGAAGAAAAGAAAGGAAACTTTGTCAGAACAAATCAATGAGTTAGAAACCTCACTATCTAAATTAGATGAGGCAATAAAGAAAATTGATAAAGAGTCAAATAAAACATTTCATGAGTGCCTAAACTCAGTAAATAAGTTTCTTGAAGAAATGTTTCCAAAGTTATTTGGTGGCGGGTTTTCAAAATTGAATTTGTTAGATGATACCGAAGATAGTGGTTTAGTTTTAATGGCTAGACTTCCAGGAAAGAAAAATACAAAATTATCGCAACTTTCTGGGGGCGAAAAAGCACTTACCGCTCTCGCTTTGGTATTTTCTTTATTCTCAATTAACCCTGCACCATTTTGTTTGTTGGATGAGGTTGATGCTCCTTTAGATGATGATAATACTCTTAGGTTTATTAATCTTGTTTCTGAAATGTCTGCAAAAGTGCAATTCATTTTCGTTACACATAATAAAATTTCTATGGAGAAAAGCTCTCACTTGCTTGGAGTAACAATGAGAGACCTTGGCGTTTCAAAAGTTGTATCTGTAGATGTAGAGCAAGCAATGGAGTTAGCGCAGTCTTGAATCCTTTGTACGAGTACTTTATTTACTTTGGCATTGGGGCGCTAGCACTGATATTTATATTGATTCAGTTAACTAAATCTTTCCTCCCAAAAAATAACATTAGAATTTCAAGAGGTCTTTCTGGTAATTCTGACAAAGCAAGTCAAGAAGATAATCAAAGCACTGATGAAATAAATGAAATTAGAGCACCAACTCAAAGTGAATTTAATCTTGAGGATCCTAACGAAATAAAGTTCCTTAGCTTACATTTGGCCTCAAAAAAAGATTCCACATTGAAGTTGAACCTTTTGCAAACAAAAGTAGGTGCATATGGCCTGGAATTTACAGAGGGGTCGTTTATAAAGAGAGGCTCTGAAAAATTAATAAAATATTTTGTATTTAATGGAGAAGAGGACGAAAGACTTGGAACAGGTGTATTTCCAGAGAATGAGAATATTAATCTTATTAGTATTGTTTTGCCTCAAAATGGCCAAAAAAACATTTTAAGATCATTTGAAGAGATGCTTAGCCTAGCTAGAAATTTATCGTCATCTTTCGATATGCGATTACTTGATGAACATTTTAACGGCATGTCAGAACAAACAATCACAGACTACAAAGAACGTGCCACTAATTTAGATCATAAATTAAGCTCTTATGGCAATTGATGAAGAAATAAAGCAATTAAGACAAGAAATTGAAAAACATAATAAGCTTTATCATGAAGACGATTCTCCAGAAATATCTGATGCAGAGTACGATGCTCTCTATATACGTCTAAAAGAGTTAGAAGCACTTTCTAGTAATTCAAAAATCGATTCACCAACTTCACAAGTTGGAAGTAAGCCTAAAAGGGGTTTTGAAAAGCATGCCCACCTTAAACCAATGCTATCTTTGAATAATGTATTTAATGACGAAGAATTCAAAAAGTTTGATGAAAGAGTAATTAAGTGGGTTGGGGAAAATGATATCAATTATTCCGTTGAACCAAAATTTGATGGAATAGGAATATCTATTACTTATGAAAAAGGCAAACTGGTCAAAGCAGTTACAAGAGGAGATGGACTGGTGGGAGAGCTTGTTACAGAGAATGTTTTACAAATATCAAAGATACCAAAAAAAATTGAAACAAATGCCCCAAAAGTAATTGAACTTAGAGGCGAGATATTTTTTAGGCTTAAGGATTTTGAACATATAAATAAACAAATTGAAAAAGCAAATGGAAAGAAATTCATAAGTCCAAGAAATGCAGCAGCTGGAACGATACGAAATCTTGATATTGATGTAGTTAAATCAAGACCTTTAGACATATTTTTTTACGGTCTTGGGGGCCACTCTGATGATCTAAAAATTGAATCTTACCAAGACTTTATTCAATTTTTAAAACAGAATAATTTCCCTGTTAATAACCTCATTTTCTTTAGCAATAAATCTAAGGTTTCAAATCACGTGCAAAGAATTTTGTCATCTCGTGATGAGCTTGAATATGAAATCGATGGAGCAGTTGTAAAAGTTAATGATTTTCAAAAACAGAATAAACTTGGATTTGTTTCCAAAGCACCTCGATGGGCTGTTGCATGGAAATTTCCTGCCTCAGAGAAATTTACGTCTGTAAATGATATTTTATTCTCAGTTGGTAGAACAGGTGTGGTTACCCCATTTGCTCAAATTGAGCCAGTAATACTTTCAGGAGCAAGAATCTCCAATGTTTCACTCCATAATATGGATGAGCTGAAAAGGTTAGACATAAAAGTTAATGATACTGTTCTGGTTAAAAGGGCAGGAGATGTCATCCCTCAAATAGTAAAAGTTAATTTTGATATGCGTAACTCAGACAAAATTATAGATGTGAATGTACCTTTAAAATGCCCATCTTGCGAAACCAAACTTATCTTAGATGGCCCATTTCTTAAATGCGGTAATGGTCTAAACTGCAAAAAACAACTACTTGGATTTTTTGAGCACTTTGTTTCACGAAAAGCTATGAATATCGAAGGCTTAGGTTACAAAATAAATAAACATCTCATTGCTTTGGGTTATGTGAGTGAGGTAGCAGATTTATATAAGTTGCAAAGATATGAAGAGGAACTAAAAGCGCTAGAGGGCTTTGGTGAGAAATCAATAGATAATCTTTTTGAAAGCATAGAGTCATCAAGAAATCCTGATCTGGAAAGATTTATAAATGCCTTGGGTATGCCAGAAGTAGGAGAAACAACAGCAGCAGCTTTGGCTAGATTTTTTAAGAGCTTTGAATCTTTAAGAAAAGCTTCATTTAGTGATTTAATGCAGATGGATAATATTGGGGAAGTGGTTGCTAAACATATAGTCCACTTTTTTGCTAATGAGACTATAGGCTTAGATAATTTATTAGCAGAAATTCATATCAAAGACTTTATTGTTGGAGAGGATAGCCATTTAGATAATTTAAAAATTGTTATTACGGGCTCTTTTAATGGATACTCAAGAGATGAACTTAAGCAAATAATCAAGGAAAAGGGTGGGATCCCATCTGCAAGCATTAGTTCAAAAACAGACTTTTTGATTCTTGGAGAGAATCCAGGGTCTAAGCTAAAAAAAGCACAAGAGCTTGGCATTAACATTATTACGGAGGAAAATATAAAAGAATTTTTAAAATCATGAAAAACTTAAAAATTATTATTATTTTACTTACCTTTTCTAGTTGCACAGTAAGCATTCCAAATAACCAAGATGATATATGTCGGATAATTGATGAAAATCCCCGGTGGGAAAATATCCTTTTTAATGCCCAGCAGAAATGGGGAACAGAACCAAGCACTGTAATGGCAATTATCCGTCAAGAATCTTCATTTAAACCAAATGCTGCCCCTGATAGAGAGAAAATTTTAGGAGTTATTCCTTGGAAAAGGCCTACATCAGCAAAAGGTTATGCTCAGGCAGTAAATTCTACATGGGAAGACTACAAAAAAGAAACAGGAAATTCTAGAGCAAGCAGATCAAGCTTTAGTAGCTCAGTAGATTTTATTGGGTGGTATCTCTCAAAAGCTCCAAGTGCAAGAATTCAACCTCAAGAAGTTGATAAACTTTATCTAGCTTATCATGAAGGCTATGGAGGATATAAGCGCGAGACATATAAAGATAAGTCATGGCTTATAGACACTGCTCGTAAGGTAAAATTCAACTCTCTTAAATACAAGCGTCAACTAAATAGCTGTCCTCTCAAACAAAAAAGAAGTTGGTGGAATATATTTAATTAAAATTGAAAAGAAGAGAATTTCTTAAGATCTTGACCCTTTTGGCATCATCCAGCTTGCTCGGAGTGAGCGGAAGCAAACCAAAAGAGAAAATTTTAGTTGTTGGTGCAGGAATTGTTGGAGTTACTATCGCATATGAGCTTTCTAGGGCTGGTGTGGATGTTCACCTCATAGATAAAAAATATCCAGGTTCTCAAGCAAGTGGAAATTCATTTTCTTGGATAAATGCAACGTACCCAAAACTACCTTTTAACTATAACTTTTTGTCACAAATGGGTATTGAGGCTTACAAAGTTCTATCGAAAGAGGTCAATTTAAAAATAAAATGGAGTGGTTCCTTAGAATGGTTTGAAGATAATGAAATTGAAAGAGATTCATTTGTAAAATTAGAGAAACTTATGGGGTATAAAAAATATACTCCCGTAGAGATAATTAATAGTAAGCAAGCAAGCAAGCTAGAACCGTCCATCACTTTTGGGGATAGCAGGAGAATAATCTTTTCAAAATCTGATGGCGCTATTGATACTGACGCTGCTATAGAAGAACTGACAAAAAAGATTTTAATGTACGGAGGCAAAATTTCTTACCCATGTGAGTATTTAGCCTCAAATATAAAAAATGGGAAGCTATTTTCTATTGATTCCTCTCTTGGCGAAATTGAAGCTACTAAAGTTATTTTCGCTGGAGGTATTGATTCAAATGCATTGGTTAAGAAAACATTTCTTAAGGAGCCCACACCTGGAATCATCTTACGCTCAAAATCATTTAAAAAAATAATAGACAGAATGGTGATAGGGCCAGGAATACACATGCATCAACAAGACGATGGCGTAATTTATTTTGGAGAACAAGATGGAGCACCACCCACACATAAAGAGAGATTATCTAATAAACCCAACAATATTCCTGATTTTTATAAAGCACAACACATCAATAATATGCTTGAGAAAACAAGATCATTTGTGAAAAATATATCAGATATTGAAATTGATAAAATTTCTGTAGGGTGGAGGCCTTTGCCGCTTGATGGATTACCGGTGATTGGATGGCTGCCAAACCAAAAAGATACTTATATTGCTACAATGCATAGTGGCATAAGTCTTGCAGCTATTGTGGCAAAACTTGTTACCCAAGAAGTATTAGAGGGTACGAGTAGTAGCTTATTAGATGAATTTAGACCAACTAGATTCTTTTAATTAAAAACCCTTCTTCAGAAGCTTTTTTCTCAAGATTTGGATTAATTATGGAAAAAAGGCTTTTTGATTGACCTTTAAGGTTGTTTGCTGCCTCAACTACTTCATCTTTTGAAACATCAATAATTTGCTTTCTATACAAGGTTCTTATTTTCTGATTTTTCCCTTCAATATTAAATCGGTAATCCTTAAAGGCTTCGCCCGCAGGAGAAGAGGGCTTGTCATGGTCAGACAAAACTGAAAGTTTTCCCTCAAGCATTATTTCATCATCAAAATCACCTTGAGCAGCCCATTTGAACGATTCTTCAAAATCTTCAAATGTCTCTAAAAATCGAGGATCTCTATATGAGAATAGCTTAAACGATCCTGCAAATGGGTCATATATAGCTCCACCACCGTATGCACCACCTTGTTCTCTTACTTTTCTATGCAGAAATTCATTTCTAAGAATACTGGAAAGCACCAAATATTTTGCTGAATCTTTGGGATCATAAAGGGGAGCATCCAGTGACATAGCAGAAAAGTTAACCTGTGTATTTATAGGCATTGCAATTCTTGAAAATTCTTTCTTAAAGTCAAATGCAATATTTGAGTCTCCGTCTTTTTTAAAACTTAATTCTTTAAGCTTTGATAACTGTTCTTTAGAAAGTTTTACATTTGATACAAATGCCAGCTCATTTGCATTATTTTGAAGTTTCTCTTTTAGATTTGTTATTTGTTCAATTTGTTTTTTTGTTGCTTCATCATTATTGGAGATAAAAGGAGCAAACTGAAAAAGCGAACTAAGACCACCCGATATTTCATGAATTTGCGCTAACTTATTATGAGTTGCTGATGCTGCTAGCATGGCGAATCTATGTCCATTCTCAACAATCGACTGTTGAAGACCCATAAAGTTTTGAAACATTAGTTCCTTTACTCTTTTGTCATCTTCAAAGGAAGAGGTATTTAATATTTCAAGCATAATTTCAGAAATTTCAGATGAGTTTTCTGGAAGAAATTTTGATGATAGTGATAATCTTCCCTTAATTTCACCATTGTTGTCATAATAAAAATGTGTTGAAGCAGAAATGCCACCAGAAATTTTTGAGATTCTCTCCTGAAGTTGCAAGTAATCATAATTTTGTATGCCAACCTTGCCTAATAAATTTGATAACAGCATTAAGTCTCCAATTTCATTAGTTGAATTTAAATCTAATGATCTTGAGATGCTGTTATATGTTAAACCATTTGTCGCTTCTTCATAAAAGACAGGACTATATCCAAATGTAGACAATTTCTTTGCTTTGGGATAATTGCTGTCATTTGGAACATCAGATAATTCAAGCTTTGGTAAAAGATTTTTATCAGGTAAAGCCTCCTGTCGCTCAGCAAGAGCTTTGGAATCATTTACAAGCTGATGCTTCTCTTTACTGCTCATAGAAGATTTAATTTTTTCTAGGGTTTTCGTAAAGTTATTTTCTCTGTTATTAATAAGATCGATATCAGGAACCATTTCTAAGTTAACCCTATGTGGATTATCAATAAAATACCTATTAATAAGTTGTGAGAGGAAATTTTTTTCTTTAATTTTTTCTTTGAGCTTTTTCAAAGCTTCGTCTACGTTAGACAAAGCGAGGGGGTCAGCTTTATAGAGTGCACCTGGGGCTAAAGAAAGCAATACCTGAAGACCATAAGGCAAAGATCCTGATGATATTTCTCTTCTGCTTAGCTCTAGCTGATAGAATGCAGCATCAATCTGATCCTGTGAAAAACCATTTTTAGCAATATCCTTAAAAGTGGAATCGATAAGTTTTATGAATTTATCTTGTGATTTTTCATCGGAACCTTCAATCCCGCAAATAAACATTAAATGTCTCATGCTATCTTCAAGACCCAGTATCTGAGCAGGCGATTTTCCAATATCATTTGATTCTAATACTTTATAGAGTGGAGATGCCGAATTTCCAAGTAAGAGCAAAGATACTAAGTGAGCCTGTAATAATTCATCAATATTGAAGCTTTCTCCTAAAACCCACGCTGCATAATTTTGGTATCCCGATTGCTCTTTTGAAACAGGTGTGAAAGGCTCCGCCGATTTAACCGGTGCACTAAATGCTTTCTGTTTTTCTACATATTCCAATTTTTCAGGATCAACTTTTTGAAATTTTTTCTCAATTTTTGAATTTATGAACTTTTGGATTTCTTTTGCATCAATATCTCCCCATGTAAAGTAAGTTGCATTAGAGGGATGATAAAATTTTTTGTGGAAGCCCTTTAGGTAATCATGTGTTAGTTCAAGAATGGTCTCCGGATCTCCACCACTATTGTGTCTGTATGTTAAATCTGGGAATAAACTTTTAGTGAGAGCTTGCCATGTTATGCTCTGAATATTGCTCATTGATCCTTTCATCTCATTGAAGACAACCCCTTTATACTCAAGAGGCGAGTTGCTCTTATCGTATTTTGAGAACTCTATTCTGTGACCTTCTTGTTTAAAGTCTTCTTCAGCAAGTATTGGAAAATATACTGCATCCAGATAAACGTCTAGAAGATTAAAAAAATCTTTTTTGTTTTGCGTAGCAAATGGATATGCGGTCCAATCACTCGCAGTAAATGCATTCATAAAAGTACTCATTGACCTTCTAAGCATCATGAAAAAAGGGTCTCGTACTTTGTAATTTTCTGAACCACAAAGAGTAGTATGCTCGAGTATGTGGGCTACTCCTGAAGAACTCTCTGGTATTGTTCTAAACATTACCATAAAAACAATTTCTTTAGAGTCATTTTTTAAATGAATATGTTCAGAACCATACTCATCAAGCTCATATCTTTCTGCATTAAATCCAAGAGAAGGATTCTGTTTTTTATCTATAAGTTTAAAGCTTTGCATCTTGAATTAATTTAATGGGAACTAATATATATAATTAAAGTCATAATTGTATTATGTTTAAAAATTTTTTTCTTACATTTTCTTCACTAATTTTCATAGCTGGCTGCAGTATGAATCCAATAAGCACCCAAAAAGTAGCTGCGTTTGATATTTCAGACTATAGTTCATTCAACATTTCGCTTTCTGATGCGTCTGATGAAGTAAGGGTTAGCCCCTTTACAGCTACTGGCTTAAAAGATGAACTAAGGAATCAGTTGGAAGGTTTGAGTTTGGTTTTTACTGAAGAATCTCCAGATGTTGTATTTAAAATTTCACTAGCAATTGAAGAAAACGAAAGGTTCAGATCAAGAGTAGTTTATAGTCGAGGTTACTACTACTACAACGATCCCTTTTACAGCTTTTATGATGATGATGATAGATCATTTATAAGGGTGACTGCAGAGGACTCTGAAGGCAAACCACTTTGGACAGGCCTTAGATCAATCAAATATGTAAGAACGCAGCTGGTTTTATCAGAAGAAGAAATAAGCAAGTACGTTCAAAGCTTTATTGATGAATTGATAGGTTCTTAGGGCACAAGCCAAAAACTCCGAAGTTTGCCATCGCTCCACTCAAACTTACACCTTCTATGACCTGACCTTTGAAGATAAAGAAATTCAAGGCTATTAAAATAAAAATATAAGATTGAAAAATTTTCATACCCATCCTCAAGAACTACATCTTTTATATGAAAATCATGCGAAGATGGCGTTGATATAATCGAAGTTGACCCATCTTTAACTGAGTAACATTTTTTTGAAATATCCTGTGATTTTTCCCAGGCTTCAAGTGTGTCTTTATTTTTATGGGACATTTTAAGGTACCCTTTTAACCTAATTTGAATTTTTTGTACTGGATCATAGCCAATAACTGAAGAGACTTGACTAATACCTAAGTCTTTTATTTTTTTTGATCTAGCGTCTGTATGAAATCTTAATCGTCTCTCCTTTTGGTTAAACTCTCTAAGAACCATAACTCTTGAATCAATACACTCACCGTCAAATGTGCTTAGAGTTAAGGTATGAAAAAGGGAATCTCTATTTTTTACACCATCTTTAAGCACTTCAAATGCTTTTTTCTTAATTTCACTTTTACTGTCAAAGTCCATAAAATCAGTTTAAATGATATTTACTTCTTCTTGAATCTTTGCATTACAATACATTAATGCGAATAATAAATGTTACTTTACTAATCTGTTTATTGGTTGCTTGTTCTGATCAAAGTGATCAAATCGAAAACAGCATTAAGCTCAAAGATGTTGATGCTGGAGAAGATTTACAACTTTTGCGTAAGGATTTTCAAGAACAAGTGTTAAACCCTCACCCAGATGTATATGTTGTTGTTGGTTATGGGCTCGCAAATTCAATTCTATTAAAAGGCAAAGATGAAGATTTAATAATCGATACCATGGGGGGTATTGAAACTGCGGAGAGAATCATCGAAGAATTTGAAAAAGTATCCAGCAATACAAAAAAAACTATTGCATACACCCATTTCCATGCAGATCACATTTTAGGAGCACAAGCTTTCACAGAGAAATATGATATAGATAAAATTATTTCCCATAGATCTACAATCGAAGAAGTTGAAAAATTTTTTGGCATTAAACGTGATGTCATTGGACCAAGATCACTCAAAATGTTCAACTCAATTTTAAAGGAAGAGGATAAAGGCATCTCTAATGGAATTGGAATTAAGCTCGAGGCTGGTAGAGACAAGCCGGGCTATGTAAAACCAAATACCCTTTTTGATAAAACATTAACACTTAACATCGGAGGTAATAAAATAGACTTTTACCACGCTCCAGGAGAAACAGACGATCAAATCTTTGTGTGGTATGAGAAGGGTAGAGTCCTATTTCCTGGCGATAATATCTATAAGGCCTTCCCAAATATTTATACAATTAGAGGAACCTCATACAGAAGCTTTCGATCATGGTATAAAAGTCTTGAAAAGATGATGTCTCTCGAACCTGAGGTTTTAGTTCCAAGTCATGGTGTTCCGATTGTAGGTGCAGAAAATGTGAAGACTATTCTTAGCACTTATAGAGATGCCATCAAATATGTTCATGATCAAACTATGAGAAATATAAATAATGGTTTGTCGCCATTAGATTCTGCAAGAGCAGTTAGACTTCCAGATGCTCTTAAAAGTGACCCACACTTATTTGAACTCTATGGTACTGTTGAATGGAGTGCAAGAAATTTATTCAACGGATATTTTGGTTGGTTTGATGGTAATCCAACTAACCTTTTTCCAAAGGATGATGCTTCAACAGCAACAAGATTATTAGAACTCATTTCACCTGAAAAGTTAAATAAAGAGCTGCTTGATTCCGTAGCAGAAAAGGATCATCAGTGGACATTGTACGTTACAGATATTCTTATTAATTCTGGCAATGAAACTGATGAGATTCTAAAACTTCGATCACAAGCACTTAATGAGTTGGGAGATCAAGCATATAATCCTAATGCCCGCAGTTACTATAAAAGCTCTTATGCTGAGCTTTCTGGTGAGTTAAATTCAGACAGTTTTATAGATGAAGATAATGAGATGGAAGACAGTGTTTTATCTGAGCTTTCAATAATAATGTTCTTCGATACTGCTGCTATTAGACTTGATCCTTCCAAAGTTGATGGAAAAGAACTTAGAACGGTTGCTCACTTAACTGATCTTGATGAATATTGGGAGCTGACACTAAAAAATAATGTGTTTACTTATAGGATCATAGGTGAAATCACAGCACCGGATATTGTGTTGAGCTCTTTAACCCTTAAACAACTTATGACAGGTAACATAAACCCAATAACTGGCGTTCTTCTTTCTAATCAAAATGCAACGGGAGAAAATAAAAGGGGTTTTCTTGAGTTTGTTTCAAATTTTAGAGAATAGTTTGCAATGAGTGTCCCGCCACGAAGAAAATCAAGATCTGATAACCAACCAGCATTTAGTGCAATCATCTTAGTGATTGTAATGATAAGTATTATTGGGTCATATTTTTTCCTACAAGGGGAAAAAAGCTCCAATCAAGAACTTATGAATAGTCTCTCAGAAAAAGTCAGAGTTATAGAAGATAAGCTTTCAATAACTAACGAAGATTCTATCCAAAACATGCAAACTTTCTCTGATCAAATGGCATTTCTAGATAAGGAAGTTCGGAAGTTATGGGACCATAGAAAGGGCTACCTAAATAATTTCCAAGAACTTGAAAGTAAGTCAAAACAAAATCAAGATCAGATTAAAACTCTCTTGGGACGATCAAACATTCTTGATGACAGATTTGATTCTGTTGCCAATAAATTAGAGCTAGCGGATGATTTTCAACTCAAGATTACGATTCTCACCGATGAAATTAATAACCTTAAGGAGGCCATTCGAGAGAATCAGGAGGGTTTAAGTGCTGTCGACCAATACAGACTTCAAAACAACCAAAAGTTAATCGATACTTTGAATAGGTTAAATGAGGTATCAAGAGAGTTAGAGATTATTAAAGAGGAACTTGGCATAAGAGATTAGCTATGAAATTTATAATGAATGAATTTTTTTTTAAAGTTTTTCTGGCCATTTGCTTAATACCCGCTGCATTATTAATTGGCAAAGTTTTTTTGTTATTTCTCCCTTTAATATTTTGGGTTTTGGGATATATGGCTTTTAAAAAAGGCAACAATAATGAGGTCTTCATGTGGGTGGCATTTGCATTAGTTGCATTGATAGTGGCCTTTGTTTTGTAAATACCCTTTACACACTACCTTTGTAATATAAAATAACGATTCAGCTGGGGATGTGGTGGAACTGGCAGACACGCTGGATTTAGGTTCCAGTGCCGTAAGGCGTGGGGGTTCGACTCCCTCCATCCCTACCAATACACTTTTCGTTGTTCAAAGCACATTGGTACTCCTTAAAACATTGTTTGTGAGGGTAAAGTAAGAGAGAAAAAAAAGGGAGATTATCCCCCTTTTTCATCTACACTCAAAAAAATTAGAATCTCACATTAACTGAGGCATTTACGTTCATGCCAGGTTCTGAGAGAAGGTCTAGGTTGGCAGCGTCCACAGCCAGTCCGTTGACACTTCCCCACTTCCAATATTTTTGATCTGTTAAGTTTCTTACACCAGCTTTAAGTGTTATGTTCTCATTAACCTTGAAACTTGAAAATACATCATAAATTGTATAACTAGGCAGAGTTAGGCAGGCACTTCCAGATCGTCCGCATGTTGCTGGTAGGCCTGTAGTACTTTGATCGATTCTAGTCATATATCCAGAAAATCTAAAGCGATTATTGTTTGATTTCCAATTGAAATTAACAATCATTTCAGCAGGATTAATTGATGTTAGATTCTCGTTATTTTTCTCACCATTACTACTGTTATAACCAAATGAAATATCAAGATTGTCATTTAATACTGTGTCGAACGAAACTTCGTATCCATCAATAGTCACTTCATCAAGATTTCTGTACTGGAATAACATGACACCTCTATTACTGAAACCTGCAAAGGCAGAATCGATGAAATTTTCATACTCATTGGTATATGCAGCCACTGAAAAACGTGAATAATCAAAATTTGCTCTTACCCCAATTTCATAGCCACTACTTGTTTCGGACTCTAGGTTTGGATTACTGATTATTGCATAGTTTCTTGCAAAGTTTGTGAAACTTAAATTTGCTGATTCATAATCTGGGCTTCTAAAACCTTCAGCGTACTGCACAAAAGCACTAAATCTATCTCCTAAATCTTGAAGCAAGCCTACTTTCAATGAAGTTTCGCTGTCATCAATTTCAGCAACATCAGTGCTCACAGCCGTATTAGTATAGAGTCTATCTACATTTGGATTGAGTTCATGATTATCAAACCTCACACCCAACACTCCCGTTGTACTCTCAGACAATGTCACTCTATCACTCAAGTAAAACCCAGTTCTAACTGTTTCGGTGTCAGGGAAAGTCTTCCCAGGGTACTGTTCACCATCGACCAAAGTTGAAACTTCCCTTGTAATCAAATTTGTTTCAGAACTATTACGATACCTTTGTGTATCGAGAGTTTCTGTATTAAACCCATAAACTATGTCATGAATCATTCTCTCCCCAAATTTTAGTTGTTTATTCATTTCAAAAGTTATCCCTGAAATGGACTGATTAAACTGAAAATCTCTAAACACGGCCATTGGCATTGGTGGAGCAGGGGGCCCAAAATTAGACATTGTCAAAACTAGTCTTTCTTTATTGGTAATTTGTTGTTGATCTGTTTCTTGTTTATAAAGTTTTATACTTCCCACATCAAAAAAACTATTGCCAGAAAAGTCATATGAGAAGCTTAGTCTTTCTCTACTGCCTTCGTCATCTCCCAAAGATGATGTTGTAGTTATAATCCTAGGGAAGTAAGCACCTGATGTTCCCAACTCTGTATTTAAAATCCAATCACCAGACCAAGTTTGCTTATCAAACGTAATGGTTAATGCCATAGCTTCCGAGAATCTGTATTTAACTTTACTAATGAAACTCTTTCCATCGCCTGTAAAAGGATTTGAGGCAGAATCAGTTATATCGTCATGAAGTTCCATTTCTGACCTATCACGGTTAGCAACTTGTATATATGCTCCTACGCCATCAAAAGCAAATCCCCCAAGCATTGCAACTTTTGTATGTTCAGTATCCGCATGATGAGCATATGTGCCAGAAAAGAAAGCACCATCACCAGTCACAAAGTCAAATGGATCTTTAGTGATGTAAGAGATGGCTCCAGCCATTCCATCTGAACCATACAAAGCAGAGCTAGGCCCTTTTAGTATTTCAACTTTCTTTAGAAGCTCTGGATCAACAACATCCCTACCATATCCTGTATAGGAGTCAGAAACTCTAATGCCATCGATAAGTATATTTACCCTTGTTCCTCCGAGCCCCCTTATAGAGACCCCATCATTATAATATCTGCCGTAGGCTGTATCAGTCGAGACACTAACTCCAACAGTCTTGCTTAAAACATCTCCAATATCAGCTACTATTCTGTCTTCCATATCTTCTTGGGTGATCAAATCAACTGATCCAATAACTTCACTAAGTACAACTGGAACTTTTGAGGATATTACGACAACCTCTTCTACATCCTCTTCTTGACCTTTTAAATCGAAGCAAGTTGCTAAGATCAGAGGGATTAAAATCAAATAACGCTTTATAAACATAATATTCTACCTTAATTACTGAGAATGATTCTCATTTACACTAGTTAATGATTATCATTTACAAAGTGAAAGAAATCAATACAATTTGATCATGGATCTTAAGAAAAAAATTCTTTTATTTATCTTTGTAGCTGAACTTGCCGCCGATTGTGAGCAAGCAGAAGATCCTTCAAGAGTAATAGTAGCTGGAGGTTCGCTCACAGAAATAATTTTTTTTCTTGAAGAAGAAACAGTTTTAACTGCAGTAGATATAACGTCTAACTATCCTGAATCAGCTACTTCTTTGCCATCAATCGGATACGTAAGAGCACTCTCAACAGAGGGTATTCTTTCACTTAATCCTACCCTAATTCTTGGAGAAGAGGACATGGGGCCACCACTTGTTGTTGATCAAATCAAATCAACTGGTGTAGATCTCAGGGTCATTGAGGAGGATTACTCATTGAATAGCATCAAAAATAAGATCATTTGTGTTGCGAAAATTTTAGGTATTGAAAAAAAGGGGGAGCAAATCTTTCGTGAAAAACTTAATAACACCATTATCGACTTACAAACATTAAGCCTTGTTAACCAAAACAATTTAAAAAAAGTTTTAATTATTTTAAGCATGGATGGCACGTCTCCAATAGTTGCAGGCAAAAATACATCTGCAAATGGTTTTATTGAAATGATGGGAGCTGAAAATGCTGTAACCAGTTTTGATGGTTGGAAGCCAGTAGGAGCAGAATCGATCATTCAGATGAATCCAGATATGGTTATTATTACAGAGAGAGGAATAAGAAATTTTGAATCAATTAATGAATTTATTGAAAAAACTTCCCTCGGATTCACTTCTGCTGGGAAAAATGGAAAAATTTTTGCTTTAGATGGCATGAAAATGTTAGGTTTCGGGCCAAGATCGCCTGACACCGCACTAGAGCTTGCAAAAATAATCAATTAGCGTGTTCGAATTAATATCTAAATTCAATAAATTAAAATTTATTAGTAACTTACAGTTATTAATAATATTAATACTTGTTGTTGTTCTATTTATTTCTTTATACCTTGGTATTTCTCTTGGTAGTTTTCAAATTTCTTTTTTTGATTATTTATTTGGGAATGACTCAAAACTTCAGCAACGAGTATTTGAGGAAATTAGACTGCCCAGAGTTTTCCTTGCAGGAATAGTTGGTGCAAGCTTAGCTTTGTCAGGCGCCTCATTACAAGGTTTATTTAGAAATCCTCTTGCTGATCCAGGTTTAATTGGAGTTTCGGCTGGCGCAGCCCTCGGTGCAACTTTGGTAATTGTTTTGGGGTCAAGTTGGGTGCCAAGTTATATATTTGGTCCATTTATTCTTCCTCTTTCAGCAATAGTAGGAGCAGCATTTGTTATTTATCTGCTTTATTTATTTACAAAGGGCTTTGGATATAGTGGTATCACATACATGCTTTTAGTAGGAATAGCAGTAAACGCATTGGCTTCTGTAGGCATTGGGATACTAACTTTCATAAGCACTGATTCAGAATTGAGGGGCCTTACGTTTTGGACTATGGGGAGCTTTGGTGCAGCAAATTGGCTTTTGGTTTTACCTGCTTATATTTTCATAATTCCAGCATTCATCTGGCTGCTAAATTCAGCAAGAAAGCTCGATTTGCTTCAGCTTGGTGAACCAGAAGCAATTAGGCTTGGAGTTGATGTAAGAAGTTTAAAATTTAAGGTGATAATAACTTCAGCAATTGTAGTGGGAATAAGTGTTTCTTTATCAGGTATGATCGGATTTGTTGGATTAGTGGTGCCGCACCTGGTCCGTTTAATTGGAGGAGTTAATCATAATTATTTGATACCGGCATCAATTATTTTTGGGTCATCAATAATGATCATTGCCGATCTTTTATCAAGGGTATTGATACAACCTGCCGAACTACCAGTAGGACTTCTTACAAGTGCAATCGGTGCACCCTTTTTTCTGTGGTTAATATTAAGAGTTAAAAAAACATGAGTATTGTTGGAAAAAATATTTCATATGAAATAAATGGAGCCAAGATTTTAAAAAATATTGATTTTAAGCTTAATCAAAATGAAATAGTGTCAATTATTGGCCCTAATGGTGCGGGAAAGTCTACACTTTTAGGATTGTTAGCAGGGGACATCCTTCCGACATCCGGCAAAGTTTTCTATCAAGGAAGAGAATTGGAATCTATAAGTATTCAAGATCGAGCCTTTTTAAGAAGTGTTATGTCTCAATCTCAACAAATTATTTTTGACTACTCAGTCAGAGAAATAATAGAGATGGGCTGGATAGAAAGAGGCATTGCTAAATATTCGGGAAATTTTTCTCAAGCTGTAACAAATATTGCAGATGAGTGCGATCTTAAAAAGTTGTTACACAGAAAATTTAATGTTTTATCAGGCGGAGAACAAAGGAGGGTTCATTATGCTAGAACAATTTTACAGCTTTGGAGACACTCTAATTCTAATGATGAAAGATATATGTTTCTTGATGAGCCTACTGCAAATCTCGATTTATATTATGAATTAAAATTAATGAATTCTATAAAAGAGAAGGCTAAAGAAGGATATGGGATTGGGCTAATTGTTCACGATTTAAATCTAGCCTCAATTTTTTCAGATAAAGTGTTATTACTTAAAAATGGTGAATGTATATCATATGGGGAGCCATCTGAAGTTTTAACGGCAAAAAAACTAACAGAAGTATATGGGATTCCTATGAAAGTTAACGATAGAACAAAAAGAATCACGTATTATTAAGCAATGAGCAAAGAAAAATACGAGATTGAAGCAATGAAATTATTAAGAACTTCGACAGAAGGAGTTCTTTCTACAATTTCCGTACAAAATAAAGGTTTTCCTTTCGGAAGTTTTTCAACCTTTTGTACGGACCGAGATAGATCAATATTGATCTATGCTAGTGATCTTGCACAGCACACAAAAAACATCCTTCAAAATCAAAAGGTTTCCTTCACATTATTTTCTTTAACCAAAGAGGCCGATAAACAAGATAGTAAGCGTTTGACCTTACAGGGATGCATGAAGAAGGTCTCGGATGATGAATATGATGTCTGCAAACAGAGGTTTCATAGATTTTTTCCAAAGAGTAAAGCCTATGAAAACATGCATGACTTTAATGTTTACAAGATTTCAATTAAACACGCAAGATGGATTGGCGGGTTCGGGCAAATTGCATGGCTTAAAGAGGATAAATGGAAGGAGCATAAACCAAAATGGTCCAGACAAGAGACTGAAATTGTTCAACACATGAATGAGGATCATCAAAATGTTGTAATTTCTGCATTACACGCACAACACAATATCAAAGATAAAGAAGCTCGAATGGAATGCCTTACAATTGACGGATATTACGTAAAATCAAAACAAAACCTTTTTTTTGTATCTTTTGAAGAACCAGTTTTGATTATGAAAAATTATAGAGAAGCTTTAGTGAATCAGGCAAAAAAATATAGATCTTTTGAGCTATAAATTCCTTGATAAAACATAAATAGATCATATGTATGAATATAAACTATATTTATAATATGAAATCTTTTGAAAAAACTGAAAGCTCAAACATATCAGACAATTTCGCATACTCAATGACCATGTTTTTTAGATTCATAGCTGATACATTTTTTGCCCAAAGGTATGGACACAGAGCTGTCGTGTTAGAAACAGTTGCGGGTGTTCCTGGTATGGTTGCGGGAATGTGGATGCATTTTAAAAGTTTGAGATCTATGAAAACTGGTTATGGTTCACATATTAGAGAAATGCTTGCTGAAGCAGAGAACGAAAGAATGCATCTGATGTTTTTTATAGAAATAGCCAAGCCTAATATTTTTGAACGAGCACTTGTAATGTTTGCACAAATGATTTTTGGAGCATTTTATTTTTTCATGTACGTTTTTTTTACCAAAACAGCTCATAGGATGATAGGTTTTTTTGAAGACGAGGCAGTCAAAAGCTATTCAGATTATCTAACCCTTATTGAAGAGGGAAAAATAGAAAATGTGAAAGCACCAAGAATAGCTATCGAATATTACAATTTACCAGATGACGCAAGATTAGTAGATCTTGTTAAATGTGTAAAAGCTGATGAAGAGCATCATAGTGAAATTAATCATAAATATGCAGACGAGGAAATAGGATGAAAAATTTGATACTGTACGTCGTTTTAATTTGGAGCTTTGCTATTAGTGGCGAAGAGTATGAAGTGAAGATGTTAAATTTTGGAAATGATGGCTCGATGGTATTCGAACCAGGATTTTTGAAAGTTAATGTTGGAGATACTGTGCATTTTAAGTCTGTTGACATGGCTCATAATTCGGAATCAAGCACTGGTTTAATACCTGTAAATGCTTCAGGCTGGAAAGGAAATATAAATGAGGACATTAGCATAACTCTCACGGAAGAGGGTGTTTATGTGTACCAATGTACTCCACACTTGATCTTGGGAATGGTTGGTGTAATTCAAGTAGGAAGCCCAACCAATATAGATCAAATAAAGGAAAATCTAGGTAGCTTAACGTTTGCAGTTAACGCAGAGAGGTTACAAGGTTACATAGATCAAGTAAATTAAAATGTTTGATTCGATTCCAATATTCATATCTGGTTTAATTTCAGGAATGATTATTTTCCAGACATCTGTAGTCGCCCCATCAGTTTTTAAAACTCTTTCTGAAGAAGGAGCAGGCCCATTTCTGAGATCAATTTTTCCAAAATTATTTTTAATAATCTTATTTCTGGGAGCTTTTCAATCAATAATATCTGTAATAGAGGCCTCAATCATTTTAACGATAGTTGGATTTATTACGTTCTCATTAATGCTAATTTCTTATTTAATAGTGCCTGCAACAAATAAGGCTAGAGATGAAAATGACGAAAAGAGCTTCAAACGACTTCATCTTACTAGTGTTATGTTGACGGTAATTGTATTGTTTGCAAATATCGCTGTTATTTTTATAAATTAATTTTTTAATAATCAGTATTTAAATTTAAAAAATGAAACCAGAAGATCTTAACAACTTAGCTGAACATTTTTTTGAAAAGTGCCCAACAGAGGCACGTAACTTTTTCCATCAAATTCTAGACAAGCTTGAAAAAATCGATGAGAAAATTGATAAATTAGAGTCTAAATTGAAATAAGGCTAGTTAAATAAATCTCTTGCTACTAGTTCCAGCATTATTTCAGATGTGCCACCATAAATCTTCTGAATTCTAGCATCTGCAAATGCTCTGGAGATTGGATATTCTTTCATGTAACCGTAGCCTCCAAACAGTTGCAGGCACTCATCTGCCATTTTGCATTGTGCCTCTGTTGCTGCCACTTTAGCCATTGACGCTGTTGCAGCATCGAGCTTACCTTCAGCAAACAACCCGACACACTCTCTTATAAAAGCCTTATTTAAGCGTAGTTCAGTTTGAAGTTTTGCCATCTTGAACCTTGTGTTTTGAAAAGTAGACAACTCTTTACCAAAAGCTTTTCTTTCTGAAACATATTTTTTTGTAATATCCATCATGTATTCCATTGCAGCCACGGCACTCATTGCTAGTGCTAAGCGCTCACGCGGAAGTTCTGTCATCAAAGTAATAAACCCTTGATCAACTTCTCCAAGGATTGCTGAGTCTGGTATCTCAACTTCATCGAAAAAAAGCTCTGAAGTATCAGACGAATGCAGCCCTAGCTTTTCGAGATTCCTTCCACGAGAAAATCCTTTTGAGGATGTATCAACCAAGAACAATGAAACTCCAGAGGAGCCCTTTACATTTGGATTCGTCTTGGCAACCGTAATTACAAAGTCTGCATGTTGACCGTTAGTAATAAAAGTTTTTGATCCATTTAATATCCAACCACCATTTTGTTTTTTTGCCTTAGTTTGAATTCCTTGAAGATCACTTCCTGCAGCAGGTTCAGTCATTGCTATAGCTCCAACTAATTCTCCTGTTACCATTTTTGGTAAGTATTCAGTTTTTTGATTTTCACTACCACGGTTGAGAATATAGTGTGCAACAATATCCGAGTGAACGCTCATGCCAACTGCTATTGAGCCGTAATTACCGCATGCAATACCACAAGGAATATTTAATGCCATCTCTGCATCGGCACCATGACCACCATATTTTTCAGGTATGTCTACACAAAGCAGTCCTGCTTGGCCTAATTTATTCCATAGATCTCTTGGAAAAATTCCCTCATTTTCCCATTTATCATATTCAGGAGCTATTTCCGCTTCACAAAACTTTGCAATTGTTGATTGCATTAAATTAAGATCTTCGCGGTTTTCATTTAAAGAAAAGTTCATGTCTTGGCCTTATGTAATTATATTTTATAATAAAGTCTTAACAAAGGATGAAAATATGACAAAAAAAGTAATAGTTGCAGGTGTTGGAATGATACCTTTCAAAAAACCAGGCGCCAGCGAAAACTACAATATTATGGGGGAGAAAGCTGCACGAGCTGCTCTTGAAGATGCTGGACTCGACTATAAGTTGGTGCAACAAGCATATGTTGGTTATGTGTATGGTGACTCTGCTGCAGGACAAGCGGCTCTATATGGTGTAGGTTTAAGCGGAATTCCAATATTTAATGTTAACAATTACTGTTCAACTGGTTCATCGGCCCTTTTTTTAGCAAGACAAGCCGTTCAATCTGGCACTATTGATTGTGCAATTGCACTTGGGTTTGAGCAAATGACTCCTGGGGCTTTAGATATTCTTTTTGAGGATAGACCTAACCCACTAATGAGATTTTATGATGAGATGATAAGTCTTCAGGGATTCGATGAATCTATTCCTTGGGCTGCTCAATTTTTTGGTGGAGCTGGCAAAGAACACATAAAAGAATATGGTACGTCAGTTGAAACACTTGCCAAAATAAGAGTAAAAGCTAGCAAACACGCATCAAAAAATCCATTTGCAATCTTCAATAAAGAGGTTTCAGAAGAAGAAGTTTTAGGATCTCCAATGATATTTGATCCTTTAACAAGGCTTCAATGTTGTCCTCCATCCTGTGGATCTGCCGCAGCAATAATATGTTCGGAGTCTTTTGCAAAAGCTCATAACCTTAACACTGATATTTTTATCGCTGGGCAAAGCATGACAACAGATTATGATTCAACGTTTACAGATCATGACATGAGAAAGGTAGTGGGATATGACATGGCAAAACAAGCTGCAGATGAAGTTTACGAAGAAACTGGCATTTCTCCAAAGGATATAAAAGTTTGTGAGCTTCATGATTGTTTTACTACGAACGAACTTATTTCCTATGAAGCTTTAGGTCTAGCAGATGAAGGTGAGGCAGAAAAGTTTGTGGTGGATCAACAAAACACTTATGGCGGTCAATGTGTAACAAATCCAAGTGGTGGCCTACTTTCTAAAGGGCATCCACTAGGAGCTACAGGTTTAGCACAATGTTATGAATTAGTGAACCAATTAAGAGGGAATGCTGGCAACAGACAAGTTCCTGGAGTGAAGCTGGGTCTACAACACAATCTTGGTTTAGGAGGTGCTTGCGTGGTCACTCTTTATGAGTCTTCAAATTGACATGTTTAATCCTAAATTCGTTGGTTATTCATTTCCTACAAAAACCGTCAAAGTAGAGGAGGGTAAACTAAGATTCTTTTCAAAAACAATTGGTGAGACCAATCCTATATATTTTGATAAAGATGCGGCAAGAAAAGCTGGTTACAGGTCTTTACTAGTGCCTCCAACTTATCCTTTTAGTCTTACTCTTGAGGGCGAATCTTTAGAGGAAAAGTATGTTCCAGTAGGCATGGATTTAGGCAAATTATTACATGGCGCACAAAAATTTGAATATTTTAAGGAAATTTGTTCTGAAGATACGGTAACCATTGATGCAAAAATAATTGATATATTTCAAAAAAAAGGGGGCGCGTTAGATTTTCTTATTGAAGAGCAAACTTTAAAAAATTCAGATGGGGATCTTTTAGCAACCTTAACTCAAACTTTTATTATGAGGCACTGAATGGATATAGAAGTTATTAAGACACTAAAGGTCGGAGACATATTGGAGCCATTAACACAAAAACCAATATCAAGATCAACATTAGCTCTCTTTGCTGGGGCATCTGGAGATCATAATCCAATTCATATAGACATAGATTTTGCAAAATCAGTAGGCTTGGATGACGTTTTTGCACATGGAATGTTAGGCATGGCATATCTTGGCCGATTTTTAACTCTATTCATAGACCAAAAAAATTTACGTTCATACTCTGTCCGGTTTAGCTCGATTACTCAGATAGGAGCAGAGCTCAAATGTTCAGGAAAGGTAACTGAAATTTTTGAAGAAAAAGATGAAAAATTTATGAAATTAGAATTATCAGCAACCGATCAAAACAATGATGTAAAATTAACGGGCGATGCTGTTATAGTGCTTTAATATCCAGATTATGAGTAAAGAAGTAAAAGATTTTTTTTCCACTTACAGTGATTTTGTCAAAAAAGTTACAAGTGAACCCAGTCTTGATATTGAGGCCCTTAAGGCAAGCATGCAAGAGATTGAAGATAAATCACCTATTGAATCAGCTCGACTAATGACAGCTGCACTTGGTCTTGGCAGCGAATCTGGTGAATTTGTTGAGATAGTCAAAAAGATGTTTCTTCAGGGCAAGCCACCTTCGCAAGATAATATCTTTCATATGAAAAGAGAGCTTGGTGATATTATGTGGTATTGGATTACAGCATGCTCAGCTTTGAAACTTGATCCATTTGAAGTCATCACTGAGAATCAAAAAAAACTTGAATTACGTTACGGCAAACAGTTTGAGATTAAAAAAAGTGAAGTAAGGAAAAAGGGCGATCTTTAATGTCTCTAAATTTAAATATTCATAACTTAGAACAACGAACATAGATGAGTATCGAAGAATTTAAGATAGAGATTCCTGAAGAAGAGATTTCAAATTTAAAAACCAAAATTTCACTTACTCGATGGCCAGATGAATTAAATACTAATAAATGGGCATTAGGTACAAAATTAGATTTTCTACGAAAGCTTGTAAAGCACTGGGCAAAGGATTTTGACTGGCGCAAGCATGAAAAACAACTCAATCAAATTGGTAGTTTCAAATTTACAACTAGTGACGGCTTAAAGATTCACTTTCTCCACTCTAAATCAAAAAATACTGGAGCTATCCCATTGCTAATGACTCACGGCTGGCCAGGCAGTATTCAAGAATTTATAAAAATTATTCCAATCTTAAATAATGGTGTAGATGGCATAAGTTTTGACGTAGTATGCCCATCTATTCCAGGATATGGATTTTCGGATAAACCCAAAAAGTTTGGAATGAGTTCTGAGAAAGTCGCTCCTTTATTTCATGAATTGATGATTAACTTGGGCTATGAAAAGTATATTGCACAAGGTGGAGATTGGGGAGCAACAATTAGCAAATGGATTGCAGAGCTTTATCCAGAGAACTGTATTGGACTTCACCTTAATTTGGTGCCTGCCTTTCCTCCATCAAATGGCAATGTAACTGATGATCTAAGCGAGGAGGAAATAAAAGGCTTAGAAAATTTTGAAAAATATCAAAAGACTGGTTTAGGATATTACCAAATCCAAATGACCAAACCTCAATCACTTGGTTATGCCTTAAATGACTCACCAGTAGGTTTAGCAGGGTGGATAGTTGAAAAATTTCATTCTTGGACAAATGATGATCTTGATCGGATAGTAATCAATGATGACGAGGTTTTGGCAATTGTTTCTTTATATTGGTTTACTCAGTCAATCACTTCCTCAATGAGGCTTTATTACGAAAACGGCATCATATCATTCTCTCCAAATTATATTGAAACACCAACAGGGGGGATAATATTCGATAAGGAAATTGTAAGACCTCCCAAAGCATGGGCCAAAAAAATCTATAATATCGTACACTGGACCAATGCAGAAGGCGGACATTTTGCCGCAATGGAAAACCCCGAAACTTTAGCAAATGATATTGTAAGTTTTACAAAAGAAATCATATAAAAGTTATAATGTTTTTCGAAGAAGGGGCAAAACTTGACTAAGAAAATTTCTTTAAACGACAAATATACTCAAAAGGAAGGCAAAATCTTTCTTACAGGAATACAAGCTCTAGTAAGACTTCCTATTATTCAAAAAGATCTGGATGAGAAAAATGATCTGAATACAGGAGGCTTTATATCAGGCTACAAAGGATCTCCATTAGGCGGATATGACCTTGAGTTATTTAGGGCAAAAAAATATTTAGACGAAAAATCAATTTTTCATCAACCGGGGCTCAATGAAGAATTAGGGGCTACAGCTGTTTGGGGATCCCAACAAGGGGAGTTTAAGGATAGAGGTAACAAAGATGGTGTTTTTGGAATTTGGTATGGAAAAGGCCCAGGGATGGATCGAACGATGGATGTATTCAAGCATGCTAACGCAGCGGGCGCATCAAAATTTGGCGGTGTTTTAGCAATTGCTGGAGATGATCACGCTGCAAAATCATCAACACTTCCGCATCAGTCAGACCATAACTTTATGAGCGCATTCATGCCTTATCTTTATCCTTCAGGAGTCGAGGAAATTGTCAGATTTGGCCTCCTGGGTATTGCAATGAGCAGATATAGTGGTTGCTGGACAGGATTTAAAATTGTCTCAGATGTAGCAGATTCTGGTAAAAGGTACGATACTGAAATAGAAAGGCTACCAATAATTATTCCAAATAATGATTCTCTTGGTGAGTATAAGGATTTACCAAGAAATATTTTGTATGAGGATACACCAAGAGATCAAGATTACAGACTTCAAAGGGCAAAAGGATTTGCTGCTCAAGAATTTGTACGTGCAAATAAAATTGATCGTTCTATATGGAAAGATTCAAATTCAAAAATGGGGATTGTTACAGCAGGGAAATCTTATAATGATGTAAGAGAAGCGCTGAGGTGGCTAGGAATTGATGAGCATAAGGCCAGAGATCTTGGTCTTTGTATTTACAAGGTAGGAATGCCTTGGCCTCTGGAACCACACGGCATTAGAGAATTCTGTGAGGGCCTAGATACCGTTCTAGTTGTCGAAGAAAAACGAGAACTTATTGAACATCAGGTTAAATGGCAGCTTTATAATTGGAAAGAAAATGTCAGGCCACTGGTAGTTGGGAAACAAGATGAATTCGGAGCATGGCTGCTTCCCGCAGAAAATGATTTGCCTATCCAAACCATTGTTGAAGCCATTTCCTTGAGGCTTCATAAGGTAACAGGCGATAGGAGTCTACTTAAGCACCTAGATTGGTTTAAAGAGAGAAATGAAGCTTTAAAGAATAAAGTCGCTCCTATAGTAAGAAAGCCATTTTTTTGTTCTGGATGCCCACATAATTCCTCTTTAAAACTTCCTGAAGGTAAACGAGCGCTTGGTGGTATTGGTTGTCATTATATGGCTGTAGATGCGGTTGAGGGAACAGAATTCTTTACCCAAATGGGTGGAGAGGGAACACCATGGATTGGTATATCACCTTTCTCTAAAGAAAATCATGTTTTTGCAAATCTTGGTGATGGAACTTATAAACATTCTGGAATTCTTGCGATAAGAGCTGCATTGGATGCCAAAGTAAATATTACTTATAAAATTCTATATAACGATGCTGTTGCGATGACAGGTGGTCAGGAGATAGGAAGCAATTGGGATGTTGATGGAATTGTCAAACAAGTTCTTGCAGAAGGAGTCCAAAAAGTTTCTGTTTTGTCTCAGAGCCCCAAAAAGTACAATCACTTAAAAACAAAAGGTGTAAGAAGCTTACATAGAGACTCTATTGTTGTTGAGCAAGAAGAATTAAGTAAATATGAAGGAGTAAGTGTATTAATATACGATCAAACATGTGCTGCTGAAAAACGACGAAGAAGAAAAAGAGGGTTAATGGTAGACCCGAAAAAAAGAGTGGTAATAAATGAAGAAGTGTGTGAGGGTTGTGGGGATTGTTCAATTCAATCAAGCTGTGTTTCTATTGAGCCCCATGAAACTGCCTTAGGAAGAAAACGTAAAATCAATCAGTCTAGTTGCAACAAAGATTATACATGCTTGAAAGGGTTTTGCCCGTCATTCGTTACAGTCGATGCAACTGTAAAAAACAATTCTTCCTTTATGGACTTGGGAGAAATTCCTGAACCAAAAAACCAAATAGATGATCAAATCTCAAATATTATGCTTACTGGCATTGGTGGTACTGGGGTCCTCACAATTTCAGCTATCTTAGCTTATGCCTCCCATTTTGAAGATAAAGATTCATCAGTATTGGATATGACAGGACTAGCACAAAAAGGTGGTGCTGTTTGGTCACATATAAAAATCTATGAAAAGGGGATAAAACCATACAGTCAAAAAATTTCACCAGGCTCTGCAGATATTCTATTAGCATGTGATGCGGTGGTAGGAACAAAACCAGAAATTCAAGAAGTAATATCAAAAGAAAAGACTACAACAGTCATAAATAGTAACACTATTCCTGTTGCTGACTTTGTTACGAATCGAGACTTAGATTTTAAAAATAAAGACGTTTTAACAATGATAAAGGATTCAACTAAAGAGATTGCAACATCATTACCGGCAATAAGAATATCTGAAACCTTATCAGGAGATGCTATTGGAACAAATATGGTTATGCTAGGAGCTGCATATCAAAACGGACTAATTCCATTAAAATCTGAAAATATTTTAAAAGCTATTGAGCTCAATGGTATTGGTATAGAAAAAAATATTTACAACTTTAATTTGGGTAGACTTTTTACAGTAAATCCGAATCATGAAATTTTTAACTTTCTTGCTAAAGATATAGTTAAGGATCTAAATTCAGTTGAGCTTTTTCAAGATAGGCTAAAGAGAATAGAGAACTACGATCAACGAGTAGTTGAAGATTTTAAAAAATCAAAAGAGATAATCGATTCAATACTATCTCAGGAAGTTGATTCAGAAAAAATTAATAAAGATGCAATTAAAGAGCTTTATAGAGTTTATGCCATAAAAGATGAATATGAAGTTGCAAGAATGCATCTTGAAACAACAGAGAAAACATTAAATAAGCAGTTTACTGAATGGAAAAATATAAATTTTTATTTGTCTCCACCTCTGCTTTCATTTTTTAAAGATAAAAGAACAGGTAGGCCTAGAAAGTTTCAAGTTCCAGGATATATTGCCATTCCAGCCTTTAAGTTGCTTAAATCCCTTAAGTTCTTAAGAGGAACATGGTTAGATCCATTAAATATATCAGCCGATCGTTTAAGAGATAAAAACCATAAATCAATCTTCATTAATAAACTTCATGAAATTAATAAGATGAGAATCGGTGAAAAATCAAGAAAACTTGAACAGCTAGTAAATGCTTCTAAAAATGTTAAGGGTTATGGCCCGGTTCGTGAACAGGCACATAATTTATTCTTGAAGTTTATTAATGAAACTTTTAGCTCTAAAGAAAAAGCTCATAAGGCAAAACTGAATATTCGTACCGAACAAAGCAATTCAAACGCAAATCAAACACTTGAAAGCAACAAGGATAAAAATGTTTAAAGTGACTGAACAGTTTTTTGTTTCAGGACAAATCGATTCTGAAACCGTGATGCATCTAAAGGACGAAAATTTTCACAATATTATCTGCAATCGACCAGATAATGAAGAACCTAATCAGCCAACTAAGCAATCAATCAAAGATGTTTGTCATAAGAATAACTTAAACTTTTATGACATAGAAGTTAAACCAGGTGATGTCGATTTCGATAAAATCTTAAAAACTTTTGAAATTATATCCAAGAAGAAAAAGACTTTAGCTTATTGCAGAACAGGAACAAGATCTATAACTTTGTGGGCTTTCGCCAGCTGCAATGATATGGAAGTTGATCAAATTTTAGGTGCCGTTTCAGAAGCAGGATATGATCTTAATCATCTGAGAGATGTTTTTATAGGTTATAAGGCTAGCCTTTCTTAACAAATAGATACAACCAAACAAGTGGGATAATTGCTAAGCAACCTAGAGTGATATTAATCGCAACTTCCACAGGAAAATCCACTATTGCACCTACGAAGTCAGACAAGCTATTTCCAATTAATGCACCATAAATTGCACCATGAACACCTGTTCCTTTGAAGTACTTGTCGATGTCAATTCCAACAAGAGTTGTGAAAGCTAAAATGCCATTATCAATCAACCCAAATATTATTCCATCTGGTATCAAAATAATTTCCTTGATTTCCTTTTTATGGCTGAAGCCAGAAAAGCTACATAAACCAATTCAAAAAGAGTGAAGTAAAGCAAATAGACTGATGTAAATTCGCCGTAAACAAAAGTGATAACCCGCCCAACAAGAATACCCGATACAATAAATAATAAAATTTTAAAAAATAAATCTTCGTGTTTGCTTCTAAAAATTGCATAAAATGAAAAAAGTCCGATTAATAGGTTCACCCCCCCAATTGGAGACCTTATTTCCGAGCTTCCAACATTATCATTGATACTAATCCCAATCAGTTCCACATAGGTTTCTGGATAAAACGCTGCCCAACCTCCAAGGTAAAGGTAGGTAAAAGAAGTTAGAAGTAAAAATAATTTATTTAACATTATTGATTGTCTTTATTTAATAAATCTATATTACCACCTGTTGCCATCACATTGTCGGTAAAAGTCTTTTCATTAAGAAAACTTTTTAAGTAGTTTGGGCCTCCAGCTTTTGGTCCAGTACCGCTTAGACCATGTCCTCCAAATGGTTGTACACCAACAACCGCTCCAACAATATCTCGATTGAGGTAAAAATTACCAACATTGGCCTTTTTGAATATTCGATTTGCTTTCCCCAAAATTCTCGTATGGGCACCCATTGTTAGGCCATACCCTGTAGCATTTACCTGATCTATCAAATCATCAAGCTCCTCTTGCTTATATCTAATAAAGTGTAGGATTGGTCCAAACTTTTCTCCATCGATCTCTTTGATATCATTTATCTCAAATACAATGGGATTAAAATAATATCCGCTTCCTAACTCATTTGTTTTTAATTCTTCAAATCTAAATTTTTTCTTTTTCAACGAGGAAGAGTGTGCAACTAATTTTTCTAATGACGACTTATTGATTATTGGACCGATATCTACATTGAGGTTGATTGGATCCCCTTGAGAAAGTTCTTGCATTGCCTCAACCAGATAGTCCCAGTACTCATCTGCAACATCATCCTGAACATAAACAACCCTTAAAGCACTACACCTCTGACCAGCACTTAGAAAAGCCGATCTGACAATATCATCAATAACTTGCTCTTTAAGAGCAGATGAATCAACAAACATAGCATTTAGGCCACCTGTCTCAGCTATAAAAGTTTTAATTGGTCCTTCGGACATTGCTAAATTAAGATTAATTTTTTTTGCCGCTTCACTCGATCCTGTAAATGCTATTCCACTCAACCAGTTTAATTTTGTTAATTCATCACTTACTTCTTTATCTGCAATCACAAGTTGCAAGGCTTCTTTTGGAATGCCAGCGTTATGGAAAATTTTGATAACTTCATATGCAATAATTGAAGTATCTTCTGCAGGTTTTGCAATTACATTATTGCCTGCAACTAATGCTGCAGTAATCTGACCAACAAAAATTGCAAGTGGAAAATTCCATGGGCTAATACATAAGAAATTTCCTTTAGCCTCGTGGCTAAGGTAGTTATTTTCACCTGTTGGACCTGTCAATTTATGCGGTAACAACATCTTTTCACCCTCGCAAACATAATAATTCACAAAATCTATGGCTTCCCTGACCTCTGCATCAGCATCTTTAAGAGTTTTTCCTGCTTCAGTAGCTAATAAATAGAAAAGTTTGCTTTGATTTTGATGTAATTGCTCAGCAACTTTTTGAAAGATTTCCTTTTTAATATCAAGCGAAACGTCTTGCCATTGACTACTGGGTATGTTGTTTTGTAAATGAGCCACTACTTCATTTGTTGCAAACATTGTTGTGCCAATAGTTTTTTTGTTATTTCCAGGGCAACACATTTTTTTGGGTAACTCTTTTAAATCTGTATCATTAGAAAGTATCGATTTGGCAACAAATTTAATGTTACTAAAGTCTTCAAATTCTGAATTTAAATTTTTCAAATTTTCTGCATCTGCATAATCAAAACCCTTAGAATTTTTTCTATCTGCAAAAATTTCATGTGGTCTTTTAACATTTTCAAGGAAAGCTCCAGTCTGCAAATTAGCATTTGCAATCTCTATAGGGTTTTTCACGACTTCACTAACAGGAACTTCTGAAGAAAGATACTTATTTACAAATGAACTATTTGCACCATTCTCAAGCAATCTTCTTACAAGGTAGGGAAGCAGTTCTTTTTTTGAACCAACTGGAGCATAAATCCTTGTAAGAGGTAAATCATCAAAAACTTTTTCTGCATTTCTAAAAGTCAAATCTCCCATCCCAAAAATTCTTTGAAATTCGAAGTTCTTCTTTCTATTGTTATAAAGGTGCATTATTGCCGAAATAGTATGAGCATTATGGGTAGCAAAATAAGGCCGAACATTCTTTGTGTTCGAAATCAATTTTGCAGTGTGTAGATAATTTATATCTGTAAATGATTTTGAAGTAAAAACCGGAAGATCGTCTGCTCCTTTTGTTTGGTGAATTTTGATTTCCTGGTCCCAGTAAGCCCCTTTTACCAATCTCATCATTATTCCACTTCGTTTACCCCCCAATTCATCTATGAAATTAATTATGTTTGATGACCGTTTTCCATAGGCTTGCACTGCAAGCCCAAGCCCATTCCATTCGCTAAGAGATTTTTCTTTCGCAAGCCTTTCAATTAACAATAGACTCAATTCCAATCTATCTTGCTCTTCAGCATCAATTGTTAACGCAATGCCTTGGTTTGCTGCCTGATGAGATAGCTCAAGCACTCTTTCATAAAGCTCACCCATTACCCTATCTTGTTTGAGCAGCTCATATCTAGGATGAATGGCTGATAGTTTTATAGAAATTTCATGAAAGGATTGTGAAAGTTGGGCATTTTTTTCACCAACTTTCTTAATTGCATTTTCATATGCTGAAAAAAAGAAATCTACATCGGACTGAGTTCGGGCAGCTTCACCAAGCATATCGAACGAACAGGGTATTTTTGGTTGATCAAATTTTTCTAAAGCAGTTTCAATATCAATGCCTGAAACAAATTCCTCACTTAAAATCTCCATACCTTTTTTTATTGCTTCACGCAGAACTGGATCTCCGAACTTTGAAGTAATTCCTGTGAGCCATGAAAGTGGATTTGATGTAATTGATTTATCAAGCTCTACCACCTGTTCAGCAAGAAATAGCCCAAAAGTTGTGGCATTTACGAAAATGGAGGGGGATTGATTAAAGTGATCAAGCCATCGCTTGCCCCCTATTTTTTCATTAATTATATCGTCACATGTTTTATTATCTGGGATACGCAATAAGGACTCTGCTAAGCACATTAAGGCAACACCCTCTTGGTTACTTAAGCCATATTCAAGAAAAAAGTTATCAAGTCTGGTCTTATTCCTATCTTTTCTACAATTACTCACAATTGCGGCTGCATCTTTACTTATCTGTAAATCGTTAATCCAGCCATTTTGTGAAATAAGTGATTTCACGAGATGATCTTCTCGTGCATATTTTTTTGTGCGCAATTCTTTATAAAAGCCCATAAATGATAAATTCAGGGGATATTTTACTCCTTTAAAAATAAATTAAAACAGTATTTTATTTTAGAGTTTAGCTTCTTTGAAAGCCTCTTTAATTAGAGCTTTAAGCCAAATATGGCCTGGGTCATTGTCGTTTGATTCATGCCATGCTAGAAAAAATTGTGAAGGAGCAACTTCGAAAGGAAGGGTTTTAAATTCAAGGTTATGTTTTTTTGCAAAAGCTGTAGTGCATGTTAGCACCATATCAGAGTTATTTAGAATTTCAGGAGTGATTAAGTAATGTTGTGCTCTGAGAGATACTTTTCTATCCAACTGTAATTTTGAAAGAGCATTATCCACTAAAGCTCCACCAGTTCTTCGGCCGGAGATGTGAATATGATCAAGCTCAAGATATTGCTCAATTGAAAGCGTTTTCTCTTTCGCCAGAGGATGATCTTTTCTAAAACCACATACGAATTCATCTTCAAAAATTAGCTCTTTCATAACATCGGTTTCTGAAGGTGGAAAGGGGTCTACTGCAAAATTAACCTCATTTGCCGCCAGAGCATGATGCATATTGTCTCTATTAGTGTAATAGCTTGAGATTTTGACATTGGGGGCTTGTTTATTGATTTTGGTCACTAATATTGGCAGAATTCTGCCTTCGGAGACATCATTCAAGGATAATCTAAATGTTCTGCTTGAAATTTTGGGATCAAAAAGATCTGGTTGTTCTAAGCTTCTCTGTAAAATTGATAAAGCATCCCTGACGTGGATGATAATATTTTCGGTTTTAGCTGTAGGTTTTACTCCTTGTCCAACCCTTATAAATAGTTGATCGTCAAAATACTCTCTTAATTTGGATAGTGCACTACTAACTGCTGGTTGAGTTATACCTACAATCTCACCTGCTTTTGTAAGACTTCCTTCTGTATAAATTGCGTTAAAAACAACTAGTAGATTAAGGTCAAGATTATTTAGCTTCATGATTTTGTTTTATAATTATAACTTCAACTGCAAATATAAATAGTATTTATATTATAAAAGAACTTTTTTAAATATTTAAAAAACAGGGCAAACTATGAATTTTGAAACAACTGAGAAGATTGATTTTTACCTTCCAAAGGTAAAAAAATTTATTAACGAACACGTCGTGCCAATCGAATTAAAGATAAGAGCACAAAATATTGAAGGTGAAAAAAGGTGGGAGCCACACCCAGAAATTGAAGACCTTAAGAAAGAAGCACAAAAACAAGGACTCTGGAATTTATTCTTGCCTGATAGCGAATATGGAGCAGGGCTTTCAAATTTTGAATATGCTCATTTAGCTGAGGAAATGGGTAGAACGAGCTTTGCATCTGAAGCAATGAACTGTAGTGCACCAGATACTGGGAATATGGAAGTGCTTGTCAGATATGGCTCTGATGAACAAAAAACAAAATGGCTAGAACCATTGCTCAAGGGAGAAATTAGATCTGCTTTTGGGATGACTGAACCTGAGGTTGCTTCATCTGATGCCACAAATATGGAGGCAAAGGCAGAGCTCAAAGATGGACAATGGGTAATTAATGGTGAGAAATGGTGGACTTCGGGAGCAGGTGATCCAAGATGCAAAATAATTATTTTTATGTGCGTGACAAACCCAGAGAATGATAGACATCAAAGACACTCCATGATTTTAGTCCCCATGGATACACCTGGTGTTGAAGTTCAAAGGATGATGCATGTATTTGGCTATGACGATGCTCCTCATGGCCATGCTCATATTAAGTTTAATAATGTCAAGGTTCCATATGAGAATGTTATCTTGGGAGAAGGAAGAGGTTTTGAAATTGCTCAAGGCAGATTAGGCCCTGGAAGAATTCATCATTGCATGAGAGCCATTGGAGCAGCAGAGGTTGCTTTTGAGCTTATGTGCAAACGAGGCATGGAAAGAAAAGCTTTTGGTAAAGAGCTTGTAAGGTTAGGCGGTAACTATGATGTCATTGCAAATTCTAGAATAGAAATCAACCAAGCACGTCTATTAACACTGCAAGCTGCATGGATGATGGATAAATATGGCAACAAACATTCAGCTAGCCAAATAGCACAAATTAAAGTTGTGGCGCCAAATATGGCTTGCGATGTAATTGATAGAGCCATCCAAATGCATGGGGGAGGTGGTGTCTCACAAGACTTCCCGCTGGCTCAAATGTACTCTTTTATGCGATGTCTAAGACTGGCTGATGGCCCTGATGAGGTTCACAGAAGAAGTATTGCACGCTTAGAGCTTGCCAAGCTATTTGCAAAAGATTGAAGCATGAATAGAGTCACGGAACTTACTGGCACTAAGTACCCAATTATTCAAGCACCAATGGGTTGGATTGCAAGACGAAAACTCGCTTCGGCTGTATCAAATGCAGGCGCTTTAGGCATTATTGAAACATCATCAGGAGAAATAGAGAACTGCATTGCTGAAATAGAGGCAATGCCAAGCCTTACACAAAAACCATTTGGAGTAAATCTCCCACTTTTATTTTTATCTGACGACAGGATGGTAAATATTGTCGCAGAAGCAGGTGTTAAATTTGTTACCACATCAGCCGGTGATCCAGGCAAATACATCCACATCTTAAAAGATGCAGGGATTACAGTTTTTCATGCAGTGCCCAGTCTTGCTGGTGCAATGAAAGCAGTTAACGCAGGGGTTGATGGGTTGGTTGTAGAAGGTACAGAGGGCGGTGGTTTTAAAGCATCAGAAGAAGTTGGCTTGCAAGTTTTAATACAATCCATTAAGAAAAAAACAGACCTTCCTATAGTTGCAGCTGGTGGAATTGTAGATGGGATTGGAATGGCAGCTGCATTTGCTGCAGGTGCAGAAGGAATTCAAATGGGTACTAGGTTTGTTTCCTCTTTAGAGAGTCCAGTACATCAAAATTTCAAAAATAAAATTCTCGATTCAAATGAAGAGGGAACATATATTTTAAATAAAAAAGGAAAGCCATGTATTAGGGCAATGAAGTCAAATTTAACAGAAGATATTTATGAAAAAGGCATCATGGATATGACAGCTTTGAGCAATATTAAGGATCTATATTTTGAAGGAGATATGGAGGCAGCACCAGCTTTAGCTGGTCAATCAATGGGCCTAATCGATGAGGTAAAGCCCGTAAAAGACATTATTGACGAGACTATTCAGCAATTTAATTTAGTTTGTGATGTCATGCAACAAGCAAAATTATGAAAGTTTTGAGAACGCCTGATTCATGTTTTGATAAATTAAAAGACTATCCATTTAGACCTATCTATACCAACATTAAAACTGCGGATGGAACCAAGTTAAGAATCCATCATATTGATGAGGGCCCCAAAGATGGGCCAATATTACTAGCAATGCATGGGCAGCCTGTATGGAGTTATCTATATGTGCGAATGATCCCATATCTTATAAAAGATGGAATTAGAGTAATTGCACCAGATCTAGTCGGGTTTGGAAAATCAGATAAGCCTGCAGCTAGAGAGGATTATTCATATCAAAACCAGGTTGACTGGATGGGATCTTGGCTAAAAGAGAACGATTTTAAAGATCTTACGTTCTTTGGACAAGATTGGGGTGGTCTGATAGGTCTTCGTATGGTTGCAGCAGACCCTGATCGCTTCACCAAAGTGGCAGTAGGCAATACTGGTCTGCCTTATAACCCAGATGTTGATCAAGAGGTAATAGAGAGAGTGAAAGCATTCAGAGCAAGCAAGAAAAAGTATTCAATATTTAAAATGTGGCAAGAGGTTTCAAAGATGAATAAAAAAAGTCTGAGCATGGACAAAAGCATTAGAAGGCATCCGGCTTTAAAATTTATGTATTGGCAAAAATGGACATGGGATACTATTGATCCTTCTTTAGGATTGGTTTGTTCAATGCAAATGGAAAGACGTTCTATGATTGCAAGATCAATTTATTATTTTTTTCAAAGACTTGGTCTAGGGAAAATAGCACCCTTTAAGACAGACTTAATTAATGCTTATGAAGCACCATTTCCTGATCCAAGCTATAAAATGGGGCCACGAGCTATGCCAAGCCAAGTACCAATAATTCCTGATCAGTCACTCGAGGCACAAAGGAAAGCTCGCGAATTCTTTAAAACTTCCGATAAACCATTTTTGTCAGTTTTTGCCGGCAATGATCCTGTTACTAATGGAATAGAAAAAGATGTTCTCAAAATGGCACCAAATGCCATTAGTGCTAAAAAGATTGGTGGGGGTCATTTTTTTCAATGGACCAAACCAGAAAAACTTTCGAAAATTCTTGTAGACTTTATTTTGGAGGGAAAATGATTGTTACGAATTCAATAACGCCATCAGAGAAGCAAATGAAAATGTTTATGGATTTTCCAGATGATAAGCCAATTAGAATGGTGAACTTATTAAAGTTTAAAACAATTGCACAATATGAAGATCATAGAGAATGTGATTTAACTGGTGAAGAAGCTTATGCAATTTATTCTTCAGAAGTTTTAGGGCATTTAGCAAAAGTAGGGGGAAAAATTATTTTCTCTGGTAAAGTTAGAGGACTTTTGATTGGTGAGGTAGAAGAACTATGGGATGCAGTTGCTATTGCTGAATATCCAAACAGAACAGCAATGATTACAATGTTTACCAACCAAGATTATTTACAAAGCCATCTACATAGAACTGCAGGATTGGAGGGTCAGCTAAACATAATTACACAAGATGAATAAACTTTTTCCAGAAGTGGCTGATAATGAATACAGAGGAGCTAAATCTGCATACTACTTCTACATTGCTTGGATGCTTTTAACAACCTGGAGAAGTTTTGTACATTTTCTAGCAGAGGATGGAGGCTTAAACTCAATCGCGAATATAATTGTACTAACAGGAGATCCAGATCCAAACCCGGTAGTTTATTTGTTTGGCTCACTTTGGGGGGAAGTGCAAGTCTTGATTTGCTTAATTTGCTGGGTGGTATTTTTTAAATATAAAAGCTTAATTTCATTTATGTATTTAATTTCATTATTAGAGTGGGTAATGCGAATAATTATAATTCAGCCATTAAAAGGTCTTGATGAAATTTATAAAAATGGAATTACTCCTGGATCAGAATATGCACCTGTCATAGTTATATTGTTGGGCATATTTTTTATACTTTCTTTAAAGGGAAATAAATGAAAATAATTAAGTGGTTTACACTAATATTAATTGCCGGCAGCATCCTAATCTATTTAGCATTACAAGTTCCCCAAGTTCAGATTGGTATTTTCAGCGTTTTAGGAAAGAATAGCTTCGCACAGAATCTAAAAGCTCCACGATATGAGGGTTTGACAGCAACAGTTTGTGGATCGGGATCACCTTTGCCATCAGATAGCGCACAAGCATGCATAATGATTCAAGCGGAGGATAGAATGTTTATAGTGGATGTTGGAGATGGAAGTGTTAAAAATTTGTCTTCTTGGAGAGCACCATTAGAAGATTTAGAAGCTGTCTTGATTACGCATTTACATTCAGACCATTTTTCAGATTTAGCTGATCTTCATCTAATGTCATGGGTTGCAAGAGACAGATCAAAAAAATTAACTGTCTTTGGTCCAGAGGGGATTGAGAATGTTACTAAGGGTTTTGGGTTAGCCTACACATATGACTCACTGTATCGGAATGAACACCACGGAGACACAATTGCGCCTCTTGATGTTGTTGGTTATGAACCTTTTACTTTGCAAGGAGATTCGGTAATTTATGATGAAAACGATCTAAAAATTACAGCATTTCTTGTTAGTCACAAACCAGTTGATCCAGCCTATGGCTTTAGGTTTGACTATAAAGGCAGATCAATTGTTATAAGTGGTGACACAATATATGACGAAAATTTAATCAAATATGCAAAGCAAGCAGATCTGCTTTTTCATGAGACAATCTCGTATGAGCTCATGAGAATTTCTTCAAGAATTGCTTCTGAATTAGGCGAGGAATATGATAATAATGCTTCGCGATATGGATCAGAAATTTTTCGTCACATTGAAGATTACCATACCACACCAGTCGAGGCAGCAATGGTTGCAAGCAAGAGTGATGTGGGGCTTTTAGTTTTTTATCACTTAATCCCAACGCCTCAAATTCCAATTAGAACTATCATGGCTAAAATTTTTTTTAGGGGAGTCACCGAAGTATTTTCAAATTGGGAGTATGCAATAGACGGAACTACTATTGTTTTGCCTCCAGATTCAGACGAAATAATCTTCAAAAAATAACAATAAATTTACACTAATTGTGTTAATCTAGGATTCCCAAAAAAAACAAAAAGGAGCGGCAATGAAATACTTTTCATCATTAATGATACTTATCTTTTCTCTCTTAACTATCTCACAAGATTACCCAGATATGCCAGAAATACCTGAGGAACTAAAAGGCAAGCTTCCTATGTCGGGAAAGATGTTTGGAATGCAAGAAGAGGAAGAATTTGAAAGCATTGAAGAGTTTCTAGAGGATGGAGAATACGAACTCATTGATGGTTTTTTAAAAATATATAGAGATACCGAAGAAGATGAATATTATCTCCAATTGTCTGAAGCTGACCTAAATAAGGAATTTATCTATTTTGCTTACATATTAAATGCTCCACAAGCTGCCGGCCTTAGAGGCGGTGCAATTGGTTCAGGTGCAGTGCTTGAATTTAGAGCCTTCAAAGATAAGCTTGCACTATTCAAAAAGAATACTTATTTCACAAATGACGGCGTTAACAATATTGCAAAGCAAGACCTGACAAACATCATTGAAGCTTTTTTATCAGATTTTAGCGTAATAGTTAGGGAAGATGATCAGTACATAATTTCAGCGGATGAGTTGTTTCTTTCAGAGATGCTAACTTCTGTATCGCCAAATATTCCTCCAGAATACAGGGATTTTGTTGCCCTTAACCTTGGAAGGTTAGATAAATCTAAAACCTATGTTAATCAAATAAGAAATTACGAAAAAAATACCTCCGTTGAAGTTAATTTTAACTTTTCAAACCCATCCCCAACTTCAAGAAGAGCAGTCTGGGCTGTAGCCGACCCACGTTTTACCTTTATATCCGCACGACATCTTTTTGTAGAAATGCCAGATGATAATTTTGAACCAAGGGTTGCAGATCAAAGGGTAGGTTACTTTTCTGAAAGAATCACCGATCTTAATACGTATGATACATATCCTGCCCGCGATGTCATAAATAAATGGAGGCTTGAGAAAAAGGATCCATCATTGGAGCTTTCTGAACCTATCAACCCAATTGTATTCTGGGTAGAGAAATCAACTCCAGAAGAAATTAAGCCGATGGTTGTGAAGGGTATTGAGGCTTGGAATTTTGCTTTTGAAAGAGCAGGATTTAAAAACGCTGTTATTGCTAAAATCCAACCTGATGACGCGGACTGGGATGCTGGTGATATTAGATACAATGTTGTTCGGTGGTCAAATTCACCTGAACCAGCATTTTCAGGATATGGTCCCTCAATTGCTAATCCACGAACTGGTGAGTTGATTGCCGCAGATATTGTTCAAGAATTTAATGCAATCAAAAGAGGATATACCTATAGGAAATTATGGGGTTGGTCCAAAGAAAGCGACCCTTTAGAGCAATGGATCGTAAGTCTAACAATGCACGAAGTTGGCCACACAATAGGTTTGAGACATAACTTTAGTGCGAGTTATCTTTATAGCCCTGAAGAGATCCATGATATATCCATAACAGGTAATTCAACTATTTCATCAATAATGGATTACGATCCAATTAACATTGCACCTCCAGGAGTAAAACAGGGTAAATTTTTCCCAACAGAGCCTGGAGAGTATGATAAGTGGGTTATAGAGTTTGGATATAAGCCGGATCTTACAGATCAAGAGCGATCAGAATTGCTTGCACTTTCGGTTAAGCAGCCATATTTATACGGTCCAGATGAAGATGCTATGGGCTCACCAGGCAGGAATATTGATCCAAGAGCAAAACGTTACGATTTAACCAATGACGTTATCAAATATGCTCAAGATAGATTTATTGTCTTGGATAATAAAATTGCGCAGCTGAATGATATATTCAGTGAACCAGGCGATACAAAAAATGACTTTACTTCAAATTTTTACAGTCTTGTTAGAGAAAAGGGAAGGTTTATGGAATCTGTAGCAATACAGATTGGAGGGGTCTATGTTACTAAATTAGTTAATGGACAAAATGAGGTTAATGCCTATGAGCCAGTGCCTTATGATATACAAAAATCTGCTATGAGCTTTATAGTTGATGCATTTCTGGCAAATAATGTATGGTCATTTGACCCTGAAATTCTTAAAAACTTGCAAAGAGAAAAAAGAGCTGCAGGTGACTATTACAGGGACTCTAATGAAGATCCACAGCTACATGAAATGGTTTTAAACATGCAAGTAAATGTTTTGGGATTAATACTTCATCCAGCAGTCATGACTCGTTTAGTAGATTCATCTGCTTATGGAAATCAGTACATGCCATCTGAAGTCCTAGACGATTTATTCAATGGGATTTTCGTAAAAAATGAAACGCCAGATTCATATAAAAGAAATTTACAATCAAAATATGTTGATGCTTTGCTAGGTGCTATGAGTCCAAGAGAAAGTAGAGGTGGTTCTGGAAGAGGATCATCCAGCCCTGAATATGATGAAATAGCAAAGGCTGCAATCTTTGACAGCTTGAGACAGATTGAAAGATTTACTAAAAGACCAGCAAAGGATGTTGAAGCAAAAAAACATTTTGCTTATCTCAACTGGAAGCTTACGCGATTTTTCGAAGAGAACTAACAATAGACCCGTAGCTCAGCTGGTTAGAGCGCTGTCTTGACATGGCAGAGGTCGATGGTTCAAGTCCATTCGGGTCTACCAATTTTAGTATTTTCAAAATTCTCAATATAATAATTCTATGAGAATTGTGCTGATACTCTTTATATCAATATTTATTAGCTCATGTGGATCAGGATCTTCTGAATCTGAAACTGAAGGTATTTCTCCAGAACCAGTACCAGAAGTTAATATTGATCCGCATCAAGTAGGTACGCTCTCCAGAGAAATCGTGCATGACAAGATTATAAGAAGATTTATTCTCTACGTTCCTGATTCATACGACAGAAACTCTCCAACCCCACTGCTATTTAATTTTCATGGTTATGGCAGCAATGCTGAACAACAAATGAATTATGGTGACTTTAGATCTATTGCAGATAATGAGGGCTTCCTAATCCTGCACCCTCAAGGCACAAGACTACCAAGTACAGGATCAACACATTTTAATGTTGGTGGATGGACTAGAGGAAGTAGTATAGATGACGTAGGCTTCACAAATTACTTGATAAATGTAATTTCAAGGCTCTACAACATTGATGAGTTGAAGATTTTTTCAACTGGGATGTCAAATGGAGGATTTATGAGTTATGAGCTGGCTTGTAAGCTTAGTGCAAGAATAGCTGGCATTGCATCAGTAACAGGCAGCATGACACCTGATACATATAATCAATGTGTTCCAGATAGGCCTGTCACAATAATCCAGATGCATGGCATAGAAGATACTGTGGTCCCTATAATAGGTTTGGGAACAATCATGGAGCCACTCGAAAAGGTGATGAAATTTTGGGTTGATCATAATGATTGTGAAGGAGAAACAATTTCAGTTATACCAGATGCAGCACCAAATGATAATAGTACTGGTGTAATCAGAAGTTGGGAGGGCTGTGAAGGAGGAGCTCAAATAGAATATTATTTGTTTGCTGGAGCCGGACACACTTGGCCTGGCAACCAATATAATACAGAAGATACAAACTATGACATAAATGCTTCAGAAACAATTTGGGGCATCCTTAAAGATAAAAACTTGCAAAAAAATAACTGAGAAATATTATTGTTTTATGAGAATTCTAATAATACTTTTTTTATCCATAAATCTTTTTTCAGAGGAGTATAAATGGGTCCAAGACATAATTAATATCGATGCTGAAAAATTTAACTATAAAGAAGGTTCTGATAAAAATCTTGAATTATATACGAAAAGTCTATTTGTCTCAGGCATAAAAATCTCACCAGATGGTAAAAGTATAGCCATACAAAGTGATAGCGAGGAATTTACGCAAGGCATAATAATCTCAGATTTTGATAAATTTTTAGAAACCGGAATTGAGGAGTCAGCTGTCGCAAAAATAGCTATAGATAATTCTAAAGGGGATTCAGATTTAGGTGTGAGTCAACTGTTTCTATGTAATTTTGAATGGGCCTCAAGCGAAAAAATATTAATTGAACTCTGTGGCAAAAGGTATGATTTTATTGAAGGGGAGATATTCTTCTCGCTTGGAGTTTATAGGATATTTAACCTGGTCACAAAGGAATTTAAACCATTTTTATATCCATATGATTCTGTTGCTAAGAAGACCACTCAAGGGTTTGCGGATCTCTACAGACCTGCAACTTTCATTTCTAGGTATGATGATGAGCATGCATTATTTTCTGTTTCAGAGAATAAGAGGGGCTTTAGATATGCACATTTAAGAAAGATTAAGCTTGATAAAAAAGGCACATCACCAATTGGCGAAGATATATATGTTTCAAAAGCTCCTTGCCAATTTAAATTAAAATTTAGATCAACAAACTATTGTGATCAGTCCTCAATATTTGTATTAGATGAGAATAAGAAACCTGTATTAACATTCTCAAATGATAATGAAAATATATATGCTCATCTAGCTGACAATAAAACAACAAAGATAGATATTGAGCTAGAAGAGTATGGTATTTTAGGATTTAGTGATAACAATCTTTGGCTTAGCGGCGACCCATCAGGTAACTCAAATGGTGTAAGTATCCTTGATATACAAACTAATAAAATTAGAGCAATCTCCCCAAAAGAATGTCACTCATTATTAAATTATTACTTTACTGTAAACGGCAGCTCTCCATATGCTTCTATGATGGAATGTGACGGACAAAAAGATGTAATCTTATTTGATCCAGATATTCGAGATGCACAAATTTTATCAAGTCTATCAGGAAGCTTTAAGGATAAAAATCTTTCATTCGGTGGTTGGACTGAGAATAATGACAAAGCTCTTTTGCAAGTTTCTGATTCTTCTTCAATAGCAGATTTTTTTGTTCTTGATCTTTCTGAGGGAAAACTGAAATATCTAACTACTGCTTCGAATGTTCCCAAAGAGCTTCTTCACAAGAACGAATCGAGAAAATTTATATCTCGAGATGGCGAATCAATTTTTGGATATCTTACAAAACCAAAAGGGAAAATAAAAAAGCTTTTTGTTTATGTTCATGGAGGACCGTACGGTCCCAGGGACTACGACTCTTACGATCCTTTTGAGCAATATCTGGCCAGTCAGGGTATTGCAGTCTTAAAGGTGAATTACCGGGGTTCAGGAGGCTATGGCAAGAAATTCATGGAAAAAGCCTATAAAGAATGGGGTGGAATGATAATGGATGATATCGCTGATGCAACAAAGCAAATTCAAGATGAATATGGACTCAGTAGAAATGATACCTGTGCTGGGGGCGCAAGTTTTGGTGGGTACGCAGCTCTAGCAATGTCATATAAATATAATGATATATATGAATGTGTTCTTGGCATGATGGGTGTCTTTGATTTAAAGATGCTTAGAGATGGAACTGATGGCAGTATTTACACCTATCAGGATGATTATGATGAACTTATGGAAGATTATCTTGGCAATGATGAGGAAAAGTTGATTGATTTTTCGCCTGTTTTTAACGCTTCTAAAATAGATACTAGGGTTATGATGTGGACAGGTCTGCAAGATAATATTACTCCAATAGTGCATCTAAAAAATATGAAAAATGCATTAGATGAACAGGGAAAAAAATATCATGCATTTACCATGACAAGGCTTGGTCATGAGTATGGTGAAGGTGAAGACATGAGGGCCATGTTCCCGGTAATGAAAGATTATATTCTTAATGAACTCTAATTAAATTTCTCTATTAGCGCTTTTTTATCCTGCTCATAAAATCTACCAGCAAGGTAATAGAGTATTGGGCCGAATACTAAAAAGAGACATGAAAAGCCTACAAGTAGATTTGTGTAAGGATTCTCGTAGCCTTGAGTAACTGCATAATCAGCCAATATACCAAAAAGGATCGAACCTAAAGCTATCCCTAGCATGTTTAAGCAAAGAAGATTAAATGCAACTACTGTTCCTTTAATTGTTGGAGGAACTAATTCTTGAATAACGGCAAATACTGGTCCATAAAAGCATCCTAGACTAAATGCCGATGAGCAAATACCCACCCAGAAGAAAATGCTGTCAGTATCCAAATACCTTGTGAATGCCAGAGGCATAAACAAAAGTGTAAGTATTAAAAGAAACCAAGTTCTTGGAAGGTTGTATTTTCTAAGAGTCCAATCGCTTGCAATCCCACCAAAAAGACTTCCAAGCACACCAAAAACAACAAAAATCCATCCATTTATCTGCCCAAAGGTATTTGGATTAAACCCTTTATCTTCTACCGCCCAAATAACTTCAAATTGAGCTGCGCCAAGCACAACGTGGTATAGAGTACCAGCCATAATAGTAAACACTAGTGATTTGGAAGAGGATAATGCTTTATAAAGTAAAGACATAATCTCCATGAAAGATTTTGACTCGGGTTTAGTAGAAATATTTTTTCTTGGTGAATCTTTAACTAAAAGCATTAAAAGGCCAAGAGCTAGTCCCAAAAAACCAAGCAGATAAAAACATCCTCTCCAGCCAATTATTGGTTCGAGATAACCAGCTATAAGCAGACTTACCCCTACACCAACAGGGACCCCTAAGTAATAGAAACCTGCAGCAAACCCCAGACTTTTTTGCTCATACCTGTCAGACAAGATCGACATGGTTGTTGGAGTTATAGTAGACTCCCCAATTCCAATAAATAATCTTGGTGCTGCTAATTGAAAAAAGTTTTTAGCAAAACCAGATATTGCTGTGAAGGCACTCCATAAAATTACCCCAATACCAATGATTTTAGTTCTGTTGTACCTGTCAGCTAGGGTGCCAACAAACAGCCCAGCAACGGTATAAAAAAATATAAAAACAATTCCTGTCAAAAGCCCTATTTCTGTATCTGAAAGATTTAAATCTCTCTTAAGAAAAGGTGCAAAGCTTGAAATAAATTGACGATCAACAAAATTTATAACATTTAGTAAAGTTACAAATATAAGAAAGGAAGTATTTTTAAGATTAAAGATTTATCACTCCATAAAATTATTTAATCGCTCATAAGCTTCAATAAACTCTTCTTTAAATTTTTGGACTGTTTGTCCTGCAGTGATCTTTTCACTAACAAGTCCAATGCCTTGTCCTACCCAATAGGTTGCAAGTTTCTTTGCGCCATCGTGACCGACATCTGCAGCTTTATCAATTCTTTGTAATGCTGGCTCTGAAACCATTGTTTGCAAGGGCATTGGCAAAGGATCAGGTGCATGGTCCGATTCCCATGCATCAGTCCAACTTGATTGCAATTGTCTTGAGTGTTTACCTGTTCTACTTCTTGAGCGAACTGTGTGGCTTGAAGATGCACTGAGCATTTTATCTTTCACTACCTCAGAGGTTTCAGCTTCAGAGGTTGTAAGAAACACTGATGCACACCATGCTCCAGACGCTCCCATAGCCATAGCACCAGCCATTTGGTCACCAGTACAAATACCACCAGCTGCTAGAATAGGCACCTCTCTTAAATTTTTAATAGCACGTGCCACTTCGGGCACCAAAACCATGGTGGAAACATCACCACAATGACCACCTCCTTCAGTTCCTGATACCACTAGAATATCAACACCTGCTTCAACTTGTTTAATTGCGTGTTCTTTTTTCCCAACAAGTGCAGCGACTGGCACATTATTTTTTTTGCAGAGCTCAAGCATCCAAGCTGGAGGAACTCCCAAAGCGTTAGCATACAGCTTTACTCCATGATCAAAACCAATTTGAAGCATTCTTGTTGCACCAGATTCTTGCATGTTTTCACCCCAATTTGAGAATTCATTTGATTGTTTTCTTAGATCCTCGCCATCAATCTTATAATCCTTTAAAACATCTGCTCTAAAGTCTCTGTATTCCTGGGGAATCATTGCTCCTAAATCAACTGGATCAACACTACCTTCTTTGCCAACAAATTTATTTGGAACCAGCAAATCTAAGCCATATGGTTTTCCATCAACATGCTGGTCTATCCAATTTAATTCTTGTTCAAGAATTTCCGGTGTCATACCAACAGCACCTAATACGCCCATTCCACCGGCTTTAGAAACCTGTGCAACTACGTCTTTGCAATGACTAAATGCTAGAAGTGGAAATTCAATTCCTAATATTTCGCAGATTTTTGAATTCATTCTTTATTCCCCCCTAAATGAGCACTTTTGACCTAAACAACCTGGCCAACTAATAATTTTATTATAACCTATCCTCTTGATCCTTAATATTAATCCCATTTAGGATCCCTTTTTTCAAGGAATGCAGTTATTCCTTCTTTAGCCTCTTCACTAGTTAAGCTTTTAGAAATTTCTTTCTCTAAGATATCAAGTGCTGAATTAAACTCACGAAACTCTTGATCATAGTAAGCACTTAGTCCACTTTTCATTGTTTTTGGAGGTAATAAAGACAATTCATGAACAACGGTATCTACAAAACTACTTATATTTTTTTGCGACAAAGCTTTGTTAATTAATCCTGACTTTTCCGCCTCAACAGCTGTTATTGGCTCTCCTCTCATAATCAAATCAAGCCCTTGTCTTTTGTTCATTGTCCTGAATAAACCTGCCATTACCATAAATGGCCAAATGCCTCTTTTAATTTCTGGAGTTGAGAATTTTACCGTTTCAACTGCGTAAGCATGAGTGGCATTGCTTACTAAAAGCAATGCACCGGCAAAAACAGAGCCTTCTATTTTGCATACGATAGGCTTACAAATAGAACGCATTATCTTGACGATATCTGATAATGAGCCGTTCATATTTGGAATGGAATTATTCTCCTCGCCTGACATTGATCTTAGGTCACCTCCAGCACAAAAAACATCACCCATTGCACTAATTTGAATTACTCGAACACCATCGTTTTTGTTTGCATGATCAAACACATAAAGTAGCTCATTAGTCATTACAGAATTTATTGCATTTTTTTTGTCAGGCCTATTGAGTATGATGCCAAGCTTGTGTTGATCCTCTTCAACAATTATTGTTTTGAATTGAGTCTTGCTAATTGTCATTTTATTTCGTCAAAGATTTTGGAAAATCAATTATCTTTGCCCCTAAGTATTCCCCAAGTGATTTAGCTTGACCATCTTTTCGATTGTTAGATGAAACTCCATTCTCTAATAAGCCGTGCACATAAAAGTTAAGTGACCAAATGTTAGGAAATTCAAACCTTTCAACATTATAGCCTTTAAGGTCTGGTAGAAGCTCTTTAAATTTTTCTAAAGTTAGGTATGCATAAAGGTATTCATATGACTCTAGGCTTTTTGCCCATACTCCTAGATTAGCACAGCCTCCTTTATCACCTGATCTAGTTCCATACACTCTTCCAAATTCAATTTGAATAAGTTCTTCAAATTGTGTTTGTTTAGGGGCAAACTCTTTTTCTTCAGGCAAAGAAACATTTTCATGTGTACTGTTTTGAATCTGAAAGCTTTTTGAACCCATATGAACAACTTCTTGAACATGTTTTCTACTAACAAGAGAGGGCCAGTATGAAATGAAAGGGGCTCCTTGGCTAATATCGCTTTGTGTTGTCCATCCTGGATAGTTGGCTAAGGCTAACTCAACGATTTTTGCACTAAAAATTCTGCCGACTTTTTCTGGATCTTTTGACTTGACGTTAATACTTAATGCAGCCATAGCCTCTTCATTAGATATTGGATTTGGTTTATCGGTTCTATATAGTTGTACAGAAACTTCATCAAATTGTTCAACACCTCCAAGCGAGTGAAACAACTCATCAGTAAAGATTTTTGCTTTTTCTTCAATATCAAGACCAGTGACTATTAGTTCCATGCCATTCTTATACCCGCCAGCTAAATTGATACATGCTTTTAATTTTTCTGGAGGAGGGCTACCTTTTACATTCTTGACATGAACCTTATTCCTATCAACTTCAGAAATTTCTAAAGTATTAAAATGCCCTGTGACATCTGGATTCAAATATTGAGGAGAGGCAATTTCATAAAGCAATTGAGCTGTTACAGTTCCTTTAGAAACTAATCCACCAGTGTCATCATGTTTTGTGATATTGAAGCTTCCATCTTCATAAATTTCAGCAATTGGGTAGCCAATATTTCTGAAGGTTGGAATCTCTTTAAAAAAAGAATAGTTTCCACCTGTTGCTTGTGCACCACATTCAATAATGTGACCTGCAGCAAGCGAACCTGCAAGCTGGTCATAATCGTCATGATTCCAATCATAATTCCAAGCTGCTGGCCCCATTACAAGAGCTGCATCAGTCACTCTTGGGCAAATAACTATATCTGCTCCTTGATCTAGAGCTTTTTTGATTCCCCAGCAACCTAAATATGCATTGGCTGAGACTATTGGCAAATCTTGCTTAGCAATATCTACTCCGGTATCCAGATTTTTAAATTTTTCTCCAGAATCTTTGATCTCTTTTAGTTTAGGCATCAAATCATCACCCTCAATGTAGGCAACTTTTAAGCCTAGTCCTAAGCCTTCGATTATATGTATAGCATCTTCTGCCATGCTCTTTGGGTTTAAGCCTCCTGCATTTGTTACTATCTTTATGTTCTTTTCTGAGCATGTTTTTGCAACTTCTTTTAGTTGCTTTAAAAAAGTCCCAACATATCCGGCTCTTTCACCACGCTTGAGTTTTTGGTTAAAAAGAATAGCCATAGTTAATTCAGCAAGATAATCACCAGTGAGCACATCGATTTTCCCACCCTCTACCATATCCTTCGCTGCAGAAAGCTTATCTCCATAGAAGCCACTGCAATTACCAATCCTTATAAACCTATCACTCATATCAATCAATTCTCATTAGGCTAGTACCACTTTCAACCTGATCTCCTTCTGAGACATAGAGGTGTGATACAACACCGTCACTGCTTGCCTTAATGGCATGTTCCATCTTCATTGCCTCTAAAATAATTAGAGTGTCACCCGTAGATACCTTAGACCCTTTTTTCACATTAATATTTAAAATTTTGCCAGGCATGGGCGCAGTTAAGCTGCCTTCAATCTCAACTTCGGTTGGATCAGAAAATTTTGGCATCACTTTTAGAGATAAGTCTCCATTTCCACCGTTTATTGTTAATTCATTTTGATAGTAAGACACCTCTGCACTTACAAATTTCTCATCAATTTCACACCGTATTGAATTTTCTTCACAAATTACATTTGTAATTGTGGAAGCCGATATTCTTTCAAACAGTTTTCTACTGATTTTTACTGCTCCAGAAACATTTTCATATTCATAACAAAACTCCTCGTCACTATGACTAAACTTTACAGTTGGCTTAGAGAGTCGACCATTTGTCCAATTTCTTGGTAGAAAATTTAAATTGCTGTTATCTTTCAAAGTGCTATATTGAAGCCAAACAGCTGCAAGTTTCATCAAGCAATCCATCTCTTTTTTATCAAACGCAGTAAATAGTTTTTTTTCTTCGCGTGAAATGAAATCCGATGTTGTTTTGCCTTTTAGGAATGACTTATTTTCTAAGCAATTAACCAAAAAATCTTTATTTGTTATAACGCCTGCTAATTGAGTGTTTCTTAGTTCTTTTGCAAGTAAGTTTGCAGCTTGAATTCGATCTTCCCCGTAGGATATCACCTTTGCAAGCATAGGATCATATTTTGGAGAAACTTCACTACCTGACTCAATGCCTGTATCCCAACGTATTCCATTATTATTTGGATAAAAGAGTCTTGAAATTTTACCAATTTCAGGAAGGAAATTATTTTCTGGATTCTCAGCATAAAGCCTTGCTTCAATAGCGTGCCCATTGTAATGAATATCATTTTGTCTGAAGTTAAGCTTGTTTCCATCTGCAATGGATATTTGTTCTTTTACTAAATCAATACCAGTAACCATTTCTGTTACAGGGTGTTCCACTTGAAGCCTGGTATTTACTTCTAAAAACCAAAATTCATTGGTATCTTCATCAAAAATAAATTCTACTGTTCCTGCAGATTCATACTTTAACTTTTCACATAGGTGAACTGCTGTCTGTGTAATTTTTTCTCTCAATTCATTATTCAGTCGAGGTGATGGAGATTCTTCAATAATCTTTTGATGTCTTCTTTGAATAGAACATTCTCTCTCACCTAAATGAACTACATTCCCATATTTGTCCCCCAAAATTTGAACTTCAATATGTCTTGAATT
>CETE01031069.1_pt1 | contig 64164 bp, 66 predicted proteins | sample 531241 | NCBI WGS metagenome assembly CETE01 (sample SAMEA2622336, study PRJEB7988) | marine metagenome | biome: marine biome (ENVO:00000447); feature: deep chlorophyll maximum layer (ENVO:xxxxxxxx); material: "saline water (ENVO:00002010), including plankton (ENVO:xxxxxxxx)" | depth 30 m
GAAGTTGCGCCAGAATATCAATTAATTGATGATGAAAATTATGCTTCTATACATGATTTAACAGAAGCAAACAAAAGTGTTGGTTTTGAAAACCCATCACAATTACATCCACTTCAAAAAACTTCATCAGACTATGCTATGTATGCAGCAGATCCAAAATTAAAAGATTTAAATCCTGCAGGTCAATGGAATAATTCCAAAATAATTTTTACCGAAACAAAAGCAGAATACTGGCTGAATGGTAAAAAGGTTTTATCGTTTGTTCCTTGGTCAGAAGAATGGTATGAAAAGAAAAACTCAGGAAAGTGGGATAATACTCCAGATTATGGTAAATTTAAATCAGGATATATAGGATTTCAAGATCACGGAAGCGATTTGTGGTTCAGAAACATAAAAATTAGAAAACTATAACACTTAATTCAATGAAAAAAAGAGATTTTTTAAAATCAACAGCGATTTTGGCATCTTCAACATTAATGCCGTCTTCGCTAATAGCATCAGTAACTCCAAAGAATTTAAAACTTAAAACAGCTCATGTAGGAGTTGGAGGTATGGGTGCAGATGATTTAAAGTCAATAGCTTCGCACAAATCTGTTGAGGTTACCGCTTTATGTGATGTTGATTCTAATAATTTAGAAAAGGCGCACAAATTATATCCAAATGCAAAAATATTTAAGGATTACAGGGTTATGTTAAAAGAAATTTCAAATGAAATTGACGCAGTTGTAGTTTCAACTCCTGATCACACACATGCTCCTGCATCAATGATGGCTATGGAATTGAACAAACCAGTTTACTGTCAAAAACCATTGACTCATTTTGTATCTGAGGCAAGAGCGATGAAAAAAATTGCTGAAGAAAAAGCATTAGTTACTCAAATGGGAATACAAGTTCATTCTTTTTACGATTATAAACTAGCAACTGTGTTAATACAATCAGGAATTATTGGGAAAGTTCACACCGTAAGAGCATGGTCACCTAAAAATTGGGGATATGATGGACCAGAACCAAAAGGTGAAGACCAAATTCCATCAGAACTAAATTGGAATTTATGGTTAGGTACGTCACCTGAAAGGCCATTTAAAGAAAAATATTATCATCCAGGGAATTGGCGAAAACTGGTTGATTATGGATGTGGAACTTTAGGTGATATGGGAGTTCATATTTTCGATACACCATATAATGCTTTAGCTCTTGATGTTCCACTTACAGTTAAAAATAAATGTAGAAAGCCTAACGGTTATGGTTTTCCTGTAAATAATAATGTAACTTATACCTTTCCTGGCACAAAATATACAACTGAAACATTAACTTGGATCTGGTCAGATGGGCCAGGCATGCCAAGTAATCACAAGGATTTAAAACTACCTAACCGTGATAAACTTCCTCTTCAAGGAGCTATGTTTATGGGAGAAAAAGGAAGATTGCTTTTACCTCATTTCATGGAAAGACCAAGACATATAGTTGATGGTAAATATGTAGAAATTGATATTAAAAAGTATGATCCAAATGATGAGCTAGGCAATACTCAAAATGACTATGAAAGAGATGCACCTAAGCATTACCACCAATTTGTTGATGCTTGTTTAGGTAAGGATATAGTATCAGCACCTTTTTCATATGCTTCACGATTGACTGAGACTATACTTCTTGGAGTTATTGCAGGTCGTTTCCCTAACAAAACACTGCACTGGGATAATGATAGTGCGAGCTTCTTAGAAAAAGAAGCAAATAAGTTTCTATCGGGTGCATATAGAAATTTTTAAACTTAATTCGATTAATTTTTGATGTTAAGAAGAGTTGCTTTAAAAAATATAAGTTTAATTACAGGGGGTGTTTTTTTTCTTCCTTACTCCTGTGATTTAAATCCTGATTTTAATTATTCTAATTTTCCAAAACTCAAAAGGAAAGAGAAACGGCTTATTAATTCTATTTGTGAAGTGATTTTGCCAAGTGACAAAATTAATTTCCCAACTTCTGAAAATAGAGGTCATTTTGTTTTAACTATCGTAAATGATTGTTTGGATAAGGATCAAAGAGATAAATTTTCATCGGGATTTGAAGCATTTCAATTAGCTCTATCATCAGAGGAAAAAAAAGAATTTGAAGATATCTTACCTAATGAACAAGAAATATTTATTTTAAAAAATTTTAAAGAAAAGAAAGATAACATATTAACATTTTTAGAATACTTGAAAGAGTTTTCTTTACTTCATTTTGAAACCTCCGAAAACTATATGAAAAAATATTTAAAATTTGAATTTATGCCTGGAAGGTATATAGGTAAAGTTCCTTTATAAGATTTTTATTTCGAATGGAAAATAAATTTGATGCTATTGTAATTGGAGCAGGAATGACTGGTGGATGGGCTGCGAAGGAGTTTACTGAGCAAGGTCTAAATACATTACTTTTAGAAAGAGGGCCTAATATTGAGCATATTAAAGACTATCCTACAACAAATCTCCAGCCTTGGGAATTAAAACACAGGGGAAGGTTAACTTCAAAAGATCTTAAAGAAAATCCAATCGTATCAAGATGTTATGCTTATCGTGAGGATGCAAAACATTTTTTTGTAAAGGATAATGAACATAAATACAATCAGATAAAACCTTTCGATTGGATTCGAGGGTATCAAGTAGGAGGTAAGTCTATAATGTGGGCAAGACAAGTTCAACGCTGGAGTAATTTTGATTTTGAGGGTCCTGCGAGAGACGGTTTTGCTGTTGATTGGCCCATAAGATATAAAGATTTGGAGAATTGGTATTCTTATGTTGAACGTTTTGTAGGTGTAAGCGGTAATAAAGACGGTTTAGAAATTTTACCAGATGGGGAGTTTCTCAAGCCTTGGGAATCCAACGTGGTTGAGCAATATTTTAGTAATCAAGTCAAAAAAAATTACAAAGACCGTCATGTAATTTATGGTCGTTGTGCACATCTAACAGAAAGCCGTCCAATTTTTATTAAACAAGGACGAGGTTTATGTATGAGTAGAAATATTTGTCAGAGGGGTTGTCCACTTGGCGGCTATTTCAATGCAAATTCAACACTTATTCCCTGGGCATTGAATACAGGTAATTTAACCTTAAAATCAAATTCGGTTGTTCATTCTGTTTTATATGACGAAGATCAACGAAAGGCTATTGGCGTGAGAGTAATTGATTCAATTACTAAATCTAGTAAAGATTATTTTGCTAAAGTTCTTTTTGTTACAGCATCTACTTTAAACACGAACTTAATTCTATTGAATTCTAAATCTAAACGTTTTCCAAATGGTTTGGGAAATGACAGTGGATTATTGGGCAAGTACATTGCATTTCACAATTACAGGGCAACAATAAGTGCAGAATATGAGGGATTTTCTGAGTTTACTACTGAAGGAGCTAAGCCAACCACTCACTATGTACCTAGATTTAGAAATGTATTTAAACAAGAAACAGATTTTTTAAGAGGTTATGCAGCTGGTTTTCAGGCAACACCTATTCGATATACATCCAAAGAAGGAATAGGTGAAAATTTAAAAAATAATTTGCTTAAAACGAAAGAAACTGGCATATGGAGTGTTGGATCTCATATGATGGGTGAGACTATTCCAAAAGTATCAAATATGGTTACATTAGATAAAGAAAAAACTGATCAATGGGGTATTCCGCTTTTAAATATAGATGTAGATTATGATGATAATGATGAAAAAATGATTCAGGATTTTTATGAACAATTTTCTGAAATGTATACTAAAGCTGGTTTTTCTAAAATAAAAATAAGTGACAACAATCGAAGACCAGGAAACGATATTCATGAAATGGGGGGAGTTCGTATGGGTAGAGAACCAAATACCTCATTATTAAATTCATGGAATCAATTGCATCATTGCAAGAATGTTTTTGTCACAGATGGATCATGCATGACTTCAACTAGTACTCAAAACCCTTCATTAACTTTCATGGCCATCACAGCAAGAGCGGCTAATTACGCAATTAATCAATTGAAAAAGGGCAATATCTAAAGAATTATTTTTATAAAAATATATCTTAAATTTGATTATGAAAAATTTAATAACCTTTGGTGAAATCATGATGCGGCTTGCAACTAAGGGTTATTTACGCTTTTCACAAGCCAATAGTTTTGATATTATTTATGGAGGTGGAGAAGCAAACGTCGCTATATCATTGGCTAATTTTGGTATTCCTGTTGAATTTATTACACGTCTACCTAACAATGATATTGGACAATCTGCACTTATGGAGTTGAGAAAACATAATGTAGGAACAAAATATATAATTGAGGGAGGGGAAAGATTAGGGTTATATTTTCTTGAAACTGGAGCAGTTAATAGAGCAAGTAAAGTTATTTATGACCGATCTAATTCAGCAATGTCTCAGATTGAACCTGGTATGGTAGATTGGGAAAATATATTTAAAAATGCTCAATGGTTTCATTGGACAGGAATTACACCAGCAATTTCAAAGAGTGCAGCAGACGCATGTTTAGAAGCCATAAAAATTGCCAGTGAAATGGGAATCACAATTTCAACTGACTTAAATTATCGTGAAAAGCTATGGAAATATGATTGTGATCGTGAAAAAATAATGACAGAATTAACTTCTTATTGTGATATTATTTTAGGAAATGAAGAGGACGCAGAAAAACATTTTGGTATTAAACCTGAAGCAATAGACGTAAATAAAAATGGTAAAAATGTAAAAGCAGAATCATTTTTATCTGTTTGTGAACAAATGCTAAACAAATTTCCAAGGGCAAAAAAAGTAATTATAACTCTACGGGGATCGATATCTGCATCACATAATGTTTGGTCTGGAATTCTTTTTGATGGGGAAAATATGTTTAAAAGTAAAGAATATCAAATTACACATATTGTAGATAGAGTAGGGGGTGGAGATTCGTTTATGGCGGGATTAATTTATGGACTAATTCATTTTCCTGAAGATAATCAAATGGCTTTGGATTATGCAGTTGCTGCTTCGTGTTTGAAGCATACAATTAAAGGTGATGCTAATTTAGTTACAATAGCAGAGGTTAAAAAGTTAATGAGTGGTGACGCATCAGGCAGAGTGGTAAGATAATATATAAATAATGGCAAAGTATTCAAGAATAGAGGTAATTAATCAAATGGAAAATTCAGGTATGGTTCCTTTATTTTATCATTCTGATATTGAGGTTGCTAAAAATGTTTTAAAAGCTTGTTATTATGGAGGATCACGTCTACTAGAATTTACTAATAGGGGAGATTTTGCCTTTGAAATTTTTAAAGACTTAAACAAATTTGCAATCAATGAATTACCTGGAATGATCCTTGGAGTGGGCTCAATTACTGATTCCTCTTCAGCTTCACAATATATGTTAGCTGGAGCTAATTTCGTTGTTACACCAGTTTTTAGGAAGGATATAGCAAAAATATGTAACCGAAGAAAAGTTTTGTGGTCCCCTGGTTGTGGATCATTAACTGAGATTTCAAGGGCTGAAGAAATGGGATGTGAGTTAATAAAATTATTTCCGGGTAGTATATACGGACCAGAATTTGTCAAAGCCATAAAAGGTCCTCAACCATGGACTTCAATTATGCCAACGGGAGGAGTCAATACAAGTAAAGAGAATTTAAAAGGTTGGTTTGATTCTGGAGTAAGTTGTGTAGGAATAGGTTCAAAATTAATTTCTAATGATATTCTAATAGCAAAAGACTATAATGCTCTCGAGGAAAAAGTTAAAGAGATACTTAAGTTAATTAAAGAAATAAGATAATCTAAAATCTAAAAGATGCTAATGATTTTTAGCTATATAAACGCAAAAATTATTAGTTACTTAAATAAATATGTTATACATAACCGAAATAATTGGAACTGTGTTTTGTTTGTTATCTGTTATTCTTGGTGCATTCGGATCTCATTATCTAAAAAATAAAATTACCCAATCGGAAATTCAATCATTTGAAATAGGTGTTAAATATTTAATATATCATGGCCTATCACTTCTAATCATCTCCCAATTATATCTCGATATTACAATATGGATATCTGTATTAATAACTGTTGGTACTATTCTTTTCTCTTTTAGTATTTTTTTTCTGTCGACTCAAACTTTGTTTAATAAAAATTTAAAAATTTTAGGACCCATAACGCCTTTGGGTGGATTATTAATTATAATAGGTTGGTTTTTACTTCTCTTAGAATTTTTAGCTCCTTACTTAAATTAAATTTATTTTTAAATTAAAAAGCTATACATAAGTTTTTCTAAGCATAGATATCATAATGGAAACATTTATTTAGTTTTGCAATATGAAAAGAACACTTTATTTATTTTTTCTAATTACATTCATTTCTTTTGGACAAAAAAAGATTAGTCTCCCACAAAAACACACAGTAGATTTTCAATATCCGTCCATTTCAGATGGCCCCTATGTATTTATAGAAGAAGATCATTTTTTAAGAAAATCTATTAAAAATGGAGTTGTATCTTCAGAAAGATTAGAAAAAGATAACTTCAATACAGAATATTTTCCCAACCCTGCTATTTTTAATAATATAAACAAAATTGCTGCATTAAGTGATATACACGGACAATATGATTTGCTCATTGAATTACTTAAAAACAATAAAATTATTGATGAAGATCTAAAATGGACTTTTGGAGATGGTCATTTTGTAATAGTTGGAGATGTCTTTGATAGAGGGGATCAAGTCAATGAAGTTTTATGGTTTTTGTATGACCTTGAAATTCAAGCTAAAAAAAAAGGAGGCTATGTCCATTTTCTTCTCGGCAATCATGAGTACATGATACTTCAAAATGATTTAAGATATATAAACACTAAGTATCACAAAACACCATCTTTACTTGGAATAGAATATAAAGAACTATATGGTAAAAATACTGTTATTGGAAGGTGGTTGAGATCAAAGTCAACTATAATTAAGATAAACGATATAATGTTCACTCACGGAGGAATTTCAAAGGAATTTTTCTCAAGTGTAGATTTTGATCTTGAAAAAATAAATAGGGATATGAGAGAATCTATTGATTTATCAATTGATGAAATGGTTTCAAATAATTTTTATAATATCTATTTTGGAGAAAAAAGTTTGACATGGTATCGAGGTTATTATTACCATGACATTACAGATAAGCAATTAAATAAATTATTAGATAAGATAGAGGCAAAGCGCATAGTTGTTGGACACTCTTCAAATGACAATATTTTAGAATTTTATGATAACATTATTTATTGTGTAGACTCCAGTATGAAATTAGGGAAATATGGAGAGATTTTATTAATCAAAAATAATGTTTTCTATCGTGGTACTCTAGATGGAGAACTAATAGAGCTTTAAATGATTACATATAATTTTGTTTAATAATGTCGTTATATATTCCAGTAATTTTTGTCTCTGTTTTATATATCTCAATATCATATTTTATTAATCAAGACAATGCTAAATTTTTATTGTCTGGTTATAATACAATGTCAGAAGAAAAAAGAAAGAAGTTTGATATTAAAAATTATTTAATTTTTTTCAAAAGATTTTTTAAACAGCAAGCAGTGTACTCTTTTTTTGTATTCCAATTATCTTTTATGATTTTTGAGAAACAAAACACAATTTTGATATGGTCTGCGTTTTTAATAATTTCTCCTATTTATTTCATCATAAAATCACAAAAATTTCACAAAAAATAAAATGTTTTATACAAATCAGAGAAACTTAATTTTAAATTAAAAAAAATGAAAAGTATTTTTTATTCTTTACTAATCCTAATGTTAACATCTTGTTATACAACCAAAATTATTGTTGGAGAAGGAGCTCAAGGGAACAATACAATTAATTTTAAACAAACGCACTTAATTAATGGTTTGTTTTCATTTGATATTCCAGAGATGAAAAAAATTATTGATAAAGAGAACTATACTATAATCACGAAACACTCTTTTATCGACCTTGCATTAAATTCATTTACATTTGGAATCTATTCACCAACTACAATAATTATTAAACATTAAGAATTAATATATAAAAGACACATACCAACAATAATCATACATATTATCATTACCCAATTCACCCATCCGATTTTCTTCATATTAAAACATATATATTCCAATACAAAGTATCATAAAAGCATACATAATAATTACAAGCCAGGCAGCAGCAGAGATTTTAAATTTCATGCGATTCTACTTTAAATTTAAAGTACAAAAAATATATTAAATAAAACCTTCCAGAATGAAGTGTATAATCAAAAAGTTTAATTTTGTAAGTAAAATAAAAGGGGATTAAATTTTAAGTTTTCCTTTTCATAGCAATTAATCCCCAATAAGATAATGATTATTTATTAAAGTGAGAAGTCTATAACAAAGCTTTTCAGTCAAACATTATTCCACAACATTACTTCATTCTCACTTATAAACATACATAAATATCAAATAAATCTTCATTTAAGTCAATGTAAAAAGATTGTATTAGATAATAGTAAAATCAGAAAAACTTATTATTTATCTTATTATTTCAATTAAATTAAATCTGTATAAATTAGTATTAATTTCAACACATCAACTTGAAAACTATTATTGAATCTAAATTCAATAACTTCAGATGTCTTATGAATAAAATTAAAATTGTTTCTAGCATATTATTTTTGAGTATGTCAATCATATTATTTATAGTAGGATGTTCTTCTCATAAACCTTTAAAAGCTCCTACAGCTTATAAATTTTTAAATAACAAAATTGTTTATGATCATGGGTTCTATAGAGATTTTACAGTAAAAGATAGCCTTAAAATATTTAGTGAATTTAAAGAGTGGTATGGGACATATTCTGATCCACACTGGTCGTGGAAATCTTATATGCCCTTAAATGCAAGAACAGCTCCTAAAGGTGGAAGTTATAATACTCTCAAATTAATTAATTCAAATATAAAAGCTCAATAAATATAATATCAGAGTATCCTTAATTATGAAAACATCTTGAAAAAACCCCTCAATAAAAAGAGGGGAATGATGTGACCTCGGCAGGATTCAAACCTGCAACCTCTTGAGCCGTAATCAAGTGCACTATTCAGTTATGCTACGAGGCCTTATTAGGTTGACAAATATAGCGAATTTCTGATTTAGCCTTATTTAATATATTTTCGTTTTCGTATCAAAAATTAAGTAATTAAAAAACTTAGACGTAACTTGCAATCAATTAGAGTATGGATTTTTTTGCTATAATTATAGGTTTATTTTTCCTAATAAAAGGAGGCGAGTATCTTTTTGATGGCTCCTTAGCTATTTCAATAAATCTAAAAATACCAAAGTTTATTATTGGCATGACAGTAGTTTCTTTTGCTACCTCAGCTCCTGAATTAGTGGTAAGTGTGAAGTCAGCATTGATGGGATATCCAGACCTTGCTTTAGGCAACATTGTAGGTTCAAACATAGCCAATATAGCATTTGTAATGGGTATAGTAGTTTTATTATCCCCAATTAAAATTGATAAAGTATTTTATAAGTTTGATTGGCCAATCATGATGCTAATTACTCTTTTATTTTATTATTTTCTGAAGACAGGAAATTTTTTATCGCTTGAAGAAGGAATAATAATGATAGCTGTACTAATAATATATTTGTTTTTTATTTTATTTTTTCAAAAGAATAGATTAGTAGATGAAGAGGTATTTGACAATAGGGTAAATAAAAAATATATTAAAATATTCTATTTAATTGTATTGGGAGGATTTCTTTTGTGGTTAGGATCTGAAGTTCTAATAAAAGGTGCAATTTCTTTGGCATCAAAATTAGGTGTAAGTGAAAGAATAATTAGCGTTTCTATAATTGCATTTGGTACAAGTATTCCAGAACTATCAACTTCTATCATCGCGATTATAAATAAAGAGGAAAAAATTTCTATTGGGAATCTAATTGGTTCAAATATATTTGATATGCTGGGTGTTATAGGAATAACAGCCATTTTATCACCAATATATATTATGGATGAAAAATTAATTACTAGTGACTTGGTTTGGATGCTGGCAATAGCAATATTATTATTACCTCTTGTTTTTTTTCCAAACAAAATGAAATTTGGTAGACAGGAAGGAATAATACTTATTTTATTTTATATATTTTATATAGCGAGGTTATTTTAAAAAAAACTCTCCAATTAAGGAGAGTTTTTTTTTAAGCTGATTTAACTGTCTTTATAATTCTAGCTGCAATTTTGTAGGGATCACCATTCGACGCTGGTCTTCTATCTTCTAACCAACCTTTCCATCCATTTTCTACTGTCATTATTGGAATTCTTATAGATGCTCCTCTATCTGAAACCCCAAAACTAAATTCATCAATTGATTGGGTTTCGTGTTGGCCTGTTAATCTTTGATCATTATAAGCACCGTAGACATCAATGTGCTCTTTTACAACAGGTCTAAACGCTTCACATATTTTCTCATAAGTGTCTTTAGAACCACAAGTTCTTAAAGTCTCGTTTGAAAAATTTGCATGCATTCCGGAACCATTCCAATCTGTATCACCAAGAGGTTTTGGATGATATTCGATTGCTAGCCCGTAGTTTTCAGCTGTTCTTTCGAGCAAGTATCTTGCAACCCACATTTCATCTCCTGCTTGTTTTGCACCCTTAGCAAAAGTTTGAAATTCCCATTGACCTGCAGCAACTTCCGCGTTTGTTCCTTCAACATTGATTCCAGCCTCTAAGCATATATCTAAATGTTCATCCATAATATCTCTTCCGAAAGCGTTTTTTCCACCAACAGAGCAGTAGAATTGGCCCTGTGGAGTTTGATCTTTTGGGAAACCTAATGGTAAATTTGTTTCAGGATCCCACAAAAAATATTCTTGTTCAAATCCAAACCAAAAATCGTTATCATCGTCGTCTATTGTAGCTCTTCCGTTTGATTCGTGAGGTGTGCCATCGGCATTTAAGACCTCTGTCATAACAAGGAAAGCATTTTTTCTTACTGGATCTGGATATACTGCAACTGGTTTTAATAAACAGTCCGAAGATCCACCCTCAGCTTGTCTAGTGGAACTACCATCAAAAGACCACATTGGGCAGTCAGATAATTTGCCTCCAAAATCCTCTACTATTTTTGTTTTACTTCTCAAGTTCGCTGTTGGCTTGTATCCATCAAGCCATATATACTCAAGTTTTGTTTTGCTCATAATTATTTATTTTTAACTAAATTAATTTTTCTTTAATTAACCTTTTAAAATAAAGAAGTAAAGAAATTAACAATAAACTATTTTTATTAAACTTCTATTTTTTTATAGTAAAAATTTAATAATCTTCATTTTTTTTTAAAAACATAGAAAAAAATTCAATATTTAATATCACAAATTATTGCATGTTTTTAGTATTAATTAAAATAAAAAATTTGTAATTGATAGTTAATAATTAAAATACATGTTTATAGAAACTCTGTACATTTAAATTATTTTTGTAAAAAGATCATTTATGTCAAATCTTTACAACCGAAGAGGAGTTTCAGCTCAAAAAGAAGACGTACATAATGCAATAAGAAATATTGATAAAGGATTATACCCCCGTGCATTTTGCAAAATTGTTCCTGATAATTTAACTTCAAGCGAAGATCACGCTATTGTTATGCATGCTGACGGAGCAGGGACTAAATCATCATTAGCTTACATGTATTGGAAAGAAACAGGAGATATTTCTGTTTGGAATGGAATTGCCCAAGATGCCATAATTATGAATTTGGATGATCTTTTGTGTGTGGGTGTTACAAAAGACATTCTATTGTCATCAACAATTGGAAGAAATAAAAAACATGTTCCTGGAGAAGTAATTAAGGCTATAATAGAAGGAACAGAGACTTTTTTAGAGAATTTAAGAAACTTAGGAATTTCAATTCATAGTACTGGAGGTGAGACAGCTGATGTTGGAGATTTAGTAAGGACAATAATTGTTGATTCAACAGTTACTGCAAGAATTTTGAGAAAAGACATTATAGATAATTCTAAAATTCAAAAAGATGATGTTATAGTTGGACTTTCTTCCTCAGGACAAGCTTCTTATGAGAAAGAATACAATGGAGGGATGGGGAGCAATGGTTTAACCTCTGCAAGACACGATATATTTGCTAAATATTTAAAACAGAAATATCCAGAAAGTTTTGATTCAAGTATTCCAGATGATTTAGTTTATTCAGGAACTCGTAAACTCACAGATTTTCTTGAAGGAGTTCCAGTAGATATAGGAAAATTAGTTTTGTCACCGACTAGAACTTATGCACCAATTATTAAAAAAATCTTTGACAATATTGGTAGAGAATCTATTCATGGAATCATACACTGCAGTGGTGGAGCTCAAACTAAAATTTTACATTTTATTGACAATTTGCATATTGTTAAAGACAACTTATTTGAAATACCACCTCTATTTGAGTTAATCAAAAACGAATCAAAAACATCTGCAAGAGAAATGTATCAAGTTTTTAACATGGGACACAGAATGGAAATATATGTAAACCATTCAATAGCAGATGAAATAATTAAAATTTCAAAATCATTTTCCGTTGAAGCAAAAATTATAGGGGTTGTTGAAAATTCTAAAAGCAAAAAATTAACACTCGTAACACCATATGGAAGATATGTTTATCCTGAATGATTTTCTTATAAGTCTTATTTCAATTACTATTTAAGATTGGCCAAAGTAATTTAAAACTTATTTGTCATTATAATTTTTTATTATAATTATATTCGGATTAAGTATTTTGTTACGAAAATTTTTAATTAGTTTTTTTTAATTTACTGAGTGCTTAAAAGGATACTTCATATAATTTTTTTTACCCTAATTTCATCTTTAATTTTTGGGCAAGAAAAAGACATATTTAGTGATTTAAGACTTGAAAGTGAAGTGGATATTTCTCTTTTACCTAAAAGGATGGTTTTTACCCAAAAATTATTTTGGGGGGAAAACGGTTTATTAAGGAAGATAAACCTGTCACCTCTTAATCAGGAACAACGTCAAAAAGAATTAAAATTAAGAAGAGTCATGTTAAAGACCCATCAAATAATTGGCTTTGTGACTTTAGCTGGGATGATAACACAGGGATTCTTGGGCGGTAAACTTTACAAAAATTGGAACATTGATAGATATAATGCGCACAAAACTATCGGAAATTTAACTTCAGTTAGTTATTTTACAGGGGCTGGCTTGTCTCTTTTTTCACCTCCACCATTAATAAATAAAAAATATAAAGGTTTAAACTCAATAAAAGCTCATAAATATTTGGCCTCTCTTCACTTTTCAGCAATGATAGCCACGAATTTTTTCAAAAATAAAAATAGAAAAATACACAAATACGCCGCCTACACTGCAGTTGGAAGTTTTGCCGCAGCTATAATGGTATTTAAATTTTAAATTATGAAAGTAAAACTTATCTTATTTATATTCACAATTTTTCCTTTTTTATGTATTGGTCAAAATTTACAGTGGAAAGTAAACTCAAACGAATCCTCAATAACATATAAAGGGAATCATATACTTCATTCTTGGGAAGGGTCAAATAATAAAATTTATGGAGTAGGAGTTCCAGATGCTAAACAAGAGAATCTAGATAAACTGGCAATTTTAATTTATGTTCGTGACTTTGACAGCAATAACTCAGGCAGAGATGCCCACGCAATGGAGATATTAGATGCTATAAAATTTCCAGAAATAAAATTTTATTCTGATAAAATTAAAATTATTGATAAAAAAGCATATATATATGGTAGTTTTGATTTTCACGGAATTAAGATAAATAAAGAAGTTGAAGCTGATTTAAAATCAGGAAAAACTAGATTAGAATTAAATGGAATTTTTTATATTAAGCCTACAGACTTTAAAATTAAACTTCCTTCTTTTTTAAGTATTAAAATAGACGACTTGTTAGAGATTAATTATAACATTGTCTTAAATAAATAAACCAAGTTAAAATACTTTAACAATTTGTAAATTTGTTGTCTGATGTTAGAAAAACTTCAAATAGTACAGCAAAGATTTGATGAAGTCTCGGACTTAATTATTCAACCAGATATAATTGCAGATCAAAAAAAGTATATTCAGTTAAATAAAGAATACAAGGACCTTTCTATTCTAATTGAAAAAATTAAAGTATACAAAAATCTTTTATCAAATATTCAAGAGGCTGAATCAATTATAAAAGAAGAATCTGATGAAGAAATGATTATGATGGCTAAAATGGAGTTAGAGACTTCTAAACAAGACTTACCTAGCTTAGAAGAAGAAATAAAATTTTTGTTAATACCTAAAGATCCGGAGGACTCAAAAAATGTTGTGATGGAAATTAGAGCAGGTACTGGAGGTGACGAGGCAAGTATATTTGCTGGTGATCTTTACAGAATGTATCTAAAATATTGTCAGTCTAATAATTGGAGTATTAGTTTAGTCGATTCTAGTGAGGGCACAGCAGGTGGATTTAAAGAGGTAATATTTGAAATATCTGGAGAAGATGTCTACGGTACACTAAAATATGAATCTGGTGTTCACAGAGTGCAGCGTGTTCCACAAACAGAAACTCAAGGAAGAGTTCATACTTCAGCCGCTACTGTCATGGTATTGCCCGAAGCTGAGGAATTTGATATTGATATTGACATGAATGAAGTTCGCATTGACTATTTTTGTTCATCTGGTCCTGGAGGTCAATCTGTTAACACAACATATTCTGCTGTTCGTTTAACTCATGAACCTACGGGAATCGTTGCACAATGTCAAGATCAAAAATCCCAACACAAAAATAAAGATAAGGCGCTTAAAGTATTACGATCTAGATTATATGAATTAGAGCTTTCAAAAAAATTAGCCTCAGATTCTGAAAAAAGAAACTCTTTAGTTTCTTCGGGAGATAGATCTGCAAAAATTAGAACATATAACTATCCACAAGGAAGAGTAACGGATCACAGGATAGGAGTAACTTTATACGATCTTAATAATTTTATAAACGGAGATATCCAAAAAATAATTGATGAAATACAGTTATATCAAAATACTGAAAAACTAAAAGAGTCGGGAGAAGTGTTATGACCAATGAATTTCTTTTTCAAAAAATAAAAGAAAAGAAATCTTTTCTATGTGTTGGATTAGACGTTGATTTAGAAAAAATTCCAAAACATTTATTGGAAAAGGAAGACCCAATTTTTTCATTTTCAAAGGCAATTATTGACTCAACACATACATATGCTGTAGCGTATAAACCTAATTTAGCCTTTTTTGAAGCTTATGGTGTAGAGGGCTGGAAATCATTTAAAAAGGTTACTGATTATTTAAATGATAGATATCCTGATCATTTTACAATAGCGGATGCAAAAAGAGGTGATATTGGAAATACAGCAGCCCGATATGCTAAAGTTTATTTCGAGACTTTTGGTTATGATGCAATAACTATTGCCCCATACATTGGAAAGGATGCTATTTCACCTTTCTTAGAATACGAAAATAAACATACTATTCTATTGGCTTTAACCTCTAATCCAAGCGCTAAAGACTTTCAATATTCCAAAGAAAATGATTTATTACTTTTTGAAAAAATTTTGAAATTAAGTCAACAGTGGGATAACTCAGAAAATCTAATGTATGTTGTTGGAGCTACAAAATCCGAATCTTTAAAATCAATTCGTAAGCTCGTACCTAATTCATTTCTCTTAGTTCCAGGTGTAGGTGCACAAGGAGGAAGTTTGAGAGATGTAGCAACTTTTGGATTAAATTCACAATGTGGACTTATAGTTAATTCTTCAAGAGGAATTATTTATGCATCTGATAAGAATGATTTTGATATTGCAGCAGCTGAAAAGGCAAAAATTTTACAATTAGAAATGGAAGATTATTTAAAATCAGCTGGAATCATTTGATGTTATACCACACGATATATTCTTCTGAAAAAAGTTCTCAAAAATGGATTACATTTATCCATGGTGCTGGAGGTAGTTCTTCAATTTGGTTTAATCAAGTTCGTTTTTTTAAAAAATATTTTAACGTATTATTGATTGACTTGAGAGGTCATGGAAGATCAGCTCCATCACCAGATGGGACAGTATATACCTTTGATGACCTTGTATTTGATATAATTGAAGTATTGGATTATGTTAAAATAAAAAAATCGCATTTTGTTGGAATTTCTTTAGGGAGTATATTAATTCAAAAAATGTTGTTTAATCATCAAAACCGAGTGGAAAAAATAATTTTAGGTGGTGCAATTTTAAATCTGAATTTACAATCAAAATTTTTGATGTTAATGGGTAAACTAACACAAAGTATACTTCCATTTATTTGGATTTACACATTTTTTGCATACGTAGTTATGCCATATAGAAAGCATAGAAAATCTAGAGCACTTTTTATTAGAGAGGCAAAAAAGATATCGCAAAAAGAATTTAAACGTTGGTATAAATTGACTAACAAGATTTTTCCATTATTAGAAAAAATAAGAAATTATAAGGTTTCAACACAAATCTTATATATAATGGGAAAAGAAGACTATATGTTCTTACCCTTTGTAAAAAAAATGATAAAAAAACATCCAAATTCTTCCTTAATAACATTTTCGAAAACGGGTCATGTTGTTAATATTGATCAGCCAGATAAATTTAATGATACATCTTTATATTTCCTCTTGGAGAATAAAGATTTTGAATAAATATTACTGTTTTCCAGGTTGTTTAATCTTAAAATCTTCTTTGTTTTTAGCTTTTTTTACCATTTGTTTGACTTCAGAAAGAAGTTTCTTTGAATCGTAAATTACTCCCTGTCTGATTGTATGTTTCACTCCTCCAACCCTAATAACCTCGTTATCATCAGTAAGTTTAATTGCGCCTGTACCGTAAAGAACTTTAAAGTTTTCTAAAGGGTTTTCCTCAATGATTACAAAATCAGCACTTTTACCTATTTCGATAGATCCAGTTTGATCATCTATTCCTAAAGCTTCGGCGCCATTAAGGGTTGCAGCTCTTATTATTTCTAGCGGATGGAATCCAGCTTCTCTTAAGAGTTCCATTTCTCTAATGTATGCAAATCCATAAAGTTGAAAAATGAAACCTGAGTCTGAGCCCGTACATATTCTTCCTCCTCTATTTTTATATTCATTTATGAATGTCATCCATAACTTATAATTTTCTTTCCAAGCGACTTCTTCTTCAGTCCCCCAAAAATGCCAATAAGATCCATGAGATATTTTACTTGGTTGATAAAAACGCCATAGAGATGGTAGTGTATAATCTTCGTGCCATTCAGCTCTTCTCGCCCTGTGTAAATCTCTGCTAGCTTCATAAATATTAAATGTGGGTACTATAGTAAAGTCTAGGTCAATTAATTCATTCATAACTTTGTTCCAATGATCTGAATATGGTGCTGCTGCCTGTTTCCAAAGTTTTCCTGCTTCTCCAAATCTATGTTGTTCATTTTGGTAGTTATAATCTAAAGGATAATCTTGAACTGTTCTATCTTCAAATAAGGCCTCAGGAAGTCCATACCAATGTTCCATAGTAGTAAGTCCTGCCCTGGCAGAATTTAAAACATTCCATCTAGCTACACTTAGTTGGGCATGGTGACATGCAGATCTTAAACCTAGTTTTTTATTCTCGTCTAGTGCTGCTTTCATAATCTCTGGCTCAGCACCAAAAAACTTTATTCCATCTGCTCCATTTTTTGCATTTTGGCGTACCCACTCCCTTGCCTGTTCTTCATTACTTATAGGGCTTTTATTTCCTTGTCCAAAGCCAGTATATGCCAATATCCTTGGTGCAATTATTTCATTTTTTTTACTTCTTTTTTTCAGGTCTACAGCATATTTTATTCCCCTTCCACTAGGTTCACGAATAGTTGTGATTCCATGGGCTAACCAGAGTTTAAATACATAGTCCCATTCAGCACCTTGAGGTTCACCACCAATATGGCCATGCATATCAATAAATCCAGGTAACACATACATTCCATTTGCATTAATTTCTTTTCCACCATTTTTAAGCTTAGGTCTTTTTGATTCATCAATATCTACACCTGGATATCCTACAACGTCTATTGAAGTGATTTTATTATTTTCAACACTAATATCAACAGGGCCAATAGGAGGAGCTCCATTTCCATTAATTAAAGTTGCACCTCTTATAATTAAGTGATTGTAGGGACCTTCTGCAGCTGTTAATTTATTTTGTGAATTAGTAGATAAAGAAAATAGTAATGAAACTAGAAATAATATGTTACGCATAATAATTTTTTTCTAATATAAACAAAAAAACCTCCCATAGTTTAGGGAGGTTATTATTAAGAAGGATTGATAATTAAGTCATGAATTTTAATGTTGATTTAGACGAAAATCTGCATAAGCATCCATTCCGTGTTCTGACAAATCAAGGCCTTTAAGCTCTTCATCTTTTTCTACCCTTAATCCCAGTGTTTTCTTTATGAGATATAAAATTGTAAGAGAGGTGATAACTGAAAAAGCTCCAATAATTCCCACTCCAATCAATTGTACTAAAAATTGATCTAGACTTGCCATGGCTCCAAAAACACCAACTGCTAAAGTCCCCCAAATTCCACAAATTAAATGAACAGCAATTGCACCAACAGGATCGTCTAGTTTTAATCTGTCAATAAGAGCAATTCCAAAAACGATTATGACACCAGCGATTATACCAATTAGTATAGCGTCAGTAGGACTCATTTGATCTGCGCCAGCTGTAATCCCAACAAGTCCTCCCAAGACGCCATTCATAAACATAGTTAGGTCATAATTTTTGTATAATAAATTTGAAACAATACTTGAAGTTACACCACCTGCAGCAGCAGCTAAACAAGTTGTTACAAGTGTTAGTGATGTTAATTCTGGATCAGCGGACAAAACAGATCCGCCATTAAATCCGAACCATCCAAGCCAAAGAATTAAAACTCCTGCTGCAGCAAGAGGAATGTTGTGGCCAGGTATTGCCTTAGACTTACCATCATCTCCAAATTTACCTATGCGAGCTCCAAGAAGATAAACCGCAATTAAAGCTGCCCATCCTCCAACAGAATGTACTAGTGTTGAACCAGCAAAGTCATAGAAGCCCCATTGGTCTAAAAATCCACCACCCCATTTCCATGATCCTATAATAGGGTAGACAATTCCTACATAAAATATTGTAAAAAGCATAAAACTTTTTAGTTTAATTCTTTCAGCTACAGCTCCCGAAACAATTGTTGCTGCAGTTGCAGCGAACATACCTTGAAACAGAAAATCTGTCCACCATGTGTAACCACTTGATGCATATTGTTCGGTCATTCCTCCTTCTGGAGCTGTAATTCCAAAACCAGCAAATTTCAGAAAACCTGTTGCACCCTCTTCAAATCCAGGGTACATTAAGTTGAACCCTCCGATTGCATAGAGAAGGAGTCCTATAGTAATTACAAAAAAGTTTTTAAATAGAATATTTACTGTATTTTTTTGTCGAGTTAGGCCAATCTCTAAAAATGAGAATCCTAAGTGCATAAAAAATACAAGTGCAGTACAGATCATCATCCATACATTATTAGCAGTAAAAAGCGCGGTACTTTCCATTATTTTGATATTGTTTATTTATTAATTAGTTTAGAGATTTCCCCCCCTTTTCGCCTGTTCTTATTCGGTATGCTTCTTCAACGGGAGTTATAAAAATTTTACCATCACCAACTTTATCAGTGGCTGCAGATTTTAAAATTGCATCTATGGTAGGTTGAACAAATTCATTGTTTACGACGATAGATAAAAAACGCCTTTGAATTTCAGAAGTACTATAACTGATTCCCCTGTAAACATGACCCTCTTTTTCATTTCCTACTCCTGTAACATCCCAGTAGCTGAAAAAATTTACTTCGACACTATGTAATGCATCTTTAACATCTTCAAATTTTGATTTTCTTATAATTGCTTCTATTTTTTTCATGTGTTTAAATTAAGTAGCAAATAAACTAAAATTTGTTTACTTCTTTTATAAAAAAAAGCCTCCCATTGAATTTCAAGAGAGGCTTATTTTAAATTAAAATTAATTTTGATCCAGATCTATTCTCTTTTTCTTTTTCCAGCGTAGGCTATAGCTCCATGCTCCGAAAGATCAAGACCTTCAATTTCTTCTTGTTCCGTTACTCTTAATCCCATAGTTTTCTTGAGAATTGTAAACACTATAAAAGAAGTAACAAGTGCCCATACCATATATGCAATTGCACCAATTAATTGTGAAATAAATTGACCAGCGCCTCCGCCATTAAATAAGCCAATACCAGCATCACCATCGACTCCCCAAAGACCAATAACAATTGTTCCCCAGAATCCAGCTACTCCATGAACTGAAACCGCACCTATAGCATCATCAACCTTGAGCTTTTTCTCAATTAATTCAATAGAAAAGACAACAATTATACCACCAATTAGCCCAGCCATTAGTGCTCCGCCAGGTGTCATATTACCACATCCAGCAGTTATACTTACAAGACCTGCAAGTGCTCCGTTGAGTGTATGTGCGATATTGGGTTTACCGAGATATATCCATGTTGTAAAAAGAGCACCAAGTGCTCCTGCTGCTGCTGCTAAATTAGTTACTAGAACAACTGTAGAAGCACCAACTGCATCATCTCCACCCCAAGCTAATTGAGATCCACCGTTAAAACCAAACCATCCTAACCATAAAATGAAAACACCTAAGGTTGCTAAGATTTGATTATGTCCAGGAATTGGAATTACTTTTCCATCTACATATTTTCCCATTCTTGGTCCCACCATGTAAGCTGCTACAAATGCTGCAAATCCTCCAACACCGTGTACAATTGAAGATCCAGCAAAATCAATGAATCCTAGTTCAGTTAACCAGCCTGACCCTTGCCATTGCCATCCACCAGAAATAGGATAAATTATTGCAGTCATAATTAAGGTGAAAACAACATATGTTTCAAATTTTGTTCTCCCTGCTATTGCACCGGAAACTATTGTTGCAGCTGTTGCTGCAAACATTGTTTGAAAGAATAAGTCTGCACCTTCACCTTGAAAAAGACCACTCCAAAAAAACCAACCGTTTGAAGTGTCGCCATACATAAGAGAATATCCAACTAGCCAGTATGTGATTGATCCTACACTGATATCTAAAAAGTTTTTCATCGCAATGTTAACAGCATTTTTGGATTGCGTCATACCGGTTTCAACAAGTGTAAATCCTGCTTGCATGAAGAATACTAAGATACCTGATAATAACATCCAAAGCATTCCCATGTCACCTTCAACTGCAGCAGTATCTTGTATCATTAAGGGTAAATTTAAAATTGAGTTAATCATAATAATAATTTTTTATGTTAGAATTGATAGATTGCAGCAACTACGAATGAAGAAAGGCTATCTGCAGTTTCTGTTGGGGAAATTGCAAAAATTTCTGAAGAAGCAGAGTCAATTCTGAATTCAGGTTTGAAAATAAAATTACCTGAAGTGAAACTTCCTGTTAATGTCAAAGAAAAATTGTCTGCATCACCATCAGATACTAGAGCACCAAAGCCATCTGTTTCTGAAAAAAATTCGCCTCTTAAACCGATAGCAAAACTGTCACTAGCAGTGATTTGAGGATAAAGAGCAACTCCTGAAAAACCTGTATCACCTTCTAGGGAAGTAGTCGTTGCGTTTATACCAAGAAAAAACGAGTCAGATAAATCGAATCCACCAGTAAAATCTATTTGTGAATATCCATCTCCACCCAAATAATTTATGTATTGACCGTATAAGCCTAGTTGAGCACCGAAAGCTGTATATCTGTCATAATTAGCTTCAGTCTGGTCAGTTTGGTTAAATACACCTAACATTAAAGAAATGTCATCAGAGATACTAAAATCTAATTTTAACCCAGTGTGAGAAAAGGGACCATATGAAAACATGTAAGATGTTGAGTAGTTGAAATTAGCAACAGGTGATATAACTTCATAACCTAAGAAGGTATTGAAGTTACCCAACGTAGCTGTAACTCCGTCTGCTAAATTGTAATAAGCATACAATTGATTAACCATTTCAGATGAGTTACCAACTGAACCAAATACAGCGTCTGATCCTCTAGGGCCAAAGACTACATCGGCGACAAAACCAGATTTTTCTCCTTCATAAGAGACAATAAAATTCGCCATACCAAGTGCAAAGCCGTTTAAGTTTGCAAAAGATGTTCCTGGGGCTACAGGGTCTTCAGAAAAACTAGATCTGAAGTAGGTATCAACACTTCCGCTGAAGTTAAATGTAGGCTCTGGCGCAGCTTCATCTGTCTCTTGACCTTTAAGAAGTGTTGTTGTGCTTAATAAAACTGTTAAGCTTATAAGCATAAAATTTTTGATTTTTTTCATATTATTTATTTAAAATGTTTGACATATGCACAAACTTATGTAAGACAAAAAATACGAAACAGAAATATGAAATATGTTTTTACATTTTTATGTATCTAATAATTTAATGTTGAATTTTTTTAGGGTATAATAAAATTAACATGGTAATTTTAAGGATAATCAAAAAAAAGGCTTATTGGTTAAAAAAAGTTCAAACTGGAATAATATGATTAATTCTAAAAAAAAGTCCTAAAACAACAGTAAATACCGTCGGTTTAGAATATATTTCAATAAAAATTTAATTTTGATATTTATAACGAAATCACTAAAACATTAAGAATTTCCTAATTGGTAAATATAATACCCTAAGGCTGTTAAAAGTATACTTCCAATTATACTAAAAAGTAAATATGTTATAAAAATCAATAGGTCTCCATTCTTCAAATATGCTAATCCCTCAACACTAAAAGTTGAAAACGTAGTAAGTCCACCACAAAACCCAATCGATAAAAAAACATATAAATCTGAATATTGTTTATTACTATTTATAAACCATCCTAAAACAATACCAATGATAAAACAACCAATAAAATTTGCTATCAAAGTTGACCATGGAAAACTACTTTTATCTGCCATGAAAAGTTTTGAAATTGCATAACGAAGAATACTTCCAAAACCACCACCTAAGAAAATATAGAATATATTTTTCATCTTTGAGTCAAAAGCTTAATTAAAACTAAAAATCCAAAAGCAATAATAAACCCCAAAAGGATTTTATAACTCCCTTTAAAATAGATAGGATTATTTTTTTTATCATTCTTATATGAAAAGTAAACTATTATAACAAATACAATAAAAAAAATAAAACCAAAAATCATTTGGCCGAAAGAAAACATGTAAAAATTTTTTGTCTAATTTAGAAATAATAAATCCATTAGTAAAGATTTCAATAATGATAAGAAAACCTATTCAAGCAGTAAGTGAATTTCATAAAGCTTTTGGTCTTAGCATTGAAAATAAACCTACTGCAAATATTTCATCTGACATTTCCAACCTTCGTTATAATTTAATGAAAGAAGAGAATGAAGAATATCTAGAGGCGACAAAAAAAAATGATTTAGTCGAAATAGGGGACGCCTTAGGAGACATGCTTTATATTCTTTGCGGGACTATCATAGCCCACGGTTTTCAGGATAAAATTGAAGAAATTTATGATGAAATACAAAGAAGTAATATGAGTAAGCTTGGGTCAGATGGAAAACCTATATATAGAGAAGATGGAAAAGTTTTGAAAGGTCCAAATTATTTTAAACCTGACATTGAAAAAGTTTTAAAGAACTAGTCAATTTTTCTTGTCCAATTATATTCATCGTTTAGAGAATTATATTGAATTCCCAGAAGCTCTTCCTTTAATAAATTTGCAAGATTAGTTTCTTTTGGAAGTTTATAAGATATTTTTTTAAACGTAAAACTATTAATAGGAAGTACGACCACAGCAGTTCCTGTTCCAAAAACCTCTGTTAATTTATTATTCTTATGGGCATCAATTACTTCAGTAATTTTAATTGGTCTTTCTTCTACTCTTATTCCTCTTTTTTTTGCAAGCGTAATAATACTTTTTCTAGTTACACCATCAAGAATTCTGTCATTTGTTGGAGAGGTTACAAGAACTTCATTTATCATAAAAAATATATTCATTGTTCCTGCTTCTTCCAAAAACTCATGTTGGTTAGCATCTGTCCAGATTATTTGCTGAAAGCCTTTTTTTGCAGCTTCAGATGTTGGATAAAATTGGGCAGCGTAATTTCCAGCAGCTTTAACATAACCTACACCACCATTGGCAGCCCTGCTATATTTTTCTGACACTAAAACATTAATATTATCACCATTATAATAAGATTTTACAGGTGTACATATTATCATAAAAATATATTCAGAGGATGCGGTAGCTTGTGCTGTATATTCACTTGCAAAAACAAATGGCCTAATGTAAAGGGAATTTTCATATCCTGGCTTAACCCAGTCTTTATCAAGTTTAATTAATTGATTAAGACCTTCAAAAAAATATTCTTCTGGGAATTCAGGAATTTGAAGCCTATGCGAGGAACGATTTATTCTTTTAAAATTTTCGTTTGGACGAAAAAGCCATACTTTTCCATCATTATCTTTGTAAGCCTTCATTCCCTCGAAAACTGCTTGACCATAATGAAAAACACTTGCTGATGGCTCAATTTTTATTGGTTGGTATGGTTTAATTTCAGGATCAAGCCAACTTCCATTTTTAAAATGACAAATAAACATGTGATCCGTGAAGGTTTTTCCAAAAACTAAATTATCGAAATCTACACTCTCGATTCTTGATTTTGAAATTTTATTAATTTTAATCACCTAGTCAATACTTAATAAAGTAAAATTAGTTTTTTTGCTTAATTATAACATTCAAAAAAAAGAGAATTATTTTATTTTATTAATCTTTAAAGGAATTCTCAAAAAATTTAATTTTTTTTTAGAATTTGTTAAATATATTAATGTACCAGTTGATTAAATGAATTACTGTAAAAATCTTTTTAAAACTGAAGATGGGTCCATGTCATTTAGAATTGAAAAATTAAATGAATCATACCACTCTAAAAATGGAGCTATAACTGAATCTCAATTTGTTTATATTCAAGAAGGATATTCTTATTGGAATGAAACAAATAAAAAAGGTGTTTGTAATATATTTGAAATGGGATATGGTACAGGATTAAATGCTTACCTATCTTATCTGGAATCACAAAAACACCATAGTAAAACATATTATACATCGCTGGAATTATTTCCTTTATCTGTTAAGGAAACAGCATGTTTGAATTATGATAAATTTTTTAAAACTCAAAAAGATATTTTAACATTTGAAAATTTTTCAAAAATAGAGTGGGAAATAGGTCAAGATTTATCTGAACATTTCAATTTATTTAAAAAAGAATTTGATTTTGAAAAATTTGAGGAAATTAAAAAGTATGACATTATTTTCTATGATGCTTTTGGTTATCATGCACAACCCGAATTATGGTCTATGAAGAATATGCAAAAATGTTATGATATGCTATTTTTTGGTGGTATTTGGATTAGTTATTGTGCTAAAGGTAGCGTAAGAAGAGCTCTTGAGAAGTCTGGATTCGAGGTAGAAAGGTTACCTGGACCACCTGGTAAAAGAGAAATGTTAAGAGCTTTAAAAGTTTAATTTTTATTTTTGAAATTATTTAATTGAACAACTATAATCACAAATATTATCTAAAGTAAATACAAAAGGATATGATCTTATATATTAAAATATGAAAGTTCTTATTACTGGTGCATCAGGCTTAATTGGGACAGAATTGGTGAAAAGTTATTTAACTAAGCGAGTTGGTGTAAATTTTTTAACAACTAACAAATCAAAAATTAATCAAATTCAAGGTGCAAAAGGATTTTATTGGAACCCATCCAATAATTTTATTGACTTAAATTGCTTTGATGATGTAGATTCAATTATTCATCTCTCTGGTTCGACCATATCAAAACTTTGGACATCCAGTTACAAAAAAAAAATTTTTTCGAGTAGGGTTGATTCTACAAAATTACTATACAATTCAATTAAAAAATTAATGAATTCTCATAAAGTAAAAAATATAGTTTCAGCATCTGCTATTGGAATATATCCGTCTGATGATAATGAAGTTCAAACTGAAACCACAGCTACTAGTCAAGAGTCTTTTATGCAGAATGTGGTATTATCATGGGAGAGAGAAGTGACTGCCTTTGAATCTTTAAAAATAAAAGTTGCAAAATTAAGATTAGGATTAGTTCTTACTAAAAAAGGGGGAGTGTTAGGACCCTTGAAAATTGCCGCTAAATTTGGATTATCTTCAGCTTTTGGAACTGGTAAACAAGGTCAGTCTTGGATACATATACATGATACAGTCAGAATATTTATTGAGGCTGTTGAAAAAAAATGGGAAGGAAATTTTAATGCTGTATCCCCAAATCCTGTGACGCAAACTAAATTTATTAGCGCACTTGCTAAGGCAATGAAGAGACCATTTTTATTACCACCGATTCCAAAATTTTTTATAAACTTAATAATTGGTGAAATGAGTCACTTAATACTTGATAGTCACTGGGTAAGTTCAGAAAAAGTTAATAATAAGGGTTTTAAATTTGATTATCCAGAAGTTAACAAAGCTTTAGAATCACTATTAAAGTAAATATGTGTGACATTTTGACATTCTTTAATTATGGCAAAAAATTTGTTATAAACTTTAAAACACTCTGGTTATGGCAAAAAAAGTACCATCTAAAAAAACAACAAAATCAAAAAAAAACACAGTCAGTAAAAATGATAAGGTAAAATTTGACGAACAGTTAAAGCATTTAGATGATTCACTAAAAAATGAAAAAGATAAATATCTAAGACTCTTTGCTGAATTTGAAAATTTTAAAAAAAGAACAGCTAAAGAAAGGTTAGAACTTTATAAAACAGCAAATCAAGAAGTGATTAGTGCACTCATACCTGTTTTAGATGATTTTAATAGAGCGAATACTGAGATGAATAAAAAAGATGGGGTATTAGATAAAGAGGGTATTAAATTGATCTATAACAAATTTAATGAAGTTTTAAAAAGTAATGGCTTGAATCAAACAGAGGTAAAAATTGGTGATCTTTTTGATGCTGAAATACATGAAGCAATAACTCAGATTCCTGCTTCAAAAGAAAAAGACAAGGGAAAAATTATTGATATAATTGAAGCAGGATATCAGTTAGGTGAGAAAATTATTCGTTATCCAAAAGTAGTTGTAGGACAATAAAATGAAAGAAGATTATTACGACATATTAGGTGTTTCAAAGAGTGCATCTTCATCTGAAATTAAAAAAGCTTATAGAAAGAAAGCAATTGAATTTCATCCAGATAAAAATCCAGATGATAAAATTGCTGAAGCTAACTTCAAGAAAGCAGCAGAGGCCTACGAAGTACTTGGAAATCAAGAAAAAAGAAGTAAATATGACCAATTTGGGCATGCAGCTTTTGAAGGAGGACAAGGCTTTGGTCAGGGAATGAATATGGATGACATTTTTAGTCAATTTGGCGATATCTTTGGTAGTGCTTTTGGAGGAGGATTTGGAGGGGGGGGTCAACGTCATTCAAAAGGTTCAGATATGAGAATTCGAGTAAAACTGACACTCGAAGAAATCGCAAGTGGTGTTGAAAAGAAAATCAAGGTTCCACGAAAAGTTCAAGCTCCTGGAGTTCAATACGGAAACTGTTCAACATGCAATGGTACCGGACAAGTAACTAAAATCGCTAATACAATTCTTGGACGTATGCAAACATCTTCTATTTGTTCAAACTGTTCAGGAAGTGGTAAAACTATTTTAAATCGTCCTTCAGGGTCAGATCCACAAGGTTTGATAAAAAAAGAGGAAACAGTATCTATCAAAATACCTGCAGGAGTTGAAGAAGGAATGCAATTAAAATTATCGGGTAAAGGAAACGATGCTCCAGCCAATGGAGTTTCTGGGGATCTTCTTGTGCTTATTGAGGAAAAAGCACACGATCACTTCGTAAGGGAGGGCAGCCACCTACATTTTGATCTTTATGTAAGTATTTCTGATGCAGTGTTAGGTGTTTCAAAAGAATTAAACCTTTTAGAAGGTAAAGCTAGAATAAAATTAGAGAATGGAATTCAATCAGGAAAAACATTACGCTTAAGAGGTAAGGGATTACCAAGCTTAAATAGTTACGGAAATGGTGACTTATTAGTTCATATCAATGTTTGGACACCTAAAACATTAAACAAAGAACAACGTCTATTTTTTGAAAAAATGCAGGGAGATACTAATTTTACTCCTCATCCAGAAAAAACTGATAAATCTTTCTTTGAGAAAGTTAAAGATATGTTCGCATAAACAATTTGTTTTTAAAAAAAAATGATATATTTGAATCAATACTAATAATCTTATTAGTATTTATTTTTCTTTTTCATAGCAATTTTTTCCCATCCTCTAACAGAGGATGGGTTTTGTTTTTATGCTAACTTTAATTGCTGTAAATAAATAGTGAAAATATTTTATTAGTTTATATTTAAATTAAAATCACTTAATTTTTTTAATCACTGTAATGACAAAAATTTTAATTATTGAGGATGAGGAGCCTATTAGAAGAGTTTTGGTTCGTATTTTAATTGATGAAAATGAAAACTTCCACATAACAGAGGCAAAAAACGGAAAAGAAGGTATTTCTTTGTTAAAAAAAGAAAAATTTGATTTAGTTCTTTGCGATATTAAAATGCCCAAGATGGACGGTATAGAGGTATTACAAGAGACAAAAATCAATAATATTAATATTCCATTTATAATCTTGACAGGTCACGGTAATCTAGAAACTGCCGTGGATGCAATGAAACTAGGAGCATACGACTTTATTTCAAAACCTCCTGATTTAAATAGATTATTAACTGCTGTTAGAAATGCTCTTGAGAATAAATCATTAAGGATTGAAAACAAAAAGCTCAGAAAAAAAATTTCTAAAAAAAATCAGATAATTGGTGAAAGTCAATCGATTGTAAAGGTAACTGAAATGATCTCTAAAGTTGCAAAAACAGATGCTCGTGTTCTTATAACAGGAGAAAACGGAACAGGTAAAGAGCTTGTTGCTAATCAACTACATGAACAAAGTAATCGGACTAATAAAAATTTTATCGAAGTTAATTGCGCAGCTATTCCTTCTGAGCTAATAGAAAGTGAACTTTTTGGTCACGTTAAAGGTTCTTTTACTTCTGCAATTAAAGATCGATCAGGAAAATTTGAAGCTGCAAATAAGGGAACTTTATTTTTGGATGAGATTGCTGATATGAGTTTAGCTGCTCAAGCTAAGGTTTTAAGAGCACTTGAGGAAAATAGAATACAGAGGGTAGGAAATGAAAAAGATATTTCTATAGATGTTCGTGTTATTGCAGCAACTAATAAAGATTTAAAAAAAGAAATAGCTGAAGGGCGTTTTAGAGAGGATCTTTATCATAGACTCGCAGTAATAATTATTCATGTCCCAAAACTTATCGAACGTAAAGAAGATATTTCTCTTTTAGCGAATCATTTTATTGAATTAATATCAAAAGAACAAGGGTTAGAGATGAAAAACTTTACTAAAGAAGCGATGAAAAAATTAGATAACTATTCATGGACAGGAAATGTAAGAGAATTAAGAAATGTAGTTGAACGATTAATGATTTTAGGAGATAACCCGATAACAGCAGAAAATATTACTCAGTTTACACCAAAATAAATTATGAAATATATAATTCAAATTATTTTTTTGATTCAATCTATTCAATTATCAATCGCACAAGAAAAAAAGCATGTATACAACATTAGTAAAATATATGATGTTGCACTCACTAATGGTAAGTCTTATGAATGGTTAGATTATTTGTCAAATCAAATAGGAGGAAGACTTTCAGGATCATTGAATGCTGACCGTGCCGTAAAATGGGGTTTTAAAGAATTAAATAATCTTGATCTTGACAAAGTATTTTTAGAGGATGTAATGGTTCCAAAATGGGTACGAGGAACTTTTGAATACGCTAGTATTATAACTGGACCAGGAATGAGTATTAATGTTCCCATTTGTTCATTGGGTGGATCAATAGCGACTCCTGCTTCGGGTTTAAGAGCTCAAGTTATTGAAGTTAAAAGTTTTGAAGAATTAGAAGTTTTGGGAATGAAAAATATTAAAGGCAAATTTGTTTTTTTCAATAGACCTATGCCTGCTGGTATTATTGATACTTTTGAAGCTTATTCAGTAACTAGAGATCAAAGATCTAATGGAGCAGAAAGAGCTGCAAAATATGGAGCTGTAGGTGTAATTATTAGATCAATGAACTTAAAGCTTGATGATTATCCTCATACTGGAAATATGAGTTATGGAAAGTTACCTAATAAAATGAGAATACCAGCTGCAGCAATTAGTACAAACGGTGCTGAACTTTTAAGCTCAATGTTATCTCTTAATAAAAATCTATATTTTTATTTAAAACAAGATTGTAAAAATCTTCCTGACGTAAAATCATATAATGTTATTGGGGAAATCAAAGGATCAGATTTTCCAAATGAAATTATTGTAGTAGGAGGACATCTAGACTCATGGGATTTAGGAGATGGTGCACATGACGATGGCGCAGGTATTGTTCAATCTATGGAAGTTCTTAATATTTTCAATAAAATCAGTTATAAGCCTAAGCGAACTATTCGTGTGGTTCTCTACATGAATGAAGAAAACGGTTTAAGGGGAGGAATAACCTATGCCAAAAACGCTAAAAATAAAAAGGAAAACCATGTTTTTGCTTTAGAGTCTGACGCAGGAGGCTTTAGCCCAAGGGGGTTTTCTTTTGAAGCATCTGATAATCAGTTCAAGAAAATTAAATCATGGGAAACATATTTTCATCCCTATTTAACTGATCGCTTCACACTAGGAGGTAGTGGTGCAGACATTGGTCCTCTTAGAAATGGTAAAATAGTTTTGGCAGGCTTAAGACCTGACTCCCAAAGATATTTTGAATATCATCACACTGCAAATGACACATTTGAAGCAATAAATAAAAGAGAACTTGAGTTGGGTGCAGCAGCTATGACAAGCATGATTTATTTAGTAGATCAACACGGATTATAAAATAATTTAGAAATTGATATTAAATAAATTTACTCGAGAATTTGGATATAATCTTAATCTTTCATATCCAGTAATTGTGGGGCTCTTAGGTCACACATTAGTTCAATTTATCGATAATATAATGGTCGGACAACTTGGTACTGCTGAATTAGCAGCAGTATCTTTAGGCAATAGTTTTTTCTTTGTTGCTATGTCTATTGGTATTGGTTTTTCAACTGCGATTACTCCGTTAGTTGCAGAATCTGACGGTAAAAAAGATATAAATCAAGGGCGAAATATATTTTTTAATGGAATAGTCTTATGTTTTATTATTGGATTTTTTTTAACTATAGTTGTCCTCCTTTGTAAGCCCTTATTATATAAAATGGGACAACCCACGGAAGTTGTAATTTATGCTTATCCTTATTTAAAGTGGGTTGGTATATCACTCATTCCTCTTATTATCTTCCAAGGGTTCAAACAATTTACAGAAGGATTATCTTTTACAAGACCTGCAATGTATGCTACTTTAATTGGAAATGTTATAAATGTATTTTTAAATTATTTTTTAATTTTTGGGTTATGGATTTTTCCTAAAATGGGTGTTGAAGGTGCTGCAATTGGAACTTTAATTTCTCGTTTTTGTATGTTAGTTTTCATAGCTTATTATGTCTTTTACAGTAAATATTTTAAAATTTATATAAGTAATACAAAATTTAAGAAACTAAGCCTTGAAATTATAAATAAAATTGTAAAACTGGGACTTCCTTCAGCATGTCAGATGTTTTTTGAAGTACTTTTTTTTACAGTAGCGATATGGCTTTCTGGTTTTTTGGGAAAAAATGCACAGGCTGCAAATCAAATATCATTAAATCTTTCAACAATGACCTTCATGTTTGCTATGGGGTTAGGTGTTACTGCTATGATTAGAATTGGGAATCAAAAAGGGAAAAAGGATTATTTAGCTTTACAAAGAATTGCTTACTCAATTTTTCTTTTGATATTTATTTTTGACATATTTTTCTGTTTATTTTTCTTAATCGGTAATGAATTTCTTCCTCAAATTTACTTAGACAGTAGTAATCCACTTCAATTTTCAGATGTATCTGAAGTTATAAAAATAGCATCCTCATTATTAATGATTTCAGCTTTTTTTCAAATTTCTGATGGATTACAAGCAGTTGTTTTAGGTGCACTTAGAGGGCTTCAGGATGTAAATATTCCAGCAATAATTACTTTTTTTGCATATGGTATTTTTGGTATACCAATTTCTTATTTTTTAGGATTAAAAACTACTTTAGGCGCAACTGGAATTTGGATAGGTTTACTTTCTGGACTTACAGCTTCAGCAATACTTCTTTATTTAAGATTTAATTATTTAACAAAAAAACTAATTTCAAATTTATAAAAATGGAAGAGCTACCAAAATTTTTACTTGCTGACAACTCATCATATAATTATCATTTTTACGTAATTCATACTGAATATCCAAGATTTATTCTTAATGTAATAAACGATAATTTACATTGGCTGGAAGAATTTGATAAGGAGGATAAAAATGTTTTAGAATCTGAGGCAGAATCACTAATTAAATCAGCATTTGATTTTTATGATTCTGAAATAAATTCAATTGATAAATAGATGGATCAAATTTTAGATTGGGATAAACAATTATTATTATTTCTAAATAATCTTGGATCTCCTCTTTTTGATTCTTTTTGGATGATAATTACAAATAGGTTATTTAATATATTTATCTATATATCACTTTTGATTTATTTTGCTTATTTAAAATCCTGGAGGCATTTAGTTTATTTATTTTTTTTTACTTGTCTTTTAGTATTATTTACTGATCAAATTACCAATTTATTTAAAATTGAAATAGGGCGTGTAAGACCATGTCATGATATCGAAATTCAACAGTTTGTTCGTTTAGTTAAGCCTACTTGTGGAGGAGGCTATAGTTTTTTTTCTGGCCATGCTTCAAATTCATTTGCATTAGCTTTATTCTTTAGTAGCGTGTTTAAATACAATAAACTTTTATTTAAAAGTTTAATTTTAATTGCATCAATTGTTGCATATAGTAGAATATATATTGGTGTTCACTACCCATCAGATATATTATTTGGTTCTATGTTTGGAATTTTAAGTGGTTTGGGTTTTTCATTACTATGGAGTAAAATCCAAACTATTCTATCAAACTAAATCTAAATTTAGTTTTTTGTTCGTAAACTTCACCAGTTTTTAATAGAGTTTTTGGGAAATGAGAAATATTTGGAGAATTTGAAAATTTTTGTGTTTCAAAACAAATACCTTCGAAATTTAAGGGTGTAAAAATAACTATACCAGGCTGATTGGTGTACGCTTCCATTTTGATTTTACTATTTGGATCGTAAATGCTTGCTGCTGCTTCTTTTGTCTTATTTAAAATGAAATAATCATCAAACCGATTTGTTCCAATTACTTTAAAATTTCTAAAATCAAATTTTGTATCTGAAACATTTAAAATTTTTCCTGATGGAACAAGATTATTTTTTAATTCGAGATAATAATCCGCGTTTATTTTTAAAAAATTTGAATTAATTGGATTATTACCATTAAGATTAAAATAAGAGTGGTTAGTTAAATTAATATGGGTATTTTTATCTGTCTCAGCTAAGTAAGAAATCTGTAATTCATTTTCAATTAATGCGTATTTAATTTTTACAATTACATTACCAGGGAATCCACTTGACCTATCTTTACACAAATATTCAAAAGAAATACTTTTATGTTTATTGTAGTTAATTACTTTCCAATTTTTTTTATTCCATCCACTTAAACCGCTGTGTAATAAAATCCCATCATTATTTTCAATTTCATATTTTTTACCTTCAATTAATATTGGGTTTTCTAGCCTTCCAGCAAATCTTCCCATAATTGCTCCTCGTGACCAAATATCATTTAAATATTCTTCCTTTTTTTTTAATCCCTTAATAACATTTACATACTTGTTTTCATAATTTTTTACCCATAGTTCATGAAGAATTGCTCCATAAGAAAGAAATTTCGCTTTAATAAAATTATTACTAACTAAAAATTGATTCAATGATTTTCTTTTAAAAGCTCCGGATATTTTTTCTGAAATTTTCTAAGTCTTGGTATACTCACATTTTTTACATAGGGGTTATCAGGATTATTTTTTTCATAATCTTGATGATATTGCTCAGCGTAGTAAAATTTTTCTAAAAATTTAATTTCTGTTATTATTTCTTTTTGAAAGTAATTCCCGTCCTTTAGAATTTTTATGTATTTCTCTATAATATTTTTTTCTTCTTTTGTTTTGTAAAATGCAATAGAACGATACTGCGATCCATAATCAGGGCCTTGCCTATTTGGTGTTGTTGGATCGTGTGACCCAAAAAAAACCTGAACCAATGTTGCATATGTAACCAAATTTGGATCATAAATTACTTCTACTGCCTCTGCGTGTCCAGTTCTTCCAGTTCCAATTTGATAATAATTTGGATTTTTTGTAATACCACCAGCATATCCTGAATAAACCTCAATTACACCTTTAACACTTTCATAAATAGCCTCTACGCACCAAAAACATCCAGACGCAAAGTAAGCTTTTTCATAATTGTTTTGTGTAATTTTTTGTGGTGACCAATTCTTTTCACTATTATCAGTTGGTTTGGGTTTAGATATACATGTTTGTAAAACGAGTATCGATAAAAATGTTATAATTTTCATTTTTTATGTTTTTTATTTTGAAATTTATATTTGAGACATTAAAGTTTAGGTTGCTTTAAAATGAAAAATCGGCTATTTTATTAATTCAACTAAAAAGTCTCCAACTTCGGAGGTTGATAAACTTTTATTCCCTTTTTCAATTAAGTCTTGAGTCACTTTACCCTCCCTTAAAGAATAATTTACCGCATTTCGTATTTCTTTTCCTTCTTTTCTCATGTTGAAACTCATCTCAAACATCATGGCAGCAGATAAAATTGTTGCTAATGGATTTGCAATTCCGAGGCCCGCAGCTTCTGGGAATGATCCATGAATAGGTTCATAAAGTGCATTTTTTGATCCTACCGATGCAGATGGCATTAATCCCATTGATCCAGAAATAACTGATGCTTCGTCTGTAAGAATATCTCCAAAAAGATTTTCTGTTATTAAAACATCGTATGAATTTGGCCATTGTACTAATCTCATTGCAACTGCATCTACAAATTCATATGACACATCTACTTCAGGATAGTTTTTTTCAATTCCTTGAACAGTCTCTCTCCAGAGTCGTGAACTTTCTAAAACATTTGCTTTGTCAACACAGCACAATTTTTTTGATCTTTTCATTGCTAATTCGAAGCCCATTATTGCTAGTCTTTTAATTTCATCACGTGTATATGTACATGTGTCATAAGCCGTATTACCATTATCTTTCCTTCCTCGATCACCGAAGTAAATACCTCCTGTTAGTTCTCTCAGAAAAATAAGGTCAGTCCCTTCTATTCTTTCTTTTTTAAGTGGAGATTTATCTAATAAAGAAGGAAATGTAAATGTGGGACGAACATTGGCAAATAAACCAAGTTTTTTTCGCATCTCAAGTAATCCTTGTTCTGGCCTAATTTTTGCTAATGGATCATTGTCAAATTTAGGATCTCCGATAGCACCAAATAGTACAGCATCTGATTTAAGACAAATCTCATGGGTTTCTTTTGGATAAGGGTGTCCAACTGCATTAATAGCAGAAGCACCTGTAAGTGCTGGAATCCATTCAATATTGTGACTGTATTTTTTTGCTACGGCATTAGACACTTTAACTGCTTGTTCGATAACCTCCGGTCCAATTCCATCACCTGCTAAAAGAGCTATTTTTAATTGCATTTTTTAAGATTGAATAATATTTAACATTTTTTCTGTTGCTTTTATTGCTGAAACAGTCTGATCAGAATCCAAACCTCTTGTTTTAAACTTTGATTTTCCATTATTCCATGTTATAGTTGTCTCGCACAATGCATCTGAATTACTTCCTGGTGGAATGCGAACTGCGTAATCAATTAGTTTTGGTAAATTAATTTTTTGTTTAGTATAGACTTTTTTTAATGCATTCCAAAACGCATCGTATTGTCCATCACCTGATGCATTTTCTTCAAACGTTTTATTTAAAATTTTCAAAGAAATACTTGTGCTTGGTTTAAGGCCTTTTGAATGTGTTAAAACATAAGAATTTATTTTTACTTTATCAGGGACATTATTTCCCAAAACATCAGAAATTATAAAGGGTAAATCTTCTGCTGTTACTCGCTCTTTTCTATCTCCAAGTTCTATTACTCTTTGTGTTACTTTTTTAAGATCAATTTCATTTAAAGTTAACCCTAGTTCTTGTAGGTTTTTTTGAATATTTGATTTGCCTGATGTTTTTCCTAATGCATATCTCCTTTTCCTACCAAAGCGCTCTGGGAGTAAATCATTATAATATAAATTATTTTTGTTGTCTCCATCAGCGTGTATACCAGCTGTTTGGGTAAAAACATTTTCCCCTACAATTGGTTTATTTGCCGGTATTCTAAATCCTGTTAATGTTGCAACTATCTCACTGACTTTGAAAAGGGAATTTTCTTTGATATTTATCTCTACATCAGGTAAAAAATCATTGATAACTGCGACAACACTTGCGAGTGGTGCGTTACCAGCACGTTCTCCCATTCCGTTGACAGTCAAGTGTAGTCCCTTAATGCCAGCTTTGATTGCCTCCATTGTATTTGAGACACTTAAATCATAATCGTTATGACCATGGAAATCAAAATGAATTTTAGGATAACGAATTACAATTTCATTAATAAAGTGATATGTCTTTTCAGGGGTTAAAACACCTAAAGTATCTGGTAATAAAATCCTTGATACAGGTAGCTGTGTTAAAAAATCTAGATATTGGAAAACATATTCTTTTGAGTTGGACATACCATTACTCCAATCTTCGAGATATACATTTGTAGTAAAACCTTCTTTTTCAGCTTGATGTACATTTTTAGAAATATTTTTAAAATGTTCAATAGGTTTTTGTTTTAGTTGATGTTCTAAATGATTCAATGAACCTTTTGTTAGAAGATTTTGAATTTTTGCACCTGTTTTTTTCATCCATTCTATAGATGCGCCATTGTCAACAAAAGTTAAAACCTCAATTCTATCTAAATAGTCATTTGACGCTCCCCATGATGTAATTTCTTTAACAGCTTCAAGTTCTCCCTTGGATACTCTAGCTGATGCTATTTCTATTCTATCAATGTTAAGCTCTTTAAGTAATAATTTTGCAAGAGTAAGCTTTTCAGATTTAGAAAAAGAAACTCCAGAAGTTTGCTCTCCATCCCTAAGGGTAGTATCCAATATTTCAATTTTGTTTCCCATATATTAAAATCAAAGAACTAAAATGGAGTTTTTGAAGCAAAATCTTGAATTTCAGATTTCATATTTTTCAAAAAATCAATATCATCATATCCATTCATCATATTTTTTTTCTTGTAAGAATTTATTTCAAAAACTTCAAAGTTTGCTGATGAGCCAATTGAAATTTGTTGTTTAGGGAGATCAACTTTTATTTCAGTTTTAGGATCATCGTAAATTTTTTCAAAGATATTATTTAGGAAATTAACGGATACCTGAACTGGTAGAACACCTATGTTCAAACAGTTATTTTTAAAAATATCAGCAAAAAAACTTGATATCACACAACGAAATCCATAATCATAAATTGCCCAAGCAGCATGTTCTCTTGAGGATCCTGATCCAAAATTATATCCACCCACTAATATTTTTCCAGTATATAAATTGTTATTTAAAACAAAATTTTCTTTTGGACTATTATCTTGATTAAATCTCCAATCTCTAAATAGATTATTACCAAATCCTTTTCTTTCAGTAGCTTTTAGAAAACGTGCTGGAATTATTTGATCTGTATCTACGTTTTCAATAGGAAGAGGTACTGCTGTACTTTTTAATATATTAAATGCATCGTAAGCCATAATATTTATATTAGATTTCTTGGATCAGTTATTTTTCCAGTTACGGCAGCTGCAGCGGCTACTGTTGGACTAGCTAATAAAGTTCTAGCGCCTGGCCCTTGTCTTCCTTCGAAATTTCTATTTGAAGTACTAACAGCATACCTCCCTGGAGGAATTTTGTCATCGTTCATAGCAAGACATGCAGAACAACCTGGTTCCCTTAGTTTAAAATTAGCTTCTTCAAAAATTTCAAGTAAACCTTCTTCCTTAATAGCTTTCATGACTTTATGTGATCCTGGGACAAGCCAAGCAGTAACCTCATTCGCACGTTTTCGACCTTTTACTATTTTAGCAAAGGCTCTAAAGTCCTCAATTCTTCCGTTTGTGCAACTACCAATAAATACATAATCAATTGGTTTGCCTAGCATAACATCTCCTTCGTTAAAACCCATATAGTCAAGAGATTTAATGAATGTATCAACACTTCCTTTGATATCTTCTTTATTTGGAATTGATTTTGTGATACTAATTCCCATACCTGGATTTGTTCCGAAAGTTATCATTGGCTCTATTTCAGAACCTTCAAAAATGAATTCTTTATCAAATATTGCATTTTTATCAGTGTAGAGTGTTTCCCAGTATTCCATTGCTTTATTCCAATTGTTTCCTTTTGGGGTAAATTCTTTTGTTTTTATATAGTCAAACGTTTTAGCATCAGGAGCAATCATACCACCTCGAGCTCCCATTTCAATACTTAAATTACAAACTGTCATTCTACCTTCCATACTCATTTCCTTAAAAACTTCACCAGCATATTCAACAAAAAATCCAGTTGCACCCGATGTACTTAGCTTAGAGATAATGAAAAGAGCAATATCCTTTGGAGTAACTCCGTTGTTAAGTTCACCATTTATAGAAATACGCATTTTTTTTGGTTTAGGTTGCATTATGCATTGACTTGTTAAAACCATTTCAACTTCAGATGTTCCAATTCCAAATGCAATAGCACCGAAAGCACCATGGGTAGATGTATGAGAGTCTCCACAAACAATTGTGGCACCGGGCAATGTTATCCCGTATTCTGGTCCAACAACATGGACAATACCATTTTTTTCATGCCCCAAACCCCAATATGAAATACCATGTTTTTTTGCATTATCTTCTAATGCATTGAGTTGGTTTCTTGATAATGGATCAGATACTGGTAAGTGTTGATTAATCGTAGGTGTATTATGATCCGCTGTAGCAAAAGTTTTATTTGGATATAAAACAGAATTTTTTCTTTTTTCAAGACCTAAAAATGCTACGGGACTTGTAACTTCATGAATCATGTGACGATCTATAAAGAGAACATCAGGTCCATCATTAATACTTTTTACAACATGTGAATCCCATACTTTGTCAAAAAGAGTTTTTTTCATTTGTAATTAAGTTTTAAAATTCAAAGGTTACTATCTTCAATAATTTTTGGAAGATCTTTATCACTAATTTCTTTTTGTCTATCAGCGGTAATCAAAAATTGCTCATAAACCTTATCTAATTGTAATTTATCCAATTCATATCCAATTTTTTTTGCACGATATGCTAGAGCTGCTCTTCCTGATCGAGCAGTTAATATAATTGATGACTCTGTTACTCCAACGTCTTTTGGATCAATAATTTCATAAGTCTCTCTTTTTTTGATCACACCGTCTTGATGAATCCCAGAAGAATGAGCAAAAGCATTTGCTCCTACAATTGCTTTATTGGGTTGAACAGGCATCGCCATACTATAAGAAACTAGTTGGCTAGTTTCATACAATTTTTGTGAATTAATCTTTGTATCAAGGTTCAAATACGGGTGTTGACGCAATATCATGACTACTTCTTCTAAAGAGGTGTTTCCAGCACGTTCACCTATACCATTTATTGTACATTCAATTTGACGTGCACCATTTTGAACACCAGAAATAGAATTTGCTGTTGCAAGACCCAAGTCATTATGGCAGTGGCAAGATAGAATTGCTTTATGAATACCAACTACATTATCTTTTAAAAATTTTATTTTTTGACCATATTCCTCTGGTAAACAGTATCCAGTTGTGTCTGGTATATTTAGAACAGTTGCACCTGCTTTGATTACTTCTTCACAAATACGGGCGAGAAATATATTTTCAGTTCTTCCTGCATCTTCCGCATAAAATTCAACATCATCTACATACTTTTTGGCATGACTTACAGCAGCTACTGCTCTTTCTATAATTTTTTCTGGAGTTGAGTTAAACTTATAGCGTATGTGGCTTTCAGAAGTGCCTATCCCTGTGTGAATTCGTGGTCTTCGTGCTGATTTCAATGCTTCAGCTGCGACATCGATATCTTTTTTTACAGCTCTTGTCAAACCACAAACACGTGCATTTTTAACTAACTTAGATATATTTTCAACAGATTTAAAATCTCCTGGACTTGAAATAGGGAAACCTGCTTCCAGAACATCTACACCAAGTTGATCTAGTTTTTCGGCAATTTCTAGTTTTGTCTTAGAATCTAACTTACAACCGGGAACCTGTTCTCCATCTCTTAAAGTAGTATCAAAAATTTCAACAAATTCCATTCGTGGTTTAATAAAAATTTTATTTATTAACTAATATAATTTATGAATTTAAATAATATAAAAAACCTATTTTTGTATTACAATATTCGAAAATAAAAACATAATGCTAATAACCTAATTTTTAATAACTTATATTAAAAAGATTACAATGACAAATGACCAGAAAGATAATTTGTTTGTATTAGTTAAGTCCTTAACAAAATCTGAAAAAAGGCAATTTACGCTTTATGTAGGACGAATGGATTCGAATGAAAATTCCAAATTCCTTAATCTCTTTCACCTGTTGGACAAAATGAATCGCTATGATGAAAAAATAATTTTAAATAAAGGCATAGTAACTAAGCAACAGCTTTCGAATCTTAAAGCACATCTTTATAAACAAATCTTAGTTAGTTTACGCATGAACCCTATGCATAAAAATATTCGTATTCAGATTCGAGAACAACTTGACTTCGCAACTATCTTATACCAAAAAGGGTTGTACAAACAAAGCTTAAAAGTTTTAGAAAAAGCTAAGATATTAGCAAGAAAACATGAAGAAAAAAACGTTGCATATGATATTGTAGAGTTAGAAAAAATAATTGAATCACAATATATTACTAGAAGTTTGAGTAATCGATCAGAAACACTTATTCAAGAATCAGAGGAGCTACGGATTCAAAATAACCTTACTACTAAGCTATCAAATCTTTCCCTTCAGCTTTATGAAAGACTTATTAAAGCGGGTTATGCTAAGAGTGATCAAGAATTTAGAGAAATCACACAATTTTTTTATGAAAATTTACCAAAATTTGATTACGACAGCCTTGGTTTCAGAGAAAAATTATGGTACTATAAGGCTCATGTTTGGTATAGTTTTTTAACACAAGATTTTTTGTCAACCTACAGATATGCTTCAAAATGGGTAAAAATGTTTGAGGAATCACCATCAATGATAAGTATTCATCCTGTTTTTTACCTTAAAGGGAATAATTATTTAATGGAAAGTTTGGCCTTAATCAAATATCCATCGAAATTCAAAGAGGTTCTAAAACAAATGCTATATTGGACAACCCATGAAAGCTTTCCAAAAAATGATAATCTTAAAGCCCTTAGTTTTCAATTTTATTATAATAACAAGTTAAATATCCATTTTTTAGAAGGTAGTTTCGAAAGAGGACTAATATTAATACCTGAAATTAAAAAGGGGATAAAAGATTTCTGTAATCAAATTGACCCACATCACATTATGATGTTTTATTACAAAATTTCTTGTATTTATTTTGGTTCAGAGGATTACGAAAATTGTATAATTTATTTGGATAAAATTATTAGTAATAAAAAATTAAAAATGCGTGAGGATTTGCTTTGTTTTTCTAGGGTACTCAATATTTTTGCACATTATGAAGCAGGTTTTGATTATCATTTAGAATCTCACCTACGTGAAACATATAAATTTTTAATAAAAATGAATGATTTACATGAGGTACAAAAAGCAATGATAAGATTTGTTCGGGGTCTTGGAGATATATATCCTCATGAATTAAAAACTGCATTTGAAGCATTATATGAAGAATTAAGACAATACGAAAATGATCCATATGAAAGAAGATCATTTCTTTATTTGGACATACTCTCTTGGCTTGAAAGCAAAATTAAAAATGAGCCTATAGCTAAAATAATTAGTAAAAAAGCATCATCAATCAATCGTAAAGAACGCTCCTCCATATCCCCACTTTCTCGGGATTTACGCTAAACCGAAGTCTGTTATTTTTTATTGGATGATTTATTTCAATCATTTTGGAAATTAAACTTATGCTTCCATTTTTATTACTTCTTGCTGCACCATATTTGAGATCTCCTTGAATGGGATATCCGGAACTGCTTAGTTGTGAACGAATTTGGTGGTGACGACCTGTTTCAAGAGATATTTCAAGTAAAGTGTATTTATCAAAATATTGTATGCACTTAAAATGAAGTATGGCTTTTTTACTATTTTGAACTTCTTTATTGTGAGCTTTTGATTTGTTTTTTTTTGAATTTCTTGTCATCCAATGGATTAATGTTCCTTCTTTTTCTGGAAATAATTTTTCTACAATTGCCCAGTAGAGTTTTTTTGTATTTCTCAATTTAAATTGATGATTTAATCTACTTAATGCTTTTGAAGTTTTTGCAAAAACCATTATTCCGCTTGTTGGGCGATCTAATCTATGTATAATGCCTAAATAAACATTTCCTGGTTTTTTATATTTTTTTTTTAAATAGGATTTAATTAGATCAGGCAGGGTAATATCATTTGTTTTATCTCCTTGTGATAGCTCACCAGATTTTTTATTAACAACTACTAAATGATTATCTTCAAAAAGAATACGATTTTCTATATCCAAAACTAATATTGTTCGTTTTCATTTGGAAAATTTTTTGATTTCACATCTTTTCCATACTGACTTATTGCTTCATGAATAATTTTATCCAGATCACAATATCTTCTAAGAAAACGAGGGCTAAACTCTTTATTCATTCCTAACATATCATGTAATACTAGAACTTGTCCATCAACATTAGCACCTGCTCCAATTCCAATGGTTGGAATTTTAATAGAATCAGTAGCTTTTTTAGCTACTAAGGCTGGAATTTTTTCTAATACAATTCCAAAACAACCAATTTTTTCTATAAGCTTAACTTCATTTAGTAATTGTTTTGCTTCATTTTCCTCTCTTGCACGAACTGTGTACGAGCCAAACTTATATATTGATTGAGGTGTAAGCCCTAGGTGTCCCATTACAGGAATTCCAGCTTGAGTTATCCTTTCAATTGAGTCTTTAACTTGTTCTCCTCCTTCTACCTTAACAGCATGAGCGCCCGACTCTTTCATTATACGGATAGCTGACCTAAGAGCTTCTTTTGAATCGGATTGATATGTACCAAAAGGTAGGTCAACAACAACTAAAGCTCTTTTTGCAGCTCTAACTACACTGCTTGCATGATAAATCATTTGATCTAATGTTACAGGGAGAGTAGTTTCGTGCCCTGCCATTACATTCGAAGCAGAATCACCTACTAATATAATATCAATCCCAGCTTTGTCAACTAGTCCTCCAAATGAATAGTCATATGCTGTAAGCATAGATATTTTTTGACCATTTCGCTTCATCTCCTGCAATGATTTAGTTGTAACTCTACTATATTTTTTGTCAGTTATATCTTCCATATTTTGTAAAAATAGCATGTTTTGTTTTTAGAAATGATTACAAAACCATGAAAATTATTTTTTTATTAATAAACTGTCATGCTGTCAGGTTTAATCTTCTGGCATAGTGATTGGATTAAATGATATGTAAATTATTAAAATCATGAGTAAAATAATAGGTATTGACTTAGGAACTACAAATTCTTGTGTTTCTGTTATGGAAGGTAATGAGCCAGTAGTTATACCAAATGCTGAAGGAAAAAGAACAACACCTTCTGTGATAGCATTTGTTGAAGGCGGTGAAATTAAAGTTGGAGATCCAGCAAAGAGGCAAGCTGTAACAAATCCAACAAAAACTATAGCCTCAATCAAGCGTTTTATGGGTAATAAATTTTCTGAATCAAAAAATGATATCCAATCGGTTGCATATAAAGTAATTAAAGGTGACAATGATACACCAAGAGTTGATATAGATGGAAGAATGTATAGTCCCCAGGAGCTTTCTGCTATGACGTTGCAAAAAATGAAAAAAACTGCAGAAGACTATCTTGGTCAGGATGTTTCTGAAGCTGTGATAACAGTACCTGCTTATTTCAATGATTCACAACGTCAAGCTACAAAAGAAGCAGGAGAGATAGCAGGTCTAAAAGTTCAAAGAATTATTAATGAGCCAACTGCAGCTGCACTTGCATATGGACTTGATAAAGGAGGCTCTGATAGAAAAATAGCAGTTTATGATCTTGGTGGAGGTACTTTTGATATTTCTATTTTAGAGCTTGGAGATGGTGTTTTTGAAGTTCTTTCTACAAACGGAGATACACATTTAGGAGGTGATGATTTTGATCAAGTGATAATTAATTTTTTAGCAGAAACTTTTCAGAAAGACGAATCTATTGATTTAAGAAAAGATCCTATGGCATTACAACGTCTTAAAGAAGCAGCTGAAAAAGCAAAAATTGAATTATCTTCTTCTACACAGACAGAAATTAACTTACCATACGTAACTGCGACTGAGTCCGGTCCTAAACATTTGGTAACTTCTCTTACACGCGCTAATTTTGAAAAGCTAGCGGACGATTTAGTAAAAAGATCAATGACTCCTGTAAAAAAAGCTCTTGACGATGCAGGTTTATCAACAGGGGATATTGACGAAGTTATATTAGTCGGTGGTTCAACTCGAATACCTATTATTCAAGAAGAAGTTGAAAAGTTTTTTTCTAAAAAGCCATCAAAAGGTGTAAATCCTGACGAAGTCGTAGCAATTGGTGCTGCTATCCAAGGAGGTGTTTTAACTGGAGATGTAAAAGATGTATTATTATTAGATGTAACTCCTTTGTCTTTAGGAATTGAAACTATGGGCGGTGTAATGACAAAATTAATTGAATCAAACACAACAATTCCCACAAAAAAATCTCAAATTTTTTCAACAGCAGCAGATAATCAACCTTCTGTTGAAATTCATGTTTTACAAGGTGAACGTTCAATGGCAAATGATAATAAAACTATAGGGCGTTTTCATCTTGATGGAATTCCACCAGCACAAAGAGGAACCCCACAAATTGAAGTAACTTTTGATATTGACGCTAATGGAATTATTAAGGTAAGTGCTTTAGATAAAGCAACAAATAAATCTCAAGACATACGTATTGAAGCTTCCTCAGGTTTGACAGAAGAAGAAATTGAAAAAATGAAAAAAGAGGCGGAGGCAAATGCTGACGCAGATAAAAAAGTAAAAGAAGAGGCTGAGAAACTAAATAGTGCTGATCAAATGATTTTTCAAACTGAGAAGCAACTAAAAGAATTTGGAGATAAACTTTCAGATGAAAAAAAAGGGCCAATTCAAAGCGCATTGGAAGAGCTTAAAAAAGCTCACGGATCTAAGAGTTTAGATCAAATTGACAAAGCTTTAGAAAAGATAAATGAAGCTTGGAAAAATGCATCTGAAGAAATGTATAAAGCCCAAGCTCAAGCTAATAATTCGAATCCTGATGGAACTGAGCCAAAAAATCCAAATGAATCAACAAAAGAAGGTGATGATGTGCAAGACGTTGATTTTGAAGAGGTAAAAGAATAAAGCTTTAAAATATACAAAACCAATTAAACCTTCTGTTCTAATATAACAGAAGGTTTTTAATTTATGTACCATTGGAGAAATAACTTTATAACCATAAGATTATGTAATGGAAAAAAAACAAATTTTAGCAATTGTAAATGAGATCTGTAAAAATACCTTGATGGAAACATTAAAAATTGAATACGTTGATGTTGGAGAAAATTTTTTACAAGCTCGAATGCCAGTAAATAAAAAAGTATATCAGCCTGACGGTATATTACATGGAGGAGCAACAGCAGCACTTGCTGAAAGTGTTGGAAGTGCAGCTGTTTTCGTATTAAATAAAAATCCAAAAGCAGTAGTAAGGGGAATCGAAATTACTGCAAATCATATAAAAAGTATTTCCAAAGGATTTGTATATGCTACAGCCAAGCCGATTAATATAGGGAAAAGGATTCAATTGTGGGAGATACGCGTAACCGATGAAGATGATAATTTGATCTCAATTTGTAAGTTAACAACATTTATAAAAAATATTTAAGATTATTTTATTTTAAAATATATTTGTGCATTAAATTTATTTAGATGAAGAGTGTTATAATTTGTGATATGGAGGGTGTTATTCAAGAAATGAATAAAGGAGCTCTAGAGATGTTTGGATATACAAAAAAAGAACTTATTGGAAAGAAGAGGGTATCTATTTTTTCCCCAGGGGAAATTGTAATTCAAAATGTTTTAGGATGGTTAGAAGTAGCTAACAAAAAGGGGAAATCTTTGGTTAAAACAAATTTTATAAAAAAAGATGGTTCAAAGTTTAATGCTGAGATATTAATTACTCCAAACTTCGCTAATGGTAAAGATCAGCCTCAAACAGGTTATTGTGGTATTACTAAAGAGATTAATGAGGAAGTAAATATTCCTATTAATTTAACTACTAAAATCATAAAAGGGATTGCAATAACCAGGGGAGGTTTCACTTTAGCATCAATTCTTCCAATGATAATTGTATCTGTAATGTTAAGTCAATATAACTCTTTATCCATATTCAATAGTATAGTATCTATTTTGGGTGTAATATGTGTTCATATTTTTGGGAACCTATACAATGATTATTTTGATGTGAAGTCAGGGACAGATGAAAACAACAACGAATATTTTAATGTTGGAGATAAATCACTAATATTAAGAGGAGCCCAAATATCAGGTGGAAGTAGAGCAATTGAGCTTGGTCTTATAACTTTAAAAAACACAAAAAAATTAGGAACTTTTATGATTGCTAGCGCTCTGATTTGTGTAATAATTCTTTCCATTAATATATTTTTACAGACAGGGTCATTTAATAATATTTATGCAATAATAATAATTGGACTTGTTGGCTCGCTTCTTGCTTATTTTTATACTGCCGAACCTTTGAGACTATCTGCAAGAAAAGGTTTAGGTGAACTAACTATATTTCTAACATTTGGACCTTTGTTAACCTTGGGTAGCTTTTTTGCAATGTCAAATTCTGAAGTTGCAATTAATTTTGAAGCATTTAAATTGTTTTTATTGATCGGTATACCACTCGGTTTGCTTACTACAAATATTCTTTTCATTAATCAGTACCCAGATTATAAATCAGATAAAAAATCAGACAAGATAAACCTGGTCGTTTTATTCGGTAAAAAAATGTCGAGATGGATCTATTTTTTGAATTTAATTTTAATTTTAATTTCAACATATTATTTTTTTGATTCATTTTCAAAATCTTTAAATAATCCTAATATTACTGGATTCTATATAATTTTATCTCTTTTAACAGTTTATGGATTATATATTTTCCGTGGTTTATTTAAATATTTTGATTCGAGAGAATTGGTTAACTACAATATTCAGACTATATATTATCAAATTGTTTTTTGTTTAGCTATTATATTATTGTTATTCATATGATTTTATGTTCTTAAAACAGGATACGTTAAACACAAATCCGTTTTGGAAATATTTACTTGGTTCATTCATTGTTATAATATTTTCAATTCTTGGCCAATTACCACTTTCACTTTTTATAACAGCTGACGCTATTTCTGAGGCTGGAGGAGATCCAATGATCGCTTTAAGGAACCTAGACAAGAATTTACAATTATTTTTAATTTTAATTCCTTTTGTTTTTGGATTTTTAGGTTTGTATCTAGTAATTAAAAAATTACATAATCGAAATTTTGTAAGTATCACTACATCTAGAAGTAAAGTTGATTGGCGCAGAATTATTCACTCTTTTATTCTTTGGGGATCAATTACTATAACTTTTATTTCTGCAGATTTTTTTATCAATTCAGAAGATTATCAAATCAATTTTAAGTTTGAGAAATTCTTTATTCTATTAATTATTGGTTTTATTTTAATACCTATTCAAACTAGTTTGGAAGAATTGTTATTCAGAGGATATTTATTTCAGGGATTTAGTTTGTACTTTAAAAGGCCTTGGATTGGATTATTTTTAACTTCTTTTATTTTTGGATGCCTTCATATTTTTAATCCAGAAGTCCAAAAATTAGGATTAGGGATTTTAATTTATTATATAGGTACTGGACTTTTTCTCGGAATAATTACCCTTATGGACCAAGGTATTGAATTAGCTTTAGGTTTTCATGCAGCTAATAATTTAATAACTGCTCTTTTAGTTACCTCATCATGGACAGCATTTCAAACAGAATCAATTTTAATTGATATTTCTGATCCATCATTGGTAGGCGAAACAATTATTTCAATGTTAATTTTATATCCATTATTTTACATTTATATGTATAAAAAATACGAATGGTCTGATTTGAAAAATAAACTTTTGGTAAAAATTTAATTATGCAAATTCCTAATTATAATAAAATACATAATCGATTTTTACTTAATGGATATTATTATGATCAGAAAACACTCAAAGAAGTAGCATATAATTTTATAAAAGAAGGTGATATTTATGAAAATTATATGGGTGATTTTCTATTAGATTGGTTAGATGCGAATGACTCAATATACCTTGAATGTTCCGATAATAATAGTTTAAGTGAAAAAAAAATAAAAGTAAAAAAGCAATTCTTGGTAAATAGTGCCATCTCTACTGGAAATTATTTCAATGTTACCGTAGGCGATAAAGCACTCCATTGTCTGCCAGCAAATTTTATAGCTGGTAAAATGATGTTAATTAGAGCAATGATTCTAGGACTTGAAATAGACTTGATTTCTCCTTCAAAAATGCCTTTTTATAAAAATGATAAATCTTATGATTTTGTTGCTATGACCCCAATACAAGCATTTCATTCACTAAATGAATTAAAAAAAGTCAAGAAACTCATTATCGGTGGAGCTTATCTTTCTAATTCATTACAACAAAAATTGATAAAATTAAAAGTTAGAGCATATGAAACATATGGAATGATGGAAACTCTTTCCCATATTGCAATTCGTGAAATGAATGATCCCTTGTCAGAATTTAAATGTTTACCAAACATAGTAGTAAAAAAAGATAATCGAAATTGTTTGGTTATAGATGCTCCAAAACTAGGTGTTGAAAACTTAGTTACCAATGATGAGGTTGAAATATATAGTCCTAATCATTTTAAATTAGTAGGTAGAATCGATCACATTATTAAATTGGAAAACTATAAACTTCATCCAGAACAAATAGAACGAAAACTTTCTCAAAACCTATCATTCCATTTTTTTATTGATAAAATGGAAGATTCAAATGCTATTGAAAAATTAGTTCTAGTTGTTAAAGATGATCCAGAAATAAAGATTGAAAGACTAAAAGAGCAAATTATAAGTTGCAAACCATTAAAAGATTATGAAACACCAAAAGCTATTTTATGTTTTAAAAATTTTATTCAAACATACAGTGGAAAAATAAAAAGAAAAGAAACTATGAACCAGAAACCTAATAGAATTTTACACTTGTAAGATTCCCATGTTAAATTTTTTTTCTATTTGTGAATGATTAGCAACTTCGATACCCATACTAATCCATTTTCTAGTTTCTATAGGGTCGATTACCGCATCAATCCATAATTGTGACGCGGCATAAAGCACATTAGCTTTTTTATTATAATCTTCTAAAATTTTATTGCGAAAAGATGATCCTTTAGTTTCTTGCTTTTTTTCTCCTGATTTTTTTAAAGTGGATTTTTCTATTTGTAGTAAAACGTTAGAGGCTTGATTTCCTCCCATCACCGCTATTTTTGCAGTTGGCCATGCTAATATAAACCTTGGATCAAAAGCCTTACCACACATAGCATAATTGCCAGCTCCAAATGAATTACCAACAATTATTGTAAATTTTGGAACCACTGAGTTTGCAACAGCATTAACCATTTTTGCTCCATCTTTAATTATCCCTCCATGTTCAGCTTTACTTCCTACCATAAAGCCAGTAACATCTTGAAGAAAAACTAATGGGATTTTACGCTGATTACAATTTGCAATAAAACGAGTTGCTTTATCAGCTCCATCTCCATAGATGACACCTCCAAATTGCATTTCACCATTTTTACTTTTTACAATTTTTCTTTGATTGGCTATTATACCTACTGACCACCCTTCTATTTTAGCATATAATGTGATCAATGTTTGACCATAATCTTTTTTATATTCATCCATAGATTTATGATCGATTATTGTATTAATTAACTCATAAGTATCATATGGCTGAGAGCTATCCTTTGGGATAATATCATATAACTTTTCTTGAGAAATTATTGGTTTTTTAGTTTTTGTTCTTTGAAATCCAGCCTCAGAATTTAGCCCAATTTTTTCAACAAGATTTCTTATTTTATCTAGTGCAGCTTTATCATCTTTCACTTTATAGTCTGTAACACCGCTTATTCCACTATGTGTTTCAGCACCTCCTAAGAATTCATTGTCTACATCTTCGCCTATTGCAGCTTTAACTAAATAACTACCCGCCAAAAAAATACTTCCTGTTTTTTCAACTATTATTGCTTCATCTGACATAATTGGTAAATAAGCACCTCCTGCAACACAACTGCCCATAATTGCAGCAATTTGAATTATTCCTTTACTACTCATCTTAGCATTATTTCTAAAAATTCGTCCAAAATTCTCTTTATCAGCAAAAAGTTGATCTTGTAGAGGCAGAAAAATTCCTGCACTATCTACAAGATATACTATAGGGATATTATTTTCCATTGCTATTTCTTGTGCTCTAAGATTTTTTTTAGTAGAAATTGGAAACCATGCACCTGCCTTAACAGAGGGATCATTTGCTACTATAACGCATCTTTTACCAGATATTTTCGCAATAACAACAATTACTCCAGCTGAAGGGCAGCCTCCAAATTCTTTATACATATCTTCTCCCGCTAGAATGCCAATTTCAAAAATATTTTCTTTGTCATCTACTAGATAATTAATACGCTCTCTAGCATTTAACTTACCTTGTTTTTTAATTTTTTCAAGACGTGTTTTTCCGCCACCTAATTTAATTTTTCTAATTCTAGCTTGAAGTTCTGACCAGGCTAATTTAATACTATCCTTATTTTTTTCTTTTTCTAAATTCATTTTACTTTAATGACATTGCTAAAGTACTAATTTAAATAGGTGCCATTTTAAATAAATGTTCGATATTTGTTTTTATGATTTATAAACATGGGTTTAAATAAAAATAAAATCTTTGGTTATACTGCTTTAGTAATAGCTATAATAGGTAGTTCGTTAATTTTAATTGGTTTATTTAAATACCCTGAATACGCTATAGGTTTTTCTATTGCTGGTATTGGTTTTTTTGCAATAGCGTGGGCATTTAATGCATTAAGAGGGAGAATTTAGTTACATGTCAGATGATAAAAAAGTAATTTTTTCTATGAATGGGGTATCAAAAACATACTCCGGATCAGACCAGCCTATTTTAAAAAAAATATACTTAAGTTTTTTTTATGGAGCAAAAATCGGAATACTAGGACTCAATGGTTCTGGTAAATCTACACTTTTAAAAATTATTGCTGGATTAGATAAAAGTTTTCAAGGTGATATTGTTTTTTCAAATGATTATAAAGTTGGTTACTTAGAGCAGGAACCTAAGATTGATGAAACAAAAACAGTTATTGAGGTTGTTAAGGAAGGAGTTTCTGAAACAGTATCGATTTTGGATGAATACAATAATATTAATAATCAGTTCAGTCTTCCTGAAGTATATGAAAATCCTGACAAAATGCAAGAGCTGATGGATAGACAAGCAAAACTGCAAGATCAGATAGATGCATCTAACGCTTGGGAGCTTGAAAATCAACTGGAAATTGCAATGGATGCACTTAGAACTCCTCCAGGCAATACATCTGTAAGTGTTTTATCTGGAGGAGAGAGAAGACGAGTTGCATTATGCAGACTTTTATTAAAAAAACCTGACATTTTATTGTTAGATGAGCCAACAAATCATCTTGATGCAGAATCAGTACATTGGTTGGAACACCATTTAGATAAATATCATGGAACTGTAATTGCTGTTACACACGACCGTTATTTTTTAGATAATGTTGCTGGGTGGATATTAGAGTTAGATCGTGGTGAAGGAATTCCTTGGAAAGGAAATTATTCCTCTTGGTTAGACCAAAAATCAAAACGTTTGGCACAAGAACAAAAGCAAAATTCGAAACGTCAAAAAACACTTGAGAGAGAGTTAGAATGGGTTCGAATGGCACCTAAAGGAAGACAAATCAAACAGAAAGCACGTTTAGCGAATTATGATAAATTATTAAGCCAAGATCAAAAAAAGGTTGATGAAAAGCTAGAAATTTTTATACCTAATGGCCCTAGACTAGGTAATAATGTTATTGAAGCTGAAAAAGTTTCAAAATCTTTTGGAGATAAGTTGCTTTACGATAACTTAAATTTTAAACTTCCTCAAGCAGGTATTGTTGGTGTAATTGGTCCGAATGGTGCTGGTAAGTCAACAGTTTTTAAGATGATCATGGAGGAAGTTAAGCCAGATAGTGGAAGCTTTTCCTTAGGTGATACTGTAAAACTTGCCTATGTAGATCAATCTCATAAACTAATTAATCCAGAAAAAACAATTTGGCAAAATTTTAGTGATGAACAAGACTTAATAACCCTAGGTGGAAGAAATATTAATTCCAGAGCTTTTTTAAGTCGTTTTAATTTTAGTGGAAATGAACAAAACAAAAAAGTTAAGACACTTTCAGGTGGTGAACGCAACCGTTTACACTTAGCAATGACATTGAAAGAAGAAGGGAATGTTTTACTTTTAGATGAGCCTACAAACGATTTAGATGTAAATACTTTAAGAGCGCTTGAAGAAGGTCTTGAAAATTTTGCAGGGTGTGCTGTGGTGATATCACATGATAGATGGTTTTTAGATAGAATTTGCACCCATATTCTTTCTTTTGAAGGAAATTCTCAGGTATATTTTTTTGAAGGTTCTTATTCAGATTATTTAGAGAACAAGAAAAAAAGATTAGGTCAAGATATTTTACCAAAAAGAATTCAGTACAGAAGACTTACTAGAGATTAATTTAATTTTAATTCCATTTTAATATTACCCCTCGAATAAATAATATTAGATTCTATCGGTACTTCAATAAATCCATATTTACTATATAAATGAATTGAGTTTTTAAGAATAGTGTTTGAATACAAAATTATTTTGTTCCAGTTCTGTTTTTTTGCAAATGAAATTGCAAACTGCATCATAGCATTTCCAAATCCCTTTCCTCTATATATTGGATCAATAGCCATCTTACTAAATTCAAAAAGTTTTTTTCCTTTATTTATGAAGGCAAAAGTTCCAATACACTTTTGGTTTATCTCAGCCATAATTATATGTCCTCCCAGGTCTAAAATTTCTCTTTTTGGGTAACTCAAAACTCTTTCATCTATAGGCTCTACATCAAAATAATTCTCTAACCATTCAATGTTTAGTGATTTGAAAATTGTTGCGTCTTCAGAGCTGTATTTTCTAAATTTTATTTCACTCATCACCAATCATGTCCTCTGGACGCACCCATTTGTCAAATTCTTCTTCTGTCAAATATCCTAAATTTACACATGCATTTTTCAGAGTAATTCCCTCTTCATGAGCTTTGTTAGCAATTTCTGCAGCTTTATAATAACCTATTTTAGTATTTAATGCTGTAACAAGCATGAGTGAGTTTTGAACAAGTTTGTTAATTCTCTTTTTATTTGGTTGTATACCTAAAACGCAGTTATCTGTAAAACTAATACAGGCATCACCTATTAATTGTGCAGACTGAATTAGATTAGCTGCCATCATTGGTTTAAATACATTTAGTTCATAGTGACCTTGTGCACCCCCAATACTTATAGCCATATCGTTACCCATAACTTGAGCACATACCATCGTCATGGCTTCACATTGTGTAGGATTTACTTTTCCTGGCATGATTGAGCTTCCTGGTTCATTTGAGGGTATTATAAGCTCTCCAATTCCTGATCGAGGTCCAGATGCCATCATACGGATATCATTAGCAATTTTATTTAGAGAAACAGCTATTTGCTTCAATGCTGAGTGAGAACCAACTACAGCATCATGAGCAGCTAAAGCTTCAAATTTATTTGGGGCAGAAATAAAAGGTAATTCTGTAAATTTTGAAATATAAAAGGCAACTTTTTCAGAATATCCCTTTGGAGTGTTAATGCCAGTTCCTACAGCTGTTCCACCTAGAGCTATTTCTGAAAGATGTTTTAAACTAAATTCTAGTGCCTTAATACCATGATCTAATTGTGAAACATATCCAGAAAACTCTTGACCAAGAGAAAGGGGAGTGGCATCCATTAAATGTGTCCTTCCTATTTTTATTATGCTTTTAAAATCATTTGATTTTTTTTCTAAAACTTTTTTTAAATGTCTCAAGCCCGGAAGTGTTGAATAGAATATTTTTTTGTAAGCTGCTATGTGCATTCCAGTTGGAAAAGTATCATTTGAAGATTGAGATTTATTTACATCATCATTAGCAGCTAAAGTGATATTTTTGTCTCTTAATTTATTTCCTTTTATAACATGGGCACGATTTGCAATTACTTCATTTACATTCATATTGCTTTGAGTACCTGATCCTGTTTGCCAAATGACCAAAGGAAATTGATCATCAAGTTTTCCATCTAATATTTCATCACAAACTTTAGAAATAAGATCACGTTTTTCAGATGTTAAAACACCTAAATCACAATTTGCATGAGCAGCTGCTTTTTTTAGATATGCAAAACCATAAATGATCTCCAGCGGCATTGACGCATTTTTACCAATTTTAAAATTATTTTTTGATCGCTCAGTTTGCGCTCCCCAGTATACATTCTCTGGAACTTTCACTTCACCGATGGTGTCTTTTTCAATACGATACTTCATATATAAGTGGTTAAATATATAATGTGTTTTTTAAAAATATTTTTATTGATTTTATTTAGAAAAACAAATAATATTTTAAAATTATCATATTTAAAATATATTGAAAAATATTTTATTTTTGTTACATAAAACTAAAATATGTTTGAATTTGACCAGTATTTAGGATTTCTATCTTTTTTAACAATATTAACCATCGGATTTTGGTTAATGATATTCCTTCTCACTTTCGTTATACCTTATTGGCTAATAGGTGCAATTAGAGAATATCTAAAATACGGGAACAGTAAAAATTACAGGGAAAAACAAAAATAATTGATAAAATATCTTTTCATTATTTAATTTTCACTTTGACAAATTAGTTCGTAAAGGGTTTAATTTATATCAAGAAATTGAACTAGATTTTCAAGAGGTCTTGCCAAGACACCTAACTTTTCACTGGTAACAATCGGTCTCTCTATCAGCTTAGGATTTGAAACTAAAATTCTTAAAATTTCATTTTCTGTAAGATTATTTCTATTAGGAATTGCTTTCCAGTCTTTTTCGTTTTTTCGAACGATATCACTAGGGTTTAACTTTATTTTTTCAATAATTGATTTGAGTTCGTTCGAGGTAAGACGATTTTCAAGGTAATAATGTATTTGATAGTCAAGTTTTTTATTTTTCAAAAGCTCTAGAGCTTCTCTTGATTTTCTGCAACGTGGGTTGTGATAAATTTTTAGCAATTTTAAAGAATAAGAAAATAATGATTATTATTTAACTTTATCAACGATAGCTTTGAAAGCATTTGGATGATTCATAGCGAGATCAGCTAACACCTTTCGGTTTAAATCAATTTTATTAGACTTTATTTTACCCATAAGTTGGCTATAGGACATTCCGTTAATTCTTGCTCCAGCATTTATTCTTGATATCCAAAGAGCCCTAAAGTTTCTCTTTTTGACCCTTCTATCCCTGTAAGAATATTGCATTGCTTTTTCCACTGCATTTTTTGCAATTGTCCAAACATTTTTTCTTCTGCCAAAGAAACCTTTGGCTTGTTTTAAAATTTTTTTTCTTCTTGCTCTTGAGGCAACTGAATTTACTGATCTTGGCATTTTCTATATTTTTTTGAAGGAGGCGGTATTAAACTCTTTTGTGCCTTACTTCGGGTTAGTAATTAATATTTAAAACCTACTACGATTTACACAAGTCTTAGCTGCTGCTTAATACTGGTTACATCACTTTCGTGGACTAAGCCTGAATGTGTTAATCTTAACTTGCGTTTTTTTGATTTTTTAGTGAGAATATGACTTTTGAAAGCATGCTTTCTTTTTATTTTCCCACTACCTGTTAATTTAAAGCGCTTTTTAGCACTAGATTTTGTTTTCATTTTTGGCATGACGTTTCTTATTTATTTTTTTTTGGTGCAATGAACATTATCATTTTTTTTCCCTCTAACTCTGGCATCTGCTCTACTTTTCCTATATCTTCTAAATCTTGAGCCAAACGTAATAATAATATTTGACCTTTTTCTTTAAAAATTATTGATCTTCCTTTGAAGAACACAAAAGCTTTTAATTTCGCACCTTCTTTGAGAAATTTTTCAGCATGTTTTTTCTTAAACTCATAATCGTGCTCGTCCGTATTTGGTCCAAAACGAATTTCTTTTACAACAATTTTAGTAGACTTTGCTTTTAATGCTTTTTCCCTTTTTTTCTGTTCATACAAGAATTTCTTGTATTCTAGAATTTTACAAACAGGTGGCGACGCGTTTGGTGAAATTTCAACGAGATCTAGCTCTAAATCTTGAGCTATAAAAAGTGCTTTTGCAAGGGAATAAACACCAACTTCTACGTTATCACCAACAAGTCTCACCTCATGTGCGGTAATTTTCTCGTTGATTCTGTGAGGATCTTGTTTAAAAACTCTTCCAGGACTATTCGTTCTTCTTCTTCGTATTGCTATATCTATTATATTTAAATTAAACTTTAAAGGATATTTTACTTTCCTCTATCTCATTTTCTAGTTTTTTAACAACCGCTTTTAAAGTGAAATTTCCAATGTCCCCTTTTCTATGCTTTCTCAAAGAGATATTTTCATTTTCAACTTCTTTCTCACCTATGATAATCATGTATGGGACTTTGCTGAGTTCGGACTCTCTGATTTTCTTACCAATAGTCTCATTTCGATCATCTATGAGGGCGCGAATTTCGTGATTTTCCAAGAAATTTAAAACTTTTTTAGCGTAATTTTTATGTTTTTCACTAACACATAGAATATTTACTTGTTCAGGAATCAACCATAATGGAAAATTTCCTTCTGTATGTTCTAAAAGAATTGCTACAAATCTTTCCATACTTCCAAAAGGTGCTCTGTGAATCATTACAGGTCTGTGAAGTAAATTGTCACTTCCTTTGTATGTTAAGTCAAAACGCTCAGGTAGATTATAATCCACTTGAATTGTTCCAAGTTGCCATTGTCTACCAAGTGCATCTTTAACCATAAAATCTAATTTTGGTCCATAAAAGGCAGCTTCTCCAGTCTCTATGACATAATTTAAATTTTTTTCTTCTGCAGCACTTATTATAGCTTTTTCAGCTAATTCCCAATTTTTTTTATCCCCAATATATTTTTCCGGCTTTTTTTTATCTCTAAGAGAAACTTGTGCCTTAAAATCATCGAATCCTAGAGAACTAAAAACGTAGAGCACCAAATCAATAACTTTCTTAAATTCAATATCTAATTGATCAGGAGTACAAAATATGTGGGCATCGTCTTGAGTAAAGCCTCTTACTCTTGTTAGGCCATGGAGTTCTCCACTTTGTTCATACCTGTAAACAGTTCCGAATTCTGCATATCTCTTTGGCAGATCTCTGTAGCTCCAAGATCTAGATTTAAATATTTCACAATGATGAGGACAGTTCATAGGCTTTAGTAAAAACTCTTCATCAGCAGAAGGTGTTTGAATAGGTTGAAAGCTATCAGCACCATATTTTTCATAGTGCCCTGAAGTCATATATAAATCCTTGTTCCCAATGTGGGGGGAAATAACTTGCTCATAACCTGCTTTTTTTTGAGCTTTTTTTAAAAAATTTTCTAACCTTTCGCGAAGTGCAGTTCCTTTTGGAAGCCAGAGTGGCAGACCTTGTCCTACTTTTTGAGAAAAAGTAAAAAGATCCAATTCTTTTCCTAATTTCCTGTGATCACGTTTTTTTGCTTCTTCCAACAGATTAAGATATTCGCTAAGTTCTTTTTGTTTGGGGAATGAGATACCATAAATTCTAGTTAATTGTTGATTATTTTCATCACCTCTCCAATAAGCACCAGCTACACTTAATAATTTTACAGCTTTTATAAATCCGGTGTGAGGTATGTGTCCTCCTCGACATAAGTCGGTAAAATCTGAATGATCACAGAAGCTAATTGTACCATCCTCTAAATTTTCAATTAACTCAATTTTAAATTGGTTATTTTCTTTTTGATAGAAGTCTAAAGCGTCAGCCTTTGAACTCATTCTCATTTTAAATTCATTTTTTTCACGAGCAAAATCTAAAAACTGTTTTTCGACTTTTTTAAGATCATTTTCAGAAAAAGACATTAATCCAAAATCTACATCGTAGTAAAAGCCATTTTCAATTGCAGGACCAATAGTCAATTTTGCTTCAGGGTAAAGAGATAGAATTGTTTGAGCTAGTACGTGGGCAGAAGAATGCCAAAATGCTTTTTTACCCTCTTTATCTTTCCAAGTATACAAGACAATATTACCACTTTTAAAAAGAGGTGTATTTGCTTCTACAGTTTCGCCATTGAATTCTGCAGACAAAACATTTCTTGCTAAACCCTCACTAATACTTTGAGCAATCTCAATAGGAGTTACACCATCTTCATAAGATTTAATTGTTTTATCAGGAAAATGAATTTCAATCATATCAGGTAAAAATCTTTGCAAAGATAATGTGTCTTATTTAGGCAAACAAAGACCATTTGAAAAATACTAGTTTTTCTTTTTTCCTAAAAGAGATATTATAATTAATTTGATTCCTATAAAACCAAAAAAGATTGCTAAAACCATAATTATTAGTCCAAAAGATAAAACAGGATAATAAAAAAAATGTTCTCTATTTTTTAATGCTTGATAGAAAAATATTGGTCCTGAAAAACTACAAAAAATAAAATAAATTATCTTTTTGACACCTTTTTTCAATAACTCTTTGTTCATTTCAATATTAACGATGTGTTTTGGGAATCATATACTGATCAATAATATAATTTAAAAATTAAATTATTTATTGATAAATTAAAAAGATTATTTCTTTTTATATTCTGATATAGCAATTCTAACGCTACTATATTTTTTTAGTAGTTTCTTGGCATCCAATATATTTGCTCCTGTAGCGTCCATAACTATTTTTTCAGCACGTTCTTTTAATTTAACATTCGAAAGTTGCATATCTATCATTTTATTTCCTTTCACGCGCCCAAGTTTTATCATAGCTGATGTTGTTATGCTATTAAGTATTAACTTTTGCGCTGTTCCTGCTTTCATTCTCGAGCTACCTGTAAGATATTCAGGTCCAACAATTACCTCTATTGGGAAATCACTTAATTTAGAGATAGGGCTATTCTTATTAGATGTGATGCATCCAGTTGGAATATTATTTTTATGGGCCTGTTTAAGTCCTCCTAAGACATATGGGGTAGTCCCTGATGCAGCAATACCAATCAAGAAGTCACAGCTATTAATTTTGTATTTAGTTAAATCTTTCCAAGCTTGATTTATGTCGTCTTCAGCATTTTCAATTGATTTCCTTAAAGCTTTATCACCTCCAGCAATTAATCCAATCACTTTATCTGGTTTTGTCCCAAATGTTGGAGGGCATTCTGATGCGTCCAGTACACCAAGTCTCCCACTAGTCCCAGCACCTATGTAGAAAAGACGACCACCTGTTTCTAACTGATCTATTACCTTAGTAATTAATCTTGATATTTGATTTTTGGCTTTACCAACAGCTTTCACAGCTTTGAGATCCTCAAGATGAATCTCATATAAGATATCATCTATATTTTTACTTTCTAAATTATCGTAATAAGACTCGGCTTCGGTTGTTTTATAAAATGGCATAAAGCTAAGATAAGAATCAATTTACTATAAAATTTTATGCTTAAGTACCTTTTTTAAAACTATTAGATTTATGTTTTTAATTGATTTTTAATTCAAGATTTTCTTTTAAAGCACTAAGAAATTGTTGGGTTGTAAGATAATGTGAACTATTTAACTTTTTACCATGAATTAAAACAGCAAGATCTTTTGTCATTTTTCCACTTTCTACTGTTTCAATACAAACAGTTTCCAAAATGTTACAAAAATCAATTAATTCTTTATTGTTATCAAGTTTACCTCTGTGGGCTAAACCTCTCGTCCATGCAAAAATTGAGGCAATTGGATTAGTTGATGTTTCTTTTCCTTGTTGATATTGTCTATAGTGACGAGTTACAGTTCCATGAGCTGCCTCCGCTTCCATTGTTTTTCCATCTGGAGTGACTAGAGTAGAGGTCATTAACCCGAGTGATCCAAATCCCTGAGCAACAGTATCTGATTGAACATCACCGTCGTAATTTTTACAAGCCCAAACAAATCCACCATTCCATTTCATAGCTGCTGCAACCATGTCATCTATGAGGCGATGTTCATAATTAATTCCTGCTGCACTAAAACGATCTTTAAATTCGTTTTCAAAAACTTCCTGAAAAATATCTTTAAAACGACCATCGTAAGCTTTAAGTATTGTGTTTTTAGTTGACAAGTATAGTGGCCAACCTTTATCAAGAGCTCGATTCATACATGATCGTGCAAAACCGTATATTGATGAATCAATATTATACATACTCATCGCTACTCCATTTTCTTGGAAATGATAAACCTCCCATGTTTTTGGTGTGCCTCCATCATCTGGTGTAAATGTCATTGTTAATTTACCCTTCCCCGTAGTAATAGTATCGGCTGCTTTATATTGGTCACCAAATGCATGACGTCCGATACATATTGGTTTTGTCCATCCTTGGACATAACGTGGGACATTTTTCATTATAATGGGCTCTCTAAATACAGTTCCTCCAACAATGTTTCTAATCGTTCCATTAGGAGACCTCCACATATTTGATAAGTTAAATTCTTTTACTCTTCCCTCATCTGGAGTAATTGTAGCACACTTAATTCCAACATTATATTTTTTTACAGCGTGTGCTGCTTGAATTGTAATTTTGTCCTCTGTTGCATCTCTTGATGTAACTGATAAATCATAGTATTCAATTTTTAAATCTAAGTAAGGAAGAATAAGCTGATCTTTTATGAATTTCCAAATAATTCGAGTCATCTCATCTCCATCCATTTCCACTATAGGGTTCTCAACTTTTATTTTAGACATTGGTTTAAATTTTTAGTTTTGGTCTATTAGTTTTCCTGAAAAAAATGAATTAAAAAAGTAAAGAAGATGATATTTATTTTTAAGCTTCTTTAATACGAGCTTTTTTCCCTCGTAATTTTTTAAAATAGTAAATGCGTGATCTTCTTACTTTACCTTTTTTATTAACTTCTATTTTTTCAAGTGTTGGTAGATTCATTGGAAAGATTCTTTCAACTCCAAAAGTTCCAGACATTTTTCTAATTGTGAATGTTTTCGATAATCCTTGACCTTTAATCTGGATAACTGTTCCTTTAAAAAATTGAGTACGTACTTTCTCTCCCTCTCTTATTTGATAATATACGGTAAGTGTGTCTCCAGAACTGAATTCGGGGAAATCTTTCTTTTCAATGAATTCGTTTTGTACATAGCTTATTAGGGCTTCCATAATTAGGATATATAATTTTTAAAAATTAACATTCACGATTTTCGTCAGAGATTAACATTTTCGAATTGCAAAAATAAACTTTATTTTACAGTAAACAATACAGAATTTAACAAATCAACAATAATAGATTTATTTTAATAAATCTGGGCGTCTGTTTCTGGTGATTTCTAAAGCTTTTTTTTCACGCCATTCAATTATCTTTGGTGTATTTCCTGATAATAAAATTTTCGGAACTTCCCAGCCATTGTACTCTGCGGGGCGTGTGTATATTGGCGGAGCTAATAGATCGTCTTGAAAACTATCTGTAAGCGCAGAGGATTCATCTCCAAGCACACCTGGAATTAATCTAATTATAGAATCACAAAATACAGCAGCAGCAAGCTCTCCACCTGATAGAACATAATTTCCTATTGATATTTCGTGGGTTATAAGATAATCACGGACTCTTTGATCTACTCCCTTGTAATGACCACAAATAACAATTATATTTTCATGTGTTGAAAAATGATTTGCTTTTTTTTGGTTGAGCATATCTCCATCTGGAGATAAATAAATTATTGAATCATAATCCCTTTTTTCTTTTAATGATTCAATACAAAGATGAATTGGTTCAATCATTAAAACCATACCTGCTCCACCTCCGAATGGGTAATCATCTACTTGTTTTTGATTTTTCTTACTGAAATTTCTAAGATTGTGAAAGAAAATATTGACTTTATTTGAAGAGATTGCTTTTTTTAGTATTGATGTTTCAAAAGGACTTTTTAAAAGTTCAGGAAATAAAGTAATTATATCAATGTGCATCTCTTAGAGGATTTATTATAAGTAAAATTAAAAAAGTCGCATTAAGAATGCGACTTTTAAAAATACATTTTTAAACGCTTTTAGTACTTCAAAATTATTTTCTCTTTTTCACCTGCAGGATTTAGAAATAAAATACTTTCAATATCACCCATTTTGTATCCTTTAACATCAGAAAGTTTACTTACTCTTTGACCATTAATTTCTAAAATAATATATCCGCTATCAATACCATTTTGATATAGTCTACGATTATTCATGTTTGATATATATAGACCATCTTGTGTATTATAATCCTCTTTCTGATCTTTTGTTAACTCTCTTACTTCCATGTAGAAGAAAATTGTACGATTAATTTTTTCAAGACGAACATCAACTCTCATTTCATTACCGTCTCTTTTATATATCAACTTTACTTTTTCTCCTGGTCGTTTTGTAGATAAGTATCCAGATAGATCTGCAAATTTATTAATTGTAATACCATCAACACTTTTAATTATATCACCTGGCTTAAGTCCAGCTAGGTCTGCACCTAAGCCTTCTTCTAAATCAGTAATATAGAAACCTTCAGTTTCTTCGACCTCAAATCTTTCTGCAAATTGAGCGTCGAGTGCTTGACCCATAACGCCTAAAAGCCCTCTTTGAACATCGCCATATTCAATAAGATCTTCAAAAACTTTTCTTGCTACATTACTAGGTACAGCAAATGAATACCCAACAAAACCTCCAGAGACTGATGTAATTGCTGTGTTTATTCCTATAAGTTCACCACTTGTATTAACTAGTGCTCCACCACTGTTTCCTCTATTAACAGCAGCATCTGTTTGGATATATGATTCATTAACTCCGTCCCTTTTATTTAAGTCTCTTGATTTCGCGCTTATAATTCCGGCTGTAACAGTCGAATTAAGGTTAAATGGATTTCCTACAGCTAAAACCCATTCACCTATTTGAGTTGCATCTGAATTACCAAAAAAAACGTATGGAAGTTTTTTATTAGAATTAATTTTTAGAACTGCGATATCAGTATCTGGATCTGTACCTATAATTTTAGCTTGATATGATTTGTTGTCATTAGTTGTTATTTCAATTTCATTACTATCTTCTATAACATGATTGTTCGTTATTATATAACCGTCTGGTGAAACAATTACACCTGAGCCAGTCCCAATTCTTTCGGGTAATTCATCTTCATCATAAAAATATCGATAAAATGAGGGTAAATTTGAAGATGAGGAACTGGTATTTTTAACATGGACAACAGCATCAATAGTTTTTGAAGCTGCAATAGTAAAGTCTGTTTTTTCACCTGCAATACTATTAGTATGTACTTTGTAGTTTGTAGGAATTAAAACCGTATTTTTTAAATTATTATTATTATTA